>Ga0315296_10003973_pt1 | contig 12220 bp, 13 predicted proteins | sample YL17G14_18_MG_FD_203921 | JGI IMG/M metagenome (GOLD analysis project Ga0315296, IMG submission 203921) | Sediment microbial communities from Yellowstone Lake, YNP, Wyoming, USA - YL17G14_18 | ecosystem: Environmental > Aquatic > Freshwater > Lake > Sediment | place: USA: Wyoming | collected... | reverse complement strand
GGCCCAGGTTGCCCAATGTCTTGAAGTGGCCGGTGGCGTGCATCTGCTCGGCGAAGGATATAGCCCGGAAGAGCCGCGCCACCTGCGGGAACCCTTCCTGTTCCGCCCGCTCGGCAAAGATCATGTACTTCATGTGCGCCTGGCTTTCGCCAGCGAAAGCCGCTTCCAGGTTGGCTTGTGTCATCTTGTGCATAGGTTACCTCCATTCTCCATTCTTCATTCTTCATTCTTCATCAGTCTTACCCGGCCTGTAGCAATGACTTCAGGTCAAAGTCGTCGTCCAACAGCCGGTCGGTGGTTGCCGAGACGTCTGTGCCTCGCTCGATGAGTTGGGTGATCGGCCGCGCGCGCTCTTTGTCGTTGAGCAGGATCGCGCCCACGACGCGCCCCTGGCGCAGCACAACCTTGCGATACTGGCCGGCCGCCACGTTGGTGCGTCGCAGGTGGGTGTATGCGTCGCCCTCCGCCAGGCATTCCCCCAGCGAGGCCAACTCCGCCCCGACGATTTTGAGCGTGGTCGTCGGGAGCGAGCCGGTGTAAGTGGCGCTGCCGGGCGCGACCATGTGAGCCGCCGCAACGCGGGCCTGCTCGATGGCCGGCGGGATGGTCCCGTAGACCCGCCCCTCGAACTCGGCGGCGTCGCCCGCGGCGAAGACGTCCTCGGCGCTCGTCTGCAAGCGCCGGTCTACGACGATGCCACGGTTCACGTTCAGCCCGGCCGCCTGGGCCAATGCTACTTCGGAGCGGATGCCGGTGGAAAAGAGCACCAGTTCTCCAGGCACCACGCGGCCGTCCTTGAGCCGGATGCCACTGGCGCGTCCATTGCCGAGGATGGCCTCCGTCGTACTGCCTGTGAGCACGTGGAGCCCTTGCGCTTCCAGCAGCGACTGCAGGATGTGGGCTCCTTCGACGTCCAGTTGGCGCGGCAGCAAGTAGGGGAAGAACTCGACGACCGTCACGTCCAGCCCGGCGGTGTGCAGTGCCCGCGCCGTCTCCAGTCCCAGCAACCCCCCGCCGATGACCACGGCTGTGGAGACTTGCCGGGTGTAGGCCTTGATCGCCAGTGCGTCGTCCAGTGTGCGCAAGGCAAACACACCTGCGCTGTCCATTCCTGTACAGGTGGGGAGCGTAGGACGACCGCCTGTGGCGAGCAAAAGGCGGTCGTATTGTACACTTGAACTGTCGGCCAGCGCAATACGATGGGCCGCCGGGTCTAATGACGTGACCTGGGTTCCCAGGTGCAGGTGGATGCCACGCCCGGCGTACCAATCCGCCGGGCGAAAGTAGAGCGCGTCCTGCGCGAGCCGGCCGGCGATAAACTCCCACAGCAAGGGGCGGCGGTAATAGGGATAAGGCTCCGCGCCGAAGAGGTGCACCTCGGCGGCCGGGTCGGACCGTACGATCTCCTGTGCGGCCGTCACGCCGGCCACGCCGTTGCCGACGATGACGTGTCGCATCGCCTAGCCCATCTTCTCGAACATATCCTTGCTCGCGCCGCAGTCAGGACAGACCCAATCGTCGGGCAGTCCCTCGAAGGGGGTGCCCGGCTTGACCCCGTTGTCCGGGTCACCTGCCGCCGGGTCGTAGATGTACCCACATACCATACATTCCCACTTGTCCATGGTTGTGTCCCTCCTTTCTCTATTCTTCATTCTTCATTCTTCATTCTTCCTGGGAAGCACAGGCAGGACAATAGCCGCGAAAGACCACGTTGCAGTTCACGATTCGAAACCCGTAGGTGTGCTCAGGGGGGAGTATCGGAGCCTGGCGCTCGTGGGGGATGTCTTCGACACGTCCACATCCCAGGCAGATGAGATGGTCGTGGCCGGCCGTATTGACGTCATAATGTCGCTCTCCCAGCCCCAGGTCCAGTTCCTGCAGCGTGCCCATCTCGACCAATTCGTGCAGCGTGTTGTAGACTGTGGCGGGCGACAGGTCGGGCATACGGTCTCGCACGCGCGCGTAGACTTGCTCGGCAGTGGGGTGCGAATGATTCTCCTGCAAAGCCTGGATGATGGCCCGGCGCTGGGGTGTCACCCGGCGGCCGCGGGCCCTCAGTTGCGCACAGAGACGATCGACAGGGGACATACGGTTATTTGTAACCCTTCTTACTTTATAGCCATTATAACATACCTGGGGCGTTGTGTCAAGCGTTTGGTCCAGACGGAACTCGTGGGAACTCGTGGGAACTCGTGGAAACTGAAGGAACTCAGGGGGGCAGAAGCGACCTGTATAGGGATATCAGGGTGGCTATTTCTTCTTCGATGGAGGGTACTGGCGGAATGCCGTCGCGCAGTCGGGGCAATAAGGCGGGCTCATCCAACAGGCGCTGCAATTGCCGGGTCAGGCTTGCGGCGCTGCCGGGCTCGAACAGGAGCCCATTTTCGTTGTGCCTGACCAGCGAGGCCATCTCGCCGAGTCGGGCCGCGACGACGGGGGTCTGGGTCGCGTATGCCTCCATAATCACCGTTGGGCCGATCTCGTGCCAGAGCGAGGGGACGACGATCACGTCGAGGTCGCTCAGAACCTGACCGACTTTGGAGTTTGGATAAGGACCGGCGAAAGTGATGGCGGGGTCACGCCGGCCGATTTTCAGCAACTGGTGTTCATAGGGGGACGCGTCCGAGATGGTGCCGTGGAGGGTCAGGTCACACGAATCGGAGTGCCTGTCCAGCCTTTGGAATGCAGCCAGTAACAGGTGCACGCCCTTATGGGGGGCGAATTGCCCCAGGTAGCCGATACGCAGTGTTGTCGAGGAGCGATCTGACTCAGCATGCGCTGTATGTGTTTTGTCCAACCCAAGCGGTACGTAGAGCAGCCGGCGCGGTTGAAAGCCATATTCTCTCACCTTCTGGATCAGAAACCGCGAGGGTGAGATGACCACGTCAATCTTTTCCAGGACCTGTTTGAGATACGAGCGCCGCGCTGCGATCAGTTCCAGGTGTGGCGTGATGCCCAATGTCCTTGCCGTCGTCTCCGACTGACTCAGTTTAACAAAGGCATTTCCCAGATGATCGTAGAGCCGTTTATCGAGCAGGCGATAGCGTCGTTTCTGAACCAGCGAACACCAGACGCAGCGGGCGGGTGGCCCCATCTGTTCACAGATTCTTCCATTTGCACGCAGCAGGGTGATGAGTGGACACATGTACCAGTAATCGTGGAGGGTCAGGACTGTTGGGAGGTCGAGCGCAAACGCGGCTTCAGGGACGGTGCCGCCCAGGAGGTACCCACTGCCGATGTGGACTACGTCGGGACGAGCACGCTCCAGGAATCCCTTGAACCAGTGCCCTAACTGTGGATTGCGGAAACTCCATTCGAACTGATCGGGGGCACGCTTGATGTCAAAGGCTGTGCCTTTCAAGATTACTTCGCCGGCCGTCGAAGGTTGACCGCCCGCCGGATCCTCCAGGCGCTGTTCCACGACCCTGCATGCTTGGGCAATCGAGGCATCGTGTCCATCTTTTTGAGATCGCTGTTGGGCCTGGCGGCGCGGCAGCACAGTCTGAGCTGAACCCGAGGTACAGTCGCCCATGCGGCGAGTTCCGGTGATCATCCCCGGGTCTACCGACCATACTCAGGCCCTCTTACGATTGTCGTGATCGCTGCAGTGGCAGGACTTGTAGCACTGATCTGGCCGCAGCAGACGGCGCAGGTTGGACGAGCCATAGTCGATGCCCCGTGGCTCAGCCTGGGGATCGGGCTGCTCACGAGCATCACCAGCACAGCGCTCGTCGTTGCGCTGGCCATCACCATCTGCCTGTCGCCGGTCGCGGCGCTGGCCGCGCTCGCGCTGAGCGCAGCCGGGTTGTTCGGTTGGATCGCCATCGGCGAACAGGTCGGGGAGCGGCTGTTGCAAGCGCTCAACGTCCAGCAGATTGCCGCCGCCTTCTGCCTGGTGCCGATCGGATGGCTCATGATCCTTGCCGAGGAACTCCCCGGCTTGGTTTTACCCGCCGAGTTTAGTTCCTTTTTAACCAGATCTGCACGACCTTTTCACAGAGTTCGGATACAATACTGCTATGTCCAACAGAAGGCTAACAGTGGCAGCACATTGCACCCTCAGGCAGCACCGCAACTACCGGCCGTCTTGGCCGCGTGGAGCCCTGCGTTCCACAAAAGCCCACGCCTGAGGAAAGGGGTGAGGAATGCCGGCTTACTTGAGAGAGTTGCTGGGAGCACGGGAACTGCTTTTCACCTGGACTAAGCGGGACTTTAGAGTCCGCTACAGTCAATCGGTCCTGGGTGCAGCCTGGGCTATCCTGCAACCACTCTCACTGATGGTGATATTCAGCGTCATTTTCTCCATGTTTATCAAAGTTCCCACGGATGGAATCCCCTACCCCATTTTTGCCTATACGGCTCTCCTACCCTGGAGTTTCCTTACCAACTCGCTAAGCTCTGCCATACCCAGCCTGGTGAACAACATGAACCTGGTCAGCAAGATCTATTTCCCCCGCGAGATCTTGCCGCTGTCCGCGATCCTGGTCGGCTTCGCCGACTTTATGGTCGCATCCTCGATTTTTGTCATCATGCTACTCATATATCGGGTTCCGCTTGGTCCGTGCATCGTCCTGCTTCCACTCGCCTTGACCGTCCAAATCGTCCTGACTTTTGGCATCAGCCTGGCTGCCTCGGCTATCAACGTTTTCTACCGCGATGTACGGTTCGTTATCCCCTTGGCTCTGCAAATCTGGATGTACCTATCGCCCGTCATCTACCCGGTCAATCTGGTGCCGGAAAAGCTGCTCCCTATCTATTTTTTGAACCCTATGGCCGTTCTGATTGACACCTACCGGCGCGTTATCCTCCTCAACCAGATGCCCGATTGGCCCCACCTGGGGCTGGCTGCCCTGATCTCGTTCTCGCTCACAATCGTGGCCTATCGTTACTTTAAGCGAGCCGAGAGAGAATTCGCGGACCTGATTTGACCGGCTTCCCCTCCCTACCCTCGGGTATAGGATGAGGAAGACAATTCCAGGACACGGATTGACGATGAAAGGGAAAGTATGGCTGTAATTGAGTTCGAACATGTTTCCAAGGCCTATCGTCTTGGCGCCAGTCGCACCAGCCTCAGACAGGCAATCGTCCAGGTACCACACAATCTATTCAGTCGCAATGGCACTCAGCCAAACCAACAGCTTTTCTGGGCTCTGAACGACGTGAGCTTCAGGGTTGAATCCGGAGAGGTACTGGGGATCATCGGGCCCAACGGAGCTGGCAAAAGCACCATCCTCAAACTGTTGTCCCAGGTCACCTTTCCCACCAGGGGCCACATTCGAACCCGGGGCCGTTTAGCAGCCTTGATCGAACTGGGAGCAGGCTTTCACCCCGATCTCTCCGGTCGAGAGAACATCTATCTGAACGGAGCAATCCTGGGCTTAAAAAGATGGGAAATCGACGCTCAATTCTCGGATATCGTTGAGTTTGCTGGACTGGAAAAGTTCATTGACACGCCGGTCAAACGCTATTCATCTGGCATGTACGTCCGGCTGGCTTTTGCGATAGCGGCGCACATCAAAGCGGAGTTGCTCTTAATAGACGAAGTGTTATCTGTGGGAGATATGGCCTTCCAGCAAAAATGTTTGACAAAAATGAACCAACTTCGGGATAGTGGAGCCACAATTGTGTTTATCTCACATAATATGTGGAGCGTTAACACTTTTTGCAAGCGGGCGTTGTTGCTCCGGGCAGGCCAGATTGAAGCAGAAGGTGATCCGGATGAGGTCATTCAGATTTATAGGCGCCAGGAAAGCGAAGGTTTGCTGCTCAGATCTGATGGGGCACATATATCCGATGACGCGGGGTCTGGATCACAGAATGGCGCACATGGGCCGGTCAGCGAAACGGTCATCACCCAAGTTGAACTGTTAAATAAAGCTGGGCAGCCAGAACAAGCCTTCGACGCCAGCGACCATCTGCTCATCCGCACTCACTACGTGGCGCCAAACCGCATCGAAACGCCACTATTTATTATTCGAATTCGTCGAGCCGATGGCGTGATTTGTTGTTCACTGACTAACCGGGACGAGGATAACTTTGCCCAGCCAAGCATCCACGGACGAGGCACATGCGAAGCTCGCATTGGCCCGCTTCAGCTCGTTCCGGATATTTACACTGTAGAAGCACATATTGTAGACGGCGAGCAACCCATCACCTACGCCAGAAGTTCCAGAGAAACTTTCCATGTAGAGGGCCATGTGTCAGGACCTGACCACGCCGGCGTGTTCGAGCCACATGTCGAATGGCTACTTTCATAAGGTCGTAGGATAAACGGATGAGCAAGGTCTCGGTTATTATCACCACGTATAACCAAGCGCGATTTGTGACCCAGGCCATAAAGAGTGTCTTGGCTCAGACCTTTCGCGATTCTGAGATCATCGTCATAGATGATGGGTCAACTGACGACACGCCCAAATCCCTGGCTGGGTACCTGGACCCAATCACTTATATTCAACAGCCGCATCTGGGGATCATGGCAGCCCGGGTTGCAGGAATGCACGTTTCTAAGGGGGTCTTTCTATCCTTCATGCAGGCGGATGATTTGATGCCACCGCAAAAACTTGAGTTGCAGGTGCAACAACTGGAGGCGCGACCAGGGTTAGGCCTGGTCTATTTCGGAGGGCAAGTCTGGGATGGACATGCCACCCAAATAATCAGAGAAGTAGAGTCGAATAGACAGAGCCATCTTGACAGCACTCTGGTAGCCCAGGCTCTCTTTCTAAGTGGTTGCCCTCTCCTTCGTCGTGACTGTGTTGAGCGTGCAGGGTTACTGGAAACACCTCTAAGCCTGGATAACGACTGGAATCCTTGGAAGCAGATCTCTCTAGTGGGCTATGAGATCGACACGAAGGAGCAACTGGTTCTCTGTAAGGGACACTTGACGATCTTTCTACGAAAACTCCATAAGGGGGACATAAGAGCCGCTCAACGGCACCTGATCGAAGCCGTCAGATCGTCCCCTTTGATTCTGAAGGAGCCGGAGGTATTTGTAAATTCTGTTCTTGATTATGCCAAGAGCCCAGATGTCAACGATCCGGTGGCCTTTGCCCAAACTGTGCTGGATAATCTTCCAGATTGTGCGCGGCGGCTCGAACGACTCCGACCGCGCATCTTGGCTGAACTATTCATCTCCAGGGCCTTTCAAAGCTACACCCTGGGCAATATGTCGCGGGTCAGACGCAATGTGATTGCCGGTTTGAGATACGAGCCGTCCTACCTCAGGAATAGAGGCGTCATTTCTATCTTTTGCAAATCACTCCTTAACCGAAACGGTAAATGTGAGTTCGCAGGTCAGGGCAACAAAGAATCCGACATCTTGCGGTCGGTAGTTGAGAATGTCCAAGAGGCATTAGGCCAATCAGTGGATAGTATTGAGCGCACTGTGGGTGGCACTGAGCGCAACACGTATGTGGTCAGGGATGGTGGGAGAGCTTTTATCTTGCGTCTGGCTATGGAGCAAGACAAAAGATTGATTTTGAGCCAAGTAGTGGCGGTGATAAAACAGGTGCAAACTGTCGGTGTGCCTGTACCGTCCATCTTGGCCCATAACTTGCCGGCCCCAGACACTCCAGGCCCAGCCTGGACCATCGAGGAATGGGTGCCTGGGCACCACTTTATTCCCCGAAATATGCTATGGCGCGACGCACTGTTTGCAGCGACTGAGCTTGGACAATGTCTGCGGCGGCTTCACAGTATTGAGACGAGAGGGTTTGGCATGATATCATCCGAGCACCTGGAAGCGGCGCATCAGACCTTTGCTCAATGGCTTGATGTCCATATTCTGAGAAGGTGCTGCGCTCTCGCGATGTTGCCTGCAGAAACACTCTCACGAATTGAGGCTGCCTGCCAGTTTTTGGGCGAGTCTTATCAACAGTCGCCCCGGCTTTGTCATTTTGACCTTCATGCCTGGAATCTCATCATTAACAAAGGGCGTCTATCTGCTATGATTGATTGGGACGGGGTACATGGTTGTGATCCTGCCTTCGATGTGGCCGGTGCGCATTTCTGGTTTGACAATGAACAAATCCTTACTGCTCTGTTGCAAGCCTATGCTCCTGATGAGCCGGAGATATTTCGGCGCCGCGTTATGGCCGGTGTGATCTGTTGTGCTGCTTATTTGTTGACTATTGATTTGCAGCCAACAATTGATAAGCAGGAGGTCTATCATCGGTGCTTCAGGTGGTTGACAGACGATACTCAGGTTAGCTGAGGCAATGAGCAGATTGGGCCACGCAAGAATCGAGAGGAAAATAGGTACGTGAAAATCTGTGTTTACAGTGCAAGCGATCAAGATAAATGGGATGATTTTATTGCTAAATCCAAGAACGGCACTTTTCTGTTCTTTAGAGATTATATGGATTACCATTCTGATCGCTTCAGGGACCACTCACTGATTATATCCAATGAAAAAGGTCGGATTATCTCACTACTGCCGGCCAACACCCGCGAAGATACATTAGCCAGCCACGAGGGCCTCACCTACGGCGGTTTCATAACCGATGACAGGATGACTGTTCCGGTGATGATGGACGTATTTAACAATGTGACTCAGTATCTAACCATCCGAGGATTTACCAGGTTCATTTACAAAACAATACCTCACATCTATCATAGCTTTCCGGCGGAAGAGGACCTATATGGTTTGTTTTGCAAGAATGCCAGGCTCTATCGTAGAGATGTATTGACGGTCATCGATTACCGCAGCAATAGACTGAAGTTTCAACAGAGACGATTGAGAAGCATCAAGAAAGCTTTGCGCAATCACTTGCAGGTAAGAGAAACGGATGATTACGAACAGTTTTGGGATATTCTCGCAACGAATCTGTACACTAAGTATCGGCTCAAACCGGTTCATTCGGTTGCCGAGATAAAGCTGCTGGCAAAAAGGTTCCCCAATGAAATCAGATTGGTTGCTGCTTATAGGGGAGATGTCATGCAGGCGGGCGCGGTTGTCTACTTGAGCCGGAACGTTTGTCACGTTCAATATAATGCGGCCAGTGAAGACGGAAAGAACGCTGGTGCCCTTGATCTGGTCATCGACCACTTGGTGGAATTTTTCAGTGCATCGAAGAAGTATTTTGATTTCGGTGTCTCAACCGAGGATAATGGCCGTTATTTGAATGTCGGCCTGGTTGAATACAAAGAAGGTTTTGGAGCAAGAACGATTATGCACGATTTCTATGAGATAGATCTGACCCCAATAGTCAAGGAGCGACCCCCATGTTTGACCCAGTAGATTATACAAAGAAGTATTCAGACCTGTACAGAGATGAAGCCTTTGAAACGATTTTGGTGAAGATAAGACGAAAGCACGTTTTGGCTTCTCTTCAGAAGCACAATCACCAAAACATCCTGGAAATTGGTTGTGGTTTAGAACCGCTTTTCCCCTATTGTGAGCACTATGAGACTTATACCATCGTTGAACCTTCAGAAGAGTTTGTTCAGCACGCAAAGGCTCTCTCATCGGGAAAGGACAAGATCCACGTTGTCCAAGGTTTTTTTGAAGAGGCTTATAAGCAACTGCTGGGAAAAAAAGATTTTAACTTTGTTATTTGCAGCGGACTGTTACATCAAGTGCCGGATCCGGTTGCATTATTGCAGTCAATCTATCAATTGTGCAGCGATTCAACTGTAGTGCACATCAACGTCCCAAATGTTTTCTCTTTTCACATAGTACTAGCCCTCGAAATGGGTATCATTGATGACATTTTCGAAAAGTCAGAAACCGATATTGAACTTCAACGGTATACCCGTTTCGATAAGGAATCGTTATTTAGAATTGTCGAAGAAGACGGTTTTCAGATTCTGGCTTCGGGCACCTATTTTATAAAGCTATTTACAAATGAACAGATGGACAAAATTCTCAAGATGGGAATAGTGGATATGTCCATTATCAACGGTTTGGAGAGAATGATCAAGTACCTGCCAGATATGGGCAGCGAGATGTTTGTTGATGTTAAGAGAAAATGAGTACAGTTGAGGATTGCCGTATTATTCAGCTCCCTAAAATCCCTGACCACCGGGGTAATCTTAGCTTTATTGAAGGCGCGCGGCACATCCCGTTCGTGATGCAGCGGGTCTATTGGGTTTACGACGTCCCGGGCGGCGAGGTGCGTAATGGTGGACATGCCTATAAGGAGCTACAGGAGTTTATTGTCGCTCTTTCTGGAAGCTTTGATGTTGTGTTGGATGATGGCCATAAAAAGAAAACTATTGCGCTTAACCGCTCATACTTTGGACTATATGTACCGAATATGATCTGGCGTCAAATCCAGAACTTTTCCACCAATGCTTTCTGCCTGGTTCTGGCATCCTTGCCATATGCGGAGGATGATTACATTCGCGACTACCCATTCTTTCTTCGAACGTGTGAAGCTCAAACAGAACAATGACGACCGTTCATGATTGCAAGATAGTCAAACTGTCCCAAATGACGACAAGTAAGCAAGGGAGTCTCACCCCTATTTACAACGGTGAACATATTCCGTTTGATATTGCTCGCGTCTATTACCTATACGATGTTCCTGGGGGGGCAACACGAGGCGGCCATGCTCATAAGGAATTGCAGCAGTTAATTGTCGCTGCTATGGGGGCTTTCAGTGTGATACTCGATGATGGCCACGAGAGAAAAACAGTAGTGCTGAATAGAGCATATCTTGGCTTGTATATACCCAGGATGATCTGGCGAGAATTAGCAGACTTTTCTTCTGGGGGCATCTGCTTGGTACTTGCCTCCCTGCCCTACGACGAGAACGACTATGTCTATGCTTATGATCTGTTTCTAAGGTATAAGCAAAATGGATATCCCTTTTCTTAATTTAAAGAGTCCTTATTCAGAGCTAAAGCAAGAAATTGATCAAGCTATGCACGACGTGCTTTCAAGCGGTTGGTATATCCTCGGTAATAAGGTCAACACATTCGAAGAGGAATTTGCTGCTTATTGCGGTACAAAATACTGTGTGGGTGTCAGCAACGGACTTGATGCGCTTCATCTTGTCTTACGCGCATGGGATATAGGTCAAGGCGATGAAGTGATCGTCCCGGCTCATACCTACATTGCAACCTGGCTGGCCGTCAGTTATGCCGGCGCGACACCTGTTCCGGTAGAACCAAACGAAAGAACCTATAACATCGATCCTGGACGAATCGAAGATGCCATCACGCCACGCACAAGAGCGATCATCCCGGTGCATCTTTATGGTCAGCCGGCCGATATGGACGCGATCAATGTTATTGCCCAAAAGCATGGACTAAAAGTCCTGGAAGACGCTGCTCAAGCGCATGGCGCGCTTTATAAAGGGAGACGGACAGGAAGCCTGGGCGATGCTGCAGGTTTTAGTTTCTATCCCGCAAAGAATCTTGGCGCTCTGGGTGATGGCGGGGCGATAACCACGAATGACGAGAAACTTGCAAAGCGCGTCAAGGCCCTCTCAAACTATGGCTCGGAGAAAAAATACTGTCATCTAGAAAAAGGCTTCAACTGTCGCCTGGACGAAATGCAGGCGGCCATATTGCGGGTTAAGCTAAAGTATCTGAATGAGTGGAATGAGAGAAGGAAAACTCTTGCGGAAATCTACCGGCGTGAGCTTGCCAACACGGATATTATATTACCTTTTGTTCCCAAATGGGCCGTGCCAATATGGCACTTGTTTGTTATTCGCACCAACCGGCGCGATGAAATTCAGCAAAACTTGGCAAACAATGGAATTGGCACATTGATTCACTATCCGGCTCCACCTTTTAAGCAGGAAGCTTATTCAGAATTTGCGGATGTAGCCGAACGCTTTCCGATAGCTTTATCAATTTCAAATCAAGTTTTGAGTTTGCCGATTGGTCCACATCTGACGCTGGAGCAGATTGGCTACGTAATTGGCAAGCTGCGGGAAGCCTTGGACACACCCAAAGTAGATATATCACCGTCCATTGAAGGAACACTATGATCGTCAGGAGGGGCGAAAGGAAAACATAGTATGTCAGCAAAGGATAACTTGGCTCGAGTTTCCGTCATCATTCCAACCTATAACCGGTCGAGGCTGTTGCGCCTTGCGGTAGAGAGCGTGTTAGCCCAAACATATCCGAATGTGGAGATCATCGTAGTTGACGACGGCTCAACCGATGACACGGCCACAATGATGGCTCAATATGCGGGGCGGGTCACCTATATTAAACAAGCCAACCAAGGTTCAGCGGCGGCCACTAACACAGGCATTCGGGCTGCCTC
>Ga0315296_10003972_pt1 | contig 12222 bp, 10 predicted proteins | sample YL17G14_18_MG_FD_203921 | JGI IMG/M metagenome (GOLD analysis project Ga0315296, IMG submission 203921) | Sediment microbial communities from Yellowstone Lake, YNP, Wyoming, USA - YL17G14_18 | ecosystem: Environmental > Aquatic > Freshwater > Lake > Sediment | place: USA: Wyoming | collected... | reverse complement strand
CCCTGCCAGAGGCAGGACGCTACGTAGCACGAGCCGTAATAAGGCGGAACTTGCAGGTTTGTGTCGAAAAAAGTTTTTGATTCTCGATTCCCGATTCTCGTAACTCGATGTGAGAAAAGGAGTAAAAAATTTTTGAAAAAATTCGATTTTTGGGAAAAGGTACCTACGGTTTTGATTGAAAAGTATAGCACGTAGCTTGTGGCTCGTGGGGCTGGCGAAGGTGGGCCCGTCTTCGCCTACGACTACCCGGCTACGTTGAAGAACTACGCCGAGGCAAACGCTGAGGCAAGCCGGCGAAGGCAATACCTAAGATACTTAGGTATTCCTTCTATAAATCGTGGATTTGAGAATCAGGGATTTTTGAATATGGCCCGGCTTCGTTGTGGAACTACTCGGCTATGGCTCCGCTTTCATCCCGCCAGAGGTAGGCAGGGCCGATGAAGATGGAGTGGCGGCAGAAAGTATATTAGCGTGTGCGTATATGCGTATATACTAATGTCGTGGTTCAGCAATCAGTTTTTTTGAACGTGGGAGTTGAGAATAGGGGTTTTGAAAAGGAGAGTTTTGAGATGAGGGGGGTTCTGCCACAGGAGGGGTTCCTTCGGCTGCGATCAGAATGGCTATGGAAAGTATATTAGTATATGCGTATATACTAATGTCGTGATCTAATAAGCGGGGATTTTTGGGTGCGGGGTAAAGCCGAAAAAACAAAATCGGGGAAAGGGAGCGGAGAGAAAACTTATTTATTGGGTAAAGTAATGGATATTACAATTTATTATAAAGATTTATGCTGTAAACCAATGATTACCTATTCCAGACTCATAACCATAATACTTTTCCTTGAACCGGATCATTGCAGCCTCATATTGCGCTATGACAAACACCGCATCACTATTTGAAGGTAGTTTCTCATCGTTAAGTAAGTCCAAAAATTGGATGGATGGTTCATTTGAAAGAATTTCTTTTATCTGGGTTAATACATTATTAATCATTTTAACTTTTATCTCATTCAGAGGGTTATCAGGTTTCTTTTTAGAAAGCTCCCTTGTTTCATTCAACAGATTTTTTAAAATCGGGAAAAGCATTTCATATTGCTCAACTTGCTTTTCGGTGGGTTTGCTATTGATTTTTCTTTCTTTCGCCATAACTCACCTTTCTTTTAATTTTTTAGGTGACGAAGTTACTAATTTTGACTTTTGACTTTTAATAAGCCAATAGTAATCTCCGAGATCGCAAACAATATTGTCAGAACGTAGCTTTTCCATACAATTTAAGTATTGAGCTAATATCATAATAACGTCGCTGTTAGTTGGAAGCGCATCCTCGTCAAATAGTGTAAAATCAGAAAAGGGTTTATATTGCTCACCTAATAGTTCATTGGCGTTTTTGAGAACGTTGTTCACGAATTGCAACTTAAACTTGTTGATTGCGTCATCCGGTTTCTTTTTTGAAAGCATGCTTATTTCGTTATGAAGTGCTTCCAATTGAGTATTAGTTTTTTCGAATTTGTCAATTTCAGCCTGACTTTTCATTTTTATCCTCACGAATAGTTCAATCAAAACTCACTTTTTAAAATAACATTCCTATACAGGGCAAGCCCGAGTAAATTCTATATACTTCTTTTTAACTACTTCTATTGGAAGTCTTTGTTTGCTTTCATAAACATCCACCATAAGTTGCAAATCCTCATCTGTTAAAACTATAATGCACCGTCTCTGCCCTGCCCACAAATCAATTGTATTTTTGAACATAGCCCTAGTGAGGTTATGCCGACTAACAATGACCCCAAAACTGCCAAATTCATTAGCAAGATATCTGTTTAATTGATTGATATGTTCGCGTTCAATTTGCTCGACATTTTTTAACTCAAAGACTAGCTGCCTGCTGTTGAACTCATTGTATATATCAGTTAAAAAATCTATTGAGCGATTGTTGTAAAAAATCATGTCTCGAATTTGCACGCCTGAATCGGTTCTCACTTGTTCATCAGCAAAATCCAAATGGGGGTATAACAACGAAGCGAGCAGTTGACAAATATAACTTTCATACTGTTTATCAGCATTATCAGCTTTGCCAGTTGGTAGTTTTTTGATAGCTGTGAATTTACGTTTAGCTGACAAAATAGGAATAGGTTGGAATAAAGGGTCATTTTTACAATCCTGCTGAGTTCTTTCTTTTTGGCGAATATACACTTGCACAACATCATAATTCTGCCTATTAAAATTAAGAATTTGAATTCTGGTAAGTCTATCTTTTACTTCCGAAACATCCTTGATAAAGTAATCATTTATGTAATCTTCACAGTTAATCCAAGGCGCCCATCTCAGCCATCGCTTAGGCACAAGCAGTATGGGCCTTTTATCTTGTGGGTTGAACGGTAATTTGACTTTTTCTGTTTTAAAGTCGTTATCTTTGGTATTGTAAATATTCTCCAAAGTAATATCGGAGGTAGGTATCCCAAGCTTTTGGCATTGATCTATTGTGTAATCAATAAGCCACGACTTAAGATAAGTGCAGGCGATGTCACTAATTCTATCTTTTGAAATTTGGTCTATATATAATTGTATTTCCTCAAAGTGAGTAAACCCGTTTTTTTGAATTTGCGGGATCAACCTGAAAAGTGAGAGAATCTCAGAGGCAACTTTAGGGCCTATTTTATGTCCATGACGGGTTCCGGAGAAACCCAATCCTACCTCGTTACACTCTGAGGCTTTAATTAGAATTTCTATTGCGGCTGCTTCTTCGCCTTTATTGACTAAAAATCCTAAATAGTTGAAAGAATTAACCAACATAGCATGAAGACTTGTGTCCTGCATTGATGGGGAACGCCAGAGCAAGAAAGGGTCAAGACAAAATGGGATGTCCTCGTCCAGAAATGGAATCGCAAAATCTGATTCTTCTTGACAAATGGGTATATCAAAGCAATCTGTTAGTCTCGGTCTAATAAGTACCATCTGGGTGTCCTAAAATTTTGATTTTGGATTGACTTTCAATTTTACCTTAAATCGACCCGTTTACAACTGAAATTTCATCCTGAGCGGGCAACCCCGCCGAAGCGGAGAACAGTGGAGCAGGAGACAATATTAAATAGATCCCTCACCGCAAGGCGGAGAACAGTAGAGCAGTGGAGCCCCGACAGGGAAGCAAGTGAGCACCAATCGAGGATCTTCGCTTCGCTACGAGAAGCAGGTATAATACAGAAATGCGAGAATACTATGTGTACATATTGGCGAAAAAACGCAATGGGGCGCTGTATATCGGGAAAACGCAAGATTTGACGAAACGTGTTAAACGCCACAAGCAAAAAACAGCGGTCAAATTCACAAGGGATTATGAAATCAACAAACTCGTGTACTTTGAGAAGTTCAAGAACAGGCAAACAGCATCAGATAGAGAGCAGCAACTGAAGAAATGGAATCGGCGATGGGAAATCAGACTGATTGAGCAATTGAATCCAAACTGGGAAGACTTATATCCACTGGATCCCCGACAGAGAAGCAAGTAAGCAGCAATCGAGGATCTTCGCTTTGCTTCGAGGGGCTAAATGTCATTTCAGCTCGACGGACCAATAGGCGTGGTCGAGGAACTGCTTCCAGCTTCGGTAGCGGGGATGGCCGAGATGAACGTGGACAAGCGGATTGTGCCTCGGCTTGAGGGGTTTTCGGATAAGCGTCAGACCGGCTTGTTGAGGACTCTGGCCGCCTTTTTTCACATTGCATTTTGTGCACGCACAAACAATATTTTCCCACACCGGTTTGCCACCCATACTTCTCGGAATAATATGGTCGAGTGACAGCTCGCTGGTGGGATATCGCTTGCCGCAGTACTGACATCTGTTCTTATCGCGCGCAAAGATATTTCTGCGATTGAACTTGACTTCGTTCCGCGGCAGACGGTCGTAAAACAGCAGCCGAATAATTCTCGGCACGGCAACATAAAAATTGACTGTTGAGACCCAATCGTATCCATCCGGCTCGAACCGCCGCCGAAATTCGCTGACCTCGCACCAGCTCGGGAAATCGTAGTTGGAATAATTACCGTCTTCTAAAGAGACGACTTCTGCAAGCTGGCGGAACAGCAAAGAGAATGCGCGCCTGGCCCCTACGATGCGGATAGCCATATAATGCTTGTTCAGCACAAGGACATTACAGTCCAGGCCGGATTTAGCCTCAGCAGCAATCATAAATAACCTATCAACAAGTCACTCACCTGCTTCGCAGACACAAACCTAAATTTACTTTACAACCTGCGCATCCTCGCAGTGAGCCTGTCGAAGCTGTAAATAGCAAAAGTTGGTCAGGGTTGCAAGTAAAAACTGTAAATTCGTCCGATAGTATGGAATGTTTCGGACAAAAAATGCAAGAAATGGCAACAAAATGTTATGTTAGGTGATTGCTGTTGGCGGCTTGCACATCTATAGTTGCAACATAATGTCACATATCGCACCTGCTATTGTGTTTCCCTTGTATCAAGTTAAGCAACTGGGAATAAAAGAGTAAGAAACAGTTGCTTGCTGCAGATACCCCCCTGAAGCCCAAAATGGAACGGCAGGCCAAGAATATTTTCATTCGCTTTTATTGGCTTTTTTATCTTTTTTAGCCCGGCTGCTTTTCGGAGCTGCTTCGCTTTCCAATGCTGATTTCGGAACTACATTTTCAGCTCTTGGCCCCTTTTCGCCTTCGATAATATCAAAACTGACTACATCGCCTTCGGCAAGTGTTTTGTATCCATTACCAGAAATATTTGAATAGTGAACAAAAACATCGGTGCCATCCGGGGCAGAGATAAAACCATAGCCTTTTCTTGTGTTAAACCACTTAACTTTTCCCTCTGACATTGAATGTCCCTTCCGACAAGTTCGCTTAAAAAAACTATCTTATATACACTCCCCAAATAACCCGTGTTTGAAACCGGCGGCTATTTGTATGAAACCGCAACTTCTTATTCAAATATATTATTTCGTTTCAGAAGATTTTCCAGCATGGGTGCAAAGATTCTCTCTCATAAGTCGGCCCATTTTAAACTTGACCGTTCGTTTCGGAGAAACCTCAACACGCTCGAGTGTTTTAGGATTCTGCGCAATCCTCGCAGCTCTTGTTCTGGTCTCGAAAACGCCGAAGTCTCGAAACTCCAGGCGGTTATTCTTACACAATTCTGCTGTTATCTCGTCGAGGAACGCCTGAGTTATACGCTTGACCAAAACTCTTTTTGCCTGCGTACGTTCAGCAATCCGATCGATAAGTTCTTTCTTTGTAACTGTTACCATATGTTACCTCATTTCAAGAAAGAGCATTTGGAAAATTAAACTATCTATTGTTTACGTTTAGGACAATTATGTAGTAAATTTACCTTGAATTACCAGACGGTTCATCACATACCTCCGCGACATTTCAAACTGACAATTGACTGCCATTGCTGTAGTCTTTAAACAATTTATCTTAAATCTAAAGGTTCAAGTACCCGCAAAACAAGCTTGCAAAATATGGGTGTCTGAACATTGCAACTTACTATACAACAAAGACTTCTAAACAGCAAGCAATTTTTATTCAAAAATTTTTTTCAACTTTTTTAAAAATTTATTCCTGCCCTGAGGGTGAGCAAAAACCTACGCCTGCTTGGACTACCTCCCCATTCCTGAACCCCGGACAAATACACATCCGGCAGCAAAAATGGAAACCACAAAGCGGTATAGAACATCACACTATGCCAAGTAATCAGCTGTAAGGTCTTTGTTTTCAAGACTTTACATCCTGCAGATGGTATACCAAAGGGCCACATTGACGCCTTATGCAAGCTCTTCACCTGTATTTATGTGCTGTTTTTGACGAAGCTGCTCCGGTTTACAACGACCTGTAAAATAATTTTAGATACAAAGATAACTTATTGACTGGCTAAGAACTTATCGGCATAATCTATATTTCTATTTTTATTTGGCCCCTCTATGGCCGCTAATAGAATTTGGCTCAAATAGTGTTTCGAATATGGCTCTAAATAAAACCGGAAAAACCATTTCACAAAAAGCTGTCCACAGAAGAAAAGATAGGGTAGCCGAGATTGCAAATACCCTTGAATGGCTGGTAACCGCATTTATGCTGGCTTTTGTTATCCGTGCATTTGTGATGGAAGCATTTCGCATCCCTACCGGCAGTATGGCTGACACACTTAAAGGAAACCATTTCCGCCTGCGATGCCCCCAGTGCGGATATATATATGACTATGGGTATGACCAGCAAGAACATACACTGTACCAAAATGCCGTCTCCCCCGGTCAAACCAAAATGCCTACTTCTCGCTGCCCAAGTTGTGGTTATTACAACTCGACCCACAGAGCAATGCCCATATCAAATGGTGACCGCATACTCGTCCTAAAGTGCATCTACCAGTTCTTTGCACCGAAACAATGGGATGTGATAGTATTCAAGAACCCGCTCGACCCGCCAACGAACTACATCAAACGATTGGTGGGCCGGCCAGGAGAAACGGTGGAAATAATCGACGGCGACATCTACATTAATGGGCAAATCAGCCGAAAACCTGCCAAAGTCCAGGACAAGTTGTGGATGACCATATACGACAACGATTATCAGCCTGCTCGGCCAAGAGAGCCATTTTTCAACTATCATCAATGGCAGCAACCATTCAGAAACATCGCAGAGTCAAAGTGGAGGGTCGACAAAGCCAATCCAACACTGTTCCATCTGAATAGCTCTATCGATGAAATCAATTCGTTGATTTATGACACCTCAATCAGCAACGATTTTAAGACCACTTACGCTTACGACGATATCAGAGAATACGAGTATATGCCCTACTGTAGCGACCTGATGGTGCGTTTCTACTATCTTTCGGGCAAACCAAGTGGATGTATCGGCATATCGATAAGCAAATATCAAACCATATACAGCGCACGGGTCGATTTCAAAAGTGACGCTGAGCTTGGGGGCTTCATCGGCAATATGACCATCGCAAAAGTTTTAGACGATAAGGAAACAACGTTAGACAGTAAGCTAATCAGGCTGCCCGCTGTAAGCGAACCTGCCCTGGTTAAATTCGCCACTGTTGACCATCAATTGATTTTTCAATACGGCAGTCAAAGATTAACCTATGATTTGGGACCTGGTCCCGAGGATGCCGGTGAAAGAAGAACAGACATCCCGCCCCAGGTTAAAATTTTCGGCTCCGGTGAGTTAACGCTCTCGCATTTAGCGGTTTTCAGGGACATTTACTACACTGCAAAAAAGAGCGCCCACAGCACCGAGACAGGAAGAGCTACAGAAGGCAAGCCTTTTACTCTCGGCGAGGACGAGTTCTTTGTGCTGGGTGACAACAGTCCTAACAGCGAAGATGGTAGGTGGTGGAACAGACAAGGCAAGGGTAATAACGGCCTATCCTACAGCCAGGGTATTGTCCCCCGAGATTACTTAGTAGGTAAAGCACTATTTGTCTACTGGCCCGGCGGTTTCGAATTCCCCTGGCCTCAGAGCCTGAAAAATTTCCTGTTAAAAAATGGACAACGTAACAGACTGCTGCAAATGATGAATATGATTGTTTCACTGAGATGGGTCCCTAATATTGGCCAGATGCGCTTTGTCAACGGCGGCTAAGGCAAAAACCTATAACTGGGAAAAACTTTAAGGAGCAAACAGTGAAACGCAAAAGCGAGACAAAGATATCTTTTTTATCTTTCTTTTGGTTAGCTATTCTTTTAACGGGCTGCCCGGGACCGAGGTGGAAATTCGCAGTTATAGGGGACAGCCGCAGCCGTGGCGGTGACAATGGTGTAAATATAGCTATCTTGAGCGAGCTCGCCGAGGAAATTGTAAACAAACGAGTCGACTTTGTCCTCGTTAGCGGTGATTTAGTTAACGGCTATGTTGAACAGATTGCCCTGGAAAGCCAGCTCAATACCTGGCGGAACATAATGCAGCCGGTCTATGATGCCGGTATCGGCGTTTATGTCGTTCGTGGTAATCATGATGTTGGTGACCCTGCAGGTGTTATTGCCTGGAACAACATATTTAAGGATGAATTTGCTCTGCCTGATAACGGGCCTGTGGGTGAGGAGAATTTGACATATTCCGTCACGCATAAAAATGCTTTTATTGTTGCTCTCGACCAGTACGTTAGACCGCAACAAGTAAATCAGGCGTGGCTTGATAACCAGTTTACTTCAAATACCAAACCGCATCTTTTTGTCTTCGGCCACGAGCCTGCTTTCAAAGCACAACACACAGACTGCCTCGGAGTTTACCCAGCCGATAGAGATGCTTTTTGGGCAAGCATCGAAAACGCTGGAGGACGAACATATTTTTGCGGTCATGACCACTTTTACAATCACGCTCGGGTTGATAATGACGGCGACCAGGGCAATGACATCCATCAGTACATAGTCGGAACCGCCGGCGCACCGCTCTACGACTGGTCGGGCAATTATGATGGCAACAACAGTAACTATACCCTAAAAAGTGTCCACTATGCAAAAGAGTACGGATATGTTGTGATTGAGATTTCCGGCCTTGATGTAACTTTGACCTGGATGGAACGTGTTAGTCCAGGTAATTACAAAGCTGCAGAGAAATGGAATTACATTGCTGCTCCGAAAAAAAGCCCGCAGCTTACAGCACATTAACAGCCTTAGTTTTTTGGCGTTGTTGAGAAATCGCAAGCTCATATTGACCCACCACGGTAAGCCACATCCCAACCGATGAGCAGTGAAGTTCCTGCAAAAACGAAGGAATATTTTGGACACGCCTGCAAAAATAGCCGATTATTCATTGTAAATGTGGTGCGGAACTTTGCATCCGGCAGAATCCCGAACGGAAACGAACTTTATGGGACGCAAATCTTTTAGCTATAGCGAGGTATTAGGCTTCGGTTGGCGTGTGATGAAGGATAATTTTTGGTTTTTTGTGGGTACGGCTCTGGTTTTATTTTTGATTGGGCTGCCTGTTCAAATTCTCAATTCTGTAGCAGAACATTACCCCGAAAAAATTCCACCTTTTTTGGTATTTGCATCGCTTCCTTTGATGCTAATAATCGAAATCGTAGTAGGAATAGGATTTACCAAGATAATCCTCGCTTTCTGCGATGGGCATCGGCCAAAATTCAGCACTTTGTTTGCTGCACAGGACTGCTTCTGGCGATATATATGTGCAGGGCTTCTTTACTGTCTAATTATAACAGGCACGTTTATCGCGGGCGTTTTTCTGCCTAAGTTGTTATCTGTCACAACATATATCCCTTATTCCAATCTTTTTGTTCTTCTTATGGTCGTTATTATGACGGTGATTTTGTCAATTAAGTTCGGCCTTTGCTTCTACTTTGTCATTGATAAAAAACTCGGTCCTATCACCGCTCTGCGGGCCAGCAGCCGAGCAACAATGGGAGCCAAATTATCGTTATTTGTCTTCGGTATTTTATGCGGTTTAATAAATTTTGTGGGTGTTCTTTGTTTTATTGTCGGTTTATTTGCAACGTTTCCAACGGTTATGGTAGCAATGGCACTTGTGTACCGACAGTTATCCGCACAGACCCCTGAGCTGGTTGAGCTTGGTATCCACAGTCCTGATGCCCCATTTGCTCCCGGCATCCCGTCCGCCCCCGGTACCGAACCGGAAAGAACTATCCCGCCCGGTCTTAGTATTCGGCTCAAATCCACATATTCTCCTCAGCTTGAAACTCAAATCACTTCTACAGCTGATATCCAGACCGAGACGATACCCCGAAAAAGTAGAGCTTTGTTATCTGTTGTTATACTCGGCATCTTTGTGGTTCTGGCAGGCATTACCTACTTTCTTTGGCCGGCGGCAAAAGGAACTGTGGCAACAGCCACGCAGATACAGGTAACTGGAATATTATATTCTGAAGATAATCCATCAGCTATAGTCAATGGCAAAGTTGTAAAGGACGGGGACATTATAAATGATGTGAAAGTCGTAAAAATTCACAAAAACAGCGTTGAATTTGAGAGCGATGGCAAAAGGTGGGTACAGGAAGCCCAATATCCATCGGCTCCTGTAAAGTAGCAGCCCCAAAACTTCATTACCCTTTTAATATCTGCATCGGAGCAGCCGACAGCATAAGCTATCTACCGATTTTTTTTAACAGTTCCTGCGAGAAATTACGACATTGCTATTTCTTGACATTTCAGCCGATTGACGGTAATCTACTTATGGCTCGGCCATCCCTTACGGGACTGTCAAATTTTAATCTTAAGGACAGCAAAACGACAATGAAAGAAAGCGAGAAACCGCAGGAACGCTTTGAGGACATACGCATCCTTGACGAGCTCAAGAGTTCATACCTCAACTACGCGATGAGCGTCATTGTTTCCCGCGCCCTTCCCGACGTCCGTGACGGTCTGAAGCCCTCGCAACGGCGGATACTGGTGGCGATGAACGACCTGAACCTTGGCCCTCGCAGCAAGCACCGCAAGTGCGCCAAAATCGTTGGTGATACCAGCGGCAACTATCACCCGCACGGCGACCAGGCAACTTATGGAACACTGGTGCGCATGGGCCAGGACTGGAATATGCGCTACACCCTGATTGACCCGCAGGGAAACTTTGGCAGTATCGATGCCGACCCGCCCGCTGCAATGAGATATACCGAAGCCAGAATGGCTGCGCCGGCTATGGAAATACTTGAGGATATTGACTACGATACTGTTGATTTTGTGCCGAACTATGATGAAACCCGCCAGGAACCGACGGTTTTGCCCTCAAAATTCCCAAATCTCCTGGTCAATGGTTCTACCGGAATTGCCGTAGGTATGGCCACCAACATCCCCCCGCACAATGTTGCTGAGGTTTGTGACGCCTTATTGTTAATCATCAATGACCCTAACTGTGGATTCAAGGATATTACCAAACGGCTGCCCGGCCCGGATTTCCCGACCGGCGGAATCATCTGCGGCAAAGAGGGTATTACAGATGCTTACACCACCGGCAAGGGCCATTTGACTGTCCGAGGTAAAGCAGACATCGAGACAACCAAAAAGGGCAAGGTGAGAATTGTAATAACCGAGATACCCTACATGGTTGTAAAAACGACAATAGTCTCCAAAATTGCAGACTGTGCCCATAATGGTATGATTGCCGAAATTGCCGACGTCAGGGACGAATCAGACCGTCACGGCCTACGCATCGTCGTCGAGCTAAAAAAAGACGCCGATGCCGAAGTTATACTCAATAATCTGTACCGTTACACCCCTTTACAGACCACATTCGCTATCGCTAATATCGCTCTTGTTAATAGCAAGCCTGAAACCCTGAACATCAAGCAGATGCTCGAGTGTTTCATTGGCCACCGCAAAACCGTTATCCGAAGGCGAAGCAGATATCTGCTAACAAAATGCAGAAACAGAACTCATATCTTAGAAGGTCTTATCCTGGCGGTAAGCGATATTGATGAAATCATTGAGTCGATTAAAAAATCACCAGATACGCCGACAGCGAAGTTGAACCTGATGAAAAAGCCTCTTCGATTAGCAGTCTCGGCTGCGCTTAAAGAAATCCTGCCCGAAGTTTTCATCAAAGAAAAAAGTAAATCCGACCAGTTCCTCACAGGTCCGCAGGCTGATGCGATTTTAACAATGCAGTTGCAAAGGCTGACAGGACTGGAAATGAAAAAGCTCGCCAAAGAATATGCTGAGCTTACCGAACAGATAGAAGGCTACGAAGCAATTTTAGCCAGTGAGCAGGTTCTTCTCGATATCATTCGTGAAGATATCTACGAAATAAAGGAAAAATACAGCGACAAGAGGCGCACACAAATCACCGCCAAAGCCCAGGAGTTGGACATCGAAGACCTGATTGCAGAGGAGGAAGTTATCGTAACAGTCAGTCATACCGGTTATGTAAAGCGAATGCCGCTTGATATATATCATAAACAGGCACGTGGCGGCAAAGGCATCATCGGCTCAGATACCAAAGAGGGCGATTTCATAGAGCATCTCTTCACCGCATCTACGCACGATTATGTGCTTATTTTCACTAACCGTGGCAAATGCTATTGGCTGAGGGTGTACAATGTCCCCAGCATGTCAAGACAAAGCAAAGGCAGAAACATTGTAAATCTTCTAAAGCTCGGCAATCAGAAAATAGCATCGATAATCAACGTGCGTAAACTTGACGACGAAGCTTCCCGGGAGACTGAGCCTCGGCAGCTTGTCATAGCCACCAAAAATGGTCTGGTAAAAAAGACCAAACTGTTAGCCTACAG
>Ga0315296_10003971_pt1 | contig 12224 bp, 22 predicted proteins | sample YL17G14_18_MG_FD_203921 | JGI IMG/M metagenome (GOLD analysis project Ga0315296, IMG submission 203921) | Sediment microbial communities from Yellowstone Lake, YNP, Wyoming, USA - YL17G14_18 | ecosystem: Environmental > Aquatic > Freshwater > Lake > Sediment | place: USA: Wyoming | collected... | reverse complement strand
CGGCGGATGGAGCCTGAAGAAGGGCTTTATACCATCGAGCTTCGAGAACTCGGCCTCACAGTCATGAAGAGCCTTCGAGAGCTCCTCGAGGCTGCCGTAGCCCAGCTGCCTCAGGGCTTCCTCTTCTATTTTTCTCCCGCCCGTAGCCTCTCCACGCTCCTTGAGGAGCCGGAGTATAGTCTCGTTGGAGGGCTCCCCCCAGGTCACGCGATCCTTCACAACTTTCAGCATGCCCAGATACGCTGGGCGGTCATCCAGGAGTGTCGCATAATTTGTTCTCCCGATTCTCAGCATCTTTAAGGTATCTTTCATCTCCTCGGTGGCGTTGATATCGCTCCTGATCCGTACAGCCAGCAGGCATTTCCGCGTCATCTTACCTCGCCCAATCCATCGGTGTCATAATCTCTGCTGTCCCTCTCAGGGCGTCGAAGGTGGCATAGGCAAAGGAGACCGTGGTCTTTGTGGCACCGAAGGACTTTGACCAGCAGTCCTTGATGCCCGCGAGCCTGAGGACGACCTTAGCCGCATCTCCACTCACCAGCCCAAGCCCCTTTGGAGCCGGTATGAGATGAATTTCAACCGAGCCGCAGCGCCCCACTACCTTGAAGGGGAGTGTATGGGGCTCACCGCAGGCGCACTCCCAGCTCCCGCAGCCCCTGTTGACAGGGATGATGTTCAACTTTGCTTCAACGATCGCCTTTTCTATCGCGTTTCTCGTCCGGGGAGCCTTGTCAACGCCGAGGCCTACAAAGCCGTCCTCGTTTCCAACGACAACGAGAGCCCTAAACTTGGATCTCTTTCCAGCATCCGTCTGCTTCTGTACTAGACTTATGTCGATTACCTCGTCCTTCAGATCCGGGAGGAGGAAATCCACGATCCCAGCCTCCCTGACCCTCAATCCCTGCTCGAAGATCTCGGCTAAGGATGTTACCTTCCCCTCCATCACCATCTTGCCGAGGCGGGTCTTCGGCACCCACTGCCCCTCTGTCAGCCCGCCTTCATCTCTCCTGGAACTCAATTAGGTGAAGACCTCCTCTATTTTGGCCTTAATGTTTTTGAAGTGCTCGGGCAGATCCTCAGGCTTCAAACCCCGTTTAAGATAACTTGAGAATCTCCTCTGATAAGCCTGGGGATTTTCAGCGAGAGCCTTAGCGTAGCTCGCGATGTGCTCTCCAGCGATCCTCTCCTCCGAGGGCAGAACATCCTCGCTGTGGGCGACTTCCAACCCCGCATCTACAGCCCCTCGAATGACCGCGAAGACTCTTGCCCCCTTGGTGGGACGCCTCAAACCAATGTCGAGCATAGAGGTTTTTATCCCCTTCGCAAGAGCCTTGTAGCCTGCCAATAGGCCGAGGAGATAGGAGGCCGAGGTGTTCTCACCTCCACCCCGCCAGCCGAACTTCTCGACGAGTTCATGGGTGTTCGTGGAGACTTCGACGTAGTCCCCCTTAGGCTCAGAGCGGACGATCTGAACATAGATGTTCCGAAGGGTCGGCCTTACCACAAGTCTAGGGCGCCCTGAGGTCGCGAGAATTCTCCGGCTCTGGTAGTCCGTCTTCCCCTCTCTTCTGCGCCTGTACCGCACTCGATAGTTCGGTCCCTCAGCCAAAGGTTCTCCTCCCCAGCTCGTGGATCCTTATATACCTGCTGAGCTCGGCGACGCTGTCGAAGGCTCCACCCTTCGCCATTAGGTACAGCTTCCTATAGGTACTGATCGTGATGATCCGTCGCTCCTTGAGGGCCCTAAGCCTTCTCCTCAGAGCCCTGATCCTGCTCATCCAGACCTCTTTCCTCTTAACAACCGCATACTTCGAACCCGTCTTGCTGCCTGGACCGCGTCTGAGTCCCTCCTTCTTCTTCGCCGCCAGTACGCGGGCTCTAGCTCGACTCTGGCTATCTGAGGGAAGCCTCTTTATGATCCTCTCCCGTATGAGCCTTTTAATATCGTCCCTTGTTATGGCTGTCTCCACATCCCCGAGATACTCTGGGTTTATCCAGACCCTTGAGGCTCCAACATTCAGGATGGATGCGGCGAGCCTCTTCTTATTCCTCAGGTTCAACCTCCACACTCTCCTTACCCGGGTTCAGAATATGCATCCCTATTTTTGCCGCCTCCTCGATTATAAGGGCTTTCTTTCTACCTCCGACGCAGCCCCCGATCCGCACGGCCTGTCTCTGGGGGTCAACGGCTGATAGGTCCTTTAGGTTGTAGACGAGCACCTCTTCTAGCCCAGAGGGATGGAGGCTCCTCACAGCCCTGGGTGATCTATACCCCATCCTTGGGGCTTCGGGCCAGCCTTTGACCCGCCTTCGAACTTTGTTGTCGATGCCTCTCGGTCTCCTCCATCGGGGGTCGAGCTTCTTGTATTTCCAGGACTCCTGCCTGATAAACTCCGGTCTCTTCTTGTCCATCTTCTCCCGCAGGGCTAGAAGCCTTTTTTTCTCCAGGTTTTTCCCTTCCTCCATCTGCGGCTCACTCCTTTACGTAGACGTATATGCCATCTATGAACTTTCTCAGGTCCTTTCTCCTGATCTTCGTTATCTGCTGGATGTTGGCCGCCGTCTGGGATACCGCCTCGATGTCTATGCCACTCACGAAGATGTCGTCTCCTTCGAACTTCACCTCCGTGTCACCGACGATCTTCGCAAACCTCGGCTTACGCTCACCGACGAAGTTCTGGACGGAGACCTGCCTCTTCTCCACCCTCACGTTGATGGGGAAGTGAACATAGACCATCTTGAGCCTGGAGGTGAAGCCCTCCTCAACCCCCTTGATCATGTTCTGTGTGTGGGCTGCCAACGTATTCACGAGAGACCGCTCCCTCTTTCTGCTGCTCTCGGTCCAGAACCTGAGTCGGCGATCCTGGAGCCCTATGTTTATCGACGTGTGCCAGAAGTCTTTAGTGATGGAGCCCCTCTTTCCGCTCACCGTGACCCTTTTTTCCTCCACTCTCGCCTCAACGCCGTTAGGGATATCCACGTAGCTCTCGGTGATCGTTGAGGACATCTTTCCACCTCAATAGACGTAGGCCAGCAGCCTTCCCCCGAGGCTCTTCTCCTTCGCTGACAGGTGAGTCATCACGCCCTGAGGGGTCGTGAGGATTATGAGGCCAAAATCCTTGGCGGGGAGGAAGCGTTTCTCCCACTTCTCGAACTTCCTGAGGCCAATGGGGAAATGAGGAGTTACCGCTCTGCAATCATTTATTCTGCCGAAGAGCTGGACCTTGAACTTCCCCGTTCTGCCATCGTCGATGAACTCGATCTCGCCGATGTAGCCGTGGGACTGCATGAGCCTTAATACCTGCCCCACGAGCCTGGAGGCGGGGCATATCACACAGGACTTCTTACGTCTCAACTCGTTGTTTATGATCGTGGTCATGGCGTTTACGAGCGGATCCAACTACTTTCCTCTCCTTTCACCTACGAATACTTCTTGAATCCCAGCCCCTCGGCTACTTCCCTGAAGCACTGGCGGCAGAGGTTGAGGCCATATCTCTTTATGACTGGGCCATAGGAGCCGCATCTTACGCAGGGAAAATTCCCTTTGCCGAACTTCCTCTCCTTTTTCTCACTCAACCTCTTTAACCACCTCTGCTCCAAATCTCTCCCTTATAAACTCTATCGCCTCCTCCTTCCCAACCCTGTGGGATAGACCCACCTTCGATTTACATCTCCTTCTTTGGGCTACCCTGTATCCCGGCCTCTCTATCCTGATGTCGACGTTCATGCCGAAGATGCCGAGCTGAGGATTATAGGTCGTCCCCGGGATGTCTATGTGCTCCTTTATGCCGAAGGCGAAGTTTCCTTTCTCCTCGAAGCTGCTCTCACGTATCCTCCCTCCGACCGCTGAGAGGGCTTTCCTGAGGAACTCCTCCGCCTTCTCCCCTCTTAAGGTGACCATGTAGGCGATAGGGTCTCCTTTTCGGATTCCGAAGGCCCTCAGCGTCCTCTTCGCCCTCCGCATACAGGGCTCGCTGCCTGTGATCTCACGTATAACGTTGCCGGCCTTATCCAGGATCTCCCCTGGTTTACCTGTGGCGATGTTTACAACTACCTTCCCTATTCTCGGCTCCAACATCGGGTTACTAAGGGACTCCATGTCATGCCTCCCCTGGTAGAGAGATAATCGGGGAGTCGATTCCCACTGGGAAGATGTAGTCGAGGACCGTTCGGATCTCCTTTCCGTTTGGCGACCTAACAATCGCTGTGTTGAAGGCGCCTGGCCTGTTCTCGATGTCCAGGATCTGGCCATATCGTCCCCTGGACTTTCCCCCTGTGACCAGGGCTAGTACGCCTTCTCTGAACCTCAGGTGGTCCAGCACATCTTGACTTGAGACATCGATCCTTAGGGCATCGTGTATCTTATAGGCATCCTCGCGGGGATGAAGGGGCTCCGAGGCCTTGATCAGCAGGTTTCTCCCGTCATGGAGGTTGAGCTGCGCATGCCCACCCTTTTCCGTTGTCTTAGACTCTATCCTACAGAGCTTGAATTTGCCCTCCTCTTTGCTTATTGGGTGCAGGGTCAGCCCCTTCCCGGAGGGAAGGACCCTGAAATACTTGTTTGCGTCCCGGATTTCGACGACATCCATCAGTCCCACGGGGAATCTCTCGTCGGCTCTCACCCTTCCATCGACTTTTATCTTTCCCTCCGTCAGCATGACCTCCGCTTCCCGACGGTTTTCTGCGTATCCCAGAAGATCGCGGAGGACGACTAGGAGGGGCAGTGATTCGTTGCTTCCGTGGGGACCTGGACTGGGGTGTACCGCCCAGACCTGCTCCTTTCTGTGGATAGGCCAAAAGACGGGGGAGGCCTCCCTCTTAGTCCTCTCCTTAGCCCCCTTTCTTCCCATACGATTCTACCCTCTAAACCTTTCCTTCGTAGCCGCGTCTCTCTATGATCTTCTTCCTCCACTTATCGTCCAAGTCGAGCTTCGTGATCATGAGGTTCTCCGGTCGGAGAGGTATGAGGACCTCCCTGCCATCGGCCCTCTCCCGCTTGATGTTCTCCACAAAGACCCTGATTCTCTTTGTATCGACCCTTGAAACCTTTCCCTCTTGGAGAGCTCGGTCACCACGCCTCACGACGACGGTGTCGCCGCGCCTTATTGGAAGGGACCTGATGCCATACTCACCCTTGAGATTGGGAGAGAGGACCGCTGCAAGAACCTTCTGCCTCCTATGATTTGGAGCCGTGAACAGCCTCAGCCTGTTCTTCCCAGGGTCTTTAACCTCTCCCCCAGCCACCAACTTGTTTCACCTAGTAGATCATCTTGGCGATGCCGGCGAGTCTAGGCCACCGCTCAGTGGCCTCCTTCGCCACGGCGCCCTTAATGTTCGAGCCCTTCGGCTCACCCTCAGGGGTGATGATGACCGCGGCGTTATCATCAAACTGAATCCAAGTTCCGTCCCTTCTATGATATGGCTTTCGCTGCCTTACGATAACGGCTTCAAACATCTTCTTCCTCATGTCCGGGATTCCCTGTCTCACAGAGACCTTAACCATGTCTCCTACGGCTGCCCCTGGAACCCGGCGTTTAATTCCCCTGTATCTCATGACCTGAATTACTCTGAGCACTCTGGCTCCTGAGTTGTCTGCGCAGAGGATTACTGATCCAGAGGATAGCCCCATTGAAATATTTCTCCGGGGCATTATTCTCGTCTTAGCCCTCTTCGACATTTCATTCACCCATCTTCTCTACGATCACGAAGGCTTTTGTTTTACTCAGAGGTCTGCATTCCGCTATTTTAACCTTGTCCCCCTGCCTTGCGTCTATGCAGGGCGGGTTGTGGGCGGTGATCTTGCTGTGGCGCCGCTCGTAGCGCTCATACTTCGGCATGTACCTGAGAGAGTCTATCCTGATCGAAGCAGATCTCTCCATCTTGTCGCTGACGACGATCCCCTCGAGCATTCTCCCCCTGATCCTGAGTTTGCCGTGGAAGGGGCAATTCGGGTCGTCGCAGGTTCTACTAGGCTTCTTCAAAACCTCCAAGATTGTTTTCCCTCACCAAAGCTTCTTTAACCTCGTCTTCACCCTGTCCTCCGGGCGTTTGATCAGGTTTTTGCCTTCAACCTCCACGATCGATCCATCTGGCAGCCTGAACTGGAAGGTCGAGGTCTCCTTCGCAACAACCTTATCTCTTCCCTTATGGTTGATGGTCAGGGTGTTCCTCGTCTCGTTGAGGGCCGTCCCCTCGATGCCGACGTGGCTTGGCTGAGTGCTCTTCACAACCCTTACCTCAAGCCCGATCAGTTCATGCCTCAGGAGGTTTCTGGGCTCCATGGGGCTCATCAATCGTCCCCCTCTCCCACGACCGTCATTATCCTGGCGATCGTTCTCCTGAGTTCCCTCAGCCTCATCGGGTTCTCTATGGAGCCCCCTGCGCTGACCGTTGTCCTGAGCCTTGAGAGTTCGGCTCGCAGTTCCTTCAGCCTCTTCTCCCTCTCCTCGGGTTTCATCTCCCTGATCTCTCTCATTCTAAGAATCGGCATCGCTCTTCTTCTCCTTCTTCACTTCCTTTTCCTTGGACTCCCCTTCTGCCTCCGGAGGCTCTTCTTCCTCCTCTAAAGGAGTGGGTTCTTCCTCTTTCCTCTCCTCAGCCTCTTCAGGGAGTTTTTCCAGGGACACCTTATCGGGGAACTCTGCTCCCGGGGAGACTATGGTGACCCTGACGCCCATTATCCCGAGCTTCAGTTTCACGGGTATCGTCGCGGTCTTACAATATACACTGGCTGGGTAACCCGCCTTTGGGATAGAGCCCTCTCTGACGATCTCGTAGCGGCCTCTATCGCTTCTGATTTTTCCCTTCACCGAGACCTCGGTGCCTCTGGCGCCCGCAGCCATGATCCTCCTCACAGCCCAGAAGATCGCTCTTCGGTAGTGGATACCCCTCTCCACCGCCGATGCTATCCTTGCGGCCATGATGTAGGGGTCGAGCTCCGGCACCTCGACCTCGACGACGGCTATCTGGGGGTTTGGGATTCCCAGTTCGCTCTCTATGCGGGCGGAGAGTTCCTTAATGGTTTGGCCCCTCTTGCCGATCACCCTTCCCGGCCTCATGGTGTAGAGGGTGATCTGGGTCCCCAAGGGGGTCTTCGTTATCGAGACCCCTCCGTATCCCGCTTCCTTTAGTTCCTTTTTTAGAAGTTCGTCTAGCTTCAGCTTCTCTAGGGAATCCTTCATGAGCCTCTTAGTAGCCGACATCTCTATTCTTCCCTGACCGCGACCTCTACATGGGTGAGCATATCGAAGTAGGGGCTGGACCTGCCGAAGGCTCGTGGGATGTACTTCCTGATCTGCCTCCCTCTATGAGCCATCAGGTGGATGATCTTGAGCTTGTCAACTGGGAGTCCCTTGAACTCGGCATTCGCCTCAACCTGATCCAATATCCTGAGGATCTCCTTCGCCGCCTTAACCGGGTAGCGTCCAGCGTAGAAGCCGGGCACACCTCTCCTGTGGCCGATCTCCTTATTATGTCTCTTGAATGGAACAGGCCGCCTCATCTCAATGACCTCCCCTAAAATCTGCTTCGCCTCGCTCAGCCTCCTTCCCTTTATGTATGTGCAGATCTCCCTCGCCGCCTTGGGCGAGATCCTCAGATCTCTACCGCTGGCTAACGCAGTCCTGTCGGGGTCCAGACCCGTGATCGAGTATTTCCATGTTGGCATGTTTCGCCTAGAAGAGAGCCATTTAACCTTATAAAAACCTTTTTTATCTGAAACCCTTTTTGCACCATGAACTGTGCTATTGGGCCTAAAATATGAGTATCAAAGATCGGCTGACGGCAAGTAATTTGGGTTAATGTTTACTTGAGCGGTATGTACATCGAGCTCCGGGAGGCGCCTATCCCTGGCTTCCCATGGCGCACAGGTCTGTTGGTCGCCGCGAACTCCCCCAAGTAGTGGCCCACCATCTTCTCGTTTATCTTGACCTCGGCGAACTCCTTTCCGTTGTGGACAAGCAAGGTTGTGCCGATCATCTCCGGCAGTATAATCATGTCTCTGACATGGGTTTTTAGGGGCTTCTCTTTGCCGCCCTTCTTGGCCCTTATGCTCTCCAGGAGGCTTCTCTGGTTTGGCGTCAGCCCCCTCTTGAGGCTTCTCCTCATCCTGGAGGGCAGTAGGTTTATGAACTCGTCCATCGGCATCGACTTGAGGTCGTCAGCCTTGAAGCCCCTGAATAGGTATTCCTTCGGCATATCTCCCCTCAAAGAGGTTAATCGAACCTATTTATCCTTTACGTCCACGCATTCTAAATGCTCAGAGTTCGCCCGCGCTCATAGTCTTTTGATTGATAAAAATCGAATCCTTTGTAGGCGACTACCTTTTTCCTTCGCCTTACTTCTTCCTTCTGCCTGTTCGCTTAGGCGCTATCATCCCGACCTTCTGCCCTGGCGGAGCATTCCTTGAAACCGACGTAGGTTTCATTGAACGCTTGTGCCTTCCTCCTCCGTGCGGGTGTGAGGCCGCGACCATGGAGATACCCTTTACTATCGGGTACCTCTGGCCCTTCGCCCTTAACTTGGCACGTCGCTCCCCAGCCCTGAGGAAGGGCTTCTCCAATCTTCCGCCTCCTGCGATAACGCCTATCGTTGCCCTGCACAGATCTCCAATCTCTATATTCTTCTTTGACGGAAGCTTCAGCGTTGTACCCTGCTGTAGGTGAGCCACGACCGTCGCGTAGCTCCCAGAGGAGCGAACCAGCTTGCCCCCGTCTCCTGGTCTTCGCTCCACATTGCAGACAAAGGTTCCCGATGGAACAGAACCCAGTGGGAGGACGTTCCCTCTCTCCAGGGGCGCCTTATCCCCGAAGCTGATCCTTTGACCGACGTAGAGGCTATCCACCGCGACATGGTAGTAGCTCTCCCCGTTCTCCAGCCGTACGTGGGCGAGCGGAGCGCCCCTACCAGGCTCGTGGAGTATGTCCTCCACGATCCCGTGGACAATGCTTTCCGACGGCGCTGGATAGCGTGCAGCCGCGATTCTTTTGTGTGGTTGAGACCTGAAGATGGATGAGCCCCTGCCTCGTCTCTGAACTATCAGTCTTTTGCCCATTCAAACCACCCTAGAGTATTCCCAGCTTTATGGCGAGGTCGGAGGCGTTGTACTTCGGATTCAACCTGACGTAAGCCCTCTTCTCCCCCCGATGGGTGATCAGGGTTCTCACCTCGTCCACTTCTACTTCGTAGAGCTCCGCGATGGCCTTCGCCACATCGGTTTTACTAGACCTCCGATCCACCACGAAGATGAGCTTGTTCTCCCTCTCCACAAGGTCGATGGCTTTCTCCGTCATCAGCGGATAGAGGATCACCTCATCAGGCCTCATTCCTCTCGTCCCCCATAGAGCTCGTCGAGCGAGGACACGGCCGATCTCGTCCAGATGGTGAGCCTCCCAGCGTGGGCGCCCGGCGCCAGGAGCTCCGTGTTCAGCCTCTTCACCTCTACTACATCCACTCCGGGGAGGTTTCCCCCTGCCTTGGATATCCCAAGGTCCTCGGCGACGATGATGAGCGGCCCCTTCCTCCCCTTCTCCCTTCTGCCCCGCATTTTCCCCTTGCCAGCGCGTATCTTCGTCTTGGATCCTCTGAGAACGTCTTTCCATACGCCTATCTTCATCAGGAAGTCCTTCATCTCCTTCGTCTTTTGAAGCGTCTGAACATCATCCTCGACGACAAGAGGGAGCGCCTTCAACGATTCCACGATGTGCCCCCTCCTGGAGACCACATCCTTGTCCGCCGTCGCCGCTATCCCGGATAAGAGGGCGAGTCTCTTCTCCTTCTTGTTTATTCTCTTCTTGATCTTCTTCTCAGTTATAGGCGGAAAAGCTGCGCGTCCTCCGACGACGCCGACGATGAACGCCGCCCTCCGCCCCTCCTTGAGGCGGGGTACCCTGGCTATTCCGAAGCCTGAGCCCATGGACTCAGCGGTCGTCCGCTTGCCCGCCCTCGGGTCCCTTCCCTGAGGCTGGAACCTGTGAGACTGTGCCGCTAAGACGGCTCTCTTTATAACATCTGGCCTGAAGGGGGTTTCGAAGACCTTGGGCAACTCTATCTCGCCTGCGGTCTCGCCCGCCTTGTTAAGTACTGGGACTGTTCTCCTGGACATTTCAACCACTCTTCATCTGAGATGTGTAAACATACGTGATGTTCGGCGCTGCCAAGCCCCTAGGTTTCCTGACCGCCTTCCTCAGTTTAATGAGTCGTTTCTGCGGTCCTAGGCTGCTTCCCTTCAGCATCATGTAGTCCCCTTTGACGACGCCGTATCTGATGAATCCCCCTGGAGGAGTGATCTTAGGTCCGTCTGAGCTGATGCCTAGGATCATCTTGCTGTACTCCGTCCTATGGTGGAAGCCCATCTGCCCCGATCTTGGGACCTCTGGCATCACTCTCGCGGGATGCCAAGGCCCTAATGAGGCGACCTCCCTCGTGTGCTTCCTGGATTTCCTCTGGCGAATCTTTACTCCCCAACGCTTGACGACTCCTTGCCAGCCCTTTCCTTTTGTGACGCCGATGAGATCCGCGAAGTCGCCCGGCTTAAAGATGTCCGAGGCTCTAATGGTCTTTCCTAAAAGGCCTTTAGCATACTCGAACTGCTCCTTTGCCAAGCCGCCTCCAACCTTGATCTCCATCAACTCAGGCTTCTTCTTTGATATACCAGCCTCTCTTGGCTGAGTTGACGATATAATCCTGAATTCTGCGATCTCGTCTAGATTTGAGGAGATCTGTTCAAAAGCCCTGTCTGAGTCTCCCTTTGGGGGACTCTTCAAGAGCCTGCTCAGATCCTCGGGCACGTCCTTTATCCAAGCTTCTGTGAGAGGTTTAATCCCATCAGGAGTCTTGGTGTAGGCTCTTACACCGCATATGAGCATCGGAGGAGTATCCAGGACCGTGACCGAAGAGAAAACCTCCTTACCGAAATCCGGGGAACGATCTCTGTTTTCCACCATGAAGATATGAGTCATACCAGCCTTGTAGCCTGCGAAACCAAGAAGTTGAGGCCCCTCCTCTACATAAGGCCAATATTGTATCCTCCCCACTATGCTCTTCGCCCTCTTCCTCGGCGAGAAGGCCCTTGATCCCCGCTTAGGTGCATGCTTCCTCCGCCCCATTTACGGTCACGTCCTCCTCTAACTAGGAGATAAGTTACAGAACAGGCAGAATTTAAATGATTCGTAAGGAAGCGCCGGATAACCACGATCCGTAGCGATTCCCTCCTTACCTCAACTCTCTATGAGAAGGTTAAAGGCGGCTAAGGTACAGTAGAGGGCCTCCTCCGTCCTGACGGTTTCGCACCCCTGGTGAGGGATCGTGTTGACGACGAAGTCGAAGCACTTCTCCAATTCAAGGCCTTCACGACGCAGTATCTCTGCGAGACCCATCTTTGGGGAGCCGAAGGCGATGAGAACCCTACTCGTCGATGTCCATCTCTCCCGTATAGGATTGATCACCTCCAAGAGAGGTCTTCCCAAACGCGAGGTTGCGATGGAGAGGTCGAATCGGCGGCGGGAGATCACATCGCCGAGGCTAGGGGAGGTTTGAACCCTGTATCCCCAGTACTCCTCGATCTCCGCCTGTCTTGCCAGCCTGCCCCTCAGCTGGGGCCTGATTTCCACGACCTTCACCGTCACTCTGCTTCCTGGAGAAGGTGCCCTTCCCTCGGCGAGGAGGGGCTCTGCGACGCCGATATCCACCTCTGCGTTCTCCCCCTCAACGGCCAGAACCACGCCTTCCCTGAACTCGCCGGTCTTCAGGTCTTCCAACCTGTTCCTCGTGGGGTGATGCGGCGTCCTCAGGGGATGCAGAACTCCTGTGTACTGTAATTCAGGCTTTAGAGGGAAGAGCCTCTTCCTGAGGTACTGAGGGGTATCCATGTAGTTGAGGATCAGCCTTATGAAGGAGGCTTCCCTCTCCCCAGCCTCAGCGTCTCCATAGATGATAACGTTGGATGCTCTGAAGATGGCCGCCGCCCTCCCCACCAGACCGACGATCGAGGTTTTCTCCCTGAGATGCGGGATATCCGAGACCAAGGAGGCAGGTATCGCGATCGAGAGCTCCGTCTTCCTACGTTTTGCCTCCACTTCCTTCCCCCCTCTTAAGCCGTTTCCAGAGAAGCCCTTTTTGGCATTCTTTTGACATGGTTTATTGATTCATAAGGTCTTTGGCTTCCTTATTGAATATTATGGTGGGGCTTTTCTCAAGCGTCCGCAAAATTTTAGAGTGTGAGGCTC
>Ga0315296_10003970_pt1 | contig 12229 bp, 12 predicted proteins | sample YL17G14_18_MG_FD_203921 | JGI IMG/M metagenome (GOLD analysis project Ga0315296, IMG submission 203921) | Sediment microbial communities from Yellowstone Lake, YNP, Wyoming, USA - YL17G14_18 | ecosystem: Environmental > Aquatic > Freshwater > Lake > Sediment | place: USA: Wyoming | collected... | reverse complement strand
ATGGAAAATTATTGCAAGTTAGCACATGAGGCTGTAAACAATCACCATAAATTAGTAGAAAAGATAAGGGAAACCAAAAATGAATACAGATGAATTACAAAACCTTATCAGTCAGTGTCTTCAAGATTTCTATGAACGCCGTGTTCGAAAATTAGAAGAACTCAGATTGAAGGATTTTCTGCGCAGGAAGAATCCCTACCTTTTCAAGGCTTTAGGAACGCAAAAAGCTTCAGAAATTATTGAAAAAATTCTAACGGCCTATATTGGGGCTTCTGATGAGACTATGTTTGGCGGGGCATTTTTTGAACCTATCGCTCGGATTGTTTCGGGGGCTAAGGTGTCTGATGCTGAGGGAGTGGATTTTGTCATTGAGTCTGCAGGCCGGGTGCTAGCTGTGGCGCTGAAATCAGGTCCAAATATTTATAATGCCAGCCAGAAGAAACGTCAGTCCCAGGAATTTTCTGCTTTACGTAATCGTCTTTATAAGCTACATAAGCAATTCGACCCTATGTTAGGTCATGCCTACGGACGTGCTAAGGCTGAACCTACTAAGGACCTTGTTTATAGACGTCGTTCAGGTCAAGCTTTCTGGACCGAGATTACAGGTGATCCTGATTTCTATCTTAAATTAGTCAGGCTAATGAAAGAAGAGCCAGCCAAGCATAGACAGAAGTATGCACCGGCTTGGGATGCAGCGGTTAATAGATTTACAGCTGAATTTGTTAAGGAGTTCTGTTTTTCTGACGGTCGCATAGATTGGGAGAAGTTAGTTCGCTTTGTTAGCGAGGATACTAAATAGCACAGAACTTCTTGGTTAGCGGTTTCTAAATATGCCCATCAAGGTCTTAGCGAGAAATGTCATCGCCCAGATTGCCGCCGGTGAGGTGGTGGAGCGGCCGGCCTCGGTGGTGAAGGAGCTGGTGGAGAATGCGCTGGATGCCGGGGCGAGCCAGATTGCGGTGGAGGTGAGGGGTGGCGGCACCAGCCTCATCCGGGTCATGGACAATGGCACCGGCATACCGTCGGCCGAGGTGGAACTGGTGTTTGAGCGCTACGCGACGAGCAAAATAATCGACCTGGCAGATTTGCAGTCTATGGCTACCCTCGGTTTTCGTGGGGAAGCCCTGCCCAGCATGGCTGCAGTGGCCCAGGTGGATATGCTGACCAGCGCCGCCGGCGAGGCGATGGGCACCTATGTCAGTGTCCAGGAGGGGAAGGTGTCGGTGCGGAAGAGCCAGGCCCGACCCCGGGGAACGACGGTGACGGTGCGCGACCTGTTCCGCAACGTGCCGGCACGGCGGAAATTTCTCAAGTCGGTGCCCACCGAGAACAGCCACATTGCCAACGTGGTCAGCCAGTACGCTCTCGCCTATCCCGAGGTCAGCTTCACCCTGTTGCTGGAGGGGAGAAAGGCGCTGGGCACAGCGGGGAAGGGACGACTCATCGACAGCATCGTCGAGGTGTACGGTGCGGAAATCGCCCGAAATATGCTGGAGGTGCTGGAGAGTGGGTGGGGGAGCGGTGAGAATAAAGTTATGGTGAAGGGGATGATTGGCTCGCCGTCGGTAAGTCGCTCCAGTCGCAGCTATCTCAGCTTCTTCATCAATCGCCGCTGGGTGAACAGCCGGCTCCTTGGCTGGGCGGCGGAGGAGGCCTATCATGGGCTGCTGCCTCAGGGCAAGCACCCGGTGGCTGTCCTCACCGTTGCGTTGCCACCGTCGGAGGTCGATGTCAATATCCATCCCGCCAAAAGCGAGGTGAAGTTCCAGCACGAGCATCAGGTGTTCACCGCGGTGCAGAAAGCGGTGCGGCAGACGCTCATCGCCCAGACGCCGGTGCCGCGAATCGAGGAAGTGGCGGCGGCCTATGGTGCCCCCTCGCGACCGGCGGAAATCGACTGGTCGGGGGCGGTGGCCACCCCGAGTGCTATCAGTCAGGCATTTGCCGCGCCTCAACCGCTGACGGTCGCGCTGCCCGTGCTGCGGGTGCTCGGCCAGCTGATGAGCAGCTACATTGTGGCCGAGGGGCCCGATGGGCTCTATCTGATCGACCAGCATGCGGCGCACGAGCGCATCGTCTTCGAGAAAGTTAAGGAACAGCGCTCCAGGAGTGAAATCGAAGTGCAGGGCTTGCTCGAGCCGGTGCCCTTTGAGGTCACGCCGCGGCAGGAAGCGGTTCTGAAGTCGCACCACCAGGCTCTGGTTGAATTCGGCTTCGCGCTGGAGCCATTTGGCGACCGCACCTACTTGGTGCGGTCGGTGCCGCAGGCACTGAGCGGCGGCGACTGGCCCGGGGCGCTGCGGGAGCTGCTGGATTCGGGGGAGGAGATGGGCGACTGGGCAGAAAAGATGGCCATTTCCATTGCCTGCCACAGTGGTGCGGTCAGGGCAGGTCAGATTTTAAGCGATGATGAGATGCGGGCGCTGGTGCGGCAGCTGGAAAAGACCGTGGTGCCCCACACCTGCCCCCACGGTCGACCGACGTTGATTCAGCTCAGCGCTGGGCAATTAAGGCGGGAGTTTGGGAGGGGTTAAGCAAAAGCTACGGTTCTGCCTCTGACGGTTTCTGCAGCAGCTCCCAGCGCACCATTCCGTCCTCGATAAGCTGGCGGATTTTGCGCTCCTGAGGGGTGAGCTGTGCGGTGCGACCGGCCTTTATCTCCATGATGACGATTTCCTCCGGCTCGCCCCGGGAAAGCCCCGGGAAGACGATGAGGTCGACCGGGCTGCCGATGAAGCGGGCTTCGGTGGGGTCATATTTGAACTCGGGAAGATAGGGCGCCATCTGCTCGGTGAATTTACCCCCCAGCACCGCCCGACTCTGTGTCACGGCATCGCGGACCGCTTTCTCCCTTTCCTCTTCCCACTTCAGACTCGCTTCTTCCTGCCATAGCCGGAATCTATGCTCGTATCGGTAGCGGGTGGTGAAGTACACGAGCAGAATGCCGAGAATCGCGGCGACGGTTATGATGGCAATGATAAAGGCAATAACATCCATGGTGGACCTCCCCCAATCTTTTCGGTATCAGACCGATTACTGCCATGGCTGGAGAGGATGAGAGCGCCTGTTTTTTAATAACATTTCAAGCTGGTTAGCTCGTTGGTTGCTGGCTACTGCCCGGCTTGACCAGCGGAACTTTGGCGGCACACAGCGGGCAATCTTCGGGGCGGTAGGTAATGGTGGCGGCGCGGTGGCAGCTGAAGAGGGGAAAGCCGAAGTCCGGCGCCTGCTCGGAGCGGTCCACCAGCACGCCGATGCCGATGATGCTGCCGCCCAGTTTTTTCACGGCCACGATAACCTCGCGGATGGAGCTGCCCGTGGTCAGAATGTCATCAATGATGAGCACTCGCTCTCCGGAGTTTATGGTAAAACCCCGGCGGAAGCTCCTCTCCTCGCCCTCCTTTTCGGCGAAGATGCCGCGGACGCCCAGCTGTCGGGCGACCTCAAAGGCGAGGATAATGCCGCCGGTGGTTGGCCCGGCAACGACCTGCACCTTTTCGCTGCGGAAATGGTCGGCAATCATCCGGCAGAGTTGCTCGGTGTAGCTGGGGAACTGCAGGACACGGAATTTTTCCCAGTAAACGGGCGAGTGAAGCCCGGAGGTGAGCAGAAAATGGCCCTTGAGCAGTGCCCCGGATTTTTGAAAAATCCCTTCGGTTTTACCGGCCATTCCTGCCTCCAAGCCGATACCAGACTTCCTATTTATATATATAGTAAGTCGTCAGGTACGAGTTGACCATGCTGGCCAGCTGGTCGGGCAGGGAGTACCGCGGCACCAGCCCCCATTCTGGGGGCGGCCAGATGGAAACCCAGGCCTTGCCGACTATGTTCTGGCGCGGTACCACCCAGCCATTATGTGAGTCGTTGCTTTGATTACGGTTGTCACCGAGAACGAAGTAATTGTCTGCCGGTATCTCTTGCTTGCCCAGGTGGTAGCTGGGCGGGCTCTTGATATAGGGCTCTTTCAGCTTGGTGCCGTTCACATAGACCGCGTCGTCTTTGACCTCCACCGTGTCCTTGGGCAGGGCGATGATGCGCTTGATAAACTCCCCCTCCTCCCCATTGCCTGGCCTGAAGACGATGACGTCGCCTCTTTCTGGCTCATGTATTCGGTAGCTGACTTTGCTTATCAGGACACGCTGGCCGCTGTGAAAGTTCGGCTCCATGCTGATGCCGATGACAATAACGGTGTCGATGCTGAAACGCAGCAGGCAGAAAATGCCCAGGGCGAGCGCGGTGGTGATTAAAAGCTCACGGACAAAAGCTTTCATTGGCTCTTACTCCAAGTATCCGTCCAATTATAGCCTATTCATTCCGCGCTTGCCAGTTCAGCCTGTCGTGTCGCGCTGACCCAGAGCCTTTCCCCATCAGTGGTGAATTGTATTGTGCCGTGGCGGTCAGTGCGGTAGATGTTATCGGCATCCAGCTTCTGCTCCAGCCGGGCCATGACCTCTGGGCGGGGGTGGCCGAATTTATTCCCGGCGCCAACGGAGACCACTGCAATCTGCGGGTCGACGGCGGACAGGAATTCCTCGGTGCTGGAAGTAGCGGAGCCATGGTGGGCCACCTTCAGCACGGTGCTGTTTAATGCCGCTCGCCGGCTGACAAGGTAGAATTCCGCTTCACGCCGTATGTCGGCGGCAAACAGGAAGCTGATGCGACCGGCCTCCAGTTTCAGGACGACGCTATTATTATCTATGTCTTCATCCGTGTCTTGCAGCCGGGCGTCTGGCGGATGGAGCACGGTGAGCGTCGCGCCAGACAGGTCAATCTGCTGCCCGGCCCGGGCGCTGGTCTTAGCAATGTTCTTTTCTGTAATCAACCTCTGCCATTCTTCACATAATGGGGAGTCACAGTCAAGATTCGGGTCGAGCACCTTTTCCACGCGGAAGCGGTTTAACACCTCAACCAGACCGGTGAAATGGTCCTGGTCAGGGTGGGTCAGGATGACCAGCTCTATGGTTCTGTCCCAGAAGGGCATCTGCCGGCCCAGTTCCGGGTTTATTGCGTTTGGGCTGGGGCCACCGTCAATGAGCACCTGCTGGCTGCCCCGACTTATCAGAATGGCGTCGCCCTGTCCAACATCCAGAAAGCTGACGTGTAGTTTATCATCAGGCATGGTGGCGGCGGTGACCGAGACCATTAACGCTATCGTGGCCAGTGGCGGAATCACCCATTTTGGGGGTAGCCGACAGATAAAACTTGCTGACCTGCCCGCGCCCGATTTAAGCCCCGCCGTTGCTTCTTGTATCCAGCCGGCTTTCGACTTGCGCCCCAGAATGATTGCTGCCGCCAGACCCGCATAGTACAGCCACAACCAGGCCGGGGCCACGGTGCCGGCATTGATAAAAGCCAGGGGTGACGAGGCCAGCCCTCTAACCATATAAATCATGTAGGAAAGGGAGAGCCAGGCGAGCCAGCCGATAACCTGGCCGGCGGGAAGGAATATCAGCCCGGCAAGGCCAGAGGCAGCGCCAGCCAGGATTACCAGGGGTAAAGCCGGCAGGAGCAGGAATGTGGCCAGCGGCCCGACAAAGGAGATTATGCCAAAGTAGTAGGCCACTACCGGCCAGACGGCGATTACTGCCGCCATGGTGACGCTGAGACTGTCGCTGATGAAGGTAGCCGCAGTTACCATGGCGCCTTCTTCGCCAATAAAGGCTTTTACGGCTCTTCTTCCCAGCGACCGAAAAGAAGGGAAGAGAAAGACCAGTCCTGCCATCGCCAGGAAGCTCAACTGAAAGGCGGCATCACCCAGTATGTAGGGGCTGACGCCGACCATTATCGCCGCGGCAAATATGAGGGTGGCGCTGGCGCTGCGCTGCCTGCCCAGAAGTTCGGCGGTGAGAAAAAGACTGGCCATGATGGCCCCACGGACCACCGGCGGGTGCATGCCGGTGAGCAGCGCATAAAGCCAGATGGTGGCCAGGGCCAGCCAGACGTATAAATAGTGTCGGCGACCAAACAGCCAAATGCCGAGGCTGAGCGTGATACCGGCGATAATGCCAAGGTTAAGGCCGGATATGGCCAGCAGGTGTGCCGTCCCGGTTCGGATGAAGTCATCTTTGACTGACTGTGGCATGTTTTCCCGGATGCCCAGAAGGATTCCCTGGGCCAGAGATGCCTGTGGCTCGGGCAGCACCCTGGCTAGCGTTTGCCCCAGGCTGGCTCTCAATTCGTATATCCATGCCAGTGGTTTGAAGCCAGCACCGCGTGCCTCTATCTCAATATCAGGGTAGAGCATGGTGCGGTAAATTCCCTGGTGGGCAAGGTAGCCCCGGTAATCAAAATCGTTTAACTGTGGTGGCGTCTCCAGCTCACCGGTCACGAGGAGAATATCTCCGTATTTGTAGTCAGAGATACGCGGCACAAATAGCAGGACCTTCCCTGCCACCGGTCGCCATTCCTCCCCGGTGCCTATTTCTGTGGCGTGAAAGTAGAGGTGAGTGCTGCGGTCGCTGATTTCAGGGTCTCTGGCCACCATGCCCCTGACCGCAACGGGGCCACGGTCATGGTAGTAGCGCAGGTCATCAGCGTCGATGATGTGCAAGCTTTGATAGGCATACCAGGCGGCGGCGAAAAGGGCTATCAGGCTGAGGCTGCTTAAAATTATCGATTTTCGGTGCTTTTTCCGAAAAAGAAGGAGTGGCAGTGGCACGAGGCCGGCTAACAGCAGTACTAGCGGCAGGTCGAATCTGGCCCCCAGATAAATGCCTGCCACCCAGGCAGCGCTGAGCAAAATCAGTGGCACGAGCGTTCTTCCTGAATATTAGTCGGAAACCGTGATCAGGTGCTTGATTTTTTCGTAGGTCCCGGCTCCGATACCTTCGACCTTGGTTATTTCGCTGATATTGTGGAAACCCCCGTTCTGCTGGCGGTAATCTATGATGGCCTGGGCTTTCGTTTCGCCAATGTCGGGCAGTGCCTGCAGCAGCCAGGCCTCGGCGCGGTTCAGGTTTACCTTCTGGGGCATCTCTACTTCATCGCTAGCGGGTATATAGAGCTTGATTCCATCTAGGTCAGCCGCAGCGGTGGCCCCGCCCGCCGCCTGTAGCAGGGCGTCGATGGAACCACCGGGTTTCAGCGGATAGATACCGGGGACATTGACCGCACCGGTAACAGATATCTGGCCGCTGACTTCGGTTAGTGGGGATAACGTGATTTCAATCGGCTGGCTGCGACTATATTTTGACCAGATTATTATGCTGCCGACTACAATCACGATAATGAGAAGCAGGCTAACCGACACCCAGAATTTATTGGACCTGTTCATGACCATCTCCTGATATGAGATTTACCTCATGTGGATGGATGTCATTTCGGGTTGAATATGGCTGATGGCTTTCCGGACCCTTTCTTTTGCCATCTCCATTGACATATTCTGGTGGTTAAATGCCGGTCAGCTTAGCACGAAGTTCCTCTTCCCGTTCCAGAGCCGTCAGGGCAATTATCTGGTCACCTTCGCGGATAATGGTGTGGGGATTAGGAATGACCGGCTTACGGTCTCTGGGAATTATCAATGCCAGCTTGGTTCCCTCTGGCAGCGCGACTTTCTTGATTGATTTGCCAATGGTCTTTGAGTCCGGAGGGATTCTTACCTCGACAATCTCCAGCCCCTTATCGCTTCGTGTCAGCAAATGTGTCAGCGGATGGGTGGGCACCTCTTTCTCTATGGCTTCCAGGATAATACTGGTGGTACTTACCGTAACATCGATGCCCAGCTTCTTGAAGATGGCCACGTTCTTCGGGTTTCGGATGCGGGCGATGGTGCGGGGCACATTGAATTTATGCTTGGCTATCTGGCAGGCGACCAGATTATCTTCATCGTCTCCGGTAACGGCCACCAGCATGTCCGCTCTTCCGGTGCCTACTTCGGCCAGCGTGGCCGCCTCGCAGCCGTCACCGGTCACGCAAACGCTGCCCATTTCCTCGTTGATTATGTCGCAGAAATGGGCGTTCTTTTCCACAATGAGTATCTCATGTCCTTCATTCAGCAAGGCTCTGGCCAGATAGTAACCTACTCTGCCACCACCAACAATGATGATATACATCTCTTTCCTCTTAGCCCTCTATCTTTTTCTTTACCAGCTCGGCGAAAATCGTCGTCGGGCTGAAAGCCTCTATATCAAGGGTATTATAAAGCTCCTGGCGCAAGGGGTCATAGATTCGAGAAATAACCCGAGGCACATTGAAAATGTGCTTGGCAATCTGGGCGGCCATGACGTTCCGGTTATCTCCCTGCGTCATGGCGACAAAAACGTCTGCCTCTTCAATGCCGGCTCTCCGCAGTACCTCCTCATCCATCCCGTTGCCGAGTAGCGCGGTACCTCTGAAATCAGGCGGCAACCTCTGGAAGCTGTGGGCATCAATATCAAGGATGGTGATTTCGTGGCTGTCTTGTTCCAGCAGGGTGGCTAGCTGAGCACCGACTCTGCCGCAGCCCATAATGACTATTTTCATCATTGACCTCAGCAAATTATTTTAATGTTGATATAGTATCACCGGGCAGGGTGAATTCTTCAGCACGTAGGGAACCACGTTGCCCAAACTGGATTGACCGAAGCGTCTTTTGTGCTTGACGCCCATCAGAATAAGGTCGACCTCACGCTCCACCGCTTCATTGATTATCGCCGGACCTACCTCGCGGGCCTGGAGGACATCAGTCTGTACTTCGTAGTCTTCTTCTTCGGCCAGGATTTCCATATGGTCGAGAATGCCCTCGGCTTTTTCGATTTCAGGTCTGATTTCCGCATCAATGGGCAGGGCACGCTTGATAGCGACAACGTAAACTGACCAGATCTTGCCCTTTTCTTTCTTGGCAAGCCTGATAGCTAGCCTCATCGCCTCATCATCAACCTCGCTACCAACCACCGGTACCAGAATTTTCTGGAATCCCATTTCTTCTTTCCGTTTTCTATTTAGGGCATAGGGTATTATAATCCTCTGCATCAAAATCTACAATATGGCGCTGTCTCTTCCTGGCGGCTTTTCCGGCTCTTTTGGTAAGTGGGTTAGCGGCAGATTTTCCCGTTTCCAGTAGAAATATCTTTCCATCAGTGTAATAGGCTATTTTATGCCCCTTCAAGGTGGCTGTCAAATTTTATTTTAACGCTATTGCTATTGACAATTGTCACATATAAAGCTATAATATGTGTCAAATGTCACAAAGGAAAAAGATGCTGCCATGATAATCAGAACCAGGATATTTGAGCTTTGTAATGGGCGCTACCACAACCTGTCAGAGCTGGCTCAGGCTATGGGACTTTCCGTGAGCCAGGTTTATCGGGTCCGTGAAGGAAAACGCCATATCAATCAAAAATTCATCGTCGGGGCTAAGAGGGCGTTTCCTGATTACGGACTTGATGACCTCTTTTATCTCGATAAGGAATCGTTCGATGGTTTTGCCGTGGGGACAGGTGTCACCGGGCGTTACCAGACCATTTAAATAAAAGGGAAGAAAAATTTAACCATCGGAGAACTTAATGAGAATTTAACGGGAGCGGGTAGCCTCGATTTTAGAGGCCGGTTTCTTCCGGCTGTATCTTGCGCAGTGTTTCCCTTACTTCAGGGTGGTCAATATACAGCGTCCCGCTGAGGTGGTCGATCTCGTGTTCCAGTGCCTGGGCTAATAGGCCCTCAGCTTTTATCCTCACTTCCTTGCCATTCTGGTCGCGACCCTTCACGGTTATGGCTTCGGCGCGTTTGATCTGTCCAAAGTAACCGGGAATGCTGAGGCAGCCCTCATCAATGACTCTTTCCCCCCTCCGGCGCACTATCTCCGGGTTGACCAGAATGATATCGTCTTCTTCAGGTATGCCAATAACGATGACCCGCAGCGGGACGCCGACCTGCGGTGCCGCCAGCCCAACACGGCCCGGCTCGGCATGAAGCGTCTCCAGCATGTCCCGGATAAGCTTTTTGAGGGAGCGGTCAAAGGTGTGGACTTTTTTAGCCTTCTGTTTCAGCACGGAATCGGGAACAATACGGATTGGAAGTACGGCCATAGTGGTTCCTCGGATGATAAAATCGATTACAGTTTACTAGAGCAGGCTCACCGGGTCAATGTCAACCGTCCATCCCGGTGGGAAAGTTATCGATGAGAGGAAAGAGGGCAGTTCAGTGCCGCGTAATATTATCTGCCACCGGTAGCGGCCTCTGAGGCGATGAATAAACGCCGGGGCGGGGCCAATCAGGCTGAGAGCGCTTATGCCTCTGGCGTCTCTTTCCAGCGTTAACACGTTCCTCATTTTTTCTGCCTCTCGCTGGCAGATGGCGTCATTGGTGTGGCTGCAGGTTAAAAGCGCCAGCCGGGAAAATGGAGGGTTATGCAGCTGACGCCGGTAGTCGATTTCTCTTTCGTAAAAAGCCAGGTAATCATGGTTCGCCGCGGCCTGGATGGCATAGTGGTCTGGCGCGAAGGTCTGAATGATTACCTGCCCGCCGAGAGGCCCTCGGCCGGCTCGGCCGGCCACCTGGCTCAGGAGCTGGAAGGTCCGCTCGCCGGCCCGGAAGTCGGGGAGGTTAAGGCTTGTGTCCGCGCTCACCACTCCCACCAGTGTTATCCGGGGCAAGTCCAGCCCTTTGGCCACCATCTGTGTGCCGATGAGAATATCCGCTTTGTGGTCGCGAAACTGGTGCAGTATTTTCTCATGTGATTCCTTGCTTCGGGTCATATCGCTGTCCCAGCGGAGCAGACGTGCCCGAGGCATGGTGTAGCTGACTTCCTGTTCCAGTTTCTGCGTGCCGAGCCCCAGGTATTTCATCTGCCGGCTGAAACACCGTGGGCAGCGGTCGGGCACCGCGGTCTTGTAGTTGCACTGGTGGCAGACAAGCACATCCTCGGCATAGTGGTGGGTCAATGGTACCTCACAGCGGCGGCAGCGCAGCACGAAGCCGCAGCGCCGGCACTGAATGAAGGTGGCCCCACCCCGGCGGTTGAGAAAAAGAATCACCTGCTCGCCGCCGTTTACAGCCTGTGCCAGCGCCTGGGACAGAGCGCGACTGAAAATGCTGCGGTTGCCGGACTTCAGCTCTTCCCTCATGTCCACGACATCGACCCGGGGCATTGGTGCGCTTTCCACCGGGACGACACGTTCCGGAAGCCGGAGAAGTTCATAGGTTCCCTGTCGAGTGTGGAAGTAGGTGCCCACGTCCGGGGTGGCGCTGCCCAGGATGACCACCGCGCCCGTAAGCTCGGCCAGCTTGATGGCCACCTCGCGGGCATGGTAGCGGGGTGACTGGTCCGGTTGCTTGTAGTTCCATTCGTGTTCCTCGTCGATTACGATAAGGTCGAGGTCGGGCTGGGGGGCAAAGAGGGCACTCCTCGGGCCAATGACAACGTCGAATTCGCCGTCCCTTATCCTCCGCCATTCATCATACTGCTCCCCCGGCGAGAGCTTGCTGTGCAGGACAGCGACCCGATGCGGGAAGCGGGAGACAAAGCGTTCTATGGTCTGCGGGGTGAGCGCGATTTCCGGCACCAGCACTATGCCCCGCCGGCCCATTTTCACCGTTTCCGCCAGTGCCCGCAGGTATATCTCGGTCTTACCGCTGCCGGTAACGCCATGGAGCAGAAAAACCCTGGGGTGTAACTTAGCATCATTTATCGCTTCGCGGATGCGCGAGGAGGCGTCTTTCTGGGCGCGGGTCAATTGCAGCGGCGGCGTTGGCACAATATCCTGATAGGGAATTGGCTCCCTTCTTACCTCGACTGGCTCAAAGGTAATAAGCCCCTGGCGTATCAGGGCATCGGCGGCTGCCTTGCTTACGCCCAGCTTCTGTCTCGCCTCTGCCCAGGGGATTGGCTCGGCCTGCTCGGTTAAGAAATTGAGAAGGCTTGCCTGCTTGAAAGCCCTTTTCCGCCTGAGTTCGGCCGCTATTTCCCGGGCACTGGCTGCGGGCATGTTGAGGCGAAGGAAGGGCACGGTCTTGGGGTGAATCTTTATCGGTTCCAGCTCGTAGCTCCTCACCGCCAGCCCCTGTCTTACCAGTTGTGAGACGATGGCCTGCGCCTTCTTTTCGCCGAGCTTCTTCTCCAGTTCTTTGAGGCTGATTCTACCCTGTTTTGGCAACAGCGCAAAGACCTGGTGCGGCAATGAAGAAAGGGAGGAAACGGTTGGCTCGTCAGGACCTGGTGCCGCCGAGACAAAGGTCAGCGTTTTCCTTTCAAAACCCGGTGGCAGCATGAGGGCTACCGCATCAAAGAGAGGGGACAGGTAGTACTCGCTTA
>Ga0315296_10003969_pt1 | contig 12229 bp, 8 predicted proteins | sample YL17G14_18_MG_FD_203921 | JGI IMG/M metagenome (GOLD analysis project Ga0315296, IMG submission 203921) | Sediment microbial communities from Yellowstone Lake, YNP, Wyoming, USA - YL17G14_18 | ecosystem: Environmental > Aquatic > Freshwater > Lake > Sediment | place: USA: Wyoming | collected... | reverse complement strand
GAAGGGGTGCTTATATGAATCGCGAAAATATAAAGAATTTAATGGAATCATTTTATAAAACTGAAGCTTCATGAAACCGGCCAACCTTAAATGATTTTGACTCTTCAAGAACTCAAATCCCACCTCTGGAATTGCGCCGAGATCCTACGCGGCAGCGCGGTTGATCGAACGGACTGGAAAGCCTATATCCTACCGCTCCTCTTCTTCAAGCGGATCTGCGACGTGTGGGACGAGGAAACCACCGAGGCCGCGAAGCTCTTCGGTGACGTGGCCCCGGTTGATTTTCCCGAGGTGCACCGGTTTACCATCCCGGAAGGTTGCCATTGGAGGAACGTGCGCGAGACTCCCGCCAACATGGGCACGGTCCTCTCTCGAGCCATGCGCGAGATCGAACGGGCAAACCCCGAAACACTCTACCGCGTTTTCGGAGCAGCCGACTGGGGTAATCGGGAAATGCTGACCGACGCCATTCTCAAGGACTTGATTGAAGCACTCTCGGAGGTCTCGCTGGGCAATGCGGCCGTCAGTTCCGATATTCTGGGCGACGCCTACGAGTACCTGATCGGCAAGTTCGCCGACATCACCAAGCGCAAGAAGGCGGGCGAATTTTACACCCCGCGCAGTGTCGTGCGCATGATGGTGGACATCCTTGACCCGAAAGAAGGCGAGAGCATCTACGATCCCGCCTGTGGGACCGGCGGCATGCTGATGGGAGCGATCGAACATGTCCAACGCGCGGGGGGGGATCCACGCACCTTTTTCGGCAAGATATATGGCCAAGAAAAGAACCTCACCACCGCGGCCATTGCCCGCATGAACATTGTTCTGCACGGCATCGAGGACTTCCAGATCGTGCGCGAGGACACGTTGCGCAATCCGGCCTTCACCGATTCCAGCACCGGCAGCTTGGCCACGTTCGACTGTGTTATCGCCAATCCGCCCTTCTCGCTCAAGGAATGGGGTCGGGAGATCTGGGAGGCCGACCCCTGGGGCCGCGCCGCCTTTGGCCTCCCGCCCGATGGCTACGGCGACTATGCTTGGGTTCAGCACATGGTGGCGTCCATGGCTCAACTCGCCGGTCGCATGGCCGTTGTCCTCCCACAGGGTGCCCTCTTCCGCAAAGGAGCGGAGGGCAAAATCCGGCGGAAGCTGTTGGAGCAGGACCTCATCGAAGCCGTGATCGGCCTCGCGCCTAACATCTTCTACGGGACCGGGCTTGCCCCCGCCGTGGTGATTCTGCGCCGCACCAAACCGGCGTCGAGGAAGGGTAAGGTGCTGATCGTTGACGCCTCCAGCCTGCTCCGCAAAGGCCGCGCCCAGAACTACCTCGACCCGGATCATGCCCAACAGATCGTGGCGTGGGTGCGGGCGTTCAAGAATGTCGAGTACCGGGCTACGGTCATCAGTCTGGCCGTGATTAAAGCCGAGGACTGGACTCTGAACATCTCGCGCTATGTGCTGCCGCCGGCAGGTGAGGACATCCCGCCCCTGCCGGAGGCCGTTGCCGCGTTCAAAGAGGCGCTCGCCGAGGCCCGCGCGGCCGAGGATCGTCTGCGCGAGGTATTGACCCAGGGAGAATGGCTTAAATGAAAGACGCTCAGAAACCGGATCACATCAGTCTGAATACGCTCATTGGACGGTTGAAGGAAGGACGATTCGTAATTCCCGACTTCCAGCGTGATTTCGAATGGCGGCCATGGGACATCAAGGAACTGATGCGCTCAATCTTCTTGGACTACTACATCGGAAGTCTTCTGCTTTGGAAGGGAAAGACGGAGAACTTCAACGCGTTATCTTGTGAGATCCTGTACGGTTTTGACAATACGACCGGGCAACATCCATGGAACTGCGGGCGGGGTGATCCTGAGCACATCGTCCTCGACGGCCAGCAGCGGCTGACGGCGTTGTATTACGCCTTCGTCGCCCCAAACGTGCCGCTACCCAACCGGGCCAACCGCGCCATTTTCTTTGTTCAGGTCGAGAAGTTCATGAACGAGCAGTTCGACGACGCGTTTCAGTACGAGTGGTTCTCTCACCATTTGAGCGAAACCCTTGCCAATCGCGAGGCTCAGTATGCTCAACACATGTTTCCCCTGTCAGTCGTGGGTGCCGGCGGGTGGGATCTCGCAAACTGGGCGCAGGGCTACGAGAACTATTGGAACGAAGTACTGGCGGCGGCCAAGGGTAGTGGAAACGCGTCGGCGGCAGAGAACGCGGCGCGACACGCTAAGAACGCTAAAGCCTTTGGCAAGCATCTAAAAGGCATAACGGAACAGTACCAGATCGCCTATATTGAACTGGACAAGGATCTGGCCGTCGAGAAGGTGTGCGACATCTTCACCCAGATCAACAGCAAAGGGATTCGACTGGACGTCTTTGACTTAATTAACGCCTTGCTCAAACCGAAAGGGCTTCAGCTCAAACACCTTTGGCGAGCCGCATCGCCCCGTCTCGAATTCGTGGAGACGGAAAAAATGAACATCTATGTGCTCCAAGTCATGTCTATCCTGTGCCAATCATACTGCTCACCGAGGTACCTGTACTACCTGCTGCCTGGACAGGAAAAGCAGACCCGCGACGCCGACGGTCATATCAAGAAGGAGGTTCTGATCCCTGACACCACCGAATTCCAGAAGCGGTGGGATCATGCGGTTGATGCGCTCGAAACGGGCATAAACTTGCTGAAGCATCCGCATGAGTTCGGCGTGACTTCGTCGCAGTACCTGCCATATATGTCCATTCTGCCAATCTTCTCGGCAGTGCAAGCCGCGTGCAACGCCTTGCCCGCGAGCCAACGACTCAACGCGCAGCGCAAGATTCGGCACTGGTACTGGGCGGCTGTCTTTACGAACCGCTACTCCGGGTCCGTGGAGTCCACCAGCGCCCGCGACTTTATCGATTTAAAGGCGTGGATGGCCGATGACGAGGCCAGGCTGCCGATGCTTCAGGAGTTTCAGGACCGCTTCCGTAGCCTCGAGCTGCGCAAAGAGACGAAGAAAGGAACGTCGGTTTACAACGGAATCTTCAATCTACTGGTTCTCCAGGAAGCGAGGGACTGGATGACGGGTAACGTTCCTCAGCAAGGAGACCTCGACGATCACCATATAGTGCCGAGTTCCCGCGCGGCCGGAGATCTCAAAGGAATCAATGTCCATACGATTCTCAACCGCACCCCTCTTACTGCCGAGACCAACCGGAATGTCATCAACGACAGGCTCCCCAACGAGTATCTTCCGGAGCTTATCGCCAATAACGGTGAGGGCCGTGTGCGCGCCATCCTCGCGTCTCACTTCATCTCACCCGTAGCACTCGCGATTCTACTACGCAAGCCGTTCACCGCGGAGGACTTCGAAGCATTCATCGCGGAGCGCCAGCGCACGATCCTTGAGGCAATAGAAAGCCTCTTGATCAAAGAAAGGTTGGACCTTTCGGCACCCCTTCGCGAGCTCGACCAGGCTGTGGAGATGACAGAACTTCGCTTACGGGAGTGCATTGTTGCTGCTCTTGGTGATGATGCAGCACGACTTCCCCCACATATCGCGCAGAAACTCGAGGAAAGTATCCAGAAAGCGGCCAAGAAAAACGCCGCGATTGACGTGGAGAACTACCAGGGACTATCGGCGCGACTTGAGTTTGCCGATCTCCGCGAACTGCAGGAGACCATCACATCCAAGGCTATGTGGGAGCAATTCGAACGCCGGTTCGTCAACAAAGAGACGCTTAACGCAAAGTTTAGCCAACTGGCGGAATTGAGGAACGGTATCCGACACAGCCGCGCAGTCGACGAGATCACGCGCAAGGAAGGCGAGGCCGCCATCCTTTGGTTCCGGCAAGTATTGAGCAAATGAGCACGAGGCTGACACAACAGGAACTGGAATCCTACCTCTGGGGCGCGGCGAAGCTGCTCCGGGGGCTGGTGGATGCCGGCGACTACAAGCAATATATCTTCCCGCTGCTCTTCTTCAAGCGGCTCTCGGATGTATGGGACGAGGAGTACGGCAACGCGCTGGCTGAGACCAAGGACAAGAAATACGCCAGCGCCACCGCTGACGACCGCTTCGCGATTCCCGACGGCGCGCATTGGTCGGATGTACGGTCTGCCTCCCGAGACGTGGGCCGGGCGCTGCTCAACGCCTTCCGGGCCATTGAGGCCGCCAATCCCGAACGACTCACCGGCGTCTTCGGCAATGCATCCTGGACCGACAAGGCGCAGATGCCCGACGAGACGCTCAAGAACCTGATCGAGCACTTTTCGCAGTATGTGCTGAGCCTGGCCTCCGTCCCCGAAGACGAACTGGGCAACGGCTACGAATACCTCATCAAGCAGTTCGCCGACGACAGCGGGCACACGGCGCAGGAGTTCTACACCAACCGCACGCTCGTCCACTTGATGACCCAGATGCTCGAGCCCAAGGCCGGCGAGACCATCTATGACCCGACAGCCGGGACCGGCGGCATGCTTATCTCGGCCCTGGCCGAGGTCAAGCGCCGGGGCGGCGATGCCCGCACTCTCGGGCTTTACGGCCAGGAGTTGATCCACATCACCGCCGCTATCGCCCGCATGAACCTCGTTCTGCACGGCGTCGAGGACTTCGAGATTGTCGCCGGCAACACGCTCAGCAATCCGGCTTTCATCGAGCGTGACCGCCTGCGCGCGTTCGACGTGGTCCTGGCCAATCCGCCTTATTCCATCAAGAAATGGAACCGCGAGGCGTGGCAGAGCGACCCCTGGGGCCGTAACTTCCTCGGCACCCCGCCCCAAGGCCGCGCCGACTACGCCTTTTTACAGCACATTCTCAAGAGCCTCGACCCCAAGAGCGGCCGCTGCGCCATCCTCTTCCCGCACGGCGTGCTCTTTCGCAACGAGGAAGCCGACATGCGGCGCAAGCTCGTCGCTGCCGACCTGCTCGAATGCGTCCTCGGCCTCGGCCCCAACCTCTTCTACAACTCGCCGATGGAAGCCTGCGTGGTGATCTGCCGCTCGCGTAAGCCTGCCGACCGCCAGGGGAAGATCCTTTTTATCGACGCCCTACGCGAGGTGGCACGGGAACGGGCCCAGAGCTTTCTGAAGCCTGAGCATCAGGAACAGATCCTTAGGGCCTATCAGGCATTCGCCGATGAACCCGGTTTCGCCATGGTCGCGACAACGGCCGAAGTGCTCCAGAAGGACGGCAACCTGTCAATCCCACGATACGTCAGGCCGATTGGGGATGGCGCAGGCAACGGTGGTGACCAGGACCTTAAGATAGCCTGGACCGCTTTCGACGCCAGCGGCCGGGAGTTCTGGCAGCAGATGGACGCGCTCGTTGACATGCTCGACGGTGCGGTTGCTGAGGGGTTAGGAGATGCCTGAGTTGGTCGACAAGAACGGCTGGACTTGCGTCGCGTTCGGTGACGTTGTCCAACTGAGCCGAGACCGCTCCAGCGACCCCGAAGATGACGGGTTCGACCGTTATGTGGGCCTCGAACATATCGAGCCAAGCGATCTGAAAATCCGACGCTGGGGAGACATCGCAGATGGGACGACGTTCACTAATGTGTTCCGTTCAGGCCAGATCCTCTTCGGGAAGCGGCGTGCGTATCAGCGCAAAGTCGCCGTCGCAGACTTCGACGGCGTCTGTTCGGGTGACATCTACGTGCTCGAACCGAAGAACGAGCGTCTGCTGCCCGAGCTACTCCCTTACATCTGCCAGACGGACGGATTCTTCAAACACGCGGTCGGCACATCAGCCGGGTCGCTCTCGCCTCGCACGAACTGGGACAGCCTTGCCTGCTACGAGTTTGCCCTACCGCCGCTGGCGGAGCAACGGCGGATTGCTAAGGTGCTGGGTGCGGCGACCAATCTCGCACATCGCTATGATGAGGCAGCTCTGATTGCTGAGAGGATCTCCGAGAGCCTGCTGTTTCAATACTTGCGAGGCGAGCACCTGGGAGACCTGGTCCATGACGAGCACTTCGGGTTATACTCGACACGCCTCCCGCTTACTCCCGTCGGAGACCTACTACTCGCGACGCAGTACGGTCTCTCGGAGCCATCCACAAGCGGGGGCAAGTACCCGATGCTTCGCATGATGGACCTCTCAGATGGCTTGGCAACTGAAGAAGATCTCTGTTCCGTCGATTTGTCCGCGGAGGACTTCGAGCGATATCACCTTGAGGACGGGGATGTGCTCTTCAATCGCACTAACAGTCATGATCTGGTCGGGCGCACTGGCGTTTACAGACTCGCCGGGGATCACGTATTCGCTTCGTACTTGGTCCGCTTAAAGACAGTCGTCGAGAGATTTCTACCGGATTATCTTTGTGCGTTTCTTAATGCTCCACTGGGACGTCGACAAGTGATGCGTTTCGCCACACGAGGAGTAAGCCAGACGAACGTGAACGTATCGAATCTACGCAACGTATTGATCCCCTTGCCCTCGATTGATTATCAACAGGCAGTTGTTGAACACCTTGAATACTTGCGGAGTGCGCGTCGAGCAAATCAGGGAAGGAGCCTTGACGCCAGGAAGTTGGTCGCACAGATCGCGAATGAGTTTCTCGGAGGGCCCAGATGACGTTCAACGAAGCTAACTCCGTCGAAGCTTTCGTCCGCGACCGGCTTTGCGGCGGTATCACTCACCACACCGCCGTGGGCCCTGGCCTGGCCCGACGTCACGGTCAGCTTTCGGGCCTCGGTTGGCACTTCCTTGCTCCGCAGAACCTCCCGCGCCAGCCCCACGAAGTCCTCGTTGAGGATCACGTGCGCGAGGCGCTGATCCGGTTGAACCCGGAGATCGCAGCCCAGCCCAATCGTGCGGACGATGTCCTGTACAAGCTCCGCGCCATCGTCTTGGGAGTAAGGAGCGATGGACTCGTCAAGGCCAATGAAGAATTCGCCGCTTGGCTTACGGGTGAGCGGTCGATGCCCTTCGGCGAACGCGGCGAGCACGTCACCATCCGACTTATCGACTTCGCAGACATCGAACAGAACCAGTACGTCGTCACCACCCAATTCGCCTACCGGGCCGGGGCCACGGAGAAGCGTGCGGACCTCGTGCTGCTCATCAACGGCATCCCGCTGGTCGTGATCGAGGCGAAGACACCCGTTCGTGCAAGCCAGAGCTGGCTGGATGGGGCCCTCCAGGTCCACGATGACTACGAGCGCAACGTCCCCGAGCTTTTCGTGCCAAACATCTTCTCAGTTGCCACCGAAGGCAAGGATTTTCGGTACGGATCCATCGGCCTTCCGGTTGAGCTCTGGGGACCATGGCGGATCGAGGCTGACGCAAAGACGCCCGCCCTACAACAGATCGAGAAGGCAATCGCGTCAATGCTGCGGCCGCACGTTCTACTGGACCTGCTCGTAAATTTCACGGCCTACGCCACAGACAAGAAGAAAAGTCGTATCAAGATCATTGCGCGCTACCAGCAATACGAAGGCGCGAACAAGATCGTCGAGCGGGTGGTGGCGGGGCATCCGAAGAAGGGTCTGATCTGGCACTTCCAGGGTTCAGGCAAGTCGCTTCTCATGCTCTTCGCGGCTCGTAAGTTACGTCTGCACCCGGCGCTCAGAAATCCGACCGTCATGATCGTGGTAGACCGGATCGATCTTGACACGCAAATCTCGAGCACGTTCTATGCAACAGACATACCAAACCTCATCAAGGCCGACAGTCGCGTCGAGTTGCAGCGCCTGCTGGAGCAGGGCGTCCGGAAAATCATCATCACGACTATCTTCAAGTTCGCCGAGGCGGGCGGCGTCCTGAATCCCCGCAGCAACATAATCGCGATGGTCGACGAGGCTCACCGAACCCAGGAAGGTGACCTCGGCCGGAAGATGCGGGAGGCGCTGCCCAATGCCTTCCTGTTTGGATTGACCGGAACCCCAATTAACCGGGCAGACCGTAACACATTCTATGCCTTTGGGGCTCAGGAAGATGAACGCGGATACATGAGTCGCTATGGTTTCGAGGAGTCAATCCGCGACGGGGCAACGATGCCGCTCCATTTCGAGCCGCGCTTGCTGGAACTGCACATCGATAAGAAAGCAATAGACGAAGCATATAAGAACCTCACGGGGGGGCTCAGCGATCTGGACAAGGATCAACTTGCCAAGACTGCTGCTAAAATGGCCGTGCTCGTAAAATCCCCGGAGCGGATCCAGGGAATCTGCGCAGACATTGCTCGCCACTTCCAGGAGAAGGTTGCTCCCAACGGATTCGGAGCTCAGGTCGTCACCTTTGATCGAGAAGGTTGCGTTCTCTATAAGAAGGCACTCGACGAGCATTTGCAGCCGGAGATCTCTGACATCGTTATGACCGTTAACAGCGGGGAAGACGAGTACGCGGCTTACCGGCGCGAGAGGGAGGCGGAAGAGAAGCTTCTCGACCGCTTCCGCGATCCCGGCGATCCCCTGAAGATTCTCATAGTAACTTCAAAGCTCCTCACAGGCTTCGACGCGCCGATCCTGCAGGCGATGTACCTCGACAAGCCATTACGCGACCACACTTTGCTGCAAGCCATCTGCCGAACCAACCGGCCGTATGGCGAGGCGAAGACGCATGGATTAATCGTCGACTATTTAGGCGTCTTCGACGACGTTGCCCAAGCGATTCAGTTTGACGAAGAGGGTATCACCCGGGTTGTTGCGAACATCAACGAACTCCTCGCCAAGCTTCCCGAGGCTGCACAGAAGTGCCTTACGTATTTTCCAGGTGTTGATCATTCCCTTACAGGATACGAAGGGTTGATTGCGGCACAAGACTGCCTGCCCAATAACGATACGCGCGATCGATTCGCTGGTGATTTTAGCTATCTAAGCCGCCTCTGGGAGGCGATTTCCCCTGATCCGATGCTTTCCCATCATGAGACTGATTATCGATGGCTGGCGCAGGTCTACGAGTCGATAAGGCCATCAACCGGGACCGGAAGGCTTCTGTGGCACACCTTCGGCGCTAAGACTATCGAGCTAATTCACGAGCATGTCCATGTTGATTCGATCAGGGACGACCTCGAAACGTTGGTCCTTGGAGCCGATTTGCTCGAAGCTGTGCTGGGAACGCCCGACCCGAATAAGAAGGCAAAGGAGATTGAAATCAAAGTCGCTCGGCGACTCCGGAAGAGAATGCATGACCCTCGCTTTAGGGCGCTGAGTGAGCGCCTCGAAGCCTTAAAGGAGAAGCACGAACTGGGACTGCTTTTGAGTATCGACTTCCTCAAGGCGTTGCTCGAGCTTGCCCGTGATGTCGTGGCCGCCGAGCAAGCTGCGGAGCCTATCGAGGATGAGGCGATGGGTAAGGCCGCCCTCACTGAACTCTTCCAGGAAGTGAAGAACGAGCAGACGCCGATCATTGTCGAGCGGGTTGTGAATGACATCGACGAGATCGTTCGATATGTCAGGTTTGACGGCTGGCAAAACACGCATGCAGGAGAGCGAGAAGTCAAGATGGCTCTCCGCAAGACGCTTTTCAAGTACAGGCTCCATCAGGATCCGGAATTGTTCGACAGGGCCTACGGGTATATTAGGCAGTATTACTGAACATAAACAACAGGGCTTCCTTTAGTGGCGCTCAAGGGTGCAAAGTACTCAGATAGGAGCTTCAACAAATATATAGTTTTGTATAGCATCTTCAATTGCGGCTGAGCAATCTGGCCCAAATCATCCAAACGGAGTCTTGTCTTTTGGCGGATCTGGAACTATATGCCCCATGGCTCTGAGCTCGGCGTTTTGTCGCTCATATCGTTCAAGCCGCTCGATGATTTCAGGTGTGATGATAATCGTAGCCTCCTTTTTCTGAATATCCAGGTCGACCTTCGTTGGGGCATAGGCGCCGAACAGCCTCATAGCAATGTCTAAAAAAGCTCTCCGGTTGTAATTATCCGGCTGATCGGGACGCAGGGGATGCATGGCTTCGGTCACGCCTCTCTTCAGCTCGCTGATGATGGCCTCAACGGTCAAGCCCTGCCGATGGGCTTCCTCCATGAAATATCGATTACAGGCGAGCTTATCGGTTAATCGTTTAGCCATAAGGCTTGCAGTCGCAGGAGCGTATCCGGCCTGGATGGCGGCCTGGCGCTTGTTTAAGCCGGCGAGCCTGTTCCTAAGGAAGGCCTTTTGCTTGTCGGTCGTCAGGACCTTAGAAAGTTTATCCTCAATTGTCTTAATATGGCCCATGTCAGTTCTTCTCTTCATGGGATTCGTCTTCTTTCTTCAATTGCCATTATTATATGGCTAACTATATTTAATATCAAGCAAATATGCGTTTTTCTATGATGAAATATTGGTAAACCCTCACTATTTGAGGTCCTGAATATTTACTTGTTTTGAGATCGTATAAACGACGCTAGCTTTTCAATCTTCTCCATTTCTTCTTCCGATACTTCTTTTGGCTCTAAGCTTTCAGAAGATAACCAGTCGTATGCCGGGCCAAATATCTCTGGAAAAAGAGCCGCTACGCAAAAAAACCTAGCTAGATCCTTGCTGCGGTGCTCAGGAGACTTGAATAATTCAGATTCCACCCAACTTCTAAGTTCCTCCAATTTGCTTTTTATGCATTCCTCGGTCAATTTAGCAAATAGTGCCCTGTATTGAGTACGAGCAGTCTCGGAGTATCTACTTTTCCGGTATTTGTTCCTAGTAAGCCTTAAAGTGTATTCTCCTATCTCCTTCCCTTTCGCGAGTCCATAGAATTCATTTAGTTTAGACCATTCATTTTGCTCTGCGAACCATAACAAAAGCTTACTCAAATTTATCCAATCAACCCTGGTGTTTCTCCTTAAGGGATTCGACCAAACAAGGATGAGTAAGTTAAGAGGACTTATTCTAAGACCCTTATCTATTCCATAAGCATTTGGAATAATATCGTCCTCCATTTCAACCTTAAGAAACCAGTCGTCCGGCTTGTCGATGATGGCTAAGACTGGATCCAATTTAAAATATTTTTGGATGAAAAGCTTTCTGTTTTCGGAATTCCATTCTGTAATTCCTGTTTGTTTAATTGTCTCAAAAACCAAGCCGTATTTATAGAACTCAATTTCGCGGAGATAATCGTCAAAGAGTTCGATGAGTTTTTGTCTAAGTTTTGATAATCGCTGTCTTTCCTTCTGGATCATAGGATAGGACTTAGCACATATGTCAAAATATTGAAATAAAATGTAGGTCATCATAAAACTGAGCTCAAAGTTGGCAAAACCATGGCCATAAAATCTCTTTAGAAACCGATCAAGCTGGTCTTTTGTCCAGGTCTTAATAATCCGTTCTTGCATGGTTACCCCCGAAATCCGTATCCCTTTTCAAAATAGGAAAAAAGGGAAGTGAGACTGGCGCCACATGAAATCCTAACCTAAATTAAGGTCAGAGACAATGATGATGAAAAGAGTTAACGACATGAAGAACAACCTCAAGGAAGCAAGGTTTTTTGCAAAGAAGGCCCAGGCTCAGCTATGGATTGAGACGAGTATCCACTATTCGACGATCTCAAGGATCGAATGTGGCTATATAACGCCGACAGAGCAACAGAAAAAGAAGCTGGCCAGGGCGCTTAGTGTGGAAGTCGATTGGCTATTTCCCGTCCCTGTAAACGGGCCGAAAAATTTAAAGGAGGATTCATAATGTCGCCCCAAAATGGAGTTAAGAGAAAAGCCGGAACATGGATAAAACTATACGCTGAAAAATGGATACACGGGAGCACGAGAGAGGAGCTGACCAATGCAGAGCGGGCGGTCTGGATAGATTTGCTTGCTATGGCAGCGCTTAATGATCCTCCTGGACAAGTTGACTTTACCTCGTTTAGGCGTTTAGCCAACCAACTGAATATTTCACAAAAGCTCCTTAAGGGTTGCATAAAAAAAGCACTTCTTAATAGTAAAATTCGGCTTGGAAGATTTCATGTTGATCCACAATCCGGAGAAAGAATTGAAGAAACTAGCTCTAATTTTGACGAATTTGAGACTTCAGTAATCATTTCGGTCACAGATCAGTCAAATTATGGAACTGTGCAATTTTCTCTTATCATCCTCAATTGGAGCCGTTACCAAAGCGAATATCTGAGGCAGCGCCCTTACCGAAACGAGCAACCGAAACTAGAAACCGAGGAGGATAAAGTTCCGAAAGTTGTAACCAGGGTTACAGATAGAGGAGACGAGAAGAGAAAAGAAGAGATTAGACTAGAGGAGAAGAGAGGAGAGGATTGCGAAGTCACTCCACCTAAGCCAACTATCGATTTGCCTCCCCACCCTCCCCCCTCAA
>Ga0315296_10003968_pt1 | contig 12234 bp, 14 predicted proteins | sample YL17G14_18_MG_FD_203921 | JGI IMG/M metagenome (GOLD analysis project Ga0315296, IMG submission 203921) | Sediment microbial communities from Yellowstone Lake, YNP, Wyoming, USA - YL17G14_18 | ecosystem: Environmental > Aquatic > Freshwater > Lake > Sediment | place: USA: Wyoming | collected... | reverse complement strand
TCACCTGCCTGTTCAATTGGCGGGAAATTGGAGAGAAATTGGAGGGAAGTTGGAGGGAAATTGGAGGGAACTTGGCGTGAAGCCTTCATGCTCCCCAACTCCTTGTCTCCCCCTCTCCTTGTCCTTCCCACGACCCTCGACCCTCCGGAACCTTAAACCCTCTCCCGAACCAGGGCGCCCGGGGGGTTGAAGAAGGTGGAGGCGTTATGATATACTTATCCGGAATTATTATAAATAGAAAGGAGCAACATACGATGATGAGTTCCAAAGAGATTTTAGAAATCACGGATAAGTACGGCTCGCATAACTATAAGCCCCTGCCGGTGGTCATCACTAAGGCCGAGGGCATCTGGGTGGAGGACCCGGAGGGCAAGCGCTATATGGACATGCTCTCCGCCTATTCCGCGGTGAACCAGGGCCACCGCCATCCCCGCATCATCGCGGCCTTGAAGTCCCAGGCCGACCGGGTGACTCTGGTTTCCCGGGCCTTCCACAACGACCAGCTGGGCCCGTTCATGAAGGAATTGTGCGAGCTCACCGGCATGGAGATGGTCCTGCCGATGAACACCGGGGCCGAGGCCGTGGAGACGGCGGTCAAGACCGCCCGCAAGTGGGGCTACACCAAGAAGGGCGTGGAGAAGGACCAAGCCGAGATCATCGTCTGCGCGGACAACTTCCACGGCCGCACCACGACCATCGTGAGCTTCTCCTCCGAGCCCCAGTACAAGGAGGGCTTCGGGCCGCTCACCCCGGGCTTCGTGATGATCCCCTACGGCGACGCCCAGACCCTGGAGAGGGCGATGACCCGGAACACCGTAGGCTTCCTCTGCGAGCCCATCCAGGGCGAGGCCGGGGTCGTGGTCCCGCCCGAGGGTTACCTCAAGAAGGCCCGCGAAATCTGCTCCCGGCAGCGCGTGCTCCTCATGTGGGACGAGATCCAGACCGGGTTCTGCCGCACCGGAAAGATGTTCTGCTACCAGTACGAGGACGCCAAGCCGGACATCCTGATCCTGGGCAAGGCCTTGGGCGGGGGCATCCTGCCCATCTCCGCGGTGGTGGCCTCGGCCGAGATCCTGGGGGTGTTCAAGCCCGGGGACCACGGCTCCACCTTCGGGGGTAACCCCCTGGCCTGCGCCGTGGCCCGCGAGGCCTTGCGCGTCCTGGTGGACGAGCGGCTCGCGGCCAAGGCCGCAGAGCTCGGAACCTACTTCATGCAGGAGCTGCGCATGATCAACAACCCCTTGATCCAGAAGGTGCGGGGGAAGGGGTTGCTCATCGGGCTCGTGCTGAAGCCCGAGGCGGGGGGGGCTCGCAAGTACTGCGAACAGCTCAAAGACCTGGGCATCCTTTGCAAGGAGACCCACGAGCACGTTATCCGCTTCGCCCCGCCCCTGGTCATCAAGAAAGCGGACATCGACTGGGCCCTGGAGCGGGTCAGGAAGGTATTGTAAAAGCGGCCTTCCGGTCGCGATAAAAGAAAGGCGGAATCTCAAGAGGATTCCGCCTTCTGCTTTCCAGGTCTTTCTCACCAAAGATGTCCCGCCAGGATTTTCACCCCGATTCCCACCAGCACCAGCCCTCCCAAAAATTCCACCCGCTTTCCCAGGAGTTGCCCCAGCCGGCTCCCGAAGATGAACCCGAAGGCGGTCAGGACGAAGCATACCACCCCGATGACCGCGCTGGGATAGAGAATTCTCACCCTCAGCAGAGACAGGGAGAGGCCCACGGCCAGGGCGTCGATGCTCGTGGCCAGAGAGAGCAGGATAAGCGGGGCACCCCGGGTGATGTCCGAGGCTTTCTTCTCCTCCTTCTCAGTCTTGAATGATTCATAAACCATCTTTCCCCCGATGCCCGCGAGGAGTGCGAACGCCACCCAGTGGTCGAAGGTATGGATGAGGCTCTGCACGGTCAGCCCCGCGGCCCAGCCCAGGATGGGCATGAAGAACTGGAACAGGCCGAAGTGAAAGGCCAGCCGCAGGGTCTGCCGTGAGGTCGCCTTCCCGGCCGCGAACCCCCCGGACAGGGACACGGCAAAGGCATCCATGGCCAGGCCAAGGGCGATGAGAAAGACGGTCAGGAAATCCAAGGGCTAACCTGCCTTACAGGTCGTTATCTCGTAATCCTTAGTATCGAAGTTCGTCATCACGACTTCGTGTACGGCTTTTCCCAATATACGCTTGAATCGACCGCCCTCGAATACGACACACGCTGGTTCATCAATACCCAATCCTTTTTGCGTCTTGGTCTTAGCCATCGCCTCCAGCATGTTAGGAAGGGTGTTTCGCTCCGAGAAGTGAACACCAAGGATGAGGCCGCTGAGGAGGCCCAAGCCGGGCAGGATGGCCAGGGAGGCCTCGCCCTCATACTCTTCAGCACCGATGACGCAGAGATCCGGGGCGATGAGCGCCCCCGCAGAACAGCCCGCCAGAGGAACTCCCTGTTCGTAACGTTCCCTGAGGATGCTGCGGATCGGCTCGGTGGCGTATAACCGATGATAGGTTGGCGTGTGGCCTCCACCGATAAAAATGCCCGTAGCCTCGCGGAGTTGGGCGTTAACCACAGAGAGGTCCAACCGCCCTTCCCTGTCAGGCATGATAACATGAAAGCGTTCGGCCCCTCTGCAAATCCAGGGCTGGGTGTACTCAGAGACGTACTTTTTGGATTTCTCTCCCCCCTGCATAAGCAAGGCGATGGTTGCTTTCCCTCCGCCCGCTGCCGGTACGAACTCCTCGGCAGTGGCCCCGAATGCAGCGCTCCCTCCCAGCAAAAAGAGATGTTTTACCATACTTATAGTTAGGGTAGTTATCACTCTACGACAAGAACTCGACCCAACCTCCGGATTGTCGTTCAAACCTTCGGACAATCATCCCCGTGGCTTTCTTCATTCCCAAGCGTTCATAGAAGGGCTGCGCTTCCGGGTCGCAGATCAGGTCTACCATGTACAGTCCGCTGGGTTTAGCGAGCATCCGCTGCACGAGCTCCTGGCCAATGCCTTGCCCACGATAGGCTGGCAGCACCTCAAGGAACGGGATGTACGCGGAGAGGATGCTATCGCTGATGGCAGTGATGAAGCCCACCACTTGATGGGTCACCTCGTCCACCGCCAGCATGACATGGTCGCTGTTCTTAAGCAGCCTCAGATGGGTCTCCGGCGTGGGCGGATTGGGCCAGCCGACGAAGAAACCACAGAGTCTATCTGCCGGGATGCCGATCAGGGAATTGGTATACGCAATCATGCTATTTCCTTCGAGAGGTCTCCTTGACAGCCTCGATGATCAGGGCCGGGGGGATGCGGTCCTCCCGCTCCCACTCCCGGGGCCGCTCCCGCACCGCCCTGCGCAGGGGGCGGGGCTCCAGGAGGTCCCGGACGAGGAATCCCGCCTCCCTCAGGAATCGAAAGTAATCCGAGAGCGGCCGGTGAAAGGACAAGAGCACGGGCAGTTTGCCCCACTGGCTTTCCAGGGTGCCACGCCGGAAGTAGTGGTCGACCTTGAAATAGAGATTGTCTTCGCCCCGCTGGCTGTCCATAGGGATCCGCTCCCAGGCCCCCGCATTCCAGTCGAAACAGGGATGTCCGATGAGAAACAGGAAACGGCCGCGGGGCTTCAGCACCCGGGCGATCTCCCGGACGGCCCTGCGGCAGTCCCGGACATCGGAAAGCACGTACACCGAGACCACGAGGTCAAAGGAGCTCGAGGGGAATCGAGAGAGGTCGGCGAGGTCCCCGCACTCGTACCGGATGCCCAAGGGTTTTCTTTGCTCATAACGCTTGGCAATCGCGATGAACTGCCTGGAGAGGTCCACCCCGGTGACCTTCGCTCCCCGCTCGGCCAGCAGCCGGCAAAGGTATCCCGCCCCGCACCCGGCATCCAGGATCTTCCTACCCTTTACATTTCTCAAAATAGGAAACAGGGCGGGGTTGAAGAGCTCCCGGCGGGTGATGTCCCCGTATTTTTCATAGGTGGCATCCCAGGCCTCCGCTGCACGGTCCCATGCCTTCTGGACCACCCGGAGCGAAGGACGTTGCCTCTCCTCAGGGGCCCATTCGATCCACCCCAAGGCCTTGAGCTTTTTCTCCCGCGAGAGGCCCCTCAGGGCTTTGCGCGCGGAATCGTCCCTTTGCCAGGGGTGCTTTCCCTTGAACTCCAGCCAGTCCAGAGCCGGATGGTACCTCCGGCATTTTTGACACCAGATCTCATAATAGTATTTCCAGGCCCAGAAAGAGGGGGCCTGTTTCTTGTGGCGGGGGGCGCAGCGGAGGCAGTAAAACTCCTTGTTTTTTTCGCACCAGGCCGCGCCATGAAAAATGACCTTGCGTCCGCAGCGGTCGCAAACGAAGCGCCAGTGCCAGGAGCAGCGGGGAAAACCGCTTCCCAGGTCCCAGGCCGCCATGCGGACCTTGTAGGCCGGCGCTGTTTTACGAATGATCTGGCAGTATTTACAACTAGGCATCCATCCCTTTAAAGCAGACTATCTTGGCATTTTCCGTGTTCGGCTTAACGCACGAATTCCGCTCCACCCGAACTGCTTGAAGTCCGTCTTCCCCCGCTCGTCGAACAGGACGCCCTCTTCCTCCAGGAGCTTCTGCTGAAAGAGCCCGGTGCTCACGCTGCCCTTGGCGTTGATGACCCTCTGCCAGGGGACGGGAGGGCTCACGTGGTGCGTCCGGAGCGAGGCCAGGGCCCAGCCCACGGTCCGCGCCGAGCACGGCGGCCCGACCATCCGGGCGACCTGCCCATAGGACACAACCCTTCCCTTCGGGATCCGGCGCACGAGCCGATAGATCCTAGCGAAGAGTTTTTTCGAAGGGCGAAGCCTGTGCAACTCCTCAGGCATCAGCCGCTCCCTACTTCGTCTTCTCCACTTGGGGAAAAGATACCTCTCTTGGCCGGTTTTCCTTGATTATCACCTTGCCAGTTTCCAGATCGAGCCATATTGTTTTGGTCATGCTCCCTGATGGGATAGAGCTCTCTAAGCAAATGAACCCTTTTTCCTTCCGTTCGCTTAAGCCTGGGAATAGTCTCAAGGCCACTTTTGTGGTGTCCGCCTCTTGCTGGGCGAGGAGGAACTTTGCGTTGCGAAGGTCAACTAACCAGACTCTGTGAATGGGATGGAGGCTCAAGGACTCTGGGGAGAAGATTTCTTCTCTGGGAGAAACACGGTACTCCAAGGAAAGCTGAAAGGTCGGGTTGAGGCTGTCAATCCAGGGGATGTCCGTCCGGTAGCGGTAGGCGACCGTAATATAAGTGGTGCTGTAGTCGATCGGTCCATTCGGGCTGCCATGCCAGTGGGGCTTGCGGATGGCGTTGAAGGAGACCCTGGAAAGATGGCGTTGGTCGTCAGCGGTCAACCCTTTCCTCAAGGTTTCGCTCAGCCATCGGTCAAGGAACGCTTGTTCCTTTTCCTCGAGCGTAACGCTTTTAGCCGTCCACTGTATGTTTCCCCACATCCATTGCTCCGGGTTCAACGCGATCTGTATCTCGTCGCCTTTCGTATCTTTCGGCCTGCCGCAGAGGATGCCTTCGGAAGAAATATTTAATGTATCGTCGGGGTCAGGTTCAAGGCCAATCGCCATCAAATCCTTTTCGTAAACTGCAACCTCCGAGATTTGATTCCAGGGTTCCTTCAGGGGGAGCTTGGCGCTCATAAGATTTCTATTCGTTAAGGCGAGATGGACTTCGTTGCGTAAAGCTGCCGAATTGTGTATTAGAGCTAAGCCGTCTTTGGGTTTGATGCTTGGACTTAATATGACGGAGAGGTGACCTTGAGGTGAGGTGTTGGCAGTGATCAGGCCGTATCGGCACTGGGTGTTATAAGCAAATTCCGCGACCCCCGGCCAGCTCTCAATGGTATCGATGATATCCTGAAGGATCGGCCCCATGGTTTGAGGATCGTAAGTCTGATTCTTTTGAGATTCCAAGACTTCGGTCACGCTCAGGTAGTGAACCCCCGAAGGGGCCTTCTTCTTGCTTTCCACTAGAAAATGGGCTCCCAGTTCATCTCGCCATTGTGTCGGGCTGCTTTGGACATGAAGGGTGAACGGTTCCTGGACAACGATCTTTGTCTCTTTGAATCGCGCTTTGAACAGTGGGCTGTTTTGGAGGGAGGTCGCCTGGCTTTTTATTTGTGAACGATGCATCTTGTCGAGCCATTCGTGCCAGGTGATGCTCAGACCCCAAGGCCACAGGAAATAAATCGCGCAAAGGATGAGGAAGGCGTAGAACAAGTATTTGGTCCACCCCGGGAGGACTTGTTTATTCCACTCTGGCTTCATGGTCTTGCCTCCTCAGCCTTCTCCGCCACGAAGATCATCTCCGGGGAGTCGTCCGAGAAAGGGGACTTGTCGAAGTTCCCGAACAGCTCCCCGACCCGGAACCCGCACCGTGACAGAAGATGCTCCACCTCATAGCGGTAGAAGTATCGGAACGGAAAGGCCTGCACGAACCTTTCGGTATGTCCGTCGGGGTGGGTCACGTAGTAGATAAGCTCGACGTCGTTGTATTGCTCGGCCCGGTGAAAGCCCGTGGTGCGGAAAGTCCTTCGGAGGATTCGGCCGTCGGGCAGGGAAACTCCGGAGACATCCTCGGTCTCCTCCAGGGTCACGGGGCCGACGAGCTTTCCGGGGTCGGGATGAAAGAGATCCAGAATGAGCTTGCCGTCCCTCACGAGATGCTGATTCACACGCCGCAGGCAGGCCGTCTGTTCCTCCACGGATACGAGGTGCTGGAAGGGACGGAAGGGTGTCGTGACCAGGGAGAAGGACTTGTCGAGCTTGAAATCAACCATGTTCCCCTGAAAGAGAAGCACGCGCTGTTGCACCTCTTTGGGCTGGCGCAGGAGTTTCTCTTTGCACTTGGCCAGCATGTGGCGGGAAAGGTCCAATCCGACGGTCCGGCAGCCCGCCGTCGCGATAGGGATCAAAACCCGGCCTGTTCCGCAGCCCAGCTCTAGGATCGTGCCTCCGGCTTTGCGGGCATAGTCCACGTAAAAGTTCAGGTCCGGCCGCCCGGCGTAGCCCGGGACGAAATCGTAATATTCGGCCAGGAACGGCCCATCCTCGTAACTGCCGTATTGGCTCAACGTGGTAATCAGGCGGGAGTTACACCCGTTCACTCAGGGCGGCAGGCGCGGGTGCCGCCCCAGAGAAACAGGATGTAGATGCCGAGGGAGATGATGAGAAACGGGGGGATATCGGAGCCGGACAGGGAGATGGTAAATTCGTTCATCCCGGCGATGGCCAGGAAGGTCTCGTACACGATGACCGGGGTGAGGGCGTAGATGCCCAGGGTGAGGGTTTGAGGAAAGGTCATCTGCACGCTGAGCCGGCGAGTGAGCGAGAGCGTGGACAGGCTGAACAGAAGGACCAGAAGGAATTTACTCAGGCCCTCCCGGAGGAAGAGAAAGAGGTAGAAAGCGGGAAAGGAAGCCCAGTAGAGAAAATTGCGCCAGGCCTGAATGGTCGTGGGATTCACCCTCAGCTCCTTGACTTGGGAGAGATTGATCGTGGCCACATCCCGCCCTCCCCGGGGCTGCTTGACGATGAGCCGGTCCTGGGTCACCAGAAACCCCCGGTTATAGGTGGAGTCCATTCGGGGGGTCTTGCCGGTGGTGTCCAGGATGAACACGCCCACCTTGTCGTCCTTGAGGACGAAGGGCTGCGGGACAGGGGAGGAGACCTTCCCGTCGAGAATCGTGATCTCCGGGAGGTGGGCGATCATCCATTCCACCACCTCGGCCGAGGCATCCAGGAACTTCAGCTCCAGACGGATGGTCAAGGCCAGGCTGGAGAGCGCGATCAGGAGGAGGAAGTAACGGATCGTAGCCGCGCCCCGCTCGAAGATCACGAAGCGGTAGAAACGAAACGAAGAGATAGCGCCGTAGAAACGGGCGAACAGACTCATTTCTTTACGACCCAGGCCTCCAGGCGCTCGGTTTCGCGAAGGCGCTGGGCGACCTTCTCGGCGTCCTTCATGCTCTTGAACGTCCCCAGGCGCACGCGGTGCCAGGTCTTACCGTCGGACAGGGCCACGGAATCCGTGTAGGCCGTGGAATAGCCCCGCTGAGCGAGCTTCTTGACCATGTCCTCGGCCCAACGCGGGTCGGCGCTTGAAGAGAGCTGCACGGTGTAAAAGACCCCGGCAGCGGTGTCGGGCATAACGGCTGTCGTATCTACTTTAGGCTTGGTCGTGTCCACCTGGGTCGAATCGACTTTAGCCGATTCGGGCGGCACCGTGGGGGGGACCGGGAGAGATAGGCGTTTTCCGAGCACGAACAGAGCCTGGGGCTTGCTGGTGAAGTTGAAGGTCTTGAGCAAGGTGCAGGACGCGAGAGCGATGATGTCCACCCGTTTGTGGTCGCGGGAGAGGAGGAAGGCAAAAGTTCCATGGGGCGAAATAGCGATGTCCGCCGGGGCATAGGGAACCTCGCAGGTGGCGAGGATGGAGTCCAGGGCGGCATCCACCACGGTCAGGGACCCGGAGCGGGAATTATCTATCACCAGGCGGGCTCCGTCGGGCGAGAACACCAGGTGGTTGGCGCGCTCGTCCACCGGGAGTTCCTTGAGGATCTGGTTGGTGGAGCGCTTGATGATGGTCAGCGTCTTGGCCTCACGGGAAAGCACATAGAGCTTGTTCCCGGCCGGCGTAGTATAGAGATGGTCGCCCCTGGCCTTGATCTTCAGGCCGGAGACGAAGGAAAAGTCCAGGGAGACATAGGTCTTGAGGGAATCTCCCTCCAGAAGCAGGAGCCTTTCGCCGAAGGGGGTGAGGACGAAGTCCGAGAGCTTGGCCGACTCATACCTCTTGACCAGTTTCGGGCTGGAGAAATCAAGCGTATAGATCAGGGATCGGTTCTTGCCCGGCACAAGCAGATATAGGGTCCGGCTGTTGGGAGGAAGGATAGATCGCCTGACCTCGCCAGCGGAAAGCGTGGCCACTACTTTACGGCTGGTCCAGTCCAGGACCGAAAGGCTCTTGTCCCGGTTGGCGGTGGCAAGATAGAACAGGTCGCTGGTGAAGAGGACCGAGGAGACCGCCTTGCCCACCGGCGCGGTTTCCAACAAGGAAAGACTGCTCAGGTCAATGACTGCAATGGACTGGGCGGATGGATTGGCAATGAACAGCGTCCTCTCGTCGGGTGTCAGGGCCAGGCTGGAGGAGCCGTTGGCCAAGGGAATCGCGCTCTGGGTCTGGCCGGTGGCGGGATCGATAACGGCCAGGCCGGTCGAATCCGCGCTCAGCACCAGAAGGGAAAGCTGGGAAAGGTCCTCCTGCACCGTCGGCGTGATGATGTTTTGGGGCGGGGATTGCCTCCTGCCACGGCAAGAGGGAAGGATAAGGACAAGGAGGATGAAAGGGACAACAAACCGAAGGCTATTTTTCATGTTTGCTCCGTACCTTTTGGATGGCCTGGGCGTGCTGGGCACCGGTCTTGGTGAAGGTGTGGCTGCCGTCGCCGTTGGACACAAAGAAGAGGTAGTCCGTGTCCGCAGGATAAAGGGCGGCCAGGATGGAGCTCCGGCCCGGAGAGCAGATCGGGCCGGGGGGGAGCCCGGCGTGGAGATAGGTATTGTACGGGGACTGGACTTTCAGGTCCTCGAACAGGAGGCGGTCCTTGTGTTCGGGCAGAATGTATTCCACGGTAGCGCAGGACTCCAGGGGCCGCTTTATCTTCAGGCGGTTGTGGAAGACCGAGGAGATGGTCGGCCTCTCGGAGTCCTTCTTGCCCTCGCGTTCCACGATGGAGGCCAGGGTCAGGGCCTGGTGGGGAGTCATCCCGCGGGCCGCGGCCCTTCTTTTCAGGGAGTCGTTGAACACCCTGTGGAGCTCGGCGATCATCAGGATGATGGCCTTCTTGGGGTCCATCTTCCAGTAGATGTTGTAGGTGGAGGGGAAAAGGTAGCCCTCGGCGCTTTGGGCCTCGATGCCGTGAGCGGAGAGAAAAGAAGCGTCATGGGTCAGGGCGAGGAACTGCTTGGTATCGATGGATTCCTGCTCAGCCAGGGTCATGGCGATCTCCTCGAGCGTGAAGCCCTCGGGGAGGGTGACGTGCTCGGTAAGCGTGCCGCTCTTGGTCAGGGTCTTCAGAACCACGATCGGGGCGATGGGCTCATCGAACCGGTAGCGTCCAGACTGAAGCTTCTTGTCCAGGCGGGTGACCCGGGCCAGGAGGATGAAGGAGTTAACGTCCTTAATAAGCCCGGCCTCCTTGAGCGTCGTGGCTGTCCGGCGGAGGGGCTGGCCGGGCGGGATGATGACGACCTGGGGCTTGAACTCATACGGCGCAGGCTTGCGCAATTGCTCGCGGAGCCAGAAATTGACCTTGATGGCGGCGATCGCAATCAGGACGAGGCTGACGATTGCGACCCAGCCTGTGGCACGGTGCTTATCGGCCATGAGCCCTCTGGTGGTCCAGATAGGATTGAAGCAGGAAGACCGCGGCCAGGGAATCGATCTTGGGCTTATGACCCTTGGTCCGGGTGTTCGTCTCGCGCATCGTGTTCTGGGCTTGCCGGGTGGTCAGGCGCTCATCCCAGAGGTGCACGGAAAGGGAGAAGCGCTCGCTCAGGATCTCGGCCAGGGCCTCGGCCTCCCGGGCCTTGGAGCCCCTGGAGCCGTCCATGTTCAAAGGAAGGCCAAGGACGATGGCCTCCACCTCGTTCTGCCGGATGAGGTCGAATAATTTCTGCATAAGCTCGGATTTGGACTTGGGGACCAGCGTCTCCTGGGCCTGGGCCGTGAGGCCGAGGGGATCGGAGAGGGCCACGCCGACCCGGACCGAGCCGTAGTCCAGGGCTAAGATGCGGGCCATGGTTTACCAGTTATCGTCGTCTTCCTGGAGGACGGAGCCAGGAAGCGGCTCTTCGGGCAGGGACTTCCTGTAGTCCTCCAGGATCTGGCTGTGGGCGCGGAAGGCGATGGGGGGAAGGTCTTCCAGGCCGAACGTGGCGATCTCGACGGCGTCGTCCCCGGCCTTCAAGTCCCCGCCCTTGAACTTCGTATGATAAACGATAAGCACGACAGGGGTGCGGGGGTCGTCGTTTCCGGAATAGACGCCGAACAGGCCGGCAATGTCCACGTCCAGGTTGGTCTCCTCCTTGACCTCGCGGAGGAGGCAGGCCTCGGGGGACTCCAGGTGCTCGATGAACCCCGAAGGCAGGGTCCATAACCCCTTGCGGGGGTCGTATTTCCGGCGTACCATGACCACCTCGCCGTCCAGGAAGATAAGGGCCGCGGTCGCAGGGGCCGGGTTGCGGTAGAACACAAACCCGCAGGCCGGGCAGACCAGGCGCTCGTGGCCGTCGAGGCTCTTATTTTCAAGAGAATGGGCGCATTGGGGACAGTACTTCATCATTTGCTTTCTTGGGCAATCAGCTTTCGGGCCTGGGCCTTGGCCTTGGGGCGGCGGTAGGCTTTGTCGTCCTCCTTGACCCGGGTGCGGGGATTGATCTTCCAGGTGCGGCGTGTCTTGGGCTTGGGGACCTTGATCTTCACAGGTCCCTCTTCTGAAACAGGACCAGAGCGATGCTCGCCAGGGCCAGGGCGTAGAGCGCGATGTAGAGGATGGGCAGAAGCTCAAGCGGAGCGAGGGAGGCGCGGGTAGCAAAACTCTTGCCGATGCTCCAGAGGTCCTCGAGATGGGGAATGAAGACGGATGATATGATGAAGATGGCCTTGGTGGGCAGGTTGGCTTGGTCGCTCAGGCAGTACAGCTTTAAGGGCTCGATGCCGATGATGAGGCTGGCGAAGAACATAAGGAACCCGAACAGCCCGGCCACCACCCGGGGGACGATCAATGTGAGTAGGGCCACGAACAGGAGCATCACGGCCAGGTCCAGGAGGGCGAGGGCCCAGCCGAAGTAGAGCCCGGGGTAGAAGACGCGGGCCCGGGCCGCGAGCAGGAGATAGTATCCCGAGGTCAGGGCGAAAGTGGCGACGGCGATGGTGTAGAAGGCGCCGAGCAGCTTGCCCAACAGGAACCGGGAGCGGCCGATGGGCCGCGTCAGCTGGAATACGATGCTGCCGGACTCCAACTCGCCGGGAAGGATGCCCATGGAGAGCATGATCGTGATCAGGAGGCCGAAGAAAGTGACCAGGACGTAGGCCACGGAGGAGGCGAAGCCCACGACCTGCCGGGGGTCCAGCACCTGGCCGTTCACGTTCATCTGCCCGGAGAACATGCAGGAGGAGATGAACAGGAACAGGACCGCCAGGCCGAGGAAGATGTAGAGGACCT
>Ga0315296_10003967_pt1 | contig 12235 bp, 14 predicted proteins | sample YL17G14_18_MG_FD_203921 | JGI IMG/M metagenome (GOLD analysis project Ga0315296, IMG submission 203921) | Sediment microbial communities from Yellowstone Lake, YNP, Wyoming, USA - YL17G14_18 | ecosystem: Environmental > Aquatic > Freshwater > Lake > Sediment | place: USA: Wyoming | collected... | reverse complement strand
GAGCCCTAGCTAAAAAGAAAATTCTCGCTCTCATAATTCTGGCCATAGCATTTCAAACATTGATAATGGTTGTCTTTTCTCAGTTTGTGGGCACTATGTTCTTGACGAATGAAGCTAGGTCCTTCATGTGGATTCTCGGGGTGCTGCAAGGTCAAGGCTTGTTTGTTCAGTTGATAGCCATCATAGTTGGCGGCGGTTCAATGTCTGAAGAATATGAACATGGAACGGCTGACATATTGCTCTCGAAACCCATTACGCGAGTTGAGTACATGTCTGGGAAGTTCTTAGGCGGATTCTCCTTGTTGGCCATGGTTGAAGCCTTGATAACCTTTGTAGGCGTTGCCCTTTCACTCGGGTTCTTTGGTGCACAGAGCGGTCTCCAATTCGCTCCGATAATGTTTTTGGCGATTGTGTATTCTTCTCTCATTTTCTTCTGTTTATCATTCATGTTCAGCGAAGTCTTCAGAGGAACCACTCTCGCAATCCTGTTGGCCTTTGCAATACTTATCGCTTCATCAGTCATAAGCCCGATCTTAACCTTTCTCTACGGCATAAGCGCGCGGGCTATTCCAACGTGGGCAGCAACAAACTTCCCGTCGCTTGTCATGAGTGAACTGATAACTGCATCCAGTGTGCTTCCTGCAGGTGACCTTGGGGCTCTTGCCCAAGCGTCGTTGATCATAGCCGTCTACGCGATCGTATTCACTCTAATAGCAGGTTACAGACTCCTCAAGTCCGATGTTACAAAGAAAACAACCTGAATTCACACTAATGCCACATGAGACACATTGCGCGCTGTCTTGTCCTGAAATTAGTGTAAAATGGTCCTAGTTCTTCTTCTGCCTTTTCGGGTTCAATTTGGGCTTATTTGACAGGTGCATTTGGGCCGTTTTAAGCGCGGTGGTGAATCATGGGAGCTCCTGCGGACCCTGCTGGAAGTGGGGCTTCCCATAACACATTGAGGCTGCACCCGGCCTGCTTGGAACGTCAAGGCATATTCGTGTAAGCTAGCAGCGCATGCGCCTCAAACTGCCCCAAACCCCCAAAAAAAGAATAAGCACCATTTTTAACCATTTTAGGGACAACCCAGCGCGCTATTGGAAACGGTATGTGATGTTAAGTTGTTTTGGCTGCTGCTTTTTCCAGTGCAACGACGCCTGGAAGCTTTTTGCCCATCAGAAATTCTATTAATGCTCCACCGGCTGTGCTGACGTATGAGATTTTCTTGGTTAATCCAAATTCTTCTATAGCTGATATCGTGTGTCCTCCTCCGGCCAGAGAAAAAGCCTTAGAATTCGCAATCTCTTCGAGAATTCTTTTTGTTCCAAAGCTGAATTTCTTGTTTTCATAGACTCCCATTGGCCCGCTGATGACGATTGATTTTGCTTTTCTTATGGTCTTGGTGTAGTCGTCAACTGTTTTTGTTCCGATGTCATAGGTCGGGTATTCTGTGGGCAAGTCGTTGACTGATATTTCTTTTCTTTTGCCATACACTTCTACGGCCAAGTCCTGTGGAGTCTTGATTTTGTCTGGGTATTCTTGGATGAGTGCTTTTATGCCGGGCAAGAGGTTCATGAGCTCTTTTTTCTCCAGGTAGTCCCTGTTTGGTTTGCCCAGGTCTATCCCTTTTGCAGCCAGGAACACTTGGCCCACGACTCCTCCTGTGAGCACGTAGTCCGCTATTTCTTTGTCCAGCACGTATTTTGATATTTCAAGGGAGTCATCCGTCTTGGCGCCTCCAAGTATAAAGATGCATGGTTTTTCCGGGTTTTCCAGCACCTTGCTGAGCGATTTCAGTTCTCTCTCCATTATCCGTCCCGCGGCGCTGGGCAGCACGGGCGTGAAGCCTATGATTGATACGTGTGCTCGGTGTGCGGCGGCGAAGGCGTCGTTGACAAACAGGTCGGCCAGTGGGGCTAGGTTTTGGACGAGTTCTGTTTTGGCGTGTTCTTCGGGCGTTCCTTCTTTGGTTTCGCCTGCGAACGTTCTGACGTTTTCGAGGACTAGGATTTCGCCGCTTTTCAGTTTCCTGATTTCGTTTTTGGCTTTTTCTCCGAAGAGGTCATCAACGTATTTGACTGGTTTCTTGAGGATTTTGCCGAGGATTTCGGCGTGCTGCTTCAGGGGAATGAAGTCTGGGTCGCCCTTGCGTCCTTGATGTGCGAGAATTACGACTTTTGCGCCTTTTTCCGCGAGTTCTTTTATGGTTGTTTCGCCGTGGGCTCGGATTCTCGTGTCGTCTAGGATTTTCTTGGTTTCTGGGTCTATGGGCGAGTTGAAGTCTACTCTGACTAGGACTACTTTGCCCTTCGGTTTTATGTCGTCTAATGTTAGGCATTTTGCCATTTTTTCACCTTCTTTCACGAATGAATAGAAAAAGCGTGTGGGAGGATATTGGCCTGAGCTTAGGTGTTCAGTTTTGGTGCTAGAAGCCTGCTTTCTCGCCGACCAGCTCTATGAGTTCGACCATTCTACAGCTGAAGCCCCATTCGTTGTCGTACCAGGCGAGGACCTTGACGAAGTTGCCTCCGAGGACCATTGTTGACTGTGCGTCGAAGGCTGCTGACCAAGTGCTGTGGTTGAAGTCTGACGAGACCACTGGATCTTCGGTGTAGGTTAATATGCCTTTGAGCGGTCCTTCTGCGGCTTTCTTGAAGGTGGCGTTGATTTCCTCTTTTGTTGTGTTCTTCTCCAGTACGCAGGTTAAGTCTACTATTGAGACATTTGGCACGGGTACTCGCAGGGCGATTCCGTTCATTCTTCCTGAGAGTTCTGGGAGCACGAGTGTGGCGGCTACGGCTGCGCCTGTGGTGGTGGGTATGATGTTTATTGCGCCTGCTCTTGCGCGGCGTAGGTCGGAGTGGACTAGGTCTTGGATTTTCTGGTCGTTAGTGTAGGCATGTGCTGTTGTCATGAGTGCTTGTTTGAGTCCGAAGTTTTCGTGCAGGACTTTCGCTACGGGTGCGACGCAGTTCGTGGTGCATGAAGCGTTTGAGAGTATGTTGTGTTTTTCAGGGTCGTAGGTTTTGTCGTTTACGCCCATGACTATGGTTACGTCTGGGTTTTTGGCCGGTGCTGAGATGAGTACTTTTTTCGCTCCTGCTGTCAGGTGGGCTGAGGCTTTTTCTCGGTCAGTGAAAAGTCCGGTGGATTCTACGGCTAGGTATACGTCGAGGTTTTTCCATGGCAGCTGTGCAGGATCGCGTTGTGCGAGTGTGAGTATGCGTTTTCCATTGACGACTATGGCGTCTTTTTCTGCTTCCACTGGGAAGGGTGCTCTTCCGTGGACTGAGTCGTACTTCAGCAGGTGTGCAAGCGTCTTGGAGTCGGCTATGTCGTTGACGGCTGCAAAATCAATGTTGGCGTTTCTTTCTATTGCTGCTCTGAAAAGAAGGCGTCCGATTCTGCCGAATCCGTTTATTCCTACTTTGATTGGCATTTCATTTCACCATTTACTTGATTGTTTGAGAATCAGTTAGTGAGGGTTGTTCTAATTAATTTTCCGACAAAAATGAAGAGAATGTGATGGGCGAGTGCTTATCGAAGTTTCATCAGAACCATGTCTGCCGCTAGGACCAGTGGCTCCCATGTTTCGCACAGTGGCGGTGCATATGCAGTGTCTGCTTTAGCCAGTTCGCGCACGGTCATCTGTTTCTGTATGGCGAAGGATATCGCGTTTATTCTTTGAGTTACTTCTTCTCCGCCGATGATTTGGGCGCCTATTATTCGTTGCGATTCTTTTTCTACGATGAGCTTCACTTTTATGGGCAGTGCGCCTGGGTAGTAGTCGGCTTTCGTTTTTGAAGCGATTGTGCCCGCTACGGTTTCGATTCCTGCTTTTTTGGCTGCAGTTTCTGTTAAGCCGGTTACGCCTACGTCGGTGTCGAACAGCCTTGAGACGGCTGAGCCTAGTACGCCTGTGAACAGTGCGTATCCTCCTGCGGCATTGATCCCTGCTACTTTGCCTTGTCTTACGGCTACGGTTCCGAATTGGGCTACTGTGGGTTTTTGTGTGACTATGTGTGCTGATTCTGTGCAGTCGCCTACGGCGTAGACGTCTTTGACATTGGTTTCCATTCTGGCGGTTGTTTTGATGAGTTTGGTTTCGCCTAGGGCTACGCCTGCTTTGGCTGCGAGTTCAGTGTTTCCTCTTACGCCGAAGGCGCTGATGAAAAGGTCGGCGTTAATTTCCTCTTGACATGCGACTATGCCTGTTATGTTTTCTTCTCCCAAGCATTCTTCGACGCCTTTTCCTGTCATTATGGTCATTCCCTTGTCCTGCAGCATTTCGTGAACGATTTTTGCCATGTCGGGGTCAAGCATCTGTGGCAGGACTTGAGGCAGAAGCTCGACAACAGTTACTTTCAAGCCCTTTTCTTGAAGGGCTATGGCAACTTCGAGTCCTATGAGTCCGGCTCCCATGACTACGGCGGTTTTTGCTCCGTTTTTGACGGCTTGGTCTATTCTTTCTCCGTCTTCGAGTGTTCTGAGCGAGAGTATGCCCTTCTTTTCTCTACCTTTTATGGGTGGCATGAAGTTGCTGGCGCCTGTGGCTATGATTAGGCTGTCGTAGGGGATGGTTTCTGTCTTGCCTGTTTTGTCCTGTGTTTCTACGGTTTTGTTTTTGGGGTCTATGTTTGTGGCTTTGGTTTCGGTTTTCAGTGTTAGCTTCATCATTTGGAAGTAGGCTGGGGAGAAAACGATGAGGCTTTGGAAGCTTGGGATTTGTCCGCCTAGAACGAAGGGTAAGCCGCAGCGTGAGTAGCCAATGTGTTTCTCGTCGGCTATGAGTGTGATTTCGGCTGTGCGGTCAGTTTTTCTGGCGGCTGAGGCTGCGTCTACTCCTGCGGCGTGTGCGCCTATGATAACTATACGTCTCGGCATTTGGCTGTCCCTTCGCGCTTATTTTCCTAGGGTCTTGTGCCATTCGATTGACTTGTTGAAGTCCATAAGATTCGGTAATTCCGCTTGCAGGTTTGATGGTTTTACTACGAGCAACCAAGCTTTTTCGTAAGGGTCTTCGTTGAGCAGTTCGGGTTTTGACTGGACTTCGGCGTTTACTTCTAGGATTTCGCCGCTGATCGGCGCGATTAGGTCTGATACGGCTTTGACTGATTCGACTGTTCCGTAAGGAGTGTTCTGTGTTATCGATGTTCCTGAACTTGGCAGCTCAGCGTAGACTATTTCTCTTAGCTGTTTCTGTGCGTAGTCGGTTATGCCTATGCGGGCTTTGTCGCCTTCGATTTTTGCCCATTCAAACTCTTTAGTGTAGTATAATCCTTCTTTGACTTCGGTCCCGTCAACTTTCACCATTCAAGATTCACCTTTTAAGTAATGCACTAATCTTTGGTGCTGTAGCCTTTAAAATTAACTGTCCACAAATACTCGGAAACACGAAAAAGGTCAGAAAGCCGAAGCCTAGGCCATTTTGATGCAGTTGTTTCTTTGACCTATCATATACTCATGTTTGCTACGATCCACAGGCGAATTGATATATTTCAGAAAGACCCAATAGGAAATCTATGGGGAATCTGTGGATAGAAGAGACATTAAGGCAAGTTCGGACGGATTCGACTCTTCTGGCGATTAGGTTACCTCTAAGAGAGACTTTGTATACGTATGGGGTCACACATAATCCGTTTGAGGGCGCAGTGATTGACTTGGAAACTGACGAACAAAACTTCTTGGATGACCAATGTGGAGCGGCAAGATATAGGAATCATACGGCGGTCTGCTGTAGCATTCTGGACAAGGACGAAGTGCAGATCATCGCTAGGACTCGTAGTGCCTCGGCTGAGCTCTTCAGCCAATCAGTGGATGAAAGATTGAAAAAGGTTAGTCGCCCTTACTATGCTTTCAATGCAGGATGTGATATGGCTCTTCTAAGCAGTTTGCTGTCCAGAGATATTCCTTTCGACCGGGAGCTTCAACAATGTGAATATCAAAACAAGGGACGTCTGAGAAGGGAGTTCGGGATACCTGACTTCAGCGATCCTTTCACAGACAATGGTCTTTTGGCTGCAAGGGAATGGACAAATCACTGTGATACAGGAAACGTGGAGTGTGTCAAGAGAATAATCGCTCATAATCTTGCCTGTGTTTTGAAAGAGTACTGTATCCTTATGCGTAGTGGTTATAGAGAGATAGCCCCAAGTTCCCATAAGAAGTTTCTAGAGGGAAAAGGCGAACTTGTCTTCGGGATTTTCCAAAATTCGCTGAAAAGCTGAATCAGTCGTCTTCTTCTTCGCTTGGGGCGTCTGAAAGATTTTGAACAGGACACAACAAGAGCTGGGCTTGGGAATAACGCAGGTTCTATTCTTGCATATTGCTCCACTCTGTCCATGTGTTGCTTCTCGGGGATACGCAGGCCAAGCTTGGCCTAACCTTAAGCATCTTTTGGGAGCTAGTCTTCTCAGAAGTGTTCTTTTCCACTTCCATAGCCACGTGCTGCGCCCATCTTCGAAGCTCACGATAAGAACTTCGTCGAATGCACCGCAAAGAAGATCGCATTCCTATCCATAAAAAAACCTCAAGATCGTCTCAACATCGAGTTGAATCTATATATAGAGAGGGCTAGTCTCTGCACAGAACCAGAGTCCGGTCTTCTAGATTTTGAGTTTTCGTGGGTCGATTCGTTTCAACCCTTTGACACACTCATACTTCTTATCCGTTGAAATTATGGTATGATCCGGCACGCTGTTGCTCAAGGCTGTTGCAGCGTATATCGCATCGAAGACAGAAGTCATCCCATAGGTGTCCATGATGCTCAAAGCCGCAAGATACGTGGCGTAATCTGGTGCAACATAAGTCAAGTTCTTAATCGTGGCTATCCTCGCCTCGTTTGCAGCGATCGTTTGAAGAGGCGCATAATCGGAAAAAACATAGTAAAGCTCATGAAAAACCTCTGTTGAAGCCTGAACAGGCCCTAATTGATCCTTCTCAACCGCATCAATAATCGCAGTAGCTGCCTTCTTTAGCCAATCTCCCTTTTTCATGTAGGCAATAAAAACATCAGACTCCAGAAGCAAAACCCTTCACCCTAACCCCGCATATGTTTCTCCACTCTCGACGCAACCTCTTCTCTGGCCCTCTCCTCAGCCTTCCGCTTCAGCTCATGCACCGAAGCCTTGACATCGATCTCAACAACCTTCTCTGGAACAGGAATCAGCAAAAACGACCCGCCATAAGGCACAATAATAGCCTTTGCTGCCTTGAACGCTATCCCTTTAGGAATATATATTCTCCTTTGAGAATCAACTTTCACCAAAGACAACACTCTTCACCACAAAATCAATAGTTTCGGAAAAATTTAAACATTGTGGAAAAATGTTCGATGGCACTCAAGGCTGTTGCAGCACACCAACTGATGTCGTAAATTGAAAGGCAGTCTAGTTTGGGAATGAATGACGAGTCGAGATCGTTTTGCGAGCAAACACTTTTACTTTCCAGCTTGAATAGTACCTATGTTTAAGGTGATGTTTGAATTGGTTAAGTGGGAGTATAAGGTGATTCCGATAAAGACGCAGATTCATTCAGATCATTTCCAAGTCGAAAAGAAGCCCGTCATGGAAGACGTTCAAAACGACCTGAACGCTCTGGGCAATGAAGGATGGGAACTTGTCAGCGTCCAAGACATCCGCCTGCCAGACGGCAGAATGTTCACGGTCGCCTACCTCAAAAAACAAAAACACTAACCCGCAAGTCCTCGAGTTCCCTCAGAAGTTCTAGGAGCTGGTCTCTATATTCGAAATTTCCGCGCTTCTCACATTTATTTCCATACGGTGTGTCTAGCCAAAAAGGCTCATGAACGAGAACAAATCATACAACCACCATATAACATATATTGTGTAATAGTTCATAGTACTATAAATGGAATTCACAATTTCAGAGTCGATTGAAAACCCGCCTGGGGAAGTTAGGAAAGACATAGCCGAATTACAGATGTCACTCGACAACCAACTGCCACCCAAAATCCCAGACGGCAACATGCTAATTGCCACATGGAACCTACGTGCATTTGGCAATCTAACTGAAAGCTGGAAATGCAAGGAAAGCGACTCCCCGAAACGAAACTGGCATGCACTACGCTGCATAACTGAAATCATTTCGCGTTTTGACGTGATCGCCATTCAAGAGGTGAGGGACAACCTCAGATCGCTTCGCCACCTGCTCAAAATGCTCGGAGAAAACTGGAGTTTCCTAATGACAGACGTAACCAAAGGCACGCAAGGCAACAACGAACGCATGGCATTTCTGTACGACACTCGCAAAGTCAGACTTTCTGGACTGGCCTGCGAACTCGTTGTCCCGGAAGAACAGTTGAAGAAGATCGCGCCAGATGCTCTGAGAAGACAGTTTGCACGCACACCCTACGCCGTAAGCTTTCAGTCAGCCGGCAAGACCTTCATCTTGGTGACACTACACGTCATTTACGGGCAACCTGCAGAACGCATCCCAGAACTCAAAGCTATCGCAGAGTGGCTCGCCGACTGGGCAAAAGACATCAACGAATGGAACCACAACCTCATCACCCTAGGCGACTTCAACATCGACCGAAAAGACGACGAACTATACAAAGCATTCATTTCAAGCGGCCTAGACGTTCCGAAAGACCTACTCAATCTTCCGAGAACAATATTCGCCACCGACGGCCCGAAAAACATCACGTTCTACGACCAAATCGCATGGTTCAGCAAGGACAGCAAGGTTCCCGCGCTGTCGTTGAAGTACAGGCGCGGCGGCAACTTCGACTTCACCAAAACAGCCCTCAAATCACTGAACCTGTCAACGAGAGAACTCTCATACCGCATCTCCGACCACTACCCACTGTGGGTCGAATTCGACGCAAGAGAATAAACAAAAACCCAAAAGGGAAGGGTAAACCGCCAACAGCTTGACTTCCGCAAAAGACAAAAACTGCTAAACCTAGCCCAGCCCCTAAAGCTCTTTCAAGAGACTTAGGAGCTGGTCTTTCTTCGCAAAATTTCCGTTCTTTTCCGCTTCCAAAATCGCGTGCTGCACCCACCTTCGAAGCTCAGGATAAAAACTCGCCTCAACAGAGTGCTTCCGCTCCGCTCTATTAGTCCGCGAACGCGCGGACCTGTTCGGGTGCTTCTCTTTCATTATTTCCATGTTTTTCACCTCACTTCCATTCATACATAGTAGAACCTTTCAAGATCAAGATGACAAAACTTACGGTCTGAACCTTCGCTTTTGCCTCTGTTCCTCTCTACTAGAACTCTACCTTCAGTTACAACACATACCGTCATATATTAACATATTTGCGGAATCAGAAGCCATTTGACCCGACATCTGGCGACACTCTGCAAGTTTTATCTATCGCATACAAAGACTATTTACTTGTCATCACCTTTTATCCTGTTAAGCGTGACTCCTATGGCGTATAAAATCAAATACGACGAGGAAGCCGACGTCCTGACAATCATACTCAAAGGCAAAGGCAAACTCTCCCACGCTGAAGAGGTAGGCGACATCATAGTACACTTCGACAAAAACGAAAAACCACTTTTCATGGAAATACTCAAAGCCAGCAAGATAATCCCATTGATGGTTGAAGGCCTAGCCAAGAAAGAAATCATAGTGGCCTGACCAAGAACAGCGTGAAGCCTCAATTCAACCTATATATACGGGGTCTAAACCCCACAGAGCAAGCATCATCTCCCTAATTCAGACATTGTCTTCCCGTGTTATGTCCACGGTCTGAACGCTCTGAAAGAACAGCTCTCGATAAACCGCGGTACACGCAAACCCGCACTTCCTTCATAGACAGAACGCACTTCCTGAAACGCGTCATTATCAGCCAAAGTCAACGCGGCAACACGATCCAACAGAACCAAAATCCTGCATAGAGTGTGACTAATGCTGGCTCCCTTTTTTCGTCAGCGATTTAAATATGGAAAACACCTACACTGTAACATAGGCGAACAGAATGAGGCTTGGCAGTTATCTCTCGAAATGTGCTGAATTGAAAGCCCTGTACGAGATTGCTGAGCACGATTACAAGACTAAAGGGCTTGTGCATCACAACTGGAACCACATACTCCGCGACCTAGCCAGAGGCGTCACAATCGGCGAAACAGAAGGCGCCAACATGAAAATCATCCTAGCCGGCATACTACTCCACGACATAGGCAGACTTCACCCAGAACAGTCAAAAGACCACTACGTTGCAGGCATGAAAATAGCACCCAAATATCTCAAGAGCGCCGGCTTTACAAAGGACGAGACTGACCAGACAGTCAGCTGCATAAAAGCCCACGGACCAAGAGGACTGGAAGAACCCAAGACCCCCGAAGCAAAAGTATGCTACGATGTGGACGTTCTTTCACATTCATGCGGAACCACTGGCGTCGCCAGAGTCTTCCACTTCTTCATAGCAGAAGCAAATTTCACGGTCAAACAGATGATGAAAATAGGCGGCGGCATAAGAGGATCAAGAAAAAGCTTCTACACTCCGACTGGAAGAAAACTCGGCCAGAAAGGCTATCTGAAAGCCAAGAGATTTTGGAAAGAACTAGGCAAGGAATTGGAAGAAGAGGAGCAAGGCATCAAAAAGATCATTCCAGAATACAAGGGAGACTAACAGAAAGACACTAACGTTGTCTCCTTCCCTGAATGAACTCCTCCACTGACTGCTTCGCCAGAGAGTCAGGCACCTGAATCGGCGGATGCTTAAACGCATAAGAACTGATACTCAACAACTGCCCAGCAATCTTCCTGTCCAAAGCCAACTTCACCGCACGAATAATGTCTATCACCACACCCGCACTGTTCGGCGAATCCTCAACCTCCAACTTCACCTGAATCGTCAAAGGCCTATCCCCAAACTTCCTACCCTTAAGCCACAAGTAACAAATCTTCTTGTTCCCCAAAAACGGCACATAATCCGAAGGCCCGATACGAGTGGGCAAATCATACGGCACCAAACTCGTAACCGCTTCAGTCTTGCTGATCCGCTTAGTCTTCAACCGCTCCTCAACCGTCATGTTCAAAAAATCAGTGTCCCCGCCGAGATTCAGCTGGTAAGTCTCATCAATAATCACGCCCCTGTCCACACAGAGCCTCGCCAAATTGCGATGAAGGATAGTCGCACCTACCTGACTCTTAATGTCATCCCCAGCAACCGGAAGCCCTCTTTCCTCAAACTTTCTGGCCCACGCCTGATCAGAGGCAATGAACTCGGGCATGCAGTTGATGAAAGCACAGCCAGCATCCAAAGCCGCCTGAGCATAGAAACGGCTCGCGTTCCTGCTTCCAACAGGCAGATAATTGAGAAGTATCTCTGCATTCGCCTTCTTCAAAGTCTCCGCAACATCAACAGGCTCAACCTCGCCCTCAGCATAAACGCTGAAAGGCTCCCTCATATGCGGCGCCACACCGTCAAGAACAGGCGCAGCTGAAACCTTCACTCCCAAGTTGGGCACATCAGCAAACTTGGCGCAGCAGTTCGGATGAGTGAAAACAGCCTCACTCAAGTCTTTTCCAATCTTGTTCTTGTTCACCTCGAAAGCCGCCACAAACCTGACATCCCTAATGTGGTAGCCGCCGAAATTCACATGCATAAGCCCCGGCACAGAAGCATCCTCCTTTGCATCCTTATAGTACTGCACTCCTTGGATGAGCGCAGACGCGCTGTTCCCCACGCCTACGACGGCCACGCGAATCTCAGGCAAACCAACAATCCCCCAAACCTGTCAAGCTAACGCTTTAACGAACGCCTACTCTATAACTTTTTCTAGAAACATGACAAGATTAAAAGGCAACCTAGAACCACAAGAGACTACAGAACAGGTTGACCCTTCATGGACGAAAGCCAAGTAAACGTGAAATATGAACCCTTCCAAGAAATTGTAATCATGGAAAAAGACTTCTTCCCAACCGCCGACGATATCGCCAGATTCGCCTCAATCATCGCCGGCGGCAAGACCGCAGGACTGTACTGGGCTGAAGGCGTCGTTTTCCTTTACTTTCCCCTTCCAGCATCAACAGAAACGACGGCAAAAGCGCTTGTGCAGGACAAGCGGGTTTACTGGACTTTTGTCGGCTACTCCCTCATGCCGAAATACCAGCCAGTGATCGAGACCAAAGAGAAAATAATCGTTCCAGTCATTGACATGTCCTCCAACGCGTTGCTCAAGAAAGTGGCAAGTTGGCTCAAAGACCAAAAATAGACTCCGCGTACAAAACCCGCCATTTCTGAAACCAGACAAGATCA
>Ga0315296_10003966_pt1 | contig 12236 bp, 6 predicted proteins | sample YL17G14_18_MG_FD_203921 | JGI IMG/M metagenome (GOLD analysis project Ga0315296, IMG submission 203921) | Sediment microbial communities from Yellowstone Lake, YNP, Wyoming, USA - YL17G14_18 | ecosystem: Environmental > Aquatic > Freshwater > Lake > Sediment | place: USA: Wyoming | collected... | reverse complement strand
AGCTGGTTCCCTGCTACCGGGAGAAGGCCGAGCTCGACGGGGCCGTGGAGCTCATGGAGGGCGCGATGGCCAAATACCCGGCCAACGCCTTCCTCCGCCAAGGGCTGGGTTATGTCCATTTCTGGGTCGACGAATATCCCCCAGCCCTGTTTTATTTTGAGAGAGCCCTGGAAATGTTCAGGGAGCAGGGGAGAAAAAGGGAAGAGGCGGGATGCTTGCAATCCCTTGCTTACCTCTACATGTATCTCAACAGCAATGACAGGGCCATGGAAGCCATTAATCTTTCTCTTCGCCAGGCCCGCGAGCTGGAATGCCGAAGCCTGGAAGCCGAAGCTCTGGAGCTTCTCAGTTTTATCCACACCGAATCCGGCAACTACGCCAAGGCGTACGATCTATGCCGGGAAGCCATGTTGATAAGCGAAGGGCTGGCGAACCAGAAGCTGCGGATGCTTTGCTTCCGGACCCTGGGAGTCATCCACATGGAGATGGGTGACCTGTCCCAGGCTCAGGACTACCTGGAGAAGAGTCTTCGGTTTTATGAAGATGTCGGAGAGACTCAAAAATTCGGGATCGCTCTCTATTGGATGACCCTGGTCCACCAGAATCAAGGGGACTTTTCCAGAGCTTTGGCCAGCGCCGCGCGGGGGCTGGGCATAGCGCAGCGCACGGGATTCAAGACAGGCGAGGCCTTTCACCTCTCCTCCCTAGGAAAAATTTATATCTCTCTCGGTCAGCCGGAGAAGGCGCTGAGCTACAACCAAAGGGCCCTCCAGATAACAGAGAAATACATCGGCAAGTGGAGCCGCGAGGAGTGCTACAACGCCATCGGCTACGTCTATCTGGACCTGGGGCAACACGAAAAAGCTCTGCAATACTTCCAGTCGGGGCTGGATTATATTCTGCAAATCTCCCATCGGAGGGAAGAAGCCCGGTGCCTCTATAACCTGGGAGTCGCCCGTTTGAAGATGGGAGAAGAAGAGGCCGCTCTGCGCCTGTTTCGGGCGAGCCTCTTGTGCGCGGACCGGAATGGGAATCGGGCCGTGAAGGGTTTGACCTACAGCCGGATGGGAGATATCTATATCCGGAAAAAAGACCCCCAGAAGGGGAAGAAGATGTACGAGGAGGCGCTCCGAATCGGAGAGGATATCGGGCATCCGGGCATCGTCGGGGAAGCTTATACGGGGCTCGGTTCAGTCGCCGAAACCATGGGAAAGCTCGAGCAAGCGGTCGCTCAGTTCAAAAAGGCCATCGCTGTCATCGAAGACTTGAGAAGCCGCATCATGATCAACGAAAACAGCGCCGGGTTTTTCCGGACCAGAATCGGGACATATGAACAGCTAGTGAATCTCCTTTTCGAGCTTGACCAGGCCTTCCCGGGCAAAGGCTATGACCGAGAGTGCTTTTATTTCGCCGAGAAAGCCAAGGCCCGCGCTTTTTTAGATGATCTCCAGGAGGCCAAAATCGACTTCTCCGCCTTCCCCATTCCGAACGAAAAAAAGAAGCTCATCGACGGGCTTTCCAAGAAGGTTTCACACATCCTGACACAGTTGAGCAGTTTTCCGCTGGGGCAGGATGAGAGGAGCCGGCTGGGGAACGAACTGGAGCGAGCCGAAGACGAGTTGCAGGAAGTGATGGAAACGGTTAAGAGAGAACGTCCGGACTATGCCGAGATCGTCGACCCCGAGCCGCTGCGCTGCGAGGAGATCCAGGCCGACCTAATGGATGCCAAGACGGGGCTGATCAAATATTTCGTCGGCGATAAGCATGTCTTCGCTTTTTTCTGCAGCGCTCGAGGACTCTTGATTCAAAGACTCTCCACCGAGCTCAGCGAGCAGGTCATCACGCTGACCAAGAACTACATAGGGCTCGTCTCGTCCCGTCATTTTGACCGCGCCGAATGCAGGACCGCGGGAGGGAGGCTTTATGATCAACTGGTCGCTCCCGCGACATCTTTTTTTGGTCCGGCTACCGATAAACTGGTCATCTTTCCTGACCGGGAGCTGCATTACCTTCCTTTCGAGACGCTGGTGAATCGTCGTCCAAGGCCTGGCTTTGGGGGGAAGGCCCGGTATCTGATGGAGGAATATGGGATATCCTATGCTCCTTCCGTTTCCAGTCTCTACAATATATTGAAACGGACAAAGGGGCTCGAGCGAAAGAGCGACCTTCTGGCCGTCGGCGATCCTGCATACAGCTTCCCCTTGAGCGAGCGGAGAGAGTCCTTGGATTCCGGAGAGTTTGCTCAAACCTACGACCTGGGGAGCGGGTTCCATATTTTTCCGCTTCATTATGCCTCAAAGGAAATCAGGTCCATTTCTTCTCTTTTCCGCAAGTCGGCCAGGCGGGTCATCTCCGGAAGCGAAGCGACTGAGGAGATCATTAAAAACCTTCCCCTTTCCGACTACCGGATCATCCATTTTGCGACTCACAGTCTTGTCGATGAAACGAACGCCAATCGTTCCTCCCTGGTGCTGAGCCTCGATCGGGACCCGGTGGAAGATGGGTTTTATCAGGCGCGAGAAATCTATAACACCCGCATGCGGGCAGATCTTGTGGTCCTGTCCGCTTGTCAAACGGCCAGGGGAAAATATGAGAAAGGGGAGGGAATTCAGGGGTTGGCCAGAGCCTTTTTCGCCGCCGGAGCCCAGTCCGTCTTGGCCAGCCTTTGGAACATCGACGACAAATCAACCGCCGTCTTCATGAAGTACTTTTACGGCTATCTGGCTCGGGGAAAAACCAAGCTCGAGGCGCTTAACCTTGCCAAAATCCGGATGGTTCATTCCAGGTACAGCAATCCCTACTATTGGGCCGGTTTTGTCCTCATCGGAGAGGCCGACGCGGGGATCGAAATTCAGGCTTCGAATTGGCTCGAGCGGCTTTTCCCCGCCCTCTAGGGGACCCGGGTATTCAAAGTTCCGGAAGGACGAATTTTCCAAACTCCGATTTGAGGGATTGCCCGCTCTTAAGGTGAGCCGTCACCTTCCAGAAATAAGTCCGTCCTTTCTGCAGCCGGAGATAGACTCCCTCCGGAAGGGAATACAGCGAGGAAGTGATTCCTCCCTGGTTAAAAACTCTCTCCAGTCCCAGATCCAGGATTTCCAGCTCATAATGATCGGCTTGAGCGAGACTCTTCCAGCGAAACACGACGGGGCGCTGCCTGGTCAAATTCCAGGGCTGGAACACGACGAAACCTCTGTCACTGGATGTCCTCTCCTGAAAAACATATCGAGGGAAACGGGACCGGACAAACAAGGCCGTCAAGACGATGAGGAGGATGGCTGCGGCTCCCCCAAAGACATATTTTAGGCTGAAGGCGGAACGCCTCCTTGCCCGGCGCAACAATCTCAGGCTTTTAATCTCGTCTCGGGCCAGGCACTTCAAACGTTCGGACGCATCAGCCGGAAGCTGGCCATCTTGCTCGATGGGTTTCAAGATTTCCGCGCTTCTAGTCCAGACGGTCCGGACGGCTTCGAACGCGCTTCCGCATTCAGGACAAGAAAGAATATGCCGGAGAAGCTCGGCCTTGTCCTTAGGGTCTGTTTCCTCCAGAAAAACCTGCACGGCCGCGTCTCTATGCCCGCACCCTCTCCTCCACCAAGCCAACTTGCGGCCGAGGCGGCCGGCCAGGTCGCTCATAGACATCTCCCTTCTGTTATTTCGTTCTCCAGCCCTGTCTCACTTTCTCAGCCGGTTCGATTCTCGTCTCCCGAATGGCGATTTATTTTTTGCCTTAGATCGCTGATCCCCCGGTAGAGGAGATGGCGCACTTTGATCTTGTCCCACCGGCAGAATTCGCAGATCTCTTCTATGGACATTCCTGCCGTGTACAGCAACAGGACGTTCTTCCTGTCCTCCCCCAGGCCGTCTATCAGAGCCCGTATCGTCATTCTCATCTCCTCCCATTCCAGTCCATCTTGGGGGGATTTTGACGACTCCTTGGAAGAAAACAATTCCTGGAGGGCATCCCTATCGGCAGTGTTTTGAAGCTGCCTTGTCGGAACCTGTTTCCTCATTTTCCTCAGTTCGTCGACAGTCGCCGAATAAGCAACTCTCTTTATATAAGACGGCAGATTTTCTACCTTTTTGCCTTTTTTGAGAAGCTTCCAGATCTTGATTTTGATCTCCTGCTCGATATCCTCTATATCTATGTCGTCGGTCTTGTGCAGGTTCATGAGGATGACATTCCTGATGAGCGCAGAGAAATTGGTAATGACCTGGCGCAGGCTGGTTTCGAAGTCGGCCATGGGGGAGTAGATATTAGCATAGATACTGGCACAAATTAAGCGCCCGATCCGTCTTTGATGTGTACGGGACCTGGCCGCTGACCTAGAGATGAGCAGAAGCGGCTGAGAGAGCGCCAGCTGTGGGGAAGGAAACGGAGATCCCATGAAAGGAGGAAACGATGGCGGCACCTGAAAATCGGAGTCTTTTGAGCATGAGGATCGCCGCTGTGGTTTGTGCCGGGATTCTGGCCGTCGCGGCGGACTGCCGAAAAGAGCAGAGAACGGAGGGATGGCTCTCCAGCTTAAACGCTCAGGGGAAACGGGTTTTTTTCCAGACGATCAGAGAGGCGATCGTCGGTCACCCGCAGAAAAACGCTCTGTCCGAAACGGAGATAAAAAAGGCGATGTCACTCGAGGACACTTTCCCCCGGGTGTATGGGATCCTGATGAACCTCTATTATCTGAAGGAAGAGCCGCAGTTTCAAACCCTCCTGGAGAATGACAGTCCAGAGTCCCGGCTGACCTTCGGCCAGAAGTATCTTGATCTAGCGAGGTTCGCGGGGGGGAATCTGGCGGAGAGCCTTTTTAACGAAGGCCCCCACGCCGATTTTATCCGGCGCCTCCAACCCAGGTTCAAGGGGAAAGATAGGGTCGACCTCATCCTGCTCTCGATGGGCTACTTCGCTAGACTCGACGTCCCGGAAGTCAAGATGTTCGCCAACCCCCTGAGCCCGGAGTTTGACAAGCAATGGGGATTGGACGCAGGCAAATTCAGGGAGGCCCATCGAATCACTCGAGGAGAAGGGGCCAGGGTCGCCGTGCTCGACTCGGGGATCGATGTCGGCCATTCCATTTTTAAAAACACCAACTTCGGCCTTCATTTCACTCTGGTCGGGAGAGATAAGGAACCATGGAGCCGGGATGGGGCACCGATGGTGGATTGGGGGTGGCACGGAACGGTGGTCAGTTCGATCGTCGCCCGGTACGCGCCCGGGGCGCGTATAACTCTTTACCGGGCAATGGATGCCGACACCATGAACGACGCGCCCTTCCCCAGGATTCTAGGCCACTTCATGGCGGCCTGCATCTATAAAGCGGTCCACGACGGGAACGACGTGATCAACATCAGCGCCGGGATGGGTACCGATATCGATTATGTGAGAGAAGCCTGCCGGTTCGCCTACGAAAACAATGCTATTATCGTAACGGCGAGCCCCTACTACCTCGGCAAGTATCTGGGAAACAACGACAATTTTCCCGGCGCCTACCCCACGACCATTTCCGTTACCGGAATCGACCGGAGGAATGACGGAACCTACGGCTACTGGGACGTGGCCGCTCCGGAGTTCACGACCACGGTCGGAGCGCCCTGTGCGCCATTCGTCGCCTATCCTACTTATGTTGAGGAAAAGGATGATTATGCGCCCGGGATCTCCTGCGCTACTCCGATCATCACGGCTGCCCTGGCCCTTGCCGTCTCCCGGTATCCGCGAACAGGAAATGAGCGCCCGGGGGACTACTTCGAGACTCTGAAAAGGCTGCTGACGGAGACCGCCGACCCGCAAGCCTGCGGGTTTTCCGGGTTTTCGCCGGAGTGCGGCTATGGTCTGGTCGATGCCGAGAGCCTGGTCAAAGCGGCCGACCGCCTTCAGGCCCGCCGCTCATTGAACCGAGCGCCTTGATACGCTGGGCGATAATGGATATTTGAAGGGAGCAAAAGATGAACCGAAACCGACTCTCTGTGGTCGCCGCAGCCGGTCTCCTGGCCGGGTCTCTCGTTTTCGTCTCGTGCCGGAAAGAAACCTCGACCGGATCTTGGCTGGGACCTCTCCAGGCTGAAGGACGCAAGCTGTTCTATGCAGCCGTCCGAGACGAGCTGGCCGGACATCCCATGAGATCTTCCCTGACTGACGGAGAGGTCGCTAAGATCATGGAAGCCGAGACGCGCTATGACCGGCTGTATGAGTTCCTGGTCAACATCTTCTATCAAAAAGAGGAACCGGTTTTCAGGGCCCTCATCGATAAGGGAGACAGAGACTCGAAAGAGCGGTTTGCCGACATGTACCGAAAGACGGTGCAGTCCGCCGCCCACCATTTTGCCGAGGCCTTTTTCGCCACCGACGCCGCAACGGACTTAATGAGGAAGAGCATCGAAAAGTACCAAGGCCTCGACGCCGTTGACCTTGTTGTGCGATCCATCGGGTATCAAGCCAAGCTGGATATTCCTCCAGCCCAATCATCCCCCAAGCCGTTAAGTCCGGAGTTCGGCAAACAGGGAGCGCTGGATGGAGGCGGGTTCCGGGCGGCCCATCAGCTCACCGGAGGAAAGGGAGCCAGGATCGCCATCCTGGATACGGGAATAGACACGACCCATCCCGTGTTTCAAAACACCCACTGGGGGCCCCACTCCAGCCTGATCGGGCCGGTCGGGCCGCCCTGGGCGGCGAATGCCCCGGTCGTCGATTGGGGTTTTCACGGTACACTCATCTCCTCGGTCGCAGCGATGTTCGCTCCCGAGGCCAGGCTGACAATGTACAAATTTGGCGACGGCGACACCCAGAACGATCCCCCTTTTGGATACCTCATGGAGTGTCTGATAGCGGCCTGCATCTACCGAGCCGTCCACGACGGCAACGACATCATCAGCATCAGCGCTTCGGGAGCGACGCTGGATGTCCCCTATCTCAGAGAAGCCTGCCAATACGCCTACGACCAAAACAAAGTGGTGATCAGCGGCAACCTGTACATGCGCTGGTACGAAAAAGGCAACACCCGCAATTTCCCGGCCCAGTATAAGACAGTGGTCTCTGTGACAGCGGCCGAAAAGCGCAAAGACGGAACTTACGGCTACTGGAACGTTTGTGCTCCCGACCCAACCGTCGATGTGGCCGCTCCCAACGATATCTTCGGGGCTTTTCCCACTTACATAGACCGAGGAGACACGTATATCCCCAGCATCTCAGCCGCCATCCCTGCAGTCGCCTCTCTATTCGCCCTGGCCGTATCCGAGTATCCGCCAACGGGAAAGGAAGGCCCCGGCGTCTATGCACAGACGCTGATCGACTTGGTCGTCCAGAGCGCTGATCCCCACAAGGTGGGATATAAAGGATTTACTCCGGAATGCGGGCATGGCCTGATCGATGCGGAGAAGACGGTGAAGAAGGCTTTAGCGCTTCGTCAGAAGCGCGAGATGGAAGGGAGGAGGGGCGACTAATGACAAGGAAGGTTTTAAGACTCGGCATCTTCCTGGCCTTAGGCCTAATCCTGGCGGAGGCCGTTTCAAGGCCTCCGGACCCTATTTCAAAGGGCCAGGCCGGCCGGCTCGACGATATTTTCAGCCAGGGCAGGAATGCGTTTTATCAAGAGCTCCGGTTAGATTTCGGCCTTCATCCCCAAAGGTTTCAATTGACGCTCGCCGACGCCCAAAAGATCCTGGAGGCTGAGAGCAATATTCCTTACCTTTATGAGAGGGTGATCAACCTGGTTTACATCCGAACAGCGCCGTATTTTAGGCGCCTGCTGAAGAAAGGCGACCGCAATTCGATTGAGGAGTTCGAGACGCGCTTTATCTCGCTCTCCCGAGAAGCGGCTACCTTGTTTGTCCAATCCCTCTTTCAGGAGCCGAGCCGGGATGGCCGGAGCGTCGAAGGACTCCAGGATCTTCGGGAGAGCCGTCTCCAGCTTGTTCTTTCGAGCCTAGCCTCGGAAGGAACGGAGCCGGGCCGGCCGCACAAGGACAATGGGCGCTCGTCCGGAGAAGAGTTCTCCGGCTTTTGGGGCCTGGAAGTCATCCAGGCTAAAAGCGCGCAGGCCGTAAGCCGCGGGACCGGAGTCCGGGTCGCCGTGTTGGATTCGGGTTCTTCCGAGCCGTCCGATCCGGGAAGTAGGCCGTCGGCCGTTCCTCGGGTCTTTGTTCCACTGGCAGCAGGAAAACAGGCGCCCTGGCTGGACGCGGCCATTTCCCCTGATCGTTTGAGTCCCTCCGTCGGATGGGCCTCCTCTTTGGTGGCAGAGGTAGCACCGGAATCACAAATCCGGGTCTTTGGGATCATCCGTGATTCCAACCCAGTTTATCCTCTCTGGCCTGCTTATCAGGTCAGTCAAGGGATTTATAAGGCCGTCGACAGCGGAACGGACATCATCCTGGTGACGGCGGTTTTCGATAAGGACTTCCCTTTCTTGAAGGACGCCTGCGCGCATGCTTATAGGAAAAACGTCGTCGTGATCTGTCCCAACGCAGCCGGGCCCTTCGATCAAGATAACCCTGAGAAACCCACTCACTTCCCCGCTCACTACAACACCACCGTTGCCGTCGCCGGCGTCGTTCCCGGTGTTCGCGGGATTCCTGTCCCCTGGGAGAAATCCAAGCTTTCTCATTACACGACATGCGCGGCTCCCACCGCCGTTGGGGGCCGCCAGAATCCTGCGACATCCGGATCACTGGTCCCGGACAACGCCCCCGCGGCGGCCCTAGTAACCGGTACCGCCGCGCTGATCTGCTCGCTGCTCCCCAAGACGGGAGAAGAGCTGAGCGGTCAGTACGTCCAGAGAATCTACGAAATCCTGTGCCGGTCTTGTGACAGCACAATTCTCGGCCAATCCTCCTTCCACCCACGGACTGGTTATGGTCTAATCAACGCAGACAAGGCGGTTCGCAAAGAAGTGGGAGCCTACCGAGAAAAGATGATCCAGGTCGAGGCGAAGTTCAAAAAGAGGATGGAAGAAAGAGCTGCCCAGGAGCAAAAAGAGAAAAAAAATTGACCCGGGGCTATTGCTCCGGCGACAAGAAAGTGACAAGCTCTGCCTGCTCCAGGTCCTTGAGGTAGCGCAAGATAACCGCCAGGGAAGTCGGCCCGCATTCCGCGCTGACCGCGTTTCGAATATCCAAGACGCTTCTCCGGCCATCGATGAAGGCCCCGATCTCATAAAGCTGAAACTCGGACAGCGTCCCCCGCCAAGCCGGGTCTTGCCCCTCGGCGGGAGAGGCCAGATAGCCATCCCAAATAGGCCCGGGAAAGGCGGGGTTCCGGACGGGAACCAGCCGTGATGCGGCGATCTCTTCGGGGCTGCGCCCGGCTGGAGAAACGCTTCCCTTTCTTCCCCCCCCGTTTATCCTTTTCTGATATTCAGATAGGTTTTGCCTCAGAGTGACGGATTGCTGGCGGATTTCGCTTTGGCAACCATGAAGACGTTGCCTCAGCCCGTCATCTCGGGATAGCAGCGCCGCCGTCGATTCCAGAGCCGCCTGCTCCCTCCGTTCCGTCCAATCGATAATATTCAAGGCCTCCCGGAGATCGCGGTTTGAAGGAGGGCTTTTTCGTAAGAGTCCGAGCGACTTTCCGAACGATTCCTCCAGCCGGCCTTTGGCGCCCGTGAACACCAGGTCGAGCAAATCCAGACCTGACCGGGGATCCAGGTTCATCAGAGAGGACGCGGTCATCGCGCCCAGGACGACGACCCGCCTGAGCTGAGTGGGATCACACTTGTCCGGCGTGTCCTCGCTGGAATGGTAGAAATCGTCCGGCCAGCTGCCGAACATGGTGGCGGGCACGCGGATAACGCCGCCCATGAACACGAAGTGGTCGCTCCCGCCCGAATAGGGGATGAGCTCCGCGTTCCAGGCGTCATGGCTTCCCCAAGGGGATACGACGGCGTAAGCATCGCTTAATTCCTTGCCGGGCTCCGGGTTGTGGGCAAGAAGGAAATTGAGATGGACGTCCAGCAGATCATTCAAGAAGGAGGGCGTCGAATCCGGCGTGCGAGTGACTCGGAAGACGGACCGGCAACGTTTCTGGTGTTCTCCCACCATGTCCAGGTTGATGACGGCGATGGCCTTTTTCGTTTCCTCGGGATACTTGGCTATGAAAGCATAGGTTCCCCAGATTTCCGGGACCCAAAGAAACCTCAGAGTCCTCCGGGCTCGGGGGAGAACGTTCTTTTGGCTGAGCTCGAGTAAGGTTTGGGCAGTTTCCAGAATGGCCGCGCTTCCGCTGGCATTGTCGTTGGCCGAGGGAAGGCAATGGTCCAGATGCGCGATGAACCAGATCTCCTGATCGGCCAGGTCCGTGCCTGGAATGACGGCCGAAACCACTTCGAAATGACCGTCAGAAATCTTCGCGTCCACTTCCGCATGGAGCGAGACTTTCTCACCTTTAAGCAGAAGTCGTTTGAGTTCCCAACCCATTCTTTTTGAAAGGCAGAACCCGAAAGTCGAGGGCTTGCCATTGAGCTCCAGGGTGTTAATGTGGTCCCAGGTGATGAGGTCTGGAAAGTCGTCGAGATGATAGCTCCGGTACGAGACAACGCCTTCGGCTCCCCGCTCGAGAACGGCCAGCCTGTGAACCAGGTCGATCCGACCTTTCCCTTGGGGAGAGGAAGCCAGCACGAGTTTGCCTTTGACATCCTTCCCGTCATAGTCAGAGGCTTGCGTTCCCTCACCCACATCGACAAGGGGGGCCGTGATATTGGCCGAACGGCTGTTGCTGGCCAAGGTGATCGGGTTCTCTTCCCAAGAGGCGAGCCGTTTTTTCAAGGGGGAGACCAGGCTGAGTCTGGCGGACCGGACCGTCCAGCGGGGCAGGCTCCGACAGGTCGAGTAGAAGATCTTTCCGTCCGCGGGAAACCGGTGGAGGGTGATATCCCGGAGCCCGATCTCTCTCGCTTTCTCGGCGATGTATTGCGCGGCTTGATGATATCCCTCAGAGACAAACCAACGATGGAGAAGGGTGAGGCGGCGGATGTGATTCAGAGCCCTTTCGCCAGAGGCCGAGTCGATAAGCGCCATGATCTGTTCCGAAGTGAGCCCGGGCAACGTAGGCTCTTCCCTCTGCGGCCTGCCCGGACTGGCGATGAACAGGCAGACCGCGATTAAGCCAACGGCTTTTCTCAACATTGTCTTAGTCGGCTCCTTTGCCTTCGCGTTTTTCGATGGTGATGATTCCGGCTGCTTCCAGCATTCTCATATAATCGGCCACCTCGGTCAAGGTGACGTCGTGTTCAGATGGATAACCCTCGCTCCACAGCTCGGCGGCGGTCGCTTGGTGGATTTCCAGAATGCTGAGACGCCCGTCGATAAAGTTGTGGGCTTCCGTATACCCGACGATCTCGTAGGAAAAACCCGGCCTGAGATGGAACGAATCCAGCTTTTCCTGCCCCAGGACCTTCAGATAATAATCTCCGAAATAGGAGGATTTCCCCCAGACTCCAGGCACGGGTTTGGGAACGAGCCGGTCGAGATCCTGCTCCTCCTTCGTTGGAGGCAGATCCATCGGTCTCAGGCGCAAAGGTCGACATCGCGCCGCGTAACCGGCCTGGAGTTCTCTGGTCAGAGCTCCGGCAAATTCCTTAACCTGATCGATTCTCAGGTCGATTTCCCTGTGTGCCTCTCTTGAGGCAGGAAGCAGAGATCTTATAGAAGCGAGCATGCCTTGTTCTCTTCGCAGTCCGCATTTGATCAGGAGGCGTCCTTGTTTATTCGCTTCTGCGAGGCCCAGAGGATCGGCATCCCGCAGAGCTCTCTTTGCTTTTTCGGCTTCCTGGAGCAGATGGATGCGCCCCCGGGCATAGACTTCATCGACCACCCTCCAGACGTTGGCTGCATCGGTCCATCCAAAAACCGATACGAGGGCCGATCCGAGATAGGCGATTCTGTGGAGTCCCGTCGGATCCACGTACTTGAGAAAGTTAACCTGGCTGTGGCGGGGGGGCACCGGGATATTGCTGAAGGTGATGGTGGGAATGCCGATCGTCCCGTCGTTAGACTGCATCTCATCCCCGAAACCGTTAAAAGGACAGAACCGGATGTTGAACTGGTCGCGGCTGCCTTCGGGAGAGAAAAGGTTGTCCGTATTTCTGTAATCGAGAAGATCACGGTTCGTGCGAGAACCTAGGTGTTCGGCCAGGCTCTCCAGGACCGCGGTCCAATATGAAGGAAGGGAATGAGAAGGTTTCCCGAGAGCAAAATAATTCGAGAAGGAGGATTGGTCGATGGCGACGCTGTCGACAGATATGCCG
>Ga0315296_10003965_pt1 | contig 12237 bp, 14 predicted proteins | sample YL17G14_18_MG_FD_203921 | JGI IMG/M metagenome (GOLD analysis project Ga0315296, IMG submission 203921) | Sediment microbial communities from Yellowstone Lake, YNP, Wyoming, USA - YL17G14_18 | ecosystem: Environmental > Aquatic > Freshwater > Lake > Sediment | place: USA: Wyoming | collected... | reverse complement strand
GATGGCAGAACGCTTGGTTACTATTTGGAGGTCTTAGAATGAAAAATACGGTCTATGCTGTTGTGATCGTGGCGTGCTTGGTCTTAGCGCTTGTAATCTTTCTGGTGACGCGGTCGGGTGGCGGCGGCGGTATCGAGAGCGTCAAACGCGGCGAGATGATGTGGGTCAAATGTAACAACCCGGACTGTAAAGCCGAGTACCAGATTGATAGGAAGGACTACCTGACGGGCCTAGAAGAAAAGGTCAAGGCAAATCCCCTTTCGTTGCAGACGCCCGCGCTAGTCTGTCAGAAGTGCGACAAGGAAAGTCTTTTTTGGGCCGTGAAGTGCGAGAACTGCGGCAAAATGTTCTTTTATGGAGTAGTGCCCGGCGATTTCGCCGACCGATGCCCCGACTGCAAGTATAGCAAGAGAGAAGCTGAGTGGAAGGCCCGCGTAGCCGGCGGAGCCACCCAACAATAGGCCCCATACAGCAGCAAGGCATGGCGGTTCTTTGCCGGGCGTAGAGATAGGTGCGGCGGCTGTGCGATTTGGGCGTAAAAGCCTAAAACACTCAACTGGGGCGTCTACCTGTTAATGGCTGCAGGACATTGCTGTGATAGTCTCGGCTGCCGGTTTTTAACCCCGCAAGGCCCGAATACTTGTTTTCAATTTCCTGGGTCAAATACTGTCTGCGATTGCGAGGAGAAGGATGCGTTGAGAAAAACTCTATTTGTTTGACCGCGTGCTCGTCCTCAAGAATCTGGATCAGCTCAACAGTTCCGTGAGGGTCGTAGCCGGCGGCGGTCATGTAAGCCAGGCCCGCAAGGTCGGCCTGGCGTTCGTCTTCTCTACTGTATCGCAGGTCCAAAAACAATCGCGTCATACCGGCGGCCCTTACAGCCTCGCCCGGCGCCCGCCCGGCAATCGCGGCGACCATCAGAACATCTACCGCGTGCTGACGACTCAAGGCTGCCATGCTATCGCGGGCAACGACGTGTGCTATTTCGTGGCCCAGAAGCGCCGCCAGTTGGGATTCGCTCGTTAGTTTTTCCAGCATTCCTCGCAAGACAAAAACATATCCACCCGGCAGAGCGATGGCATTGGTGGATTTGTCTCCCAGAGCGACAAAGTGATACTCCAGGTCCGGTCTTTGACTTACGCGGGCAATTTTCTGCCCGATGCGGTCGACGTAGTCCTGCAGGTCTTGGTTGCCGATTTTTCCGTCCAGTTGTTTCTCGACTTCAGGGGCGTACTTCTTGCCGATGGCAATATCCTTGCCCTCCGGGTAGAACATCAGGTCTTCTTCACCGGTTATCGGATTGATTGCACAGCCGATACAGAAGCAAAAGATGAGGCATAGCGTAAACAAGCCTGACTGTCGTAACATAATAATCTTCACAACCATGAAAACTTCTATTTGAAAATCTCGGTGCTATTTATTATAAATAATGTTTTGTTTCAATGGTAGTAAGAACTATGGCTCAGCAAAGATTCTGCCGGCAGTGCGGTCGCAGAGACGATTGTCAAGACGTTTACCAGAAGCTGGGCGGCAAAGGCCCTTCGCTTGTCTCTAAGGCGGTGGTTGCTTTTGCGGTACCCCTGCTGTTTTTCATTATTTGCCTGGCAGTTTCCGAGAGAATCCTTGCTGAGACGATAAGCGCGGAACGCCTGCGAACAGCGGTTGCTTTAGTTTTGTCTCTATCTGTAACTTTTCTGTTGATATTGGTTATAAGGGCGATAAGCGGGCGATTTGCCAAGTCTAAGTAATTGTGGAAGCCTTGCGATATGGAAGTCGACATTGCAGGCAAGCTTTCTTTCCGTGGCGGGGTGCACCCGCCGGAGAAAAAATCTCTTACTCGTGACAGTGAAATACAGCCTGGTCCTGCCGCCGAGCAAGTCGCGGTCATGCTGAGCCAGCATACGGGGGCTGTTTGCCGACCATTGGTCCGCAGCGGAGACATGGTTCAGGCAGGGCAGAAGATCGGCGACTCCGATGCATACGTTTCCGCGCCCGTCCATTCGCCGATCACCGGCAAAGTCAAAGAAATCGCTCTGCGCTCGCATCCGGTGCTGGGGCGAAGTCCGGCCGTAATTATAGACGCCTACCCGTATAGTCCTACCAAGCAGCCGCGATTTGAATTGCCGGATGACTTTGATGAGAACCGGTACTTGCCGGAGCAGATATGCGAAGCCATTCGGCAGGCAGGCATCGTAGGTATGGGCGGAGCCGGATTTCCAACGAGAGTGAAAATAGAGCCGAACCCCCAGATGCCCAAAGACATACTGATCGTCAACGGCTGTGAGTGCGAGCCTTATATCACCTGCGATTACCGGCTTATGCTTGAACGGAGCGACCAAATTATCGCGGGCGTCAAACTTGCGCGAAGGGCGTCCGGCTGTTCCCGAGTTTTTGTGGGCATCGAAGACAACAAACCCGAAGCAAAAGAGGCTATCAGTGCAGCGATAAGCAGAAGCCGACACAGCGACGGCATCAGAGTTGTTCCGGTCAAGACAAAGTATCCGCAGGGCGGCGAAAGGCAGCTCGTAAAAGCGATTCTGAACAGAAATGTCCCCACGGGCGGGATTCCTCCTATGATAGGAGTAGTAGTTCTTAATGTCGCCACGGCGGCGGCGATTGCGGAAGCGGTTCTGGCCGACTTGCCGCTGACCCACAGAGTTGTAACCGTGACCGGAGAAGCGATTGCAAAGCCGGGCAATTACAACGTTGCCATAGGAACGTCGGTCGGCCGGCTTATCGAGTTCTGCGGCGGGGTGACCCAAAAATCTGCAAAAGTAGTTCTTGGCGGGCCGATGATGGGAATCGCCGTTGCGGACCTGGAGACGCCCATCACAAAGACTACCAACGCCATAACCGTGCTGACTAAGGAACAAATCGGCAGGGCAAAGTTCGCCCGCCGGCAGACGCCTTGTATTCGGTGCGGTCGATGTTTGGCCGCCTGCCCTGAGAATTTAAGCCCGACGAAGATCGCCCACGCGGTTAAGAGCAACCTGCTGGATGTGGCGGAAAGTTACTACATAAATGCGTGTACCGAGTGCGGCTGTTGCAGCTACGTTTGCCCCGCCAAGATAGAGCTGACCGGCTATATCAAAACGGGCAAAATCTTTCTTGCCAGGCAGAAGAAGATGATGCCGCAATAAGGAAGGATAGATGCTTAGGGACATAACCGTTTCGCCTGCACCGCACATAGGGGAGCGCCTTTCCACGCGCAGGGTAATGATAGACGTCATTATCGCACTTGTCCCCGCTATGATTGCGGCTGGCTATTTCTTTCGTCTCTACGCTGCTATACTCATCGGCGTCTGTGTGCTCTGCTCGGTGGCGACCGAGTGGCTGTGCAATTTAATCCGCAAGAAGCCTAACTCACTTGATGATCTCAGCGCTATTGTTACCGGCATCATTCTGGCGTTATCGCTGCCGCCGAGCTTGCCCGTCTGGGCGGCGGTAGTCGGCAGTTGTTTTGCCGTCGGCATAGGCAAAATGGTCTTTGGCGGACTCGGCGCCAATATCTTTAATCCCGCTATGGTTGGCAGGGCATTTTTAACCGTTTCGTTTGGTATGTTGATGACCAGTTGGACGGTGCCGGCGACAATTGACCGTGCGATGGCTAAAGTGGCTCCGGAGAATATCGTGGACGCCAGGACTCAGGCGACGCCGTTAGCCTGGAGCAAAATGGCTATAAAAGATAAAAATGGGGCGCAAATTTATAGCCGGCGGCAATTCAGAGCTACTGTTACGGGCGAAGTTGCCGGCTGCCTGGGCGAAACAAGCGTAATTGCACTTCTGGTCGGCGGCCTGTACTTAATAGTAAGACGCACGATTAGCTTTCACATCCCTTTGGCGGTTTTACTGTCGGCTTTTGTCTTTGCCGGGATTGCATATTTGATCGATTCGGATGCCTATGTTCAGCCGCTCTACCACCTCACGAGCGGCGCGCTGCTGTTCGGAGCGTTCTTCATAGCCACGGACCCGGTGACAGCTCCGTTGACAGCCAAAGGAAGGTGGATTTTTGGAGTCGGGATAGGGACAATGACGATGCTCATAAGAATTGCCGGCGAGTATCCGGAAGGCGTAATGTACGCCGTGCTTTTGATGAACGGCGTCAGGCCTCTTATTGATAGACTCTGTAAGCAAATTCCGGCGGGAGGCAAACCGAGTGCTTAAGATAAAATATTTCATCCAGCAAAGCTGGCTGTTGATTGTTTCTTCATTTTGCTTTGGGCTGCTGATAGCGGCAAGTAACGCGGCCCTATCGCCGAGAATAGAGCTGAATATGGCCAACAAGCTCAATCAGCTCATTGTCGTTCTGCTGCCGGCGGCAAAGGAGTTTATACCATCGGATGTGGACATCGAGGTGCAGACGGGGACCGGCAAAAAAGAAAAAGTCAAAATCTACAAGGCGCTGTCCGACACCGAGCAGTGTGTCGGCTGGAGCTTCAAGGCTGCCGGAGAGGGTTTTTCAGGCAAGATCGAGCTGGTTGTGGCGGTCGATAAAGACTTTGAAAAAATCGCCGGCTTCGATGTGCTTACAAGCAGCGAGACGCCCGGCTTCGGAGACCAGATAAAGATGTCGTATTTCCGCAGCCAGTTTGCAGGAGCGCCGGCGGAAGAGCTTGCAGTTGTCAAAACAGGCGAACCCACCAAAATCGACTCTGAAATCGTCGCCATAACTGGGGCCACGGTCAGCAGCGAAGCAGTAGTCAATATTCTCAACAGTTTCATTAGCAGCATCAACAAACAAATGAAAGAAAGAGGACTGCTTGGCGATGGCACAAAGTAACGAATTACAAACGGGTGTCTACAAACGGGCACTTCTTGCCGGATTATGGGAGCAAAATCCGACTTTCCGCCTTCTGATCGGGATGTGCCCACCTCTGGCAGTTACTACCGCTGTAAAGCCTGCCCTGACTATGGGGCTTAGCGTAATATTTGTGTTGGTCTGCAGCAACTTTGTAACGAGCCTGATGCGGAATTTACTCAAGCCGCATCTTAGAATAATAATGTTCACGCTCAACATTGCCACCTTTGTGACTATTTGCGATCTGTATCTAAGGGCGTATCTTCCAAGAATGAGCGAGATTTTAGGTGCTTATGTTCCGCTGATTATCGTCAATTGCATAATCATATTCCGTTGCGAGGCCTGCGCAAGCAAATGTGGTCTTATCGTGAGCGTACTTGACGCCATCGGAATGGGCCTGGGCTTTACGATCGCCTTATGTATTCTTGCCACCATTCGTGAGCTGCTTGCGACCGGCTGTATTTTTGATTTGCGGGTGATGCCTCGCGGCTTTGTGCCTTGGCTGGCGATGCAGATGCCGGTCGGTGCCTTCGTGACGCTGGGCTTACTGCTTGGGCTGGCAAGTGTCTTGACCAGAAAAAAGAGAAGCTGATATGGATAGATTCTACGTTCTGCTTATGGGTTTTCTTTCGGTCGTTTTGGTGAACAACTTTGTGTTTACCAAATTTCTTGGAACCTGCCCGTACTTAGGAGTTTCCGGAAGAATCGATAGCGCTTTCGGAATGGGATTGGCGGTTACCTTCGTTACCGCGCTTAGCGGAACACTGACCTGGCTGGTCGATTATTATATTCTCACCCAGCTGGGTCTGGAAATGACGCGGTATATTTGCTACATCGTGATCATAGCCGGCGCCGTGCAATTAGTTGAGATGTATGTGCGGAAATTCTTCCCGTCGCTTTACGATGCCTTCGGCATATTCCTGCCCCTTATTTCGACAAACTGCGTCATCCTGGGAGTGTGCCTTTTCATAAACATCTGGGGTATAGATAATCTGCTGGAGGTGGTTGTGCTGAGCACCGGGACGGGCATCGGCTTCGCTGTGGCGATCTGCATAATGGCCGGTATTCGGGAGGAGCTGATTATGGCTGATGTGCCGGCAGGTTTTCAAGGTGCTCCGATTACCCTTATCGCCGCCGGCATCCTTACGCTGGCCTTTATGGGCTTCGCAGGAATGATAAAATGAGCTGGGCCCAGATAACGCAATTATGGAATAGTGCCTGGCCTGCGGGCCTGACGATGCTCGGGCTGGGCACGGGCTTTGCCATAGTGCTTTTGATTGCCTACGAAAGGCTCAAAGTCCGGGTCGACCTGAAGACGGAACAAGTCCACAAGGCTCTGCCGAACCTTGACTGTGGCGGCTGTGGTTTCGCCGGCTGTATGCAATATGCGCAGGCACTTCTCGAAAGTCCCAGCCTGCTCGGAAGATGCGCACCAGGCGGATCGGCGACGGCAGCGGAAATCGCGCGGATCCTGAATCTTCAAATCAGCGACTCTGGAGCGCTTCAAAGACCGATTGTGCGCTGCCGTTCCCACAGCGGCGATAAAACCTATTATGCCAAATATCAGGGGATACAAAGCTGTACCGCTGCCAATGCCTTGCCTAATGCGCAGGCCTGCAAGTTCGGCTGCCTGGGATTCGGCGATTGTATAAGGGCTTGTCGATTCGACGCCCTACACGTCGTTGATGGCCTGGCAACGGTCGATTACGAAAAATGTACCGGGTGCTCAGCCTGCACGAGAGCCTGCCCGCGCAATCTAATCGAGATGCTGCCTTTTTATTACGAGAATATGATGATTGTTGCCTGCAGCAGCGAAGAAACCGGCAAGGTGACACGCTCAATGTGCACGGTTGGTTGCATTGGTTGCGGGCTTTGTGCCAAGCAGAGCGATATGTTTTTAGTTGGAGATAATTTAGCCCGTGTCAATTACGGAAAATACCAGCCGACTGAGCAGACCAAAGCCGCGATGGAAAAATGCCCGACCGGCGTAATTGTCTATCGCGGCAAATCCGCCCCCGAGCCCCGCCAGCCCGGCAGAAAATCTGCCGAGCAGGTTGTGAGGACCTAAGCACAGTACAGTCACATCTTGTGTAAAGCGAATTACTTTAGGTATTTTTCTGCCCCCATGGTTTTAACCAGTTTGTACTTTGGCGGCGAAGTTATTACGATTGCCTCAGCGTTCGGCATTTTTTCGACCAGGGCCAGGCCTTTTTCGACGCCCATTACGCTGACCGCGGTTGCCAGGGCGTCGGCATCGGTGGCGCTATCTGTAATAATCGTCACACTTGACAGGCCTTCTGCACTGGTTCCTGTCCGGCGGTTGATAATATGGCTGTATCGTTTGCCTTCGATCAAGACAAACTGCTGATAGTCGCCGCTCGTGGCAACCGCCGCGTTATCCAGCTTTAGTACCAATAATAGGTCCGATTCATCGGTATTCTTATTTACATTTGGATTTTGCAAGGCTATCGACCATTTGCTTCTACCCTTTGGCGGTTTGCCGAAGCATCGAAGGTCACCGCCTATATCGACCATTCCGCCGATTGCTCCGGCCTGCTGCATCGCCTCGATGGCTTTATCCACCGCGTATCCTTTTGCTATGCCACCCAGGTCCAGTCGCATGCTGGCAACGGCAAACTTCACCGTTCTATCTTTCCCATTAAGAATGAGGTTCTCAAAACCTACGCGTGACTTTGCCTGCGCAATTTCTTCTTGGCTGGGAGTAACGCCTTTTTTCTTTGCCGAACGCCACAGGTCCACCAAAGGCCCAATTGTAATATCAAAAGCACCGCCTGTGAGCTTGCTGAACTCAATGCTTCTTTGCAGCACTTCAAACGTGGGCTCGCTGACCGGCACCGCTCGGTTGAAGCCGTCTTTATTCACCTGGCCTATTTCTGAATCGCTTTTGTAGTCGCTCATCAATTTGTCAACGCGCTCAATTTCCGCCAGGGCCGCCTCAATGGCTTTGTCAGCTACTTTGGCATCTGCCGCAACGGCAACTACGCGGGCAAACGTGCCCATAACCAGGCGGTGACCGCTGTCGACTTCGACTTGCTTTGCTCTGCCGGCAAAAAAATATAATGCCGTCACTAAAGAAGCAGCGGCTCCTGCGATCAAAATGTGCCGATTTTTTTTGCCCATACGATTTTGTCGCCCACAGGAGTTCATAGCATGTGTGTGACTAATTTTTCTGGCGGCCTATAACAGCGCTCGTGGCAGGGTCTTATAGCCCATTGCCATTGCGAGGGAGCCCTTCGACTGGGCTCAGGGTAAACTCCGCGACCGAAGCAATCTCTACCATTGATAGTTTTGAGATTGCCACGCCCCGACAAGTCGGGGCTCGCAATGACAAGGGCCTGCCATAAAATCTGGTCACACACATAGCGTCTGGCGTGAGAATAATCAATAGAAAATAACCAGCAGTCAATTTATAATGCCGCTGTGGCTGGAAAAGAAGTCATAATATTGACTGAGCAGATCGAGCGAGATTTTCTGCCGTATGTCCGCAAGCCCAGTAGATATATCGGCGGGGAGGTAAACCAAGTCAAAAAGGACCTCTCGCAATGCGATTTGACCGTGGCGTTGTGCTTTCCCGACGTATACGAGGTGGCGATGTCGTACCCGGGCCTCCTGATTATCTACGACATTGTCAACTGCATTGACGGCGTTGCTGCCGAACGGGTTTTTGCCCCCTGGATCGACGCCGAGCCGGTCCTGCGCGAGAAGAAAATACCACTATTCAGTCTGGAATCAAGGGCGGCGTTAAAAAGTTTCGACATCGTCGGTTTTAGCCTGACCAACGAGCTTTGCTACAGCAATGTGCTAAACATGCTCGATCTGGGCGGCATAAATATCCGCAGCTCTGCGCGAGGCGAAGGCGACCCTCTGATTATCGCGGGCGGCGGAATGGCCAACTGCTGCGAGCCGATGGCTGAATTCATCGACCTGTTCGTGCTGGGCGAAGGCGAAGAAGCAGTAGTTGAGCTAATCGACTTGATCAGGCAGCAAAAAAGGGCCGGCGCCGCAAAGAGCGCGACACTCCTACGGGCCGCCAGAGAATTTGACTGGGCCTACGTGCCGGCCCTTTGCACGGTGCACGAGTCACGGGTCACGGGGTCCGAGCGACGAAATGCCGTCGTGCAAGATTTTGAAAATGCTCCAGTGCCGCTTCGCCCCATAGTTCCTTTTGCCGAGGCTGTGCACGAGCGAGTCTGCGTTGAGATTATGCGGGGCTGCCCAGGCCGGTGCAGATTCTGCCAGGCAAGTTTTTGCCGGAGGCCCGTGCGTTACCGCAGCCCAGAGAAAATTGTCGACATTGCCAAGGCCTGCTACCGCTCGACAGGATTTGATACGGTCAGTTTGCTGAGTTTGTCCACTGCGGATTATCCACACCTGGAGGAATTAACCTCCAGGCTAAACCAGTATTTTCGAGACAAGTACGTTGGTCTGTCACTACCGAGTTTGCGAGTCGATCAGCAGTTGAAACTTGTTCCTGAGTTATTGACCAGCGTGAGAAAAAGCGGCCTGACAATCGCGGTCGAGGCGGCCGGCGAAAGATTGAGGCAGATTATCAATAAGCCGCTCAAGGATAGCGACCTATTTGCGGCGGTAGAGGCTGCGTACCGGGCCGGCTGGCAAAAGTTAAAGCTATACTTTATGGTGGGTCTGCCCGGCGAAACAGAAGCAGATATAAAGGCAATTGTGGATGTCTCGTGTCGGTTAGCCAAGCTACGGAAGACCATCGATGGCAAAACCGCCCAGATAAATATCACGGTAAGCTGGCTAGTGCCCAAGCCGCATACGCCGTTCGGCTGGCTCGGAGAAAAGCCTAAAACCTATTTCGAGCAGGCCAAAAACCTCATACTCGATCAGAAACGAAACCTTCGGGCGAACTTTTTGCATTTTAAGTTCCACGATATAAACCGCAGCGTATTGGAATCGGCGGTAGGGCGGGGTGACAGGCGTTTATGCGATGTTATTGAAGCCGCCTGGCAGGGGGGTGCCCGCTTCGATTTGTGGGACGAATGTTTGAACTACGAGCTGTGGCGAAAAGCCTTTGAGAAGTTTGGCATAGACCTCGAACAGGCCGCACAAAGGCAGTTCGCACCGGATGAAATATTGGCCTGGGAGCATTTAGGCGGACCAGACAAGAAATATCTACTTGGCCATTTGGAGAAAGCGATGGAAGAAGTGAAAGCAATTGAGAATTCAGAATTTAGAATGTAGAATAAAGGCCACAGGTTTGTTGAGAATTTCGAGTTTAGATATTAGGATTTAAGCAAGTGGCTAATCCTGAACACCTGAAAATCCTCCAACAATGCGTCGAAGCCTGGAACAAATGGCCAGAGATAACTGTCATAGGGCGACGAGCGCTCGGAATAGGTCGGCGATAGAGATTGGGATAGTATTATTGATTTGCTATAATATCGTCATAGGTCAACCTGTCACAATGATGGGAGAAATGCGTATGAAAGCGGAAATGACGATGATTTACTGGAAGGGCGAGAAATTCTGGCTTGGAAAGCTGCTCGAGCATCCTGAAATAATGACGCAGGGCGAGACCCTTGAGGAGCTGGAGCAGAACATCCGGGATGCGTATATGTTGATGGCTATGGACGACGTGCCTAAAGAACACAAGATTAAGAAAATTGCAATATGAAGCGAAAGGAATTCGTCCGTTGTCTTGTCACAGATGGCTGTGTTTTATTAAGAGCCGGCGCGAGGCACGACATTTATATGAATCCGTCTACTGGCAAGAGACAGCCTGTTCCGCGCCACACGGAGATTGATAACAACTTAGCGAACCACATCAGAAAGTATTTGGGCTTGGAGTAATCTGGACTGAGCCATCCTTAAGACATACTTAAGGCTGCCACGCAGCTACTGGTTTCAGTCGGACCGCGTGAAGCCGCACAATGAGGTTTTTCGCTTGCTCTACTATGGGGTGACACATGAATGCCGAGTTGATCCTTGAATCCACTGAGGCGTCGCTGCTCATTATCCAGGAACGAGCGAGCAAGGACATTGTGGTCGGAGTTCCTCATCACGCTCCTGCCGGTCAACCCACACTACCATGTCCCGATCATCCGGACTCAGACGAGAATGCCGGATTCCTCGGTCGTTATCTGGCAGAGAGACTCTGCTGTTGCAGCATAATTGCCTGCAACTACACCGTTGATGTCAACAAGTGTCTCCGATCTGATTACGCAATCCAGATTGCAGGTTGGGATCCGAAAGTGTTGGTGGAGATTCACGGGCACGACGGCACCAAGGCAAGAAGTAATATCGAGGTCTCGTCCGGTAGCGCAGACAACGACAGATTCTCAAAGGGCTTGGCAGAGAACCTTCGGATATTCTGTTCAACAGTCGAAGGGCTCAAGGGCTTCTCAATTTGCGGGGAGTACTCAAAGCTGTACTTTAAGGCGAGCAGTGCCGTTACTATTTCAAACGGAAGATGGATTTCTTACCACATAGAACTGCCGCCAGAACTTAGGAAGCCAGCAGGGGCCTCTGTTGGGAAGCCTCCCGATATCGGGTATCAGTTCTGCCGCCTCCTCGCCGAGACCCTGAAGGAGATACATGGACACTAATCGAGCCAACCACCCGTTGGACCGGACGTGGGGTAACGCCAGCGCCGTTCGGTTTCTACCTCGGTAACAAGCAGAAAGGAGAGTCACGATGATAGCTTTGTTCAAGAAACCGTTTGCGTGGTGGCTGGCCGCCGGCCTGGTCGTCCTGCTGGCCGCCGTCACGCTGACCGCGCCTGATGCCAAACAGACCGCAGTCGAGAAGGCAGAAGATATCACAAATGAGCTACCGCCATCCGTCCAGATGCAGTTTATGAGGCCGGGGCAACTTGAAGCAGCCGCTCGAAAGTTCCCTGTCGTGTATGTGCCGTTCGGTCTAATTGAGTGGCACGGCAAACACCTGCCCCTCGGCAACGATGCCCTAAAGGCACACGCCATTTTAGTCAAGACGGCGGAACGGTTCGGCGGAGTCGTTTACCCGCCCGTCTATTTCCACGAAGGCTTCGACCGCAAGGCGTTTGTTCCCGTGCTCACCGAGTTGTTTGAACGCCTCAAGAAGACGGGCTTTCGCGTCATTATCGGGGTCTCCGGCCACAACGTTCAGGGACAGATTGATATGGTAAACCAAGCCCTTGAGCCGGTCGTGGCGGATGGGACTGTAGCCGGCGTAGGACTCTGGGAAGTAACGCTGAGCAGGGGTCAAGAATCGGGCACGGACCACGCGGCAAAATGGGAGACATCGAACATGATGTTTTTCTATCCCGACCTTGTGGATATGTCGGAGTTGGGCACCGGGCCGTTGGCCCCTAATATGAAGCCGCCTGACGGGATCGGCGGCCTGGATCCTCGGGTGCACGCATCCGCGGAGGTCGGCAGACGAAATGTGGCCCTTGCCGCAGAGGCTATCGGCAG
>Ga0315296_10003964_pt1 | contig 12242 bp, 10 predicted proteins | sample YL17G14_18_MG_FD_203921 | JGI IMG/M metagenome (GOLD analysis project Ga0315296, IMG submission 203921) | Sediment microbial communities from Yellowstone Lake, YNP, Wyoming, USA - YL17G14_18 | ecosystem: Environmental > Aquatic > Freshwater > Lake > Sediment | place: USA: Wyoming | collected... | reverse complement strand
ACAGCGCGATAAGCTTCCCATAAAATCTGCTGGCTATTATCGTCGCCACTTTTTCTACAAAATCTACTCTACCAGTTTAGTTGTATCCCTATCCCGATGCATAATTTTTCAGACTACCATCGATACGTAGAATTTAAGTAGGAAGAATACCATAGTAAATAACGTCCACATCGCGATGTGAACGGCGTCGATCGGAGTAAGGGGCACAACGTGCATAGCCCCACGATGAGAGATCGTCTTCTTGATGTGGATTCAAAAATGTGGATCCGAACAAGCCAGGCTACTGGAGGAGCTCGGGTCCGAGATAGGTTCGGTACTCAAGCCAATTTCGAGTCTTTGTGGCCAACTAACTCCGGTTGATTCTGCCGGAGGCCACTGCTATTGGGGTTCGGCTAAGCCATGCGAGTGGTGGGCGTTCCGAAAGGGATGGCCCCGCACACGGCTCAGTAACACGTAGTTAACCTACCCTCGGGACGGGAACAACGCCGGGAAACTGGCGATAATTCCAGATAGGTGAGGGACGCTGGAATGCCTCCTTGCCTAAATCCTCCGAGGCCCGAGGATGGGACTGCGGCCTATCAGGCTGTTGGCGGTGTAACGGACCACCAAACCTACAACGGGTACGGGCGATGGGAGTCGGAGCCCGGAGATGGGGACTGAGACAAGGCCCCAGGCCCTACGGGGCGCAGCAGGTACGAAAACTCCGCAATGCGCGAAAGCGTGACGGGGGAACCCCAAGTGCCGTTGGTCTTTGATCGACGGCTTTTAGGGAGTCTAAGAAGCTCCCGGAATAAGGGCTGGGCAAGTCGGGTGCCAGCCGCCGCGGTAATACCCGCAGCCCTAGTGGTGGTCGCGATTATTGGGCCTAAAGCGCTCGTAGCCGGGTCAACAAGTCCCTTGTGAAATCGGGCGGCCTAACCGTTCGGCTTGCAAGGGATACTGTTGGTCTTGAGGCCGGGAGACGTCTGAGGTACTCCGGGGGTAGCGGTAAAATGCTGTAATCCTCGGGGGACCACCAGTGGCGAAGGCGTCAGACGAGAACGGACCTGACGGTGAGGGGCGAAGGCTAGGGGAGCGAACGGGATTAGATACCCCGGTAGTCCTAGCTGTAAAGCATGCGGGCCAGGTGTCTGGTGTTCCTTGAGAGCACCAAGTGCCGGAGGGAAGCCGTTAAGCCCGCCGCCTGGGAAGTACGGTCGCAAGGCTGAAACTTAAAGAAATTGGCGGGGGAGCACTACAAGGGGTGAGACCTGCGGTTCAATTGGATTCAACGCCGAAAAACTCACCAGGGGCGACAGTTGATTGAAGGCCAGGTTGACGACCTTGCCGGACTAGCTGAGAGGTGGTGCATGGCCGTCGTCAGCTCGTACCGTGAGGCGTCCTGTCAAGTCAGGTAACGAGCGAGACCCTCGCCCTTAGTTGCCATCGATGGGAAGTCGGGCACTCTAGGGGGACCGCTGGCGCTAAGTCAGAGGAAGGAGAGGGCAACGGTAGGTCCGTATGCCCCGAATCCCCTGGGCTACACGCGGGTCGCAATGCGCAGGACAATGGGATGCAACCCCGTAAGGGGAAGCCAATCCCCTAAACCTGCGCTCGGTTCGGATCGAGGGCTGTAACTCGCCCTCGTGAAGCTGGAATCCCTAGTAATCGCGTGCCAACACCGCGCGGTGAATACGTCCCTGCTCCTTGCACACACCGCCCGTCAAGCCATTCGAGTGGGGTCTAGATGAGGTTCGTTCAAGTTGGGCAGACCGAATCTAGGTTCTGCAAGAAGGGCTAAGTCGTAACAAGGTAGCCGTAGGGGAACCTGCGGCTCGATCACCTCCTTTGAAGTTTTGGGTACCGGACCCTCGTGGGGCCTGTAGCTCAGTGGTAGAGCGTCGGCTTTGCAAGTCGAAGGTCGCGGGTTCGAGTCCCGCCGGGTCCACATTTAGATGCAGCACGTGAAGCTATCTTCACGTGTGAAGGGCAAATCGTGCCTTTGCGCGAGATGAATGCCATGCATAGGTTGTGGCATAGTGCTAGCTAAGTAGGATCATAGAACTTAGGCGAAGCCACTTGGAGAATGGCTTGGCTCGAGCGCCGAGGAAGGTCGCGGCAAGCGGCGAAACGCTTGGGTGAGGTGCAGGCAACCATTGAACCCAAGATTGCTGAATGGGACTTCCTGGCGGAGGGTAACCTCCGTCGCTCGCGGCAGCGAGTGGGAACCCTGGGAACGGAAACATCTTAGTACCGGGAGGAGAAGAAAGCAAACGCGATACCGGGATTAACGGCGAGCGAAACCGGCAAAGGGCAAACTGAACCTGGTGGCGAAAGTCACTGGGGATGTGGAGTTGTAGGACTCTCTCCAATCTCTCGCGCGGAAAGCCGAAGCAGATGGAAATCTGCGTCTTAGAGGGTGAAAGCCCCGTAGGTGTAACTGCGCAGGGTACGAGGGAGAGTATCCTGAATAGGATGCCTTAGAAATGGTGTCTGAAGCTGGGAGGCATCAACTCCCAACCCTAAATACGTCTCGAGACCGATAGCGGACGCAGTACCGTGAGGGAAAGTTGAAAAGCACCCCGGAAGGGGGGTTAAAAGAGCCTGAAACCAGGTGGCGATTGTTGGGCACGGCTCAAAAGAGTTGATCCTCTCTGAAGGAAGCCGTCGCGAGGCGGTTGTACGAGGAGAGGGAATCAGGGTCGTGCCGTCCGTCTAGAATCACGGGCCAGGGAGTTTCGTGTCGTGGCGAGGCTAAGGAGTTCACCTCCGCAGCCAAAGCGAAAGCAAAAGGTCCACAACCCGAAAGGGCGAGGGACTGGGTGTTAACAGCGCCTGGAGTCACGGCGCGCAGACCCGAAACCGGGCGATCTAGTCCGAGGTAGGCTGAAGTCCCTCTTTGAGGGATGGAGGGCCGAACCGGTCTTGATGTGCAATTCGGTCGGATGACCTTGGGCTAGTGGCGAAAGACCAATCAAGCCCGGTGACAGCTGGTTCCTTCCGAAGCTGGCCGCAGTCAGGCCTAGCGCGAGGTTGCCGATGGTGTAGAGCACCGATTGACGGAACATGGGGGGAAACCCTCAGTTTGTTTGTCGAACTCCAAAGCTATCGGCGCCGTAGACCGCTAGAGACGGGATACGGGGGGTAAGCCCCCGCTCCGAGAGGGGAAAAACCCAGACCGTGGTTAAGGCCCCTAAATGCCGGCTAAGTGTTAACCTTAAAGGGCGTCCTCGTCCTCAGACAGCGGGGAGGTAGGCTCAGAAGCAGCCATCCTTTAAACAACGCGTAACAGCGGACCCGTCGAGGGTGGGGGCCCCGAAGATTCACGGGGCTAAGCCGGCTGCCGAGACCTCGGGGCAGCCGAAGATCAGTAGGCTGATCCGGTAGGAAGGCGTCCGGCGTGGGTAGAAGCTCGGCCGTGAGGTCGAGTGGACCGCGTTGGAATGAGGATCCTGGCAATAGTAACAGCAGAGCTGGGTGAGAATCCCAGCCGCCGAAGGGGCTCGGGTTCCTCGACAATGATCATCAATCGAGGGTTAGTCGGTCCTAAGGTGGCCCTCAACCAGAGGCCATCGAAAGGGAATCCGGTTAATATTCCGGGACCACCCAAGTACCGGCGGTAACGCAAGCTCAGCTTTCGACGCTCTGGGGCAGGTCGAGTGAGGTCGTCGCCTCATTTAACCGTTGAAGCCCGGGGAGTTCCGTAATGGAGAGAACCGGGCGAAGTCGGGAATAGCCTGCCGTTAGGTGGGTTCGGCCGATCCCTGGAGCCCGTGAAAAGGGAGCTGGGAAATGGAATCTTGGGTGACCGTACCTAGATCCGACACAGGTGCCCCTAGGTGAGAAGCCTAAGGCGTATCAGGAGACACCAGGCTAGGGAATTCGGCAAGTTGGCCCCGTAGCTTCGGTAGAAGGGGTGCCTGCCCCGCGAGGGGCAGGTCGCAGTGACCAGGGGGCTACGACTGTTTAATAAAAACGTAGCTAACTGCGAGAGCGAAAGCTTGAGTACAGTTAGTGAATTCTGCCCAGTGGCGGTACGTGAAAGCCCGGTTCAACGGGCAGAAGCGCCGCTAAACGGCGGGGGTAACTATAACCCTCTTAAGGTAGCGTAATACCTTGCCGCTTAATTGGCGGCTTGCATGAAGGAATCAACGATAGCCCCACTGTCCCAGCCTGGAACCTGGTGAACTTACTGGCCGGCGAACATGCCGGGGACCCCCGAAGGGAAACGAAGACCCCGTGGACCTTTACTGCAGCTTGTCGTTGGGGCGCGGTTGCGGGTGCAGAGCGTAGGCGGGAGCCTTTGAAGCCGAGTCTTCGGGCTCGGTGGAGGCGACAATGTAACACCGCCCTCTTGCGACTACGTTTCTAACCCCGCGAGGGAGACAGCGGCAGGTGGGCAGTTTCACTGGGGCGGTAGGCCCTCGAAAAGATATCAAGGGCGTCCAAAGGTCGGCTCAGGCGGGTCAGAAATCCGCCGTGGAGGACAAGGCCAAAAGCCGGCCTGACTGTGAGCTCAATACCAAGGCTCGCAGAGGAGAAATCCTGGCCTAGCGAACCTCGATGTCCCTCTTGGTGAGGGCTCGGGATGACAGAAAAGGTACCCCGGGGATAACAGAGTTGTCGCGGGCGAGAGCTCCCATCGACCCCGCGGTTTGCTACCTCGATGTCGGTTCTTCCCATCCTGGCCGTGCAGCAGCGGCCAAGGGTAGGGTTGTTCGCCCATTAAAGGGGAACGTGAGCTGGGTTTAGACCGTCGTGAGACAGGTCGGATGCTATCTATCGGGGGTGTTTGGTGCCTGAAGGGAAGGTGTCCCTAGTACGAGAGGAACAGGATGCCGGCGCCTCTGGTTTACCGGTTGTCCGACAGGGCATAGCCGGGTAGCTACGCGCCAATCGATAAGGCCTGAAAGCATCTAAGGCCGAAGCGATGCCTGAAAATAGGCACCGTTGGCCATCGGTGACTCCGTCACGGCGACCTGTGGTGACATAGGTTGCTGGGTGGCCTACAGCTTGGGACTAGAAGATCCCTTTGCATGGCCACGGGTGTAAGCACCAAGCTTCGGCGAGGTGTTCAGCCCAGTGGTACATATCGGCTGAAAAGTTCTATTATCCGGCTAGCACTAGGCCACAACCTATGCATGGCAATCTAGCGTTGAGCCACAACCTGTGCATGGCGCATTTTACTTACTTTATGGAATCGACGGGAAAATCCCGCTTTTCTAAGTAGAGATAGTGTAGCAGGAATGCTTTTGATGGAACTTAAGTGGAAATCCATCTTTTCAAAGAGGCGGGGGCCACAAAACAAGACAAAATGAGCATCAACGCACATCAGAAAAGCCACAATTTTTTCCATCGAAAGAACTAAAAAGCAGATGTGCAAATTAATGGCGAGGTGAAATGATGAAGAAATTATCGGAACTTCGTGGGCTGCGAATCTACAGCGACAAAGCGCATTATGTGGGTGCTATCGATGACTCCGTAATAGACGACAAGGAGGGGACGGTAGTTGGGCTCGTCTTTGGACATAGCGGAGGTAAGTCTCTATCGATTCCTTACAACAGCATCATGGCAATCGGTGACATCGTGCTTGTCTACAGCAAGAAGACAGAGGCGGGCACGCCAGCATGATTGAAGCGTTTCGAGGCAAAAAACCCCGGATCCACAAAACTGCTTTAGTTCACCCATCCGCCACCATCATTGGGGATGTGGTGATAGGGGAACACTCGAGCGTTTGGCCAGGGGCCGTCATTCGTGGAGATTTTGGAAGTGTTCATGTCGGCCGTTACACCTGTATTCAAGACAACGCAGTCGTGCACGCTGGTGATCTCTATGACGAAAAAAAGCCCAAGTATTATCCGGCCAGAATAGGCAACTATGTGATTGTCGGGCATCATGCACTCGTTCACGGCTGCACGGTCGAGGACGAATGCGTCATCGGAGGGGGTTCAATCGTCTTTAACGGCGCAAGGGTCAGAAAGGGCTCGTTGGTCGGGTTGGGTGCAGTAGTGTTGCGAGATACGGAGGTACAGCCCCGTACCGTCATGGTGGGTATCCCGGCTAGGCCGCTGCGAACACTCACCGATAAAGAATTCAAGCGCATTCGGGTGCAAGCAAAGAACTACGCTGATCTCGCAAAAGAATATCGTTTGTAAGCTATCGTGAATGGTATCAGCATTGTTTCGAGTCGGTCGTAAGTTGGGTATTCTTCGATTAACGCGAATTTTAGTTCAGGTTCGAGTTTAGCAAGTTTTTTTGCGACAAGCCAGTGAAGTTCTATCCTGCGTTTTTGTCGATCGATGACCATGAACTCGGGCGGAACATCATATTTGAGCATGAGGCGTCTGCGAACGGGGGCGAGTTCATCCAATGGCAAGTCCTGAATTATCCCCTTGACCAAAAGTCCTTCCTTTGTGACGACCTCGTGCCTCCTCATGACATTTTTGGCCCTGCGTTTCAGTCTGTTACGGAGCTGGACTGCGTCTTTGAGCGCGCTGGGGCAATAGTGGATGTTAAGGGCGGTATTCGCGGCGGCCCACTTGAGAACCCTGATAGCAGTTTCCTCGCTCCCCTTGGCTGCCATCGACTCGTCCGACTTGACATCAAAGCCGCGGGCCTTGAGCTGCGATAGGTTCGTATCTGAAAATTCCAGCTCGTTCAAGTTAACGAAACCGCAGCCGATCTGATCAAGGTCTCGGAAGAGTGATATGATTCGCATGTGTTCGTTTGGGATTGCCGGGATCTCAACACCCGCTTGAAACCCGGCCCGCAAAGCCTGTTCAACTGGACCCACTGACCACGTGTGAAACCTGATCTCATCGAGTCCTGCATGTTTCAATTTGCGTAGTTGTTCCTGTGAAAGTTCGCCACCGCAGTACATATGGATGTGGTGTCGTCTGCCAAATTTGCGCTTGAGCAGTTGTATGTAACGCAGAGTGCGCCTGAAGCGTAGCGATGGGTCACCCCCAGTTATGCCTGTGCCTAAAGCGTCCATGAGCTTGGCTTCCTCGATGATATCTCGCGTGGACTTTACAGGACGTTCGTTCGCATACACAATATCGCGGCCCCCCCGTTTTTCGGAGAGAGGGCAATAATAGCAAGCCTGCCCGCATAACCCTGTGAGAAATAGGACAAGTTTGGCCCCCCTGATGCAGAGTTTACAGCCCCGAGGCATATCGCCGAGTAACAATGAGTTCGCCAATGTCCTAGTAATTTTGCGTTTTTGGCCTTTCCCAAGGTGGTTAGTGAATCCAGTATTTTCCATTTTCAATCACTTCTTTCTTCCAGATTGGAACATCTTTTTCGACCCTGTTCATGGCCTCTGGGAGGGCCTTAAATACATCCTCTCTTTTTTTACCTGCAACCAGCACATAAATAGCGTCCTCTCCCGGCTTGAGCTGGTCAACAACATGGTGTATCATCACTCGCTTTATGTTGGGTTGCCTCTCGACCTCGGAGGCTATTTCTTCGAGTTTTTTCGCCGCATCCTCAGCTGCTTCGTACGATAAGTGCTTGACCTTCTCTCCTTTGCTCGAGAGAGCTCTCACGACGCCCACGAAGCAACCAATTGCACCGGCTTCCTCACCGAGGTCTTTCCTTAATCGCCTCAGCAGGTCTGGGAGATCAACCCCCCCTTCGATGAACGCTGACATCTGGCATTAGATGACCTCGACCCACTAGAATGTCAAAAGGAGTTTTCTTTCTAACTTAAAAGACTGGGGTCTCAACCTTTTTATGCGGGGTTACGAGAATAGCTTGAGGAGGATTTGGTGGTTGGTGTAAAAATTCAGGTCGTCAACATCGTTTTATCCGTAACATACGAAGGCGTTGAGTTCAACTTGGAGCGGCTGACCAAGTCTTTAGAGGGGGCGCGCTACGACCCAGAAGTCTTCCCCGGAATTGCTTACAAATCAGTGGACCCTTCGGCTTCATTTCTTATCTTCGCATCCGGTAAGATGAACTGCGTTGGCGCTAGGAGCATGAACGATGCGAAATTGGCGATCCAGAAGCTGACGAGAAAGCTCAAAAAGACAGGAATAAAGATAAAGTCAGAACCCAAGGTAAAAGTCCAGAACATTGTCGCATCGTTCGATTTTGGGCGCGAGTTCGATTTAGAGAAAATCGCGCGGACTTTTGAAAACACAGAGTACGAACCCGAGGTGTTCCCAGGTCTAGTGTTAAGATTGGAGAAACCAAAAACGGTCGTGCTGCTTTTCGTGTCGGGTAAAGGGGTCTGTGCGGGCGCGAAGAGCATGGCCGATATCAAGAAATCGGCTGTTGCGGTAACGAGACTATTGAAACGGCGCTGAATTTTTGTTCGTTTGGAATTTTTAACCTCGGTCACGATAGAGCTAGTCGATGTTATGTGGAAAACCGTTATCGTTCGTTACGGTGAGTTGGCTCTGAAAAGCTGGCCCGTGCGCAGGCGTTTCGAGTGGCGCCTCATCTCTTCGATTAATTTGGCACTAGAGGGCTTGGAATATTCGGTTAATAGAGAACGCGGCAGGATTTTTGTATACACGAAATCTCCAGTCCAGGTAGCTAAACGCTTGTCGAGGGTTCCCGGGATAGTGTCGGTCAGCTTGGCCACTAAAGCCAAGGCGGACATGAATGAAATTCGCAAGGTCGCGCTGAGGGTAGCTAAAAAAATACTCGCCCCAGGTACAAGTTTCGCTGTTCGTACCTCGAGAGTTGGGAGGCAAACGTTCTCCAGTAGGGATGTGAACGTGGAGGTTGGTTCAGCAATTTTGTCTAAATTTAGAGATGTTCACGTGGATCTCTCCAATCCAGATCGCGAGATTTTCATAGAAGTTCGGGAGAGAGACGCCTATGTGTTTACAGAAGCTGTGGAGGGGGTTGGGGGGCTCCCTGCTGGCACCCAAGGTAGTGTCGTGGCACTTTTCTCGGGGAGCCGTAACGACATCGCTGCGGCATATTTGATGATCAAACGAGGTAGCACCGTATTCCCAGTGTTCCCAAACCCGAGTCCTTACAGCAAGGTGCCGAGTTTCGTGACAGCATCAGCGAAGAAACTCGCTGATTTTGATCCAAAGTTAGATCTGCGGGTCTTTCCGTTCCACAAAGTTGTTAGCGAATTGAAGAAGGCGGCTGTGGGTGACTATGCCCGCTGCGTTTGTAAACGAAGCGCACTGAAGGCAGCCGATGCCATAGCCGAGCAGGTAGGGGCAGAAGCCATCGTCGTTGCCGATGACATCAACCAAATCACTGCTCAGAAACTTGCCAACCTTAGTGTGATAGATGAGGCTTGTACGCTACCGGTCCTGAGGCCCCTTGTCGGGTTTGGCGGCGCTGAGATAGAGCGACTCAAAATTAAGGCAAAGCTGCGTTCTCGAGTCAAGGAGGCATGTCTTTTTCCGTCCCCTCGCGGTATTGTGGATTTAGAGAAAATACATGAGTTGGAAGAAGGCATGAAAATAGGTGCACTCGTAGAAGAGTCGCTTTCAAATGTCAAAGTCATCAAACTGAGGTGAAGCCCGTGAATTTGGTCGTCCAGCCAGCTACCTCTCTTTCAGGGGAAATCGAGCTACCTCCTTCAAAACTTTGCACGCAGATCGCTTGCGCGCTAGCCATACTGGCCGAAGGTAAAAGCACGATCGAGTCCCCGCTTCGTGTGAAGGACACTATGGTGATGTTGAAGGCCGCGGAGGTCGTGAGGGCCACGGTAAAACGAACACAGGAAAGATTGTCTATATGGGGGGTCGGGAATAACTTAAAGCCAGCTCAAAATGTCATCGATGCCAAGAACTCCGGCACGGCTATGAGTCTGCTTACGTCGATAGCAACTCTCGCGTCGACTCCAATCGTAATAAATGGAGATACCCAACTGCGCTCGCGCCCCATGCCTGCATTGCTGCGGGCGCTTCGTCGTCTTGGTGCAGATATTCACTCTACAAAACCTGATGATAGCCCACCATTCATTGTTTTTGGCGGAGGGCTCAATGGAGGAAAAGTCCGACTTAGCGAGGCAGAGGCGCGATATCTGCCTGCCATTTTTCTACCCGCCCCCCACGCAAAAAAGAAAGTCGAGTTCTCGCTCCCCTCCTCTAAAAATTTCCAACTTGAATCGACACTCGAATTGATGAAAACCGCGCGTGCAAAAATCACCGAGCGCAAGGGTGTAGTTTCAATCCTCAACCAACCTTACCGTGCATTCAATTACAGGGTGCGACGGGAGGTGGTTGGAGCTGCACCGTTTATCGTGGCAGCCGGTCTGCTAAATTCAGGGCTCAAGCTTCGTGGGGCGAAGGAGATATATTTTCGGGATGCTGCTTTTCTTCAGGCTCTCAAATCCTTTGGACTGAAGTTGCACTCATCCGGAAAGAGCATCGAAGTTGAAGGAAGGCATCGACTCAGAGCGACCCAATTAGATCTCTCATGGGCACCGGAGGTCCTGCCCCTGATGGCAGTGCTCGCGTGCGGAGTTAGGGGGAAGACAATCATCCGAAACGCGGAGGAGGCTAGGGCCATGAAGTCCGACCGAATTTCGACCATCGCACAGGAACTCCGCAGGATGCAGGCTAGAGTCCTGGAACAGAGCGACGGGCTGATCATCCAAGGGCCAGCTAAGCTCAAAGGTTGCGAGGTGGATGGTCACGATGATTATGCAGTTGCCTCTGCTCTGGCTGTGGCTGGCCTCTTTGCTGAAGGAAAAACCGTGATAAAAAACGGTGCCGAGGCGCTTGGGGTATCCTACTCCCGCTTTATATCAACTTTCCAGAGCTTAGGGGCCGAGATGAAATATTCTTCTTAGCAGTCGGTGCGCTAAATTCTAAAAAGCGATTTCCTCTTTAATTTTAGGGATTAACCTGAACGTTTTTGGAGTCACTTACATGGCTCTGAGTACTTCAATGCGCTTCTCGATCGGCGGATGGGTGGCAAACAGCTCATCGAGCGGGCTACGCTTGGGGTCCGTGATGAAGAGATGGGAGATGGACTCGCTGACATTCATTTCCCCTGAGTTCTTTTTCTTTATCTTCTCGAGCGCTGAGGCTAGTCCTTCCGGATAGCGCGTCAACTGAGCGGAGCTAGCGTCGGCGAGGAACTCGCGTCTCCTGGATATCATCGCCTGGACAAGCCTGGTGGCTATTGGGGCAAAGACCGCAAGTATCAGGCCAATCAATATTACTAAGATTATCAGCCCGCCTCCCTTGCCCCCACGTTCCCCGGACCCTCTGCTAAACCAGAAGCTCCTCAACAACAGGTAACTCAATATAGCGGCAAATCCGACGAACACCGCGATCATCGTCATAAGACGGATATCATAGTTCCGTACGTGCGAGATCTCGTGTCCGACCACTCCCTCGAGCTCGGCTCGGTTCAGGTTTTCTAGGGCTCCCGTGGTGACCCCTATCGAGGCATGTTGGGGATCGTTGCCGACTGCGAAGGCGTTTATCTCTTCGCTCTCGATTACGTAGGCCTTCGGCGCGGAGATGCCGGCCGCTATGCTAAGGCCCTCCACCGTGTTTATCAGATAGGCGTGCTTTACCGGGTCCGCGGGTTTGGCCTTCATGACGCTCAGTACCGCGCGGTCACCGTATTTGTATGAAACTATTGCCTGTAATGTCATCCATATGATTCCGAACATCACTATGAAAATGAGCAAGCCGGGGGCGAATATGTAGCCTATGACGTAGAGCAACGCAACTACTAACGCGGCGATGGGCAACACTAAGAGGACAGAGTTACGCTTGTTCTTGCCTATCTGGTCGTAGAAGCTAGTCCTCTGCATCAGAAGGCCACTTTGGGAACCGCCCGCTCCTTCTCCGTGACTTCAAAGTAAGGCTTTTGCTCGGTCCTACCCATGCGCTCGGCGAACCATCTTCCCGGGAAGGTGGTTATGGCGTTGTTGTAGGCGAGCACCGAATCGTTGTAGAACTGCCTTGCGTAGGCGATCTTGCTCTCTATGCCGTCCAGCTGCTCCTGGAGGAGCTTGAAGTTCTCGTTGGCCTTTAAGTTAGGGTAGTTCTCCGCTATCGCGAAGATGGTCTTCAAGGCGGCGGTCAGCTTCCCGCTGGCGTCCATCTTCTCCTTGACGCCTGCAGCTCCGACCATCCTTTCCCTGGCATTTGTGACCATTTCGATGGCCTTCTTCTCGTGCGCCGCGTAGCCCTTGACGGTTTCGACGAGATTGGGCACCAAATCGGCTCTCTTCTTGAGCTGCACGTCAATCTGCGACCAAGCGCTGTCAATCCTGTTTGAGGACGAGATGATGCGGTTGTAATAGCCAAAGAATATGGCGACTA
>Ga0315296_10003963_pt1 | contig 12245 bp, 11 predicted proteins | sample YL17G14_18_MG_FD_203921 | JGI IMG/M metagenome (GOLD analysis project Ga0315296, IMG submission 203921) | Sediment microbial communities from Yellowstone Lake, YNP, Wyoming, USA - YL17G14_18 | ecosystem: Environmental > Aquatic > Freshwater > Lake > Sediment | place: USA: Wyoming | collected... | reverse complement strand
GTTGACTATTACAGAAGTAAGCTCCTGATGGCTGTTCGCACACCCAAGGCGTACTTGGGGCTCGAGGAGGACATCAATGCGAAAGCGACACTGACACAGGAAGATCGTAGGTATGCACGCTTCCTGTGCAGGATCCAAGAGGTTGCTGGTCAGAGTCTTGTCCACCTCATCTATTTACAATTAGCTCTTCAGGGGTACGATCCTGAGCGCGTCGGGTTTCAGATCCAGTGGCCTATGCCTGTGTGGAGTGACATCGTGGACGACAGCGTTGCGCAGAAGAACTACGCTGACGCCGACGAGAAGTATTTGCCGATGGGTGTCGTTGACAAAGAGTACATTGCTATTAGGCATCTAGGAATGCCACCATCGGAGTGGCAGGGAATCAGAGAACGCTTGCAGCAACAACCGAAGCCGCAAGAGCCAGGAGGCACGGATGTTCCAGCCATTCATTGAGGTCGGTGTTGTAGTGACTCTGTTCATTGCGATCCTCGGGTGCTACGTGTATGTTAACAGGGAGACCTCAAACGTGCGGGACAAGCTGGCAGCTCACGAGACGCTAGTTACTAATGGGCTTAGGGACCTGGCAGCGCAGATTAAGGATCTTGAGCTTGGCACTAGAACCCGACAAGAGGCTGATGGAGCTGTACTAGCTGCTTTTCGCTTGGAGGTCGTACAGAGATTGACACGTATTGAAACTCAGACAGGCGGTCAGATAAAGGGAGGCTAGTATGCCATTTAGCAAGGGATCTGTTCCGGACCGGCTGAAGGGAAGAGGTATTCCTCAGAACTTCGTTGACCAGTTCATCGAGGTGTTCAACTCGATATATAATAAGTCCCACGACGAGGGTAGAGCATATCGAGGGGCATACTCGGTGATGGGTAAGGCCCTGCGCAAGGCTGGGTACCGTCGCGGCGACGACGGCAAGTGGCATAAGGGTACTAAGGAGGAGCAGGTCTCTGAGGAGCTTAGCCATGAAGAGATCAGAGAGCAGCTCCGCGAGCTACTCTTAGACCACTACGAAGTTGACATGGGCTTTGGGAACACTGTGCAGCCCGTGCAGGTCGAGCGGGTTCGCCCCTACATCGAAGCAGTGTATGTTAACAGTGTTGTCTTCCAGCAAGCTGGCGAGCTGTGGGCCTTCAAGTATGCTGCTATTGACGAGGTTGAGTTGAGCGGCGAGCCTGTGAAGGTGAAGAAGGAGTATGTCCCTATCGAAGCACACCAGTCTGCAGGTGCCGAAGAGATTGCTCTGTCGACGTCACCCATCACGGTTGTAGAGGAGACCGACAAAGGTGCACGCATACGTGGAGTTGCTCTTGTTGACGAAGTTATCAGTCAGCACGGCCACGGTCGGTACTACTCGAAGGCCTTCAACGACCGCTGCATGGCTGCAACGAACGTGTTCATGGCTGAGGGTGGCACGGTGACCGTGTATAGCCGTCACGGTAAGGCTATTCCGCCAGAGGGGCAGCTCTCGACTAGCTTACCAGTTGGTAAAGTTGCAAAGCCTCTCTGGCGTAAGGGCAATGAGGTCTGGTACGAAGCGTTTATTGCTCCTACCACAGAGGGCAAGGACGTTATAGTACTCTTGAAGACAGAGGTGATGACAGCCTCTTCGATTCGGGCCGCTACCTACCGCAGCCGCAAGCGAAAGATGGACGGCCGGGACGTTGAGGAGATGATCGATGCTGTTATCGTTGGCATCGACTTAGCGGACGAAGCAGGGATTGACGGGGCGGGCGTCCGCGAGGTTCTTGAGGAAGCCCCAACATGGTCGGATGAATACTCTACAAGGGAGGTAACAGACATGGAATGGAAGGATATCGATCTCAAGAGTTTGCTCGAGAATCGGAAGGACCTCCTTGAAGAATATGCGGCTTCTCTCAAGGATGTTCTTCCGGCTCAAGATCCTAAGCTGGCAGGCCGTGTGACGGAGCTGGAAGCACAGGTGAAGACGCTCACCGAAGAGAAGGGCACGCTCACGGTGAAGCTCGATGCAGCCACGGTGCAGTCTGGGCAGCTCCAGCTCGGACTGAAGGTCGTCGAGGCAGCCCAGTTCGGTGTAAGCCGCATCGTTGCCGAAGAGCTGGCAAAGGTCGTCAAGGAAGAGGCAGACATCGCAAAGCTTCTACCTGACATTAAGACGAAAGCGATTGCTCTTCTGCTGGGCAACAAGCCAAGCGACCAGGTGGTCGGGAAAGGCCAGACACACATCGTTGAGGAGAGTGCAGGCACCCCGGCCGGGGGCGGCATCGATGGCGATGCCCTCGATGAGGAGAAGAGGACGATTCTGAGCCTCTCTCGCTAGGCCTACTGGTTGTAACCACAAGAACAAGAACATATCAATGGAGGGAAAACAACATGGGTAAGCAAGATCGCAAGACATCTCCATATGTTGTCCTTGAGGAGGGGACAACGTATCAGGACTATATTGACGATCGCCGGCGATATGCTAGGGCGCTCGTAAGTAAGTGGGCATGGCTCCTCGAAGGGACGAAGCAGCAGAAGTTGACTCCTATTCCTGAGAAGCTGTGGGAGGCTATGGCACTCCTGTTCGAGAACCAGCAGGCAGTCAGTAGTGGGTTTGCTACGGAGGCTACTCTGAAGACGGACATTGCTCTGCCTCAGAAGTATGCACTGCCAATCATTCGGCAGGTGTACCCGCAGCTGATCGCCAACAAGGTTGCTTCTATACAGCCAATGCCACTCTCGTCTGGTGGTGTAGCCAGGATCTTCTACCAGGACTTCCAGCGCGAGGATACTGGTGAGAGTCTCACCATCATGGACAGTGACTATGCAATCAGCGAAGAGAACGCTGTCCCGAAGAAAGTGAAGATGGTTATCACCTCAACAACCTGTGAAGCCATCAAGGACATTTTGGGTGCCGTGTGGTCAACGGAAGTGCAGGAAGACGCTCGTGGCGCGCTCGGTATCGACGTCGAATCCGAGCTCGTTCAGCAAATGGGCATGGAGATTCTACGCGAGATCGACCAGCGCATTTTGTCCGAGATTCTCCTGTGGGCGTCTGCCGGCAACGTCAACTGGCACTGGACCGTTCCCGCTGGTATCAGTGACAAAGATCACTACGAGACCCTCGGCCACGCGTTGATTGATGCAGAGGACTTGATCTACGGTCAGCGCTGGCGCTCTGGCGAGTGGGTCATTGGTGGGCGCAACTTCGTGAAGTTCATGCGCAAGATGCAGGACTTCCGGCCCGAACCGCGCAACACAGGTGACGAGCCCTTCAAGATGGGCGTCGAGCTCGTCGGTCGCATCGAGGGCTTCTGGGATGTGTATCTCACCCCAATGATCAACACCAACCGCGCTATCATGGGTGTGTATCCTCGGACGCAGACGGATACGGGCTATGTCTACGCCCCGTACATCCCGTTGGCGCCAATGCCCCTGGTCTATGCCGAGTACCTGCCACACAACGATGCTACTCTGCCTGGGGCGTACCTGAATACAGACAAATGGTCGAGAAATGTGCGCACCCGATATGGTAAGCGGTTAGTCGTGCCGCAGCTCTTCTCCACGCTGTCGATCTCAGCCTAGCCAGGCTTATGGCATTTAGGTGGAGGAGCAGTACTCCTCCACCTACATGGAGGGACCACGTGTGGGCGCGTAACATCACAGGCGTCGTGCAAGTCGACGCCCATACAGGAGTTCAGCTCAAGCCTGGAGAGTGGGTCGACTTAACTTACGAGGTCGCCCTGTCTCTGTGGCGTGCAAGAGCCGTCGAACTGAAATCTCCTGAGGACCTTAAGGGTCACCTATGGAAGGCTCCAGACGGTGCACTCTATCTGTTCTGGATGAGTCCTTTCTCAATGGGTGACGGGTACGCGACAGCAGCCGAGAACATGGTGCTGGAGCTTGCGAGGCAGGGCGTGGCTATTCAGATCACGCCGTGCTGGTTCGTTAGCCGGCACGGGCTGCAACAGGAGACGGTAAACAGGCTCGAAACTCCACACCCTGGGCCAATCAAAGTCGGGCTTTGCATGGCTACGCCAGGCGAGTTTAAGAAGCTACCTACACCATACAAGATTGGTCTGACAATGTACGAGGCTGACGATCCGCTACACAATATGCCTGAGTGGAGGCACGATTGCACAGTGGTGGACATGCTGTTAGTTCCTAGCGAGTACTGCAAAGGGGTGTTCTCGTCCTTTGTGCGAGCTCCTATCAAGGTTGCACCTCTTGCAATCAATCCAATCTATTACGCAGATGAGAAGGCTCGGAAGCGGCCTCGTCCGAAGTTCGTGTTTGGCATGCATGGGACGTTGTCGGGACGAAAGGCTCCTCTTGAGACGATTCAGGCCTTCTGTAGGGCGTTCCCGCCTAACAGGTATCCTGATGTGGAGCTACAACTCAAGACGCGTCTCGAGATATGTGGTATGGGCCAGGGGCAGTTGCCATCGATAAGTGACAAGAGAGTAAAGATCATCAGTGAAGACTGGTTGCCGAGTCATGTGAAGACATGGCTTAGCAAGACGGTTGATGTCTACCTGTACCCGTCTAAGGGTGAGGGGTTCGGGATGACGCCACGCGAGGCCATGGCTGCGGGTTGTCCAACAATTTTGTCGAACAACACAGGGATGGCTGAAGTGTGCAACGACGAGTATAACTGGCCAATCCCTGTGCATCACTTGGAGAACAGCCCACTCGGCGGCTCTTGGAGAATTCCAGACTGGGACGCAGTCATCGAGGTCATGAAGTGGATGTACCACAACCGGGAGGCTGCTTACGCGAAGGCTGCACGCTGCTCAAAGTGGTTCATTGAGAACTACGGGGCAGCGAAAGCAGCAGTACACCTGAAGGGGATTCTCGAAGCTATCGATCCAAGTCAGGCTCGCCGAGAGCCGATCGAAGTTGCTGAGACGGTACAGAACAGGGCCGGGCTCTTCCACGAGATGTTCTTCCAGATGATTAAGACTCTTATTCCTCCGCCCGCAAAGGTTATAGATATCGGGGTTGGAGAGGGAATTCTCTACACTACCCTGTGCAACCGCGGATACGAGGTCGTTGGCATCGTGGCTCCTGGGAGATTGCCTGCAATGGCACAGAAGTTGCGTGATGCTGGGGTGACCCCTGTGCTTCATGAAGCTACCTCTCTGGGGCAAGCAGATCGTGTCGGAGTACGAGGCGATCTCGTAGTGAGTCACAATGTGTTTCAGGACCTGCGTATACCGGAAATTGCGATGGTCCTGAGAGCGATGCTGGACATCGCTCCAGTCCGGCTCTTTTCGGTGCCGACCGTGTATTACCCGAAACCGTTCTCAGCTGATGCAGAGTTACATCGACTAGGGTACTGGGAAGATCTTCTTCGCATATACGACTACGAGGCAAAGTACTACGGTCAAGGCCACCAGTACATGTACGCCTCGATTCATGGACTCGACACAGGTGTACGAGGGGTTGTTGTCCGCCGGCCAAGAGGTCGGGTTGTTGATGGGACTTGGAGGCCCTTAACAGATAGCGAGGGCTCGCGGAGCGACGCCAAATGAACGACATAAGTTTGGTCATGTTGATGAAGGACGAAGAAGCTCTGATCGTGCCACTGTTAGAGACTGTTAGGCCTTGGGTTAACCAGATGATCGTTGTTGATACGGGCAGTACTGACGCAAGTATTGAGCTAGCTCAGCAGGCAGGAGCTTTGGTTGTTACAAAGCCTCTAGCTTACAACTTTGCTGCAGCACGCAACTATGGCCTCTCGCTTGTACAGACGTCGTGGGCGTTACAGATTGATACAGACGAGACGCCTTCTCGGTACCTGCTAGAGTGGATAGCGAACTTTGTAACTTCTTCCATGAGTGCTCACTACGATGCAGTACAAGTTCGCCGGTTCAACTTGCTTGATGGCCAGCCACTTGCTGGGCGCGAGTACGAGTGGCATACAAGGCTCTTTCGCTGCTACTTACGGTACGTCGGGACGATCCACGAGAGCGTTGTTGGAGCTCGAGAGGTCCTAAGAGCTCCCCAGGACTTTCTACTACTTCACTCGAAGACTATGGCTCGTCAGCAACGTCAGAATAAGTTTTACGAAGAGTGGAAGGAGGTGGCAGCGTGAGGGTCAGTGAAATTGTCGAAGCTGTAACAGACCAGTACGACGTTGAGACTGTCGAGGAGGTTAAGCTCAGGCGACGTATCGCTAAGGCAGTAGCGTTCTACAGTCGCTACAATCCTTACGTTCGAGTATATAGCTTCGAGACAATAGCGCAGAGTGCCTCGTACGAACTGCCTTCTGGTTGCATTGCTGTGCGCGACTGTGAGTACTGGCCTAACGGAGAGCTCACCCTTGCTCTCTCGTCTGCTGGGGATATTGATCTGCAGCGGACTGTGATGCGAGACTACATATACGACCTAATCTCGCACAGAGTGATCGAGACTATCAAACGGAGCGAGCACGTGAGGCACGTATCAGGCTCTTACACAGTCGAGAACCGGTACATCGTGCTTCATCCAACGCCAGCACAGACAGGCATTCCGGTTCTTGTAAAGTACTTAGCTATGCACGAGTTGTCTGGCGACGCAGAGACGTTTGAGTACTCTACAATCCCAGTCGTCGATCTCGAGATTGTTCGAGACTTGGTCATTGCTGAGCTTGTGGAGTCGAAGCGGGTTGCAGCTGCAATTTTACCCGACTACAGTGAGGGGCTGACTCAGGTCACTCGTAGTCGTATCCCTGCGAATGCTGCTAATGTTGCAGCGGGGCTTCGAGCTAAGTGTGTCGACAAGTATACAGGTCCAGTAGCGGCGGTGTAGGATGGACTTTCGAGCCTTGGACGTACAACGCATCATCGATGAGGACCCCTGGACGATTACTGTGTATCGGCGTGGCGAGACGTTCGACGATCCGGAAAGAGCATTCTCGTTCGTCGGAACGATTCATCCACAGGGGTCGCGGGGCGTGCCACTCATACTGTTTGCTGCGGCAGCCGGCGAAGCACCAGTTGCGCGCTATGCTTGGGTAGTGCTAGCGCCCCAGGGTACTCAACCGATGAAGAACCAGGACGAGCTAAGAGCATTACAGCAAGCCGGGACTGAGCAGCGTGTGTTTACTGTGTCGTATAGTGCTCGGTATGTATATAAGCAGGAAGCTATCGCTGAGGAGAGACAATAGATGGCTGGTCGAGATGCAACGGAATGTTTGTGGCTCTTCTTTCGCAACAGCCCCAAAGCGGAAGCTCTTCGTGCGATGCTTGTTGCTGGGATCGAGTCTGTGTTTGAGTCGGGAGAAGTAACCCCTGACACCTTAAATGCCCTTGTGCAGACACGGCGAGATGCTGGAGTGACAGACAAGGCTCTCTGCGTTATCGTTCAGGATGCTGGAGAGGACAGGACTCGGGTAGCTGAGGTTACACTACAGCACGTCTTTGTCCGTGTGTATGACCGAGGTCGGGGATACAGGAACCTGCGCGTTGTACGCGATGAGCTTAAGCGAGTACTCGCAGAGTTCAGTAACAACCTGGTGGGGATGCTGAGCTTAGAGTACATTGGACGCACGGGGCATCGGTGGGATAGGTACTATGCGATCGAGTACGAAGCTCTCGAGTATAGCGCCCGTGTAGCCGTCGAGGAGGTAAGTATGTAATAAGTAGGGAAGTGGAGCAGTTAGGCGGTGTAGCTCACAAACATATTTCAACATGGAGGTAAAACATGGCTCGTAACGAAGTAACGACTGGCATTGGCCTTCGACATGTACGTGTGGCCCTCAGAGACGATGATGGAGTGCTTGCAGTCCCTGCGGGTCAGCCAATAGGTGTAGCATATAGCGGACTGCAGATTGGTGGCGCTCAGGCATTGACGCTCAATGTGCCTGATCCCCAGCGCGTAGTGGCTCGTGGAGACGACCGGGCTTACTATACGTTTAACCTGCCCCCGACGGAGACGCCAACCGGTGAGTTGCGCGTGTCCAAGACTAACAGTCAGGTGATCGCGATGGTTACCAGTACTAAGATGTTCGGGTCGCCGATCTATCGCCGCAAGCTGGGCATGGCTACAGACAAGCAAGGACTCGAGCACGCCGTGGTACTGTGGGGAAGCCGTCAAGCGATCGACAGCGAGGATGGGAGCATTTATTTCGGCCAGCAAGTCTGGCAGACGTACGTCTGCTTGAACGCGCTCGCTTCAATGCGCCCAGCAACCATGGAAGACGCTACTGTCGGGCTGTTCACGTATGCTGTCACCGCCAACGACGCCACCGTGGACGAACTCGGTCAGCTATTCACCGAGCTGGTCAACGGGTTCACCAAGTCGTCCTATCTGATGATCATCACTCTGGGCAAGTTCATGCTCGATGCGTTCCTGGGTGATGACGCGCAGGTCGACTTCACCCTGTCGAACACGCCAACTGGTGTGGATGTCGTGCAGGTTGCTGTTGACGGTGTGATCGCGGAGAACGAGACAGATTACACGCTCGCAGACAACGTGATCACGTTCGTTGTAGCGCCGGGTGATGGTGCCAAGATCATTGTCGAGTACGAATACGCGTAACGCACGTGCGACGCGCCAGCTAATGCAAAAGGGGGACCAACATGCGTCAAGAACAGTTTCACTACAAAGATGACGACTATGACGTCGCAATAACCGTCCGTCAAGCGGACGTCCGTGCGGGAGTGCTGAGGTCAACGATATTGGGCGAGCAGTTCCGGGCATTCAGGAAGGCTGAGGAAGAACACCCAGACCAACCGCCCAATATCATTGAACGAGCAATTGCTACGCTGACGTACCCAGCATGTATAGCTGCAGTGTTGAAGATCGAGAACACAGACCTCAACAAGCCTGCAAAGTTACAGCTCCCGCTCACGCTGGAGCAGTTCATGGCCTTGCCTGACGCTCTTGCCTATCTATGGGAAGAGGCGGCTCTGCACGTCAATCCTCACTGGGCGCCTCGGGCGCCTGCGGGGGAAGGGAAGGAGCCGAGCACCGAGACGAACTTAGGCGTCGTCTAACTGCTTGGCTCCAGAACCGCGAGCGTAAGGTCCAGCAGGACGAGGAGGGCGACTGGGAGATACATGACCTCGAGCTTGCCTGGAAGACCTGGCTCATGATGGAAAGCATGGAGTGGCGCTTCCTGCCGTGCGAAGGAGGGCTGCTCGATCAGCCGGAGTCCCTAATGGAAGATCTCATGATGATTGCATGGCTACGAGGGAAGTTAGAGGACATGCTCAATCCTCCTCCTGAGGGAGCGGAAGTAGTCACGAAGACTCTAAGGAGGGGGCGAACATGAGTATAGGCCTGCGTCTTACAGTCGCCGACGATAGTATGTACAGGGACACGTGGGATAAGTTCATGTCCCTGCTTGAGAATGTTGGTGAGGCCTTCCAGAATGCGGCTATCGACCTTGTCCATCGGACGATTGAAGAGGCCTTTGAGGCTGAGGACACGAGCGGCTTGCCGTGGGCTCCGCTTGCTGTCGCAACTGTCAAAGAGCGTGTACGTCTGGGATATGGTGGCGCTCACCCTATCCTTGTACGCGAAGGTACGCTGGAAAGTTCACTAATCAACTCAGACGATCCTCGTCAGATTCTTGACATTCAGGAGTCTGGCGGGGATCGCTCTGTTCGTATCGGTTCCGACGATCCGAGATTCGGATGGCACCAGGAGGGCACGGGACATATTCCCGCTCGTCCGATGTGGCCTGAAGGTCTTGGTGAGCGTCGGTTCGTGTCTCGGCTGACAACAAAGTTCATAGGCATCATAGAATCCATGCAGTAGACCCGCGGGAATTACCCAAAGGTCGCATACCCCTGTGCAGGACGGTGGGCAATGCCTGAGTATACGACAGACTACATATTCGACTTACAGGTTCAAGGTGAGGAAGCCGTTCAGACGGCACGTAGAGTTCGTCAAGACCTCGACCAAGCTCTGAAGGGCTCCACTGAGGCAGCTCTGCGTCTCGAGGCTGCAGAGCGGTCCCTTGGGGCACAGTACGAACTGACTAATGCCGCTATTACAAGTCAGACGCGTCGGCTAAGTTATTACATGGGCCGGCTCGACGAGGTCGGGGTGCATGTCCAGGACTTAACTGGCAAGCTGCGAGAACTCTACAGTGCAATGAGTGCAGCCGGTGCTACAGTCTTTGACAGCCTTACAGCTTCTGCCCAAAAAGCTTACGACGACATCGCTGGTCACTCTATCATGGACGACCTCGCTGCCGGCGTGATGGACAGCTTTGCCTCCATAGTTACGCACTCTAAGGGCACTTTCGAGGCTATTTCGGCGGATGCACGAAGGGCCCGACGAGACATTGTAGACTTGCTAGCCTTCGAGCGTGAGATGAAGGCTCTAGCTCCTGGGGTGACCTGGGCTAAGACCTGGGAAATGCTCACTACGAGGGAGAAGTTGCAGCTAGCTGGAGCTGGCCTCGTGCCCGGCATGCCTATAGTGGGAGCTGCTAAGGTCCAGGCACCCCCGACGGCTGATTTGGTCCAGATGATGGTGAGCCTCGGCGACGCTGTGCGAAAGGAGGCTCGACTAATAGAGCCCCTTGCATCTTATGTGCACGGAATAACTGTAGCTCTAGAGTCGGCTCTGCGGCCGATGTTCTTTGGACGTGTTGGCATACTAGGGGCAACAACTGAGCAATACATGGGCCTGTACACTGGTACACGGGATATTTACCTGACACAGCTTGAGGGGCAAACGAGGCAGTATGCGGGGGAGCTAGCTACAACCTTTTGGCATGAGGTCGTCCACGCACTTCAAGACCTTGCTGCAACGGCGCCTGACCTGCTAGGGCTGGGGTACCTCAGGAGTAGCCTCCATGGCGAGATTGCTGCCCGGTGGCGGGCAGCGGAGCGGGGTAGGGGGGTGGGTGTCGGGAGTTGGGCGGGGCGCGGGCCAGGTGCTTTTACCGTAGGGGAGTTGGCTGGGCGCAAGGCGTTGTGGGAGGAGATTGCTAAGGGGGCTTCTGAGTACATAGCCTATGCCTTCGCCGGCTCCTCTCTCCGTCCGGGCTCGCCGGCGTTGCGTCAGGCCTTGGAGTCTCTCCGGGGGAAAGAACTAGCTCCGTACGCGGCTTTCTCTCCACGTGACGTCTATGGAGGCGTCACTCCTGCTATGCTACGTAAGGGCTTCTTTGAGGCCTTCCCGCCGGAGACCCTAAAAGCTTCTGTACTTCAAGATGTAGCTAAAACGGTGAAGTTACTTACAGAGCAGACAGAGGGAATATTCTCCTGGAGTTATGTGCCAACCCTCGATGAGCGTCTCGAAGAGCTGGAGGGCATAATCGGCGGTGGTTGGAAGGCCATGCGTGAGAGTGCCAAGGACATAGCTGAGGCTACTAAGCCGTTAGCTCTGGCGACCTCTGGTACTCGCTATGCTAAGCTTGCTGCACCAGCCAAGTCTATGGTGTTTGGCCCAGCAACGTATGACATAGAAGAGTGTATGGAGCAACTCTTCCCGGCTCACGAAGAGCGAATACTCCGCTACATGAATGCAGCGTTAGCAGACTCGAAAGCCGGCTATGCTCTGCAGGACCGTCTCTTTAAACAAGTTGCTGAGAGGGCTAAGGTATCTAAGAAGTACCTAGATGAGCTGGAGTATTCGTGGGGTTACGGTTTTAGGCAGCAACCGCTCGCTCCTCTGCACCTTGCGGCTTCTAGGGCGTTCGACATTCCTCTTGGACGTCGTGGAGAGCGTGATCTTACTAGACTTCATAAGGACATCTTCCTCAACGTGGTACCCGAGGAGTACGCAGAGGAAGTTAGCATTCCTAGTCTCCGCAAGTCGCTCTCTGAGACTGCCATTAGTAAGCTTGCTCGAGCTCTGACGGCTATGAGCGAGGTAACGTTAAGCGAGCTACAGACTCTAGGTTACACAGCTTCGTCTCTTCTCACTGTCTACCGTGGAGTCCAGGGTGGCGTAGAGAAGACAGGCAGGCTCGGGGCTCGACAACGAGCAGCCTGGGGGGCCCCCGTAGAGTCGTGGTCTGTATCGCCAGCAGCTGCTACAAGTTTTGCTTTGGAAGGACTCGGCGAGTATGCCGCTCGTGGGGCTGTCATTCGAGCCCTGGTTGCTGCAAAAGACGTTATCAGCTTCTTTAGTACCGGCCTGGGGAGCTTAATGGAGAACGAGCTCGTTCTCAAGGGGACGAAGCTAGCGACTGCTCCTCAAGTGATCGCTACATTCAACAGCAGGGTATCGAGGGCTCTTGTAGAAAGCGGCGACGCTGCTGAGACTCTCATAGGTGTAGCTGCTCGCTACGCTAAGCTTGCTGCGCCATTGCCTCTAGGAGTTCCTG
>Ga0315296_10003962_pt1 | contig 12253 bp, 15 predicted proteins | sample YL17G14_18_MG_FD_203921 | JGI IMG/M metagenome (GOLD analysis project Ga0315296, IMG submission 203921) | Sediment microbial communities from Yellowstone Lake, YNP, Wyoming, USA - YL17G14_18 | ecosystem: Environmental > Aquatic > Freshwater > Lake > Sediment | place: USA: Wyoming | collected... | reverse complement strand
TAGCTCTAGTCAAACTGAAAAGGAAATATTAAGCAATGCTGCAGAACTAAAGGTTAGAGGTGGCTATATTATAGGAATTGGTCCTAAGGATAATGAGATTTTTGATATCTTTATAAAAGTAAGAGAAGCAGAAGAAGCCAATTCAATTTGTCAGATAATACCTATTCAAATTCTTGCTTATCAGTTAGCTTTATTAAGAGGTTGTGATCCGGACAGACCAAGAAATTTGGCCAAGTCCGTCACTGTTAAATAATTACACATACAAAGAATATATAAGACTAAATATGAGATACACTAAAGAGCAAAGAAAAGAAAGATATTACGAATTTAAAAAGCGAGATATTTGTGTTAATTGTGAGTGCAGACCTGCAGTAAAAGGACATGTTAGATGCTTAAAATGTCAAGAAACAATAAATGAAAGAAATAGATTTTATTGGCAAAATGTAAAGAAAAATTTTAAAAATATTTCAGAAAAGGAACATAAAAATGTTATTTTTAAAAAATTAGAAATATCAAACAGACTTATTCCAAGACCTGATGGAATAGATAAAAATGACATTTTTGTTGAATTGAAGAAGGCTATGCCAAAATTTGTTCACGGACTTTTTACCACAAAATCTAAATATTTTCCAGAATTGTATTTTAAGAAAAATTCTACAGAATGGGATTCAGAGTTCATTGACAAACAAATTGAGGCTGACATAAAATATTTAGAAAAAATAAGAGTTATAATTGTTAAAGGAGATGAGCTGGGTAAGATTTTAATAGATAGAATATTAACTAAAAATGATCTTATAGCAAAAAGCGTTACAGTGAAATGAAAAAAAATAGAAAAAAATATAATAAAAACTAAAAATAATTCTTTTATCTCAAAAACTAAAAAAATTATTTCTTAATCTTTTTACCTATAAATCCACCGATTGCACCTAGAATAATTCCTGCTGCTATAAACCAACCAAAAGTTGCTCCTATTGCTACATATCCTGTTAATTGAGCTGATATCATGCTAACAATAGAATCCATTAAAGCTACTCCAGTTGTTGTTGGTATAGGCACAAAAGCTGTTATTATACCTGCAATAATTCCACCAATTATTCCTGCAATTATGCCGTCAATCGCACCTTTTATTGGAGTTGTTGCCTTCATACCTACATAAATACCTGCTATCAATGCTGCAATTAGAATTGCATACGCTGCAAATGTTCCACCAATCATACCTAGGATTATCGCTAGAATCACGTAGATTATTCCACCTATTAAATACATTTTAAAGTTCATAGACTTCACTTCTTAAAATAAGAGTTTCCTTAAATATAAAGGTTATCTTAGCAGTCCTATCAAATGAGAAGATGTTGTATTAGTTATCTTAATATCTACAAACCTTCCTAACAAACTCTCTTTATTATTTACTAAAACTGGCTTGTATGCAAAGTTTCTTCCAATCCATTGACCAGGTTTTTTGCCCTTTTCAGATATCAATACAGGTCCAACCCAATTAATCCATTCCTTGTTCTTTTCTAGAGAAATTTTTCTAACTAGCTCAGAAATAATTTTACTTCTTTCTTTTACAATATTAGATAATAAAGATCTTAATTTGGCAGCTTCTGTTCTTGGTCTTGCTCCAAATTTTGAAACATTAATCCAATCTGGTTTTACACTTTCAATTATATTCATAGTCTTAAGAAAATCTTCTTTTTCTTCTGAAGGATAACCTACTATTACATCAGTCCAAAATTGACATTTAAACGAATCTTTAAATGCTTTAACTATATTCTCGAACTGTGAAGTTGTATAACCACGGTTCATTGATTTAAGCACTTCGTCTGACCCACTTTGTAAAGGAAGGTGAATAAACTTATAGACTTTCTTATTTTTGAAAGCTTCTACTAATTCAGAAGCTATAGAAATAATATTTCTTATGTTCATCATTCCAACTCTAACAAAAAAGTTGCCAGGAATTTCTGTTATTTCTTTTAACAATTCTGGTAGCTTTGCTTTTCCTTCGTCTAAACCATAAGAAGCTGTATCTTGTGCAGTTAACCATATTTCTTTACAACCTTCTTTTAATGCAGATTCTATTTCTTTTACTACCATTTCTTTAGGGTAAGAAAAAAGCTTTCCTTTAGCAAATCTAACGCAACAATAAGAACAAGCAGAATTACACCCGTTGGAAATAGGAACAATATCTATTACAGGATTTTTCCTTATTCTAGGCAAACATAACTTTATTTCATTTGATTCTCCTAGATATTCTACTCTTTTTTCTTGAAGTGTTTTTTTAACAGCTTCAGCAATTTCTCTTATATGATGTGTGCTTACTAAACTAGCTTCTGGGGCGATATCTGCTATTGTTTTATATATTCCTTCTGGCATGCAGCCAGCTATAATTAATTTTTTCTTAGGATGTAATTCTTTTAGTTGCTTTATTCTAAACAAAATCTTTTGTTCAGTAGGAGATTTTACATAACATGTTACTATTATTATTAATTCAGCAAAATTTTCATTCTTAATAATTTTAAATCCCGCTTGCTCTAACAAACCAGCCATGATTTCTGCTTCTGCTTGAGAATTAGAGCAACCATAAGTTTCTATGTAAATATTTGGCATATTCATAAATGATAAATTATATATAACATTTTTATATTTAAGTTACAAATTCTTATAAGGTGAAAAAATGAAAAAATTACTTATTTCATTAATAGTAACAGTACTTCTTTCAGCAGTAATAGTTTCAGCTGGTATAATGATTCCAGCAGCAGATAAAGCAAAAGAGAGTGCATTAGCAGTAGAGAAATCACCACCCGGTTTAGAGAAAATAGAGTTCATTCATTACAAGAAAGATTTTGCAAAGCCAGAAGTAGCTAAAGCACCTAAACCACCTTCTTGCTATAAGTTTTTAACACCAACAAAAGTCAGATGGCAAAATCTAGTAAATTATGTTATAAACCCAACAAATCTTCAAAACCTTCCTGAAAGTTTTGTAACTAGTGCAATATTTAATGGAGCAGAAGAATGGGATAAATGGACATCTAAAGAACTCATGAATAACGAATATACAATTGATTATACAGCATCTTATGGAGTTCAGGATTATAAAAATGCAATTTCATTTGGAAATTATCCTACTAAAAACGTTATAGCAGTAACAACAGTATGGTACAATCCAATGACAAAAGCTATAGTTGAGTTTGACATAATGTTTGACACAGATTGGGTTTGGGGAGATGCTTCTACAGATCCAACGAAAATGGACTTACAGAACATAGCAACTCATGAATTAGGGCATGGCGTCGGTTTAGGCGATGTCTATGATTCAGTTTGTTCAGGAGTAACAATGTATGGCTATAGTTGGAAAGGGGATATAGGAAAAAGAACACTTGAAACACCAGATATAACAGGATTACAGACACTTTATGGTGTTTAAATTTTTTCTTTTTTATTTTAAATTTTAAGAATCTTCTAGAAGATATTTTATCAATCCAGCTTTTTTAATCTTTCTTTAACATTTCCATAAAGAAGCAATGTCTCTTCTTCAAAGTCATAAAAACTAGGATTAATAGTTTCTAATCTATCTCTTAAATTTTGTATTGACTCAGGTTTTGAAAAGGAAATCATAACAGCTGGGTGACAAGGAATTTTATGAAAAACAAGATTTTTTAATGCTTCTACTTGAAACTCAAAAAACTTTGGTTCTGCTCCAGTTAATTTAGAAAATTCTTCTTGATTTGTTCCTTTAAAGCTAACTCTAACATGTATAAAATCTTTATAATCCGAAAGTTCTTTTGCATAGCTTGGATCGCAACCAATTAAAGTACCATTTGTTTCTAAAATTAAATTTAAGCCAGATTTGGAAAGATAATTTAAAACTTTTAATAAATGTTGCCAACCTAAAGTTGGTTCGCCACCACTTATTCTGCATTGAGGATAATTATATTTCTTTGCTATAGTTATTAATTTATCAGCAACTTCTTTTGAAGAATGAAAATTTCCATATTTTGTAGGGTTTGTATTATATTTCCAGCTCCAACAAAATATACAAGAAAGGTTGCATCCGACACAATCTGATGTTGATATACCACCATAAAAAGGAGCAGGACGAAATCTATAATATTTCTTTTCAGAATTTCTACAAACAATTTTTTCTGTTTGTCTAGCTAGTTCAATAGCATCAATCATGCTTTTAATATCTTAAAATATATTTTTATACTTATCAAAGAGAAAAGCTTAAAAGCAAATACACGAAATACTTAAGAGTGAAAAAATGAAATATCTTGTTTTATTAACAATAGCTTTGATAATAATATCTGGTTGTGTTGTTCCTGGAGCTGGTGGGATTCTGCAGCTAAAAATAACAGACCAGGGGAACATTTCAAGCTTGGTTTTGGCAATAAGTGAGATAAGGGTTCACAAAGCAGTTGGAAATGAAACTGGACAAACAGAGGGACAAGAAACAAACGAGACAGATATTGCTGGATGGGTAACAGTCCTTGGTTCAAAAACTATTGATCTAATAACAGTAAAGGACGTTAAAGAAATTCTAGGTGAAACAACCTTATCTGAAGGTAAATATACTCAAGTAAGACTTTCGGTTTCTAGTGCAACAGCAGTAATAGACGGTGTAACATATACTCTAACAATTCCTAGCAGAAGTGTAAAGTTTATACATCCATTTGAAATAGAAAATAACAAAACAACCTCTTTGATAATAGATTTTGATGCAGACATATCAATAGTAAAAACAGGTGATAAATACATGTTAAAGCCAGTTGTTAAGGTATTAACAGAATTTACTGGAAAAAATAAAGAAGAGGCGGAGAGCATAAAGAATCAACAAGCAACAGAGGCAAGAGCTAGAAGACGTGTATAACTTTTTATATTTATTCAAATAACAGCTGATACAAGTTTGTTCTATTATGAATAATTTTTTCTTTATTTTTTATTATTCTCCTAAAACAGTTACAATAACTTCTCTTTCCCTATCATCAGTATCAAAATTTGCTATCATTATACTTTGCCAAGTTCCTAAAACAATATTTCCATCTTTTATTGGGATTGTTTGACTATTCCCTATAAATGCAGATCTTATATGAGAATAAGCATTTTCAGCATGATGATAGATTCCTTCTTCAGAAGCAATCTTTTCTAAAGAATCTTTTAAATCTTGAATAAGCATTGGTTCATTTTCGTTTGTTAAAACAGCAGATGTAGAGCCAACAGCAAATATTGTGCATATACCATTTTTAATCTTAGATTTTTTAACAATGTCTTCTAATTTGCTTGTTATATCAGAAAAGCCTTGAGATTTTATTTTTAGTTTTATTGTTTCTGAATAGACCATATTTATAATATGGTTAGTTATTATAAATTTTTGATATAAAGCATACAACGACAATTGTAGAAAAATTCTAGAATTCAAATAGGTTTAAATCTTTTACTATTTTACTATTTTATAGTGATGATGATATATGAAAATACCTGGTTTTGTATATTTTAGAAGAGATGCTGTTCCTACATATGACTTAAGAAGGCCTGCTGATGCTAAAACTTATCTTAGAGAAGAAATGCATTTTGAAATGAAAAGCAAAGATTTACCATCAATATTAAACATCTATCCTCCTCATTGGGCGCCTTACAATGCAATACAATATTCATTTTTAGAAAGCAAATTCAAATCGAAAAAAGCCAAAGCTATTGCTAAATCTAATGTTAGTTATTTAAAAAATATAGATGTTAGCAATATGAGCGGAGTGAAAGATAAAGAAGAAGCTAAGAGAATAGGAGTATATCTAGGGCACTTTAATGATTTAGTTGAGGAGGCAGGAAAAGGCGTTAAAGAAGTTTCAGACGAAATACAAGAGCCAATAAATAGAAAGAGAAGACTAATTAAAAAATTAAGTTCTTCAGACAATTTGAATTTAGCCATTTCATTATCTTCAGGTGGAGGAACTTTAGGCTTAGGTATTATTTCAGGTGTGACAGATTTAAAATTACAAACAGGTGTAGACTATTCTTCTCTAGGTGTTGCAACTTTAGGTCTTTCTTCTATTGGCGTTGCACTAAAAGCTCCTGCTGCTTTTTCATGGGCAACAGAAAAGGTTATTTCCTATCAAATAGACAGACTAGAGAATAAAAGAAGAGTTGAAGAAAATAAAATATTCGAGGGATTGCTAGAAGATGTTTCTGGTACTTTTAAGGAATGCCTCCCGCAATACGTTAAAAAACCTAAGGAAGTTAAGGGAATAGAAATTCTTGTGATTCCGCCAGAGATTGAGCCACAGATACAGACCTAATTTTATTTAGTTTTATATCTTTTACTTCTAAATATATCGTCGTAGTTAAGTTCATAAATAAGTTAACACATAAATTCTTTCCTATTTTACTATTTAATAGGGATAAAATGACTCAGGAAAAATATTTTCCAAGAGTCTTTGATCCTCAGTCAATTAAGGAGTTTTCAGCGGCTTGTTACCAAACTTTTTATGAAAACAATGAAGAGGCAAAAAGATATATTAAGTTGGTCGAAATCAATTATTGCTCACCAATCTCAACTTTAGAAGACAATGAAAAAGCTTATATGCAAATGTTTGAGAGTACAGGGTTTCACTTAGCTAAAAAGATGAAAGATGTAGAGGTAAGAAAAATGTGCAGAGAAGACTGTTTGGAAAAAATGAAAAAAAGTGACTTAAAAAAAGCTGAAGAAATAAGGAACAATGATTTGGAAAAAAATAAGGGAATGAGGGACCAAGAGCTTGGAAAAATTAAAAGTGAAAGAAGAATATGGAAGAAAATCATAGTTGTAGCTCCGGTTTCGATAAGTTCGCTTTTAGTAGGTTTTAATTATTTACCACCATTAGCAGCTAGTGGTATTGCTGGATTTGCTACGATTATAACACATACTGCTTCTGAGTGGTATTATTCTAAAAGAGCAAATAAGAGAGAAGAAATTTTAAATGATTATTACGATGAGAATAATGTTATACTATACAATTATCGTGAGCAACAACAAATAATAGAAAATACATTTGCAATTAAAAGAGAAGAAATTGAAAAAAATGTTGATGAACAAAAAAGAAAACATTTTGACAAAGAGGAAGAAAAGCTAATTAAGTTTTATAAGAAATTTGTAAATCAAGACGAAGCTTTTAAACCTAAACTTATTATAAAATAACTATTTATTAACTAATCTTGCATCTTTTATTTCTAATATTCCAGCATTACTTTTCCATATTTTTTCTGCTTTAGTTATCTCAATTTTTTTATTAAAAAGAGGACAGTCTAAAGCTAGACTTTCGTATTCTCCGCCTTCACCCAAGACACTTATGCCATATTTTTTATTTAGCTGGATTAAATCTTCTATGCATTTTTCATCAATTTTTCTTCCAAGCCAGCTTTCATCAAACCCCTCTGCTGCAACAGCTGTTATTATAACTTCAAATCCAGATTTGATAATTTCTTTAAGAAGTTCTTCTTGATTCATTCCCCATAAAGGCGTTAACAATTTTAATCTTAAATTTTCACAAACTCTTTCCACACGCTCTTTCTGATATTTACTTGCAATTGCTCCACAAACCACTCCATCTGCCTCTAAATTATTTAATAAAATTTCCAAGTCTTTAACTTCCTTTTCCTTTTCACCAGAAGATTCTTTAGAAACTAGTTGAATATTCAAGCAACGAGATTGTAATAAAGTTAAGCCAATATTAGGGGTATGATACATGTAACTGTCAGGATTTTTAGAATGAATTGTAGCTAAATATTTTATTTCATGACCTTGTTCTATTGCTTTTTTAATTGCAAACAAAGAGTCTTTTCCACCACTAAAAAGAGCTATTAGTTGCATATCACTTATTCTTGATTTTAAATTTATAAGTTTATTAACAAAAGTTTGAAACCTTAATACCTCCATAAGAAACAAAGGCCATGTTATTTATAAATGATTTAAATACTTTCTTTAATATTAATTATACTCAGTAGAGTGGTCTAATGGGTTTTAGAATTAAAATTGAGAATGTTGTTGCATCAGCTTCTTTGAATGTTCCTATAAAACTTGAGAAACTAGTTTCTAACCTTGATAACGTGGAATACGAGCCAGAGCAATTTCCAGGTCTTGTTTTAAGATTAAAAGATCCAAAAGCAGCAGCTTTAATATTTTCATCAGGAAAAGTTGTTTGCACTGGTGCAAAATCTCCAAAAGATTCAAAGCTTGTTATAGCAAAAATAGTAGCAAAAATGAACAAAATAGGAATAAGAATTTCAAAAGGTTATAGAGTACAACTAGAAAATATTGTTGCATCTGCAAGACTTAATAGAGAATTGAATTTGAATAATATTGCTTTTTCCTTAGAAAATACAGAGTATGAACCAGAGCAATTTCCAGGCTTAGTTTACAGAATGGACGATCCAAGAGTTACTTTTCTTCTTTTTGGGAGTGGTAAAATTATTTGTACTGGCGGAAAAAGTATAGAAGATGTAAAAAGGGCTGTGGCTAGGTTAGACAAACGCTTAAGAAAATTAAAGAAGTAGTGTTTTTATGGAAGTTGAACAGTTTGAAGAGTTTTTTAGACAGTTTTATGAAAAAGATTTACTAACAGCAGCTGCTCAAGGAAAAAAATCAGTAATAATTGACTTTTCTTTGTTGGATAAATTTGATCCTTCTCTAGCAGACAAGCTTTTAAATGATCCTGAAAATATCTTAAAGGCTGCTCGAGAGGCTTTAAAAAGCATAGACCTGCCTGAAGGGAAAATAAGCATTGAACCAAGATTTAAGAACTTACCAGAAAGATTTAACATAAGAATAAGAAATCTTCGTTCTGAACATATTGGAAAGTTTGTTTGTTTGGACGGCGTGGTAAGAAGAGCTTCTGAAGTGAAACCTGAAGTTGCCATAGCTATTTATCAATGTCCAGACTGTGGTGCAAAACTTTCAATTGAGCAAACTGAAAGAATTTTGAAAACTCCTTTAGTTTGCGAATGCGGAAGAAGAGGAGGATTTAATTTAATTGATAGAAAACTTTTTGATGTTAGATGGATTTTCATTGAAGAACCATTTGAAATTGTAACTGGAGAAAGACCAGGAGAAGTTTCTGTTTATCTAAAAGAAGATTTAACAATCCCAGAAATGCAAAGAAAAACAGACCCTGGAAACAGATTAAAAGTAGTTGGGACAGTAAAGGAAATAAAAAAGATATTTAGAGGGAAAATGAAAACTCAAATGGATATCTATGTTGAAGCAAATTATGTTGAAGCAACTGAGATTGAATGGGAAGAGGTTTCAATAACTCCTGAAGACGAAGAAAAAATAAAGAATTTAGCTAAAGATCCAAATGTTTATGATAAAATAGTTGCATCAATTGCTCCTTCTATTTATGGAATGGATAAAGTTAAAGAAGCAATAGCACTTCAACTTTTTGGTGGAGTTCCACACAATCTACCAGACAAAACAAGAATCAGAGGAGACATTCATGTATTATTAATTGGAGATCCTGCGACAGGAAAAAGTCAATTGTTAAAATTAATATCTTCTATAATTCCAAGAGGTAAATATGTTGGAGGTAGAGGAGCAACTGCAGCAGGATTAACTGCTACTGTTGTTAAGGATGAGGAGTTTGGAGGAGGATGGATGTTAGAAGCAGGAGCAATGATTTTAAGTAATAAAGGGATTTTGTGTATTGATGAATTTGACAAAATGTCTAAAGAAGACCAAATTGCAATGCATGAAGGTCTTGAACAACAACAAATTAGTATAGCTAAAGCTTCTATTATTGCAACCTTACCTGCCCAAGTTTCTGTTTTAGCAGGGTCTAACCCAAAATTTTTCAGGTTTGATCCTTATAAATCGATAGTAGATCAGGTTGACATACCAGACACTTTGCTTAGCAGATTTGATTTAAAATTTGCTTTAAAAGATGTTCCTGATAAGGAAAAGGATGAAAAGTTAGCAACCCATATTCTTGAAACAAGACTTCAACCAAGTAGAGTAGAACCTCAAATTAAGCCAGACTTTCTTAGAAAGTACATAGCCTATGCAAGAAAGAACTGTAAACCTGAAATGATAAGAGAAGCTGCTGAAAAATTAAAGAATTTCTATTTAGATATGAGAAGTTTGTATGCAGGAGAGTCTATTGCCATAACTTTAAGGCAAAACGAAGCACTAATGAGACTAGCAGAATCCTCTGCTAAAATAAGACTTTCAAATAAGGTTGAAATAAAAGATGCAGAAAGGGCAGTAGAAATAATGAGGTATTCAATTCAAGAATTAGGTTATGATTATGAAACTGGAAAAATCGATATTGATAGAACAGAAGGTGTTTCTGCATCACAAAGAAGCAAGATTCATATTTTATTAGATATAATAGACATGCTTGAGAAAAAGCTTGGCAAACCAATTCCTAAGGAAGAAATAATAGTTACTGCTGAAGAGCAAGGAATTAAAACTGATGACACAGAAGAATTATTAAGAAGATTAAAGAGTGAGGGCTCTATATTTGAGCCAAGAATAAATTTTATTGAGAGGATAAGATGAAAACTATAGAAAAGAAAATTTGGTCTAAGAATTTTAGAAAAATAAAAAATTATAAAAAACATTTTGAAATTAGATTAGCAGACTTTAAAATTAAAAAAGGGGATATATTGATCTTAAAAGAATGGAACCCAAAAACAAAAAAATATACTGGTAGAAAAATAAAATTTAAGACAGTATCTATATTGAAATTATCTACAAAAGACATGAAAAGATTTTATTCTGAAAATGAAATGAAAAAATATGGTTTTTATATTATAGAATTAAAAAAGTGATTTTATGGAAGTAAAGAGACTAACTGCTAAAAAAACTTCAATAGGAGAAATAATAAATGGAAAATTTATTAAAAAAAGTGGATTTGAAAGTAGCTATGCTTTAACTAATTTGGGAAGAAAATTATCTAGGGTAAGAGTTTTAAGTTTAATAGTTGATAAATTTATTTCTCCTGATGAAAAATATGCAACCATAACACTAGACGATTCTACAGAAACTATAAGATGTAAGGCTTTCATTAACACAAAAATATTCGATGGTTTCGGTTCTGGAGATTTGGTTGATGTTTTCGGTAAATTAAGAGAATACAATGGAGAAATTTACATAATGCCTGAAATTATTACTAAGATTGATTCTAATTTCGAGACTTTAAGAATTTTAGAATTAGAAAAAATATTCAGGGAACAAAGAGAAAAAATAAAAAAGATTAGAGAATTACAAAAACAAACCTCTGACTTGGCTGAGATTAAAGCTGCAGTTAAGAATTTAATGCCTTTAGAAGATGCTGAAAGCATATTGGAAGCCCAAGAAATGATTGAGAATTCATTTGAAGAAAAGACGATTTCTGCTAATGACATTAAAAATAAAATTTTAAAATTAATTGAAAATTTGGATAAGGGTGAAGGAGCAGACTATCAAGATATTCTTATTAAATCTGGATTAGCTGAAAAAGATATTGATTTTGCAATTCAAGATTTGCTAGAATCTGGAGTATGCTATGAACCTCATCCTGGTAAAATTAAAAAAATATAAAAAAGGTTCAATATGGACTACGAATCTTTATTAAACAAAGCATACGAAAAGCTTCCAAAAATAGAGGAGCATATAGACAGGTTTAAAATTCCTGTTGCTGAAACAATAATACAAGGAAATCAGACTATAATTAAAAACTTTTCAGAAATAGCTGAAACATTAAGAAGAGAACCTTCACATATTTTAAAATTCTTAACAAAAGAATTAGCAACCCCAGCAGGTTTAGATGGCTTAAGAGCAATACTTCAAGCAAAAATTTCACAAAGAATGATTCAACAAAAGCTTGAAGCATATGTTAATGATTATGTGTTATGCAAAGAATGTAAAAGACCTGATACAAAATTAATAAAAGAAGATAGGATAACATTTTTAAATTGTGAGGCCTGTGGAGCAAAATCATCTGTAAAGGCAATAAAATGAAAGGCCAATTTTTCGTAATGGCAACCGTAATAATGATTTACACTTTAATGACCATGATTCAATATGTATACGATTTTTCTGACATTAATTTAATTCAGTTAAAGAAAATGGCTGAAATTTATTACATTCAATATATTAAAGATGCTTTAAACAAAACTGTAATAAGCTCTAATTCTAGTTTAGATTGTAACAAACTTGACATAGACATAAATTCTACTGAAAAACTATTAAAAGATGTAATGATATCAAGAGGAGTAAATTTAACCATAAATCATCAAATAAGCAGCT
>Ga0315296_10003960_pt1 | contig 12255 bp, 17 predicted proteins | sample YL17G14_18_MG_FD_203921 | JGI IMG/M metagenome (GOLD analysis project Ga0315296, IMG submission 203921) | Sediment microbial communities from Yellowstone Lake, YNP, Wyoming, USA - YL17G14_18 | ecosystem: Environmental > Aquatic > Freshwater > Lake > Sediment | place: USA: Wyoming | collected... | reverse complement strand
GAAGCCAAGAGGGGGGATAGCCCACCGCCTACCCCCATCGTGATAATATGATATACCCATTTATCAAGTTACAAAAAAGGGTGAAAGTGATTTTTCGTATATTTTGTTATTTCGTAAGGTGGACAATTTTTAGAAGAAAGATTCCGATAGGGAAAGCCATAATGTGGATTCCGATAATAAGTGATTTAGATAAGGCGAAGGGTTCGGGGAAAGTGGCTGAATTTTATTATGATAAGGTTTATGCGGAAGGGTTTAAAGCTGGGATTTCCTCAATCCAAAAAGTTGAAAAGGATAGGGATGACGAACGACCAGATTAGGGAATTGATAGGGATGCCCATTGCGGAGAAGGTTGAGGGGTGTAGTAAATGGGTTAAAGACCATCGAGTTTCTTATCAATACTTTCCATATTCCCATCTTTGCCCTCTTTGTGGTTATCATTTATATGAAGATGAGTTTTGGCATCTTTATTTTTGTATTAAATGTAATAAACGGTTTAAGATTGAGGAGTGATATATGCCTTGTAAAGGAAAGGGACACAAAAAGCATACGCCAATAACTTCGGAGAAAGAGCGAGGATTATTCGGGGCAGACCTAAGGCGGAAGCGGGAGGGACTAAAGACGGTGACGGGAATGTCAGAGGCGGATTTGGTTTCGCATTTGCACGAGTCGAAGGGCAAGAACCTGCCACTAAAGGCTGTGGCGACTAAGAAGAGGGCGAGGGGTAGGAGATAGGAATGTCAACTAAGGGCAAAATCGTTGGATGTGGATCAAGATTCCGATTCAGAGTAGGATATAAAAAGTGGTTGATTATCAAGGAAATATTTGCGAAATATAGACCAAACGTAATGATAACCATTGTTTCACGTGGTGATAATTTTGCTCATACTCGAAGAGTTCTAAGTGTTGATTCGGAGAAACCATATTTGGAGGTTTCGGTTTGTTTTATTAGAGCATTAAAGGGTGGTGAGAAATATAGGGTGAACGGATTTAACTTCTTTGATTGAAATGAAGAGGGCACGGGGAAGGAGATGATAGTTAAATTTAAAGTGGATAATTTGAATACTTCTTTTACATATTTGAAAAAGAAGTTAGCGGAGTATAATTTTGCCATAAGTGATATTGATTCAATACACAATGTAGAAAATCCACTTATCAATTTACCAGCAAGGATACTTTTAAAAATGTCTTTAACTGAAATGAGGCGGAAAATTATTGATTATTATATAATTACAGTTCAATCTGATGATGAGGTTCGACTTTTAAAATGTATAGAATCGCTATACCCAGGCATTCTGGCGGTTGTAGAACCTGGTATTCCGACTCCCTATTCACTATTGAGGCGAATAATTCAGTTAGAGAAAAAGGTAAAGATTAAAGATTGAGATGATAGAGATAAGAATATTTAAATTCCCTGATAGGCGTTATCAACTTCTCTGTCCGATGGGAAATGAGAAGAAATTTCAAACCAGTATCTATATGTCCGACAAGATGGACATAGATGATTTAATTGCAAAAATTCGGCAATTAGATTCAGGGGAAAAGAAATTTGAAACTTAAGATTTGACGGGGGACAAGACTTGACCAGATACGAAAAGTTTCTCTACGCCTATCTTTTCAATGAAGCGGTATTCAACGGCGAGATAATCAACAAGCCCGTTGCTCCATTTCAGCAGGAGTGTTACCAGTTAGCTGAGAAGGAGAGACTTTTAGCGGTTGCCTGTCCTGTTCGGTTTGGCAAGAGTGCAATGTTTTCTTTTGTAATTCCCCTAACTGAAAGTGTTTTACAACTGACGAATAAAATCCTTTTGATTTCTTTCGGTTCGGAACGGGCGGAGAGTTTTTTGAATGATATTAAGAACACGATCGAGACCAATGTTTTGATCAGGAATGATTTCGGGGAAGTGGAAAAACACACCTGGAGAACGGATAAGATTATTTTTAAGTTCCCCAAATTGGTTGATAAGGGATGGTTTGAAATAGATGCGAAAGGGTGGGAATCGGGAATTAGGGGGGCGGGGTATAATCTCATAATCCCCGATGACATAGAGAATGACGAGGAAGTAAAATCCGAGGATAGGAGGGTAGCCAAAAAAGACTGGTTCAACGCTACCCTGTTTGGTCGGCTTGAACCCAATGCAAGATTGTTTATGCCTGGGACACTGATTCATCCTCTTTCTCTTTTATCCTGGGTGATAGAAGACCCAGAGAAAAAGTTTACTGCGTTTGCAAAAAGGAAGTTCGGGGCTTGGGATACAGATGGACACTCTATTTGGAAAGAAAGGTGGTCGGATAAGGAGCTTGAGTTTAAACGTTCTAATATGAGTTCAAAGGCAGTGGCTTCCGAGCTTTTAAATGAACCGATCCATATGGAAAGTATGAAAGTCCGACCAGAGTGGTTACCTGTTTATTCACCGAAAGACCGACCAGAAGATTTGTATGTTGTTTCGGCTTTAGACCCAGCGGTCTATGAGCGAGAGGCTCGCCACCGGGACTTTGATGGAATTGTAACGGTGGGAATGGAAAAGGGGAAGAAAAATCCAAACTTCTTTGTCCTCTCAACTATCAGAGGACATCTCTCTCCAGACGATAAAGTTAAGGCTTTAATCGACCAAAGACTAACTTACCTTTCAAGAGATTTGCTTATCGAAACCACACAGTCTCAACAAATCATTAAAGATATGGTAGAGAAAGAAAAGGTTCGTCAGAATTTATATGCCAATGTAGTGGGGATGAAACCGTATAAGGACAAGGGTGTTCGCTTAGAGGAGGTTATTCCATACTTTGAGCAAGGGCGGGTTTTTTTAAATCCAAATATGCTTAGGTTGAGAGATGAGTTGGTAATGTTTCCGAATGGAGACCACGATGACTTGGTGGACGCTTTGGTTATGTGTCTTTCGCACCTGCAAAAAAGACTTAAGGTTATGAGTTATCAATCAAATATTCAGACAAAAACGTATCCAACTTTAGTGCCAGACCCGGTAACGGGAAGATTGAGGTAGTATGGAAAAATTTAGTTCAGAAGAAATAAACAATCTTAAAATAAAAGAAGTCAGGTCTTTAAGCGATTTGGCAGATTTGTGTCATCTTGGTCATAACACTGTGATGGTTGAATTGAGAGGAAGGCAACCTTTTCCTCAAGGAAGCCTATTTTTAGTTTCGGGATTGACTTCTGATATGGAAGTAGAGGTAGATAATACCACCGAATGGGGTTCTATTCATATAATTAAAAAAAGTGTTTAAAACACTTAAAGGGGGGTTAAATGAAAAAAACGGTTTTGCTTATGTCAACTATCTTATTGATAATTGGCATAAGTCAAGTCCTTGCCTCAGAGAGACGAACTGGCACAGTTACCAATGATAACGCCACCGTTACGGTTGGCGAGGCTGGTCTTCGCACGCCATTCATCACTTGGTTTAAAATAACCACAGCAGATACTTCTATCACCGATTCGGTTACTGTTACTTTTCAAACTGCTTTTACCGATGGAGAATGGAGAACTATCTACACTTGGGCAGAGGCAATCCACGATACTTCGACTAAATGGAAATCCTTTTTCTCAGCCGAATCCACGCTTTCTAAATATCCCATCGGAGATTTCGGCAGATTTTCCATTGCTTTTACTGATACCGTAACCGACCCGGATTCGGGGGTGTTGTATCCTACTGGGGATACTATTTTAAGTTTGTGGGCGGATGTGCCTGATTCAGCTTCGGATTTTATGGTGGTGAATGATGGGGCGACTTTAGACACCACCGACTACATAAGGATTTTGGGTGCAGATTCGCTCGAGATTTTTAGATTTGGCAATAACCCAAAGCAATCCGCTTATATTGATTCTGTGGTATTGAGATTTAATGCTGAATGGGTAACAGATACGGCGTGGTTGGCTTGGGGGGTATGTGTTTCGGATACAGATAGTTGTGTTTACAATCAAAGTAGGGCAACAGGGACGGTCTTGACTGCTGGTGCGGCTCAAGGTTATCGACAACTTTTGACCACTGTGCCGATAGTTGGTGGTGCGTGGACTCCCAATGCTATTACCAGAGCGATATGTGTTTTCCATCCGATAAAAGTTAATACTGGCGGGCAGATAAGAATAGGTCGAGTATTTTTAGACATCTACTACAAAAAGGGGTATTTTTCTCCTGCTATGCAATGGGAAGCAATTTATAGGTTTTAAAATTGCCGGGGGGCAAATGGCTGAAATTGTTAAATATCGGGTAGAAGAAGTCGATGTCAATGATGAATCGACTTCCGATGAGGATATTGCCCGTAAAATATCCGCAGATATAGAACAATCTAAAAATGCGTGGCAAACCTTAAAGTCAAAGTTCACCGATTATTACTTTGATTTTCTTTCCTACAAAGAAGCTATCTCCGACATTACCAAATCGAACACTTTTATACCTCTGCCTTACGTGGCTGTGAGAGCAAACAAGTCAAGACTAAATGCCTCTATTCTTGCCTCAGAACCCTACGGTAAAGTCTTGCCCGACCCTTTCGATGCAGACTTATCCTGGAGGTTGTCCCTTTTATATACCAAACAGTTGGATGAAGCCAGATATAGACTTTTTGTGGATCAGATGCTTTTAGATGCTTTGATTTATGGCTCGGCAGTTTTCCAGGTTACTCACGAACAGATTTCTAAACCAATGCCATCCTTCTATGAGGGCACTTCTATACCTCAATTTGATGAAGAAGGTAAGAGGGTCTGGACTGAGCAAGTGATAAAAGATGGTATAGCTTTATCCAATATCCACATTCAACACTTTTTCCTGCCAGGCAGATGCATTTCTGCTGAAACTGCGGAATGGAATGCTATACTCCACCAGAAAAGTATTTCTGAACTGAAAAGAATGGATGGATTTAAAAATTTAGATAAACTTTTAGAATACTCTCGAACTGAAAAATCGGATTCAGAGAAAGCCAGACTTGAGCAGGCACACAGAAAATCCGGTGGACAATCTTTACCCTATGGAACTTTTGAGATAATCGAATACGTTACCGATGGATGGGTATTCCATATGCCAGTAGGTTGTGATTTTTTAATTTATCGGGACAGAAATCCATACAGACGCAAACCTTTTCACCTTGCCAGACTTATTCCTTTAACCAATGAACCTTATGGTCTTTCTCCTTTGGGTGCGGGACATCTGATGAGTCATACTATAAATGATATTGCAGATGTAATAATGGATGAGTTGAACCTGACCAACAACAAAATGTGGATTTCTAATCAGGATTTAGTTAATGACTTTGAATTAAGGTCTGGTCAAAATAATATAATCCACGTTCACGGTCTTGACGCTGGTGTTCCAGTTTCCAATGCTGTTATGGCTGTCGAAACCAGGGCAATAGCAGTGGAAGTTCTTCAGTTGCTCCAATGGTATGATAGGATTCATCAAAAGGTATCGGGTGGTATGGATACGATGGTGGGGATTCCAGCTTTGGGGGCGGAGACGGCCTTTGAAAACGCTTTAATGACTCAGGGACCATTAGCAAATATCGAGGATATGCTCCAGAAGTTAAATGATACTTTTGCTCAACCACTCTTTGAAGATGTTGAGCATTTAAACAATCTTTATTTCAATACACCCAAGAAGATTCAGCAGTTTGGATCGAATGGAGAACTGACTTCAGAGGTTGAAGTGTCCCCAATGGAGGTTTATGGCAGACATAGTTTCAGGTTTGAGTGGGTGGGTAAGGAAAGATCAAGAGTAGAGGAAAGGGCACAACTCATTCAGGCATTAAGTGTTTTGGGCAATATGCAGAACATCAATGAGGTAACTGCACCCATCATTGAAAACCTTTTGATAATCTCTGGGATCAGAGATGTGGATAGAATAAAGAAAGCACTGGATTCGGTGATACAGATGCAGAAGCAAATACAAATGGCTCAAGTAATGAGTGCTCAAAAAGGGGGAGAGGAAGTTCCAGAGGATAATTTACAAAAACAGATTGGCGACTTATTAGGGCAATCGGTGAACCCAGTAACATTACCGGGATAAAATGATTCCACAACCAACTAATCAAGCAGAGGCGTTAGCCCAGATAAAACAGGGGAATGATGAAAAATGGCAACAGGAATTTCAGCGACTTAAAGTAATACTTGAATGGGCGGACGCACCTATTGGAAAACAGATAAGGGAAGAGTTAAAAAAACAGGCGACCGAGTTTGAAAAAACGATTTTGACAGCAGGGAATAAAATAACCTATGACCAATATTTGGGGGCTGTATATGCCTTAAAAAGAACAAAACTTTTTGAAGATGTGATAGATAATTATAGAAAAACATACGAGAATTTAAAAAACCAATTAAATAAACAAGGGGGATAAATGACAAAGAAAGCCACACCAAAACCCGAATCGCCTCCACCTACTCAGATACTATCAGTCTCAGAACCAAGTGAGATGACATCTGAGCAGTTAAGGGAATTAGCGGAAGGCAAAGGTTTGGCTCAACCTTCTGCAGAAATTGCAGAAATTGAACAAAAACCATCAACATTAACCATTGAACCAGCCGATGAAATTTTATCTGAAGGAGAACCAGAAGAAATATCCGGAGAAGAAGTTACTCACGATCCACTGAAGGATACCCAAAGAAAACTTACCCAAACTGGACAGGAACTTGCAAAGGTCAAGGAAATGCTAAATACTTTTTTAGCTGAACAGCAGATGAGGAATATGACAACTGCGACACCTTCGATGCCTTCGCCAGAAATTGAAATACCAAAACGGCCACAACCAGAGCAATTTGAAGATGAAAGAAGTTATTCAAAAGCAGTGGCTGACTATACCGAACAACTTTTTGATTATGGAGAAAAGAGGCGAAAGCAGGATGATCAGAAAAAACACGCTTTAGAGTTCAGTAGAAGAAATCCAGATTGGAGAGATATGTTTCCCAAAATGATGGAGGTAAGTAACGAATATCCTACGTTGATTTACGGTGATGAACCATTTCAAAAACTTTATGATATTGCCAAGCAAAAAGAGGAGTTGGAAGGTTATAGAAAATTGAAAAAGGAAACAAAAAATATTGCCATTGAAACTGGTGCGAATATGGAACGGTCTAAAAAGGGGACAGCATTTGTCTCTCCTTCCAGTGGAACTGGTGTAACTTCTCAAGTTTCAATTCCAGATATGACCGACTGGTCTTCGGATGAAATTGAGAAATGGTGTAAACAACACCCAAGTTTAGGGCTGGTTAAGAAAATTTAAGGAGTGATTTAAAATGGCTGTTACTGCAACTGGGACTTCACAGACTGGTAACATAGGTGTAAGTTTTCATTTTTACAATAAAAAGTTACTGGAATGTGCAGCACCCAAAATGCCGTTGGCACAGTTTGCTCAAACGGTAACTGTGCCACTTAATTCAGGTGAAGTTGCTGTCTTTACCAAGTTAATGCAACTTGCACCAGTAACTTCTGCGTTGGATGAGACGACTGCCGCATCAGCGGTGCAGGTCTATTCATCGCAGATTTCAACTACGGTCGCACGCTGGGGTAAAGCAATCGGCGTATCAACTTTATTGGATGATACATTCATCAACAAACCGACAACCGCTTATTCTGAAATTCTGGGAATAAACGCTGGGGAGTCGATGAATTTAGAGTTGGGTAAAACTCTTTTAGGTGCTTCAACTACTGACGACAAAGCGGGTGTGATTGCCTTAGTTTATGACTCATCCCAGCTTTCAACCAATAACATTTCTGGAACAGCTACCGCTGCTGGTTCTACAACGTCTTTAATTGATACGACTGGTTTAGCGGCAATAACCGCTGATTTGGTTAAGGGCGGATGGATATCTTTTACTAATCCACAAGAGCAAAATTTCGGTATCTCCAGAAAAATTTTAGCCTTAGATGCGACAAGTGATATAGTCTGGTGGACAACTGCTATTCCCGTGGCTACCAGCACTTCAACTACTTACAGGATTGGACACTTCGGACACGCTTCATCTTCGACCACCACTGGAGGTTCAGATATCTATTGTATGGCGGCAGTGGTCAGGGCTACTTCTCTTCTGGAGAAGAATTTTGCAATGACTTTTCCTGATGGATATTGGCGGGGAACACTCTGCCCAGACTCAGAAGCCCATTTTCTTACCGAGACCTCTGTAGGAACTTGGGTAAGTAGGCATCAATACGCCGACCAGACCAATCTCTTGGATGGTGAAATCGGTAGATTCCACGGTGTAAGATACTCAAGGGACAATAAACCCTATCGAATATCTGATGCGGCAGGATTTCCCTATAGTGCTACTGGTGCTATTTTTGCGGATTTCATTCTGGGTAGGGATTCTTTGGGGAGATGTGGTTTGTCTGGACAAACGGACACACAATTTATTGTAAAACGTCCGGGTCCACAAACTACCTCAGACCCGACTAATAACTTCTGCACTGCATCTTGGGTTACGACTTTTGCGAGACTATCTTTGAACGCTTGCTCGGCAGTTGCTATTATTACTGAACCTACACAGAACTAAGTTAGAATAGAGGGTGGAGCTTGTCTCCACCCTCTTGTAAAAAACTATGGAATTTACAGGTCAAAAAATCTTAATCTGCACACCTGCTTATGCTTTTATTGAAGCAGAGACTGAAAGGTGTATAGATGAACTTTATGAATTTTCAAAGTATCAAGAGGGAAAGCAAATAAATGAGATTGACCGATTCTGGTTGCACGGCTCCACCGTAGCCTGGTTCAGGAACGGGTGTGTTAAAGAGTTTTTAGCCCATTCTAAAAAGTATGAATATTTGCTTTTTATAGATAGGGATATGGTTTTTAAACCAGAATGGTTAAAGACATTATTTGAGGTCGGAAAAGATATAGTAGGTGGAATGTATTGCTTCAGAAAAATGAACATAGAAAACCAGAATCTTGATAAAATTGTAGCGGCTTTGAGAACTCGACCCGATGGGAAAAAGACTGTTTGCACCGTTGATGAAATCAGAAGGGAGTCGACCTATTTGGATGAAAATAGAAAGATGAGTTATAAACCGATGAAGGTTGATGTTTTAGGAATGGGATTGACATTGATTAAGCGGAAGGTTTTTGAAACAATTCCTTTCCCCTGGTATGCCCAACCACCAGATGAAGATAAAAATACTATGGGAGCCTGGGGAGAAGATAGATATTTTTGCACTAAAGCCCAAGAGAGTGGTTTTGAAATCTGGTTACACCCAGGACTTGATTTGATTCACATTGGTAAATCTTTTTCGAGGGTTATTCTATGAGTGATAGAGACAAAATAGTTCTTTCTGGACACGGAGAAGAATTTGATTTACAGTATGGTAAACTGGACTACAAGGATAAAGTAGTTTTGGATATTGGCTGTCATATTGGAGATTCTACCTCTTACTTTTTGCGAAGGGGAGCGAAAGAAGTAGTTGCTGTAGATAAGGACATAACGGAGATTTCTAAGAATTACACCAATTCAGATTTTATTAAAATAGTGCAATGTGAAATTAAATGTGGTTATGATTTATTCTTTCTAATTACCAGATATGTGCCAAATATAGTTAAATTGGACTGTGAGGGTGCTGAAAAATATTTATTAGATGTAGATGATATAATTATTCAAATACCAAAAGCCTATACTATGGAAATACATAAAAAGTGTGGTGTTACGCCAGAGCAATTTAAAGAGTTTTTCGAGAAGAACGAATTTGAAGTTGAACTAATCTTTGACCCTAAGTGGCAGGCTGAAGGAACTACATCGGGGTTATATGCCAGACGAAAGGAATTATGAAATTCCAGAACGCAGACATAATGATTGCTACACCCTGTTATGGTGGGATCGAAACAGATACAGAAATGTGTATTGATAGACTCTATGAATATTCCAAATATGGTTGTCCATCCGAAAATGGGAGAGTTCCAGTGAACAATATAGAGCGGGTTTTTGCAAAGGCCACTTCTCCAGCTTGGGTGAGAAATGGGATTGTTGACCAGTTTTTGACCACAAAATATAAATCCCTTTTGATGATTGATCGAGACCATATTTTCAATTACACTTATCTACAGATACTTTTTGAGGCGGATAAAGATATAATAGCCTGTTTGGGAACTACCAAACACGAATCTTTAGAAACTTATGGGAAAGGTATTGCACCCTATTGTTCTCAACTTATCGATGGAAAAGTTGTTGGTTATAGTCAGCAAGAAATAGATGAATTAGCTCGAAGAAACAATGGACAACCGTTTGAAGTGGCTATGACTGGAATGGGAATGATTTTAATTAAGAAAAAGGTTTTTGAAGCTATACCAAGACCTTGGTTTGCTCAAGAAGCATCTAATTTTGAAAATAATCCACAGGGGGTTGGTGGAGAAGATTACTACTTTTCCAAAAAAGCCGCAGAATACGGATTTAAAACTTTTGTTCATCCTGGTTGTGCATTGTTGCACATAGGAAAAGGTTACTATGGAATGGGGAGTAATTAAATGGCTATACATACTTATCAATGCCCAAATTGTAAGACGGTTGAGGATAGAGTGGTTGGTGTGATTAAAGATAACCTCAAGTGTGATAGTTGCGGTGCAGACTTACAAAAATTATCAATCTTTTCGCCTTACGTGGTTACGCATAGGGGAAAACCAATGGGATTTAAGTGGTATCCAGAAGAATTGAATGCCCACAAAGACCAGTGGAATGATTTTAAAGTAATGGAAGAGACAGGTAAGATAAAAGAGTGTCAGAAAAGTGATGTTAGCCGTTCGCATAAAAAACTGAAAGAAATTGGTAAAAAAGAGGGGTGGCTATGAACAAAACCCAACTTAAAATAGATTTGAGGAATTTAGAACCAAACAAAGTGATACCAGATGAAAAACTTGAAGGTGCTTTAAGATTAGCTGGTTATGAATTGGCTCACTTAATTGATATACCCGAACTGCAGGCTTCTGATGATTTTGATGTTGTATCGGGGACAGCCAACTACGATTTGGGATTGACTGGTGCTGGGTTAGACCGCATCACCGTTGCCCATTTTGTTACAGGAACGACTGAGGGATTATTAGAAGAAGTTGACATAAGAACTTTCGACAAGGGTTACAGGGGAGAAGGAACAACGGGAACACCCTATATGTTCTGCTATCACGGTGGGGAGATGTGGCTTTACTATATTCCCGATACCTCTGGCACGGTTTATTATCGGTATCAAACCCCTTACGAAAATTTAGAAATGTTAGGGGATAATTACTATCCTTTAATCTATACATTGGCAAGAAGGAATCTCTCTGACCCATCTGAAGGTGGTGAGGCAAACGAATGGATGGTCTGGGACAGAGAGGCAAAACTTTTGATTAAGACTTTCAAGGGGAGAGTAAGCCCGTATAAACCGGCTTTTGAAATAACTTCCTATAGAGCACAAAGGCAAATTGAATTAAATAATCTTTATTAAGGAGGATGTATGAAAAAACTTTTACTGGGATTTATCCTGTGCCTGTTTTTGTGTTCGCAGAGTTTTGGGCAGGGACTCAGTAAGGCACAACTAAGATCAGCGTTTTATAGCAGAATAGCTTCAGATACAGTTTTGTTTTCAACGGCTGTGGTGGATAGTATTTATGGTATTTCGGCTGAAATTGTATCGGCACACGGTTTGGCTTATTTTAGAGTCGATAATATAATTTTAGCTGTTTGCACAGAATACCCTTATTTTCTGGCAGAGCCAGCCATCTGGGTTGTAGGAGTTAAACCACTTTCTTCTGGGGGGTCAGATGAAGTAGCTTGGAGTAGTATTGACATTGCCGATGTAGGTAAAGATTTTCTATCTGGAGTTACTACCCCAGCTTATTATTATTGGTGGGGTGGCTATGAACAGACTAAATTGGGAGTTTATCCTAAACCTACAGTTATTGATACCATCCAAGTATATTATTTTGCTTTTGCTGATTATTTTGATTCAACTCAAATAGATGGAAGATTTGAAGAGGCTTTAGTCAATACTGCTTTGATGATAGGTTATATTCGCAAAGGTCAAACCGATGTGGCGGTTTCCTATTGGAATTTAGCGACCACTGAAATTTACAATATCAGGCAACAGACTATATCAGAAACTAAAGATATAATGATAGTTCCCAAAATTAAGGAGAGGTAAAATGAAAAACCTATGTAGGGTTATAATTATTAGTTTAATCTTTATTTTCTTTTTAGTTAATTCGAGTTTTGCGGTTCTTACAGGCACAAATGCCTGGAAAATAGTAAAATTGATGAATAGATATACCGATGCCGATCCTCTGTTTTCTGTTTCTTCTATCCG
>Ga0315296_10003959_pt1 | contig 12256 bp, 26 predicted proteins | sample YL17G14_18_MG_FD_203921 | JGI IMG/M metagenome (GOLD analysis project Ga0315296, IMG submission 203921) | Sediment microbial communities from Yellowstone Lake, YNP, Wyoming, USA - YL17G14_18 | ecosystem: Environmental > Aquatic > Freshwater > Lake > Sediment | place: USA: Wyoming | collected... | reverse complement strand
GACATTACCCATTCCCATGCCTCAGTTGTGATCGCAAAGTAAGAATTGAGAGTACGTTTTCTGTAAATATAATCTTGTTCAAATCCTACCTTTACGGGAGTATCAAAATAAGCCATGAAGGTTAGGACAATGGGGATTTCAAGTTCGGAATAGTTGTTGATTGCAATATCAGCCAAGTCTAAGTTCCATGTGTTAGTACGAAATCTAACGAACATCAAATTTTTAGGGATCTCCTCTTGCAACAGTCTATGAAAATTCACATCTGTCATTTTTCCTGGATTCAGTGTAAGAACAACAGGAGCGTCAAATTTATCTAAATCAATTGCGAGTGCCGTATTATAGAACTTAAACTGGTATGGTCTCATTAAATCAATGACCACTTGTCGCAGGACATTGCTGTCGTTCCCGTCGTTTACTCGCACAATTCTGTTTATCGTTGCCTCAATGGGTGGCATATTTGGGAGATTCTCGTCTAACGGTTCAAGATAAGAACGACCTGATTGGAAGAAACAATCATCGCATTTGTTGGGGCAAATTCCTGCTTGAGGAATGGCTGTTATGATTCCACTTCCTTTTACCTTTGGGTTATCTCTGTACATTTATTCTTCCTCCTAACGAAGTTTATTTAGTGAGTCAACATCTATTCCCACACTTTCTCCCATTTCTTCACCTTTTTCATCACCGCCTCAGCATACCAATCCATACTCGTGCTGTTGGCGTATGCTTCCCCAGCCACATATGCTCTAAATACCCTCCTCCAGTCGCCCAGTTGCGTTTTAAGGTAGGTTAAATGATTTATGGATGCTACCACATTAGATTGACTGTCAAATGGGTCACGGATCTGCCTTTTCCACACGGCAGGCATCAATTGTCCTAATCCCTTAGCTCCCTTCACGCTCACAGCTTTGGGGTAAAATTCACTTTCTTGTTCGATAATGGCAAGAATGATTGGGATTGGGATTTTATCTTGTAACATGATGGCATCCATGATGTCAAGTGCCTGTCCCAGAGTGAGAGGCTTCTTGCGCAACATCGAAAGGAGATTGAACCGGATAACATTGGATTGGAGTTCTGATTCCACTACCAAATACGAGGCTACCATGATGCCACGTTCCAACTGCCAAAGCAGAGGGAGAAAAAGCAAAATCAGGATTATTATTGCGATAGTCAATTGTAACCTTCGCACTTTCTTCTTCTCACCCTTAAGTATTTTCAAGTGATCTTCTATCATTATTATTCCCATTTGATACCTCCTTAAAAGTCTACCCAAAGTTTGAATACCAAGACAATGGCTATGATTAAGAGAACTAATTGCAGTCCCCCAATGAACCACATTCCCACGCCATAGACTAAAAACTTCTGCCAGAATCCTTCAGGATTCAACACGCTTCTCAGAAAAAGAAAGAAGTATGTGGGTATCCCAGCCAGACCAAAGCAGATAATTGTAAATCCAATTTGAGCTAACCTATCCTTCCAGTTATGTCTTCTCATTCGATGTCTCCTTTAGAATTTCTTTTATTTCTCTCCATTGTTCTTCTGTGGGAAATATCTGTATACTCCAAAATTTATCTCGTCCACTTGCCACAGCAGTTCTTTGAAGGAATACAATATTTAGGGCATACCTTTCCGATGGATAATACCCAAATTCATTAATCTGTGCTTTGTCCATCATTAAGTACCTCCCTATATTTCTCCTTTTTATACTTCATTATTCCTTGACTAAATCTGCCCCATGTTTTAGCTGGCACGTGAGACGGGTGATGAAGTCCCAACTTTTTGTGCTTTCTTGCTCGTTTTGAGGCTTGAATCACCACCTAAATTTCCTCTTCCTCCTCCTTCGACACTTCATCAAATTGACGAATTAGATTCTCAATTGCAGTTTTTACTGTAGAAAACCCCTCCCACTTACTTTGAATTAATCTTCCACTTTTGTGCTTTACTTGAAACGTTGTCCTTCCAACCCAATCCCGTTTTCCGTCAGTCAAGGTCATTCGCTTTAGTCCATTTTCAATCACAACGAAGTTTGATTCTGCAATTACATCAAGAAGATTAGTCTTTTTCATCGTTTGTCGTCCTCCTTATTCCGATTTAGTTAATACTCTCAGCGACCGAACAGGCTTTATCTCAATGCCTCTAATATTCCTCACACCCTTTCCAATCTCCTCCTTAATCATTTTATCATTCACCACTTCCATCCTATACTCCTTGGGAACTTTGGAGAAGTCAATCACCTCATATCCCCAGGACCGAGGAAACACCAACTGTCCTCCTTCCTCACACGCCACACTCTCCGTCCCTATGTGCTCCACCATCACCCTCTTTCTAATCTGACTATCCATCTCATTAAGTGGGATTAGAGCAGGCTTATACTTATCACTAATATCGTTTATCTGAGCACGAAATGGTTCACATTCATTCTTCTTTCTTTCTTCAATCTCCTTTATCTCCTTATTAATTTCAATAAGGACAGGAGCCACTTCACTTACCCACTTTTCCCCTTTTGTCTTCGATTTTATAGCTTTTCCGGCTTCCTTGATAACTTCCATTTTCAGTCACCTCACTTACTAATTTTATTTCACCAAATGGTGTCTTGAGTCTACTTCCTCGCTTCTTGAGAACTGAGTTCTCAAGCGTCTTGAGTACCCATGCTTCCTCCCCGTCATATATGATTACTCTTGTGACTCTCATTCTTAGTCTCGATTTAATAAATGGTAATCCTCACACAATTCAACAAATTTCTCTTCAAAATTTCCATTTGAATATTCCTTCACCTTTAATTCCCCTGGATTATTACGTGGCAACTGAATTGCCAAGCATCGCTCAACTTTTCTTCGATTCCTCTCATTCCACATGAAACGGTATCCATATAACCTGATTCCTACATCATCCCATAATGACCCAGTTTTGAGGTCATGGAGAGACAACTTCTTGTCTCCCTTCATTTCTCCTATACGGTCGATTCTTCCCGCAACCCCCAACTTGTTTGACCATACAATGACCTCAATCGCTACCCACTTTTTAATGTATTCCTTTACCCAGTCCTCCCATGTTAAAAGGGGGAGCAAAAGGGATTCGTCCTCCGCCAGCATATTTTCAATCATTCTATATTTGTTTAAATCAGAATAGGCAGTAATAAGATGTACTTTACTGCCCCATTCGGATGTTTCATCACTGATTCTTTGTGCTTCATTTTCACCTACTCGCTTCTTCCACTTCTCTATACCAATATTAGGTCTACCCTCCATTATTGTAGACAAACGGGGATAGATTAATTTGCCAATTTGGTAATTTTTGTTGTCTTTAGTCAATCCCGTCATTTTATAAACCTGAACTTTTTACAAAGAGCAATTTCAAAAGAATAACCGCCAATAAATTTCGTCTCATTATGCTTTCCTAAACCGTCCCCATACCTTATCTTTATCTTTATTATCTTCTGCTCTAAATTAAGTGGCCACACATGGGCTATATTTGCTCTGATTGCTTCCTTTTTTGAAAGAAAAAAGCAAAAGCCTCCATCTTTCTCATCCCACTTTATTATTCCATCTTTTCCGCTTTTGTATTTTACGTGAAGAACAGCAGCGTAAATATTTCCCTCACGGTCAATATTGACAATCTTCCACCCATACCCAGTCTTCGGTATTGGTACACTATTTGAATGTAAACTATTACACATTTTAGTCAACCTCCTTTCTTTTTAGATAATTTATACTTTTTCATAAACTCCTCCGCCGTCATATCCAACTCCCACGCCAATTTAATAAGCACATCCACCGAGGGCCTACTCTTCCCTCGCAATACACGACTAACGTGGGATATTGATAACCCCGTATTCTTAGCAATTTCAGTGTAAGACTTCATTTATTTATTCCCATAAAACTGAAATGTTCCTCTTTTACTAAATTTAGCCTTCACTTCTTCGTGGGAACCACCTCTAAGTTGCGGAGGGTCAGGCAAGAATTGGGACACTAAAGGACGGTCAATTGATTTATGTCCATACAACTTCTTCATTATTTTATACGACTTTTTCAATGCCCTTTCTTCATCTTGCCTTATCATCTCACGTGAAACACCAAACGTTTTCCCTATTTCATCAAGGGTCATGCACCTATTAACACTGATCGCACAATTGTCAAATTCTTCGCAATTAATGAAAAACTCGCATCCAAATTCCTTGCAAGATTTATAACCATTTTTTAGACAAGGAAGTTCCTCTTTACTTAATGTAATTGTTTCATTCTTTGCAATGAATTCGACTCGATCATCAAAGATTACTATATTTCTAAATACCTCTCCTCTGTACTGATGTGGTATTCCCATCGCTTATCCGCCATTAGATTTTAGTTATTTCGGATTAAGTCTTTTGTCCGGTTCCAAATCGAAAGAACATTTCTTTCTGTCATAGAAAGTTCTTTCCGCTTGAGGGGCTTCATCACACCCCAAGTGATGTGCACAGGCTGTAACTTCCCATTTTGAAGAATGAAAAATACGGGATCTGACTCTTTGACAGTTTTTGCTCTTTTCTTTCTTGATTTTCTTTGCTTGGTGATGGGTGGCGGGGATTCAACTTCGGGTGGGGGAGATGCTGGTACTTTGTCGGCTGGAGCTCCCGTTGTTTTGGTCTCTGTGGCCTCTTTGGAAGCGTTACTTTTCTTTAATGATTTCTTTTCTGCTTTAGGGGGCGGATTGAATTTCTTTGGATTTGGTATTAACCTTTCACCACATACTTCACAGGTCAGACGATTACGGGGGTTCTCGATTCCACATGCAGGGCATTTAATAGGTTCTTTCATTTGTATCTCCTTTCTTAGGGGTTAGAAGTGAAATAATGGGGAGATCCTTCGACCTCCCCTCTCCTAAATATTGCCCTCTACCAATAATGTTATTGTGACTTTAGTGCATCCGCATTCCCCCTTTCAGTTAAAGGTTATTTTGCTTGATAGACAAACTTTATAAACTAAAAATTAAGTTTTGTCAAGGTAATATTTGCTTCACAGGCAAAGTGTTTTTACGTGCCTCCTTTTGCCTTTTGGATAACCGACTCTACGAATTGAAGTTCTTTCAAGCACGCCACACCCTTTTGAAAATAAGCATAATCCAGAGTAGATTTGGCTATTTCGCACGCCTCCAAAAGATTGGGAGCGGTGGCGATAAGATGAGCATTACTTGGATGTGCCAAAGCGACTACTTCTGAAAAACCCTCTTCATCTTCTATACCAATGGCTACCCATTGTCTCTCTGTTCCAATATCTTCTTTTAGTTGTTGCGCCTGATCGTCCATTGTTACCATTCCATTATCTACAATCCACGGCCCTGGTGTATGTTTCATTTCCTTTTTCTCCTTTCCTTTAGTTCCAATTTATCGCAGAAGCAAGGGCATTAAAGATTTAACTCTTTATACCATTGATTGATTTGATTTTCATCTATTGCCCAATTCTCTGTGTAGGGTGGATTTGAAGCAGTTAGCCCTTCACTTTTTTCTATTGTAATTTTCATAATTGCCGTGTTCTCTGCTTTATGTGTTTTTAAAGATAGGATAATCCCTCTTTTTAGGGCAGCTTGTAAATTTGCTACTTTTTGTTTGAGATTTTTCATCTTCATCTTTCATCCCCCCATTTCATTCATGTCCTTCCATCCAGAGAAAACCATTCCTATCAGTGGACAAGTTTGGTAAGATGGTAGGACATTCGTGTATTCTTTTTTAGCTATTCTGTGGGCTTGTCTTAAAGTGTGTGCTTCTATGTCTCTTGTGCGCCATGACCCTTGAAGCAAAAAGATATACCATCTTTTCATTGTGCCACCTCCTTTCTATCCTATCGCCTTCATTACTTCTTTCCCTACATCTATTTCAGGGTGTTCTCCGATAATGTAGGCAATCTCTTTGACAACCTCCGATAACCCATGTTTGAGTATGAGGTTCTCAAGCTCTATTGATTCTTCTTGTGTGATTGTGATCTCTTCCATTTTTCACCTCCTTTGATCATTTATGCAGGATCACTCCCTTTCCGCATAATCTTATACCAAATTAACCAAATCTCTTTGTTGCATTCATCACAAAAGTATTTTGTTCGACATTCCACCGTCCCATCATTAATAGAAGATGGTTTGGTTCTGGTTTCTCCTTGAGTCATAACGGTACAACAAACTAATGGGCCGATGATTACCATATTCTCCTTTTCTGCCTCGATGTTCTATTGGGCTGTCAAATGTTAGATACAATTTTTAATATAGGGATTTCAAATATAATGGCTTAATTTCTTCTTCCCGATCTCTTTTGTCACAAAGTTCTTTACAATCTTTTAGTTTAAAAGCCCAGTGCCATTTGTAATGACTCGGATCATTAAACCGATCTCCTTTTTCAGCTTCAAATCTCTTTATTGTGATATGGCCTCCGACTGTCTCAATATACCAATCTTTATATTTTCTAACTGGCATTCTATTTTCTCCTTTCTCACCTGCAATGCAGGGAGGGGATAAGAGTTAAATTATTTTAAAGCGTCAAGCGCACCATTCAACCGTCTCGTTCTTTCTTCTTCCGGTAAAGTGTCCCAGTCGTCTGGAAAACTTACTCCTTCACCCAGGCTTGCTTTCATCATCCGTACCTTCCAATCGTTCTTCTCCTTCGGTGTATCACAGAGGATGTCCCCAAATGCTGCCACCATACGGAGACTTTTGAAAGCATCCTCTTCTTTATAGTTCTTAATAAATGCTTGGGCTTCTTCTTTCTCGGAGTTAGAGAGGGCTTTTGTCTTTTCGACCAAACTTTGCATGACACTTTGAAATTCGTAACTCTCCCATGTCCGGTTCAAATAACAAACCTTTGTCTCATCCGTCCGGCGTCCATTCACATATAGGACGGCGGTATGTTTAAATGCTATCCTCGTTTTCTTCCACTCACACTCAATTTCAATCCTATCGTTAACCTTAAAACTTTTCATAGCAGTGTTCTCCTTCCCTCCAGTGTTATATCGGAGCGTCTAAGTTATTGTTAATTAGTTGAGTGGGTAAGAAATAACTTATATGTCCCAACCACAAAATATCCATCTTCCAATAATACTGCTTTGGTATGCTTCTTTGCTCCGTTTTCTAATGCACATTCCCAAAAGAGCTTCTCTGCTTCTTTATTACCTTCATCATCATCTTTAAAAGAAGCGAGTTTAAGTATTGAATTACTTACTTCTTCAATGACACTAACCGTATTTAGTTTCATTTATCCCTCCATTATTGTCTAAGTTATTGAATGCCTGTTTATAGTCTACCATTGGTCTATGCTTTATCTCTTACTCTATGTCATCCTGAGCATTAATTTAGTCCGTTCCAGTCTCTCCGTTCTCAATAACCGCCATTTCATTGATATGAGCGGTTTCTTTTATGATATGATGATCAATGATTCCTTTGCATTCTTTTACCATGTACTCAAACCCATTACCTCCGTTATTATGCTCTGGATAGAATCCCCAGCACGAATCAATGTCTTCTCCGTCTTTTTTAATCATATACCCGACTACATTCCCTTCAAGGTAATCCGCATATTCCTGGACTTCTGCTTCCAATACCTTAAATGCTTTCTCCGTCAAACTCTTTGACATTCTTTTTTTGCTCCATTCCTTGAGTATTTTATCTTTAGTAACAGCTATGAATCCCACTAACCCGCTATCAAACTCAGCGTGGCCTTGAGGTAATCTTCCACACCAAGGATTCCCGTTTCGTGAAGATTTAAGATATAGACCAGAATGGTCGTAAAGGTAAAGAGATAATGAGATAACATTTTTTCTTTGAACGTATTCCTTGATCTCCTCAGCACTCATTTTTTTACTTTTTTTATAGTCTCCGAGGTTATACCGTGAGTGCTTACATAGCATAGTGCCAAGATTGTCATTTTCACGTGGATCTTGCGGACCTTCGTCTTGATAAATCTTAATTTCGTAGCCTTTATATTCGATAGTTTCAATCGGTTCCATTGTTTCCTCTCTTTCTATAAATGCTGTATCCTACGCTAAAATGTCCTGTTTGACAGAATCCTACTTTGACCCGTTCACCATTTTTAATACACATTTTCACTTTCTCATTTAACGTCTTGATCTGATTCTCTGGATTGTGACTACTATCCCCTAACGTTGCCACCCAGCCACAATGCAGGTTACTATTTTGCATTCCCACGTGACCGATACTTTCAATCTTTACGTCTTCATTCGGTTCAATAGACTGATAACCTGTTTTTTCAGCCATCCTGTCAAGTTTATCGTAATCTTGGAATATCTTGACTTTGATAGGTGGTTCAATAGGAAACTCTTTTTGTAATATGAAATTTCTCATGTTATCTCCATCGCTCCGGTGTTGTGTCGGATGGTCAAAGGTTCATTCCTATTGAGCACTAATGGAAGTGATTTCTTGATCAGATAGAGAATCATTGTATATTGGTTCGATTCCCTCATCTATCAATCTCATTCCAATTAATCTGTTTAAATCCACGTCCCAAATATAAAACTCTCTTCCATTTTCCATTTCAAATCCTCCTCTACTCGGTGTTATATTGAGTTTGTCAAAGGTTAACATCATCCTCCGATTAAAAGTATTTCTGTTTTACATAAAGTACATTTAACGAAGATATTCCCGTTATCATCTTTATAAATGATGAACGTTGAATCGGTTCGATGGGTTCGACAAGTGCATTCTAACTTAAACCCTATTGCTTCTTCTTCCCATGATATTTCCATATTCCCTCCATTTCCTCTCTTATCCGGTGTCATATCGGATAGGACATATAATAATGATAGACTATTTTGAATGAATCGGTGATAGACTTTCATGCGAAATACATCTTAACTCACCAATGGGATAACCATTTTTAGCTGCATTAACATAGATTGTAACATCATCCCCATCTGTTTCAATCTTAATCCATTTCTTGATTGATAAGGCTTGACGGATAGCATAGTCTGATGGTGTGCAGTGTTCAAACGCTATAATTGTGCCAGGATTTGCTATTTCAACTTTGCAATTAATCTCATAATCTTCATGCTCTTTATATCGATCATTGACCTCATATCCGTCTTTTGTATTACCAAAAACATCATAACTCCATACTTCCCATCTTGTGTTAATACGTTTATGCTTCATTTGTGACCTCGCTTTCTTGCTTCGATGATATATTGAGCGATCAAAGATTAAATAGTTTTTTCACCATCCATTTATTTAAAGCAGTATTCTGTCTTTTTATGACGATGGTGCTTGCTTTCTCATTATCTCCATTACAGAATGGACAGGGGTGAGCCTTAAACATTGGGGATTGACATTTGATACAATAGAAATCATATCTAAGTTTTCTCATTTTATTCCCTTATTTAATTTTTACCTTTATAGGTGCAATCCCAATGCCAAATTAACATTTATTTTTACCAGCCAAAACTTCAATGATATCAAGGGCACTATGCAAGGTTTCCATAACTCAGGAAAACTTTACAGGGTAAAAAAGTAAAACTATGCAAAAGATACAGAGTAACTCAGTATTTACCTTGACAAGTTATTCTTGATATGTTACATACCCTACTAACTTGATAGAAATACTTATATGAAACAGTACTTATCCCCAACTGAGTTACGATTCTGGGATTCCTACCTTGCAACTGGTAATATCGCCGCAAGCGCTAAACATGCGGGAAGCAACGGGAAGAACACCCATAACCTACACGAGACTGGTCGCAAGATTTTGGAAAGATTGGGAGTTACACTCCAGGATGTACAAGAAGCAATGGGAATTACTGATTCATACTTAACAGAAAAACTACAAAGGGGATTGAGCGCAACTAAACGATATTATGGCACTTGGAGAGGGGATATAGTCGAAGGACCGGAGATAGATGATACACCTACACGGCTGAAAGCTCTTGAGATTGCTCATCGTTTACGTGGTCAATTCATTGATCGGCATGAGTTAACTGGTAAGGATGGAGGGGACATCAGCCTTGTTGTGAGTGCTCCGGTCAAAGGCAAAGGTAAGAAAACAGTGTCGTTTTGATGCTTAACTTGTTGATATTGTTAAACAAAGTGCCAAAGGTAACATAATAAATCTTATCAGACGTGCCCTGCAAGTCTTGATAGTCAAGGGTTGGCGGGCAGGGCACAAACAATGAGGACGAGGGGCAGATGACTAACCAACCAGACCATGCCACGGAGCAAGCAAGGATCATGCCAACCAACAAGAATAACAAATCCTATGGGAACAGTAGGGAATCAAAAAACCGTGGATACCCCCCTTTCCTCGACGGTATAGGTATAGAAATACCTTCCCTATATACTCCACCCTACTCAGACGCATCAAAATTTAGTGACAAAAATTGTCACCTAAGTAACGAGCCCCAAAATTGTTACACAAACAATGAATCTAAGAATTGTCACTATGTGGGAGGATGGAAATTTTTTTCTGTGTGTGAAAGGGAGAAAAAATTTCACACACAAAGTAGTGTGGAAAACTTCACGTGGCAGGATTGGGCGAAAGTTTGATGCCTGAAAATTTTTCGTGTTCAGAGTTGGGTAAAAATTTGTGTTAGGCAAACCCTGTGACGAAGCCGGTTGAGGTAAGCCACTACCAAACGTGCCATAGGGATATAGGGGATTCAGGATGTGGTCAGTCGTCAGTAATGGCGAAAAGTTCTGGGTTCTTAAATAAACGGTAGAAATTTTTCACCTGCGAGACTGAAGCAAAATTTAGGGGGGGATAATGCCTGATAAGAAGAAGATTCGCTATGGCGGAACGAGTGCGATTGAGAAGATGGAAGAGGCAGCAGGAATTGGGTCTACGCCACTTGTGCCTAATACTGGTACAGCGACGATGCCCTCCGTGGTTCCTGAACCCCCTGCATCGGAACCAAAGATATTCGAGCCTGGAAAGAGATACCCAATAAGTGACATAATGGAGAAGCAATCAAGTCTGCGGAGGAGATCGGTAATGGGAAGTAAGTCATTCTCGGATGCGGAGTTGAAGCAGGGATACAGGAAAATAAAGTGAATCACGATGAGGGGCTATCCAAAAGGTTTCGTCCTGCGGTGATGCCTCTCATCTGAATGATGGTGACAATGCCTAAACCTATCGAAGCAAGTTTCAACCCGAATCTCACACAATGGGAGTTCATAAAGTGTGATAAGCCGGAAAAACTTATTGTATCCCCACGAGGCGAAGGGAAGACAGATTCGGGGATCATGGATATGACCTTCTGGGCATCCATGATTGAGAAGAAATATAGACCCCTTCCGTGGGCAATCATACGTGATACTTGGAAGAACCTTGAACGCACCACACTACAGAGTTTCATTCTACCGAAACCAGGCTCATTTGCAAGTCAAATTAGAGGAAGATTGCAAATTAGGGACGGAGGGCGACAACTTGTACTCCCAAATGTGTGGAGAGCTTTTCTGTTCGGCGTGGATTCACCCGATGACCTTAATCAACTTCAATCCATGCAGTTATTTGGATTGTGGATAGAGGAAGCTGCACCTGCATTAGATGATAGAGATGCAATAGGTAGCGGAATATCAGAAGAGGTATGGCAGATTGGTCTCACCTCTCTCAGACACCAAATAATGAGTAATGAGGCAACAGAGTTTGTGAGAGAAATGAGTGTGAAGGGAGGCAAGGAGCACCTGACACCTGCGGAGATCAAGGAGGGATTGAAGCTGGGTGCTCTCGTGGCGAAAGACTTCGGGGATGGAATTGAGTTGTTTTTGAAGGGCAGGCACGGAATAATCACAGAAAATTATCCATCTGAAGATCACTGGACATGGATGAGATTTCACGAAGAGCCAACATCACAGCAAGCGATGTTTCAAATCCCTCGTGGTGAGAATCCGTTTGTTGACCAGATTTATCGAGAGACGATGGAAAAGTCCCTACAAAACAGACCCGATTTACTTGACAGATTAGTGTTGGGTAGACCTGCCCATGTGCAACTCGGTATCGCCGTCACTCCTGAATATCACGAGTCGTTAAATAGTGGCCCGTGGCACAGGTCGGACAAGAATCTTGAGCCGATGCCGAATCTGCCTGTATATCGCTTCTGGGATGGGGATTTGCATCCTTCGACGGTATTTGCACAGATTACTCCTCGTGGAAAGTTTATTGTAACGGATACACTGAGGGGGATTGAGACTGGCATGGGGATGAAGCAATTCATCGACCAACAGGTGAAGCCCCTTATTCAGAACCGTTATCACACGATCACCAAGTGGCGAGACTTGGGCGACCCCACACTTCGTGACCGTG
>Ga0315296_10003958_pt1 | contig 12261 bp, 11 predicted proteins | sample YL17G14_18_MG_FD_203921 | JGI IMG/M metagenome (GOLD analysis project Ga0315296, IMG submission 203921) | Sediment microbial communities from Yellowstone Lake, YNP, Wyoming, USA - YL17G14_18 | ecosystem: Environmental > Aquatic > Freshwater > Lake > Sediment | place: USA: Wyoming | collected... | reverse complement strand
CGCCAGCCTCACCATCGATAAGAATGATGTCAAAGCTCCGGGAAAGGGACTCTATGGCGTCACGCAAAAGATCATTGACGGGGCAGAAACATCCTGCTCCCTCCCGTTTGCCCATTGCTAGCAGGGCGAACCCATCTAGCTCAACCAGGGCTTCGAGAATCATGTAATCAAGCATGCTTACTACTTCGATCTTGGCCTTCTTACCGCCAGTGCGCGCCGCTCTGATTATTTCCTCGCTGACATCCCCCATCGTCTTTGGTTTAGCCACTCCAAGAGCCTGGGGCAAACCTACTACCGGGTCAGCATCGACCAGCAGCAGCTTACTGTTGCTGCCAACAAGAACCTTGGTCAGGAGCACGGTAACCGCAGTCTTTCCTACACCACCTTTGCCACATATGGCAATTGACCTCATGGGCGATGAAATCATATCCATGTATTGCCCTTCCTTACGTCCATTGCTCAGCGAGCTTTCCCCACTGTCCTGGCGGCTTTTTTTCGGCGCAGGATGACCATCTCCCTGATACTATCGCACACCACTTTCTCATCGCAGGTGGCGCAGCTATATTCAGTACACTCGTAGGTGCCATCGCCTTGTCTTACCAGTTTTCTCAGCTCTCCGCTGAACTTGCGAACGCCGACGGCAATGCCGTCTAACTTAGCCACATCCTCCTTACTCGAGGTAACAAAAATGACCTCAGTGGCCTGGACCAAGGGGCGCTTCAATCTGTAAATTGCCATTAGCGCCCGGCCCAGAGTTTCAGTGGTAGAGCCAACATCACAGCCGACAACGAGCAAGCGATATATCCCCGTTCTAGCGCGTCATGACGGTCTCGAGAAATTTCCCTATCCTCGCGTGGACCTCCTCCTGAGACACCACCCTGTGGTCAGCGATATCGGCATCAAACATCATTACTGGAATTCCGCGCTCGCGACAGATGTCCCGCAGCAGGCCATACGAACCTCTAACCCACTTGCAGCCCAAAGCACCGTTGACGATAATACAATCACATTGCCACTGTTCAAACGCATTCAGGGTGTCTTCGATCCAAAGGTCAGACGCGCCCCGGCCGTGTCTCCCCATATGAACCCCTAGCGCCCTCCTCGCCATCCCTCTGATAATGCTTTCTGCGGTGGAGGTATCTACTGGCTCGTGATGCTCCCAGCTACCCATGGCCACCGGAGTCACTGCTCCAAATTCCCCTGCCATCCAATCGAACAACGCGATATCCCAGATTACGGGCAAATAGTTCCAGACCACTCTCACCTTTTCCTCTGGGACTGCCTTTTCTCCCCTAGCTATTCGTGCTTTCAAGGCATCAAGGCGGGCTTTCACCGCCTCAGTGGCTATAGGAAGGCCAAGGTTGAGCAGAACTTCCGTGGCCAAAAAAGGGCCGTTCTGGGGCAGGGGTTTCATTTTTAGCAGTTCTGTCCCTTCAAGCCAATATTCGACAAAGCGGTTACTCTCTTCCGCCACTTCCTTAAGCCGATCATAGTCCAGTTTCTTCCCGCTGTGCTCTTCGAGGAAGAAAATGAGCCCCTTGTACTGGTTTACCCAGTACTCCATGGCCTCCGGTTCGTCCATCCAATAAGGACAATCGAGGACGTACAGGGGGGCTCCGGTAAGCTGCGCCGCAACTTGGTAGATTGTTCTGGTATTGTCACAGGGATAAGATGGCATTACGATCATGCTCGGAGGCGGTATCGTACCTGTCAATACGCCCCCTATTATGGCCCGACCGGCAGTGCAGAGTTGGGGAGGAATCCCAGCCTCTTCAGCAGGATCGAGGATGGGATTGCCACCCGCCATGACAGCCTCCAGTATCTCAGGCATGCCCATCATACCCGGTGCCCCTGCAGCCGGCCACACCTCAGGGGCGAGGGGTTGTAGGTCCATGGCTATCATCAATTCGCACCAAAAGGTAAATTGGTTCCATACTATAGGTTTCCCCTCATCCACTGCACTCAGGATCCTCCCCACCCAGTCCATAATTGCTTTCATTTCCGGTGGTTCCTGTACATCTTTGAGCAGCGCATATGTTAGTCGATGAGCTTTATATTTTTCTTCCATAAAGCTACCTCGCAATTGTCTCCAAGAACGCCTGAACCCTGGTTCTCATCTGCCCCACGGCAGTCATCAGATATTCCCTTTCCAGGATTAGGCACGGGGTGTCATCCCTTTTTGCCTGCCATTGAATCATGGCGCCGTCGCACGCCCAGCTATCACAGAACTTCATTCGCTGAACGATAATCCCATCAGCTTTGAACTCCTGGGCCAAATCCCTTATAAACTTAAGCCTTCGCGGAGAATCGACCATGCGGGGACAGGAAATGCGCTGGATGTAACGCTGGGCCAGGGCGGCTACGGGCTCAGAATCCTCCTCAACTAGATCCCAGAACGCCCTAAGCCCGAAACACAGCAAGTCGGTGACCACCAGCCCGCCAAGCTGTTCAATGACTCTTATATAGGCAGGATCCTCAAGGTCACCGCCTGCTAGCACCAACCTGGCTCTATAATCGGAAAAACCAGCTCGTCCCTTGAGTTCATCCAGCACTTGCTTTAGCAGCTGGTTAAATTTTTCCGCCGGCATTGAAGTGCTGGCAATACAAATCCCCAGGACCTCAGCACCGGTAATTGGGGGCGCCTCCTTCTTCCTCAGCTCATAGAGGCTCTTAAGGAGTCGGCGCTTCTCGTTGTAGGTCTTTATGCTCCGGCGCAGGGCGTCATCGGTGATGGTCACTCGGAAGTGGTCCTCCAGGCTCTGCTTAAATCTGTCCAATTGAAATGTCATCCACTCCACAGCTAGTGCATCAGTCTTAAAAGGTACGTCAAGAAAACGGAGATAAAAGGAGTCGGGGAGATTGACTTTGCCGTAGCGCCAGGCATCGAACATACGACCAATATGATCACAACTGTGGAGGGCAACAAGCCCATCAAGGAATTTGTATTCTCCCCTCATTGCTTGGTCAAGGGAGTGGCGACAAAAGGTGCAGGTTGTACTGGAGGCATAAGCATCCCCAAGCTCCGAGCTGGTACTCCCTGTGGCCCTCATCCGATAAGGGAGCATGCCAGCAGCGTGAATGATCTCTTCAGGAACATAGGTGCAATAGTAGCCAATTATCTTGCCGCCCTTTTCCTTCCAGCGGGCGATGTAGGGATTGGTGAGGGTATCAGCCTGTTTGGTCAATTCCTCTAATGCTGTCATGCGACCTTTGGACATCCGAACCTTTCTTTAACCAGTGACAGCCTGCTCCAAGACCACAATAGCAGGATTTAAGCCGGGGCCACTAGATGGAGATTGGGAACTGGGCCATTCCGCTCCCAATGCGGGCGGCCAAATGTGCCATCATCCATCCCGCGGCATCGGCCACGCCATGGTCCAACTGTTGTCTGAGAACGGACCGGATCTGCTGTCTCAAAGAAGACATCGTCCCCGTTGGGAGGTCCTCCGCCAGAGCATCCAGGCCATTGATGGTCTCCATCAGAGCTCGCTTAAGGTTGTGGTTCTCCTCGCTGACATCTGGTGGTCCGACTTCGACCTTTTTCAGCTCATGATCAAGCCTTTCAATCAACCCATTCCTCACTGCATTTTTAGATAAGGCCTTCTCCGCACGCAGCACCGCCAGCACCCTCCCTAGAACCTCCCTCATCCCCTCGTTTTCCTCCTTTAACTCCTGACTCTTCTCTTCCACGACTGGTGCCAGGAAACGTAACACTGTAGCAATTGACATCGCCTGCTCTAAAGCGAAAGCCGCAGTCAAATTGGGAATTATCACCTGCTCTATGGTTTGAGCAGACCTTTCCAGCATTATCTTGTTTATTGGAGTTCCCATAACACCTCCTTCGGGTGGGATCCTCTTAGTCTAGAATCCCAGCAGCTGAGCCGCTGCGTCCCCCACCCGGGGCAAGACGGCGGGCCAGATCCATAGTTGGCGCATATCAGGATTCTCAGACTCGATGCCAATCTTTATACCGGCAAGTCCAATACATATTAACGCAGCAGCGGCGACTATCTCCCAGAACAAAAGCCTCTCCATATTCACCTTTACCCCTGCCTTTTCTTCGTAAGCACGGATGAAGTCCGCATCATTACAAAAGCCCTCGTAGCCTATTTTCAGGAACATACAGGACCAGCCGAGATCGCTCATAGGATCGCCGATGTGTACTGACTCCCAATCTAGAAGAGCTACAATTCGACCATCGCGGGCGAGGACATTTCTCAAGTGGTAGTCACCGTGACACAGTGTAGTGTGCTCAACCCTGGGTATATTCCTTTTCAGCCAGGTAACCAGTTCCGCCATCACCGGCTGAGGGCTGTACTTATTGTCTTCTGCCACCCGCTGGAAAGCTGCGATCGCCGTTTCCAGACGCTGGTAGTCCATCTCGGGCACGCCCAAGAAGGAGAGGTCAAGGGCCTGCCAGTCTAGTCCATGTATCTTGGCCAGTATTTCGACATAGTCCTTCACCAGTTGCGCATGGTGCTCTGGGTGATTCATATAGTAGCCCTCGCCCAAGACTTCTCCCTCTATCTTTTCCATAACGCAGAAGGGGTGTCCCAAAACCCCGCAATCCATTTCCACCCAATAGACTTTGGGCACCGGAATCCCAGTCCCATGTACTTTCTTCAGCACCTCATATTGAGGTCTAAAATCGCGTGGTTCCATCTCGACTAGCACAGAATCGCTAAATCCTACCTCCATCTGTATAATCAGACTTTCAGAAACTGGACCCTGAGCCTCTCGCCAAGTTAGGGTAACGAGATAGTTCTCACGGGAAACCCCTGCTGTCAGTTGATCCATCCCTACCACTGACAGTTCTTCCCGTTGCGGAAACTTGGCGTTAAGGTATGCCTCCAACCTTTGTCTCAAATCTTGAGCTTTTTCCATTTGCCCCCTCCCAGCAAAGTCCTAAAAGCTGGGTCTATACTGCCAGGTTTCGACCGGGCAAAAAGCGGTCTCAAGCAACCCCACCCCTGACTCCCCATCCAGTTGGAACTCAGCCTCTCGGTGGTTCGGCTGACTGTAGATGCCGAAGAGCGGAGACTTAACCTCAAGCGGCTGGGATACATCCCATTGTTCCCCCTCAACATGAAAGGGCCCCTATCCAATCCGTGCCGGCCATCATAGCCTCCGCCGCTCATGCAGGCCACGTGAGATATCGGCTTGGCAACGACACGTCTCTATTCCCCAACGGCATCTTTTAGAAGCATCTCCATCTTGGTATATGCCCTAACCCCGGGGATAAACTGTATCCGGATGACATTCACATTGGGATACGTCCCCAGTCCTGCCATCAACTCCAACGTGCCCTCGGCATTATGGCAGGTAAAGAAAAACCGATCCGTAAAATAGGGATCATCACTCTCCACTGCATCAATAGTATCTCAGGTCTGGTGAACTAAGTACTCATCCCACTCCGTTATCGCCATTTGCTCGCTCCTTTCGGAGTTCTGAGCAGCCCCCGCTTTTTCCCACCACGCATTATACAGAATTTATAAAACTTGTGCATCGTTATTTCAATCGGGGGTTCTATTTTTAGATCAGCAACAGCCTTGTGCTCCTCCTTGGTCAGGGTCAAGCCGAGGTCAGTTTCGGCAAAATAGAGGTAAACTACCTCCTCACTTATTTGTAATATATATTGAGGGACCTTTTAGCCAATCATCTCGAGGAAGGCCTGAACCCTCGTCCGTAACCGTGCCAAGGCTCCCTCGCTGTAATCACGCTCCAGATATATGCTTGGCAAGCCAATACTGGCAAGATAATCCTCAACCCCGGGCACTTCATAGCCATGACTATCGCAATACCTCACCGCCTGTAGGATTACCCCGTTAACCTTCCAGTCTTTAGCATAATCCCCCAGATAGCTGAACCTGTTTTCCAGGTCGGCCATATAGTCTTTCCTGGCCTCACCGGGAATGCCTTCCTTGAAGGTGCGGGGGCACCGAAGTTCCACTAGGTAGTGATAAGCTAAACCATCTAAAGGGTCATTGGTGAGCTTGACATCTGGAAAATAGGCTCTACTGCCGACACAGGTATCATCCATCACAACATTGGCATCAAGGCTCTCAATCATCTCGATAAAAGCTACATCGTCTATGATGCTGCCCCAAAGAAGAAGTCTTGCCGGTTTCCGTGGCGGACCATCCCTGCGTTCCTTGACCTCGTTTATAACCTCCCTCAACAGCTCACTTCCTTCTTCTACAGGGAGGCTCATTAGGGCCACCATCACTTGAAGAGTCTCTGTTCCTGAGATTAGGGGCGGGCCGGGCTTTCTTAAGTCATACAATTCCCGCACCAATGCCCGCTGCTGATTATGGGCTTCGATGGCTTCCCTGAGTCTTCCTGGAGAAAGTTCCTTTCCGGTAAACGATTCCAAGGTCTTTTGAAAGTCCTTCAGCAACCCCCGTTGCTGCTCCTGGGCGGTCTCATGAATGGTATGGGGCGTATCTATAAAGTGGGAATAAGGCATCTTTACGGTCATGTTCCAGATGCCAGCTAAGCCAGCACCTACATCACAAATGTGAGCCATAACTACCCCATCTAGGAAGTCATACTTACCTTTCAATCCCAGGTCAAGACAGCTACGAAGAAAAGGGCAAACTACTGTTGGCAGGTAAGCATCTGCCTTGGTTATCGGTTCCCTCATATCTCCAAATATCCTGTACGGGACTAAGTCAAGAGCAGTTATCATCTCCAAAACAGGATAGATACAAAGGTAACCCATCACCTTCTTCCCTTCCGCCCGAAGTTCTCTAACCCTATGGGGTCGGTCTTGATAAATCTGCCTCACCCTACTGAGTCCATGGCTTGCCTCTTCTACCATTGGTAAAACCCTCTTATGATGAACTTTGTCTGCTTTACCACTCCAGCCCTTCTTCCTTCCTAACCCCCTTGTAATGATCCATAATCCCTTCGAATGCCTCTGCCTTCTTCAAAGCATCGGCAGGGTCGAAGAGGCTTATATCAACGGTATCCCCCGCAATTACTAGGGAAGGAACCTTCCATGCTTCCATCAATAGAGTCTGAACAAAGGGTAAGGCGAAAGTAGCCGCACGACAGGTGAGGAGGGGATGGAGAAAAGCCCCATCAATTTGGAAATCCCTGACACTCTTATAGAGTAGCCGATGAGCAGATCCTTCCCGTTTTATCTCCTCAATAATCGTGGAGGCCTCCTCAGGCTCGTAGTCATCATAAATGGATTGAGCGAGCCCCCGATAACGGGATCTGACATAACGTTCTATGGGCTCGCTGACCATACTCAAATCTGCATCAAAGGGTTTTAGGGGGTGATAGGCAGCCTCGGTCACAAAGTTCCAGCCCCTCTCCGCCAACTGATCGAAAAATCCTAAGCTATGCCAGGGAGGGAGCCCAATAAATGTCACTCTATATTTCTCCTCCCGGTTAATACCTGCTATCTTATTGTCCACCCTGTAATTGACCTCATCATACATATTACGATATAAGCCTGTTATTGCTTCGTAATCTCTTGCCCCCCTGTACATAGAGGCGGACATGCTGCTCCAAAAGTCTCTGGAATGCATAGGGCCAGGTCTTGCCTTACGCAGCTCGTTAACCTCATACCACACCGCGTTCATCTCTTTTGTTCCCTCTCGCGTCTCCTCTAATCTATCCCAATCCATCTTCTTACCCAGCAGGCGTTCGAGGAAGGTAACAAAGTTCCTTAGTTCTTTGACCAAGAAATTAACATCGCGCTCATAAGCACCTTCCATCAGGGCCTCCCTTGCCCCGGGACTGGGGGACTCCAGTGTCCATAGCGGTGCATCCAGGTAGCGCCCCATAGCTTGAAACCACTTAAACCTGGCATCACATGCCATACCCGAAGCCAGCAGTAACGTTGGTTTGGGCATCCCTCCTGCGGGTGCCTCCGGTGGTATTTCCCCCCCCAAATCCCTCATCCTGGCAGCATAGCCGAGGCCGTTTCGGGCGTAGCCACACAAATGGGTAGGAAAGCCCTCAGCATCGGCGCGCTCCAAAAAGGGCGCGGTACGTCCCAAAGCTGCGCAGACAGTACCGTAGTTTTCCGGGTAGACTGTTTCCACATCCATGGCCTCAAGGATAGGGCCAGCCCAGCCCTCAGCCATACACCAGGCGACAGGTCTTCCTTCTTTCTTAGCTTCTAGTCCTGCCTGGTATATTTTATCTACATAAGCTCGGAGCGCGTACATTGACTGTAGCCTGTTTATTGCTCTTGTCTTAACTCCCTGTGTCATCGTTAGAATCCCCCGAATGAATTAATTTTGCTTGCACGGCTTCATAGTATCAAATAACTTCCTCATCTCGAAGCCTGGCAATCTCCTCCCAGCTATAGCCACCAATCTCGATAAGGACTTCCTCAGTGTGCTGACCAAATTCAGGAGCTTCACACTTAACCTTCCCCGAGGTTTTGCTCAACTGGATTGGGATGCCAACTACCTTCACTGGACCGAGAACAGCATGATTGCAATCGATAATATAATTGTTTGCCAAAACCTGCGGGTCATTAATCAGGTCAGCGATAGTTTGAACCGGAGCGGGAATGAGATCGCCCGGTTCCTTAAGAATTTTCATCCATTCCGCCAGTGGCTTAGTGAGGAAGATTTCATCCATAATAGCAATGAGCTCCTCACAATTCTCCGCCCGCTTGTCCATATCGGCAAATCTGGGGTCGTTTTCCAGATGCCCCATACCCAAAGCCTTGCACAGCGAAGACCATTGTCTACCCGATTGCAATGCCGCTAGGACAAGCCACTTTCCGTCCTTACACTGATAATAATTCCACAGCGGGTTAAGCGCCCTTTTTCTATTTGGCCTGGTTATCTCTGCCCCGTAATAAAGCTGCATACTTATAGTTAATCCCTGTAAGGCTATCATGCTCCCTAAGTGAGACACGTCTACCTGCTGGCCAACTCCAAGCCTCTCACGTGCTACTAGAGCAGCCAATATCCCATAGGCAGTCATTATCGCTCCCATCTGGTCGGCAATGCCCATCTGTATTAGCAATGGGGGCATATCTGCCTCTCCCATCATGGTCATCATCCCACACCTTGCTAGTCCAACATAATCGAAAGCCGGCTCCATAGCCTCAGGACCCTTTGGCCCAAAGCCAGAAGCTGCGGCATAAATAAGCTTAGGATTATATTGGCATAGGGTCTCGTAATCGAGCCCTAACTTTTCCGGTACGCCTTGCCGAAAATTATGCACGAAGACATCCGAATTCTTGACCAACCGATAAATCACCTCCCTCCCTTTCTCCTTGGCTAGGTCTAGGGTGATTCCCCTCTTACCACGGTTATTACACTCGAAGTAGGCAGCTCTTCCCTGGAGTAGATCTGGCCTGCCTCCTGGCTTCAACCCCCGACCTCCATCACCGGTGACCGGATGTTCTATATGAATCACATCAGCCCCTAAGTCAGCCAGCATAGCTGTCGCCACTGGTCCCATCTGCCATTGAGTCCAATCAAGAATGCGAACACCTTCAAGCGGTCCAGCCATATTCATATCCCCCTCTTCAGCAGTAGCAACGCTACCTCATCTGGAGATTTCACAAGGTATAATAGCTCCCTCTGCATTAATTATCACACATTCCGGTCGAGACGGTCAAACTATAGGGTGAGCTTTTCCGCCAACTAATCTACACGACGTTCCTCACCGTATAGCTTGACGGATTGCACCCTCTGGGGCTACAATAGTGCCAAACTGGAGGTCGAGCGCTGGGAAAAGAAGGGGCTAGGCAGAAACCAGGAAATCAAATCTAAGGGGGAGTGGTAAGCGATGGATCTGGGTCTCAAAGACAGGGTGGCTATTGTAACGGGAGCAGGGCGGGGCATTGGCCGCCAGATCGCCCTTACCCTAGCAGGGGAGGGGGCAAAAGTGGCGGTCAATGATTTCTATGAGGACCGAGCAAAGGCGGTAGCCGATGAGATCAAGGCGGCAGGCGGCCAAGCGATGGGGGTGAAGGCAGACGTAACCAATTTCGAAGAAGTGACGGCGATGGCCAAGAAAGTAGTGGACGAGTGGGGTAGGGTGGACATCCTTTGCAACAATGCGGGAAATTGGGGAATTCTGGACCCGGGGAGGCCGGGAGGGCTCGCAGGGTTCGGCGGACTCTTTGTTGAGATGGACAGAGCCGGCTGGGATCAATGGATAAATATCAACCTTTATGGCAACCTCAACTGCACCAGAGCCGCCCTCGACTACATGATCAACCAGAAATACGGCAAGATAGTCAACACGATCTCGGATGCCGGGAGGGTGGGAGAGCCAAGACAGACCGTCTACTCGGCTGCCAAGGCGGGGACCGTTGGCTTCACCAAGGCCTTGGCTAAGGAGGTGGGCCGCTACTGCATCAATGTGAACTGCGTCTCTCCTGGCGCCACCTATACCGAGGCCACCTTAGGACGCTTCGAGGATAGGGAGAAGATGACCCCAGAGCAGAGGGAACGCGAGCAGGCCGTGTTCCGCGTCTACCCCCTAGCACGGGGGCACCAGAGGCTGGGCCTCCCCTCTGACATCGCCAATGCGGTGACCTTCCTCGCCTCCGATCGTGCTGAGTGGATCACAGGGCAAGTCCTCAGCGTCAGCGGCGGATATTCCATGGTCGACTAGCATCAAAAGGGCAAACAAAACAGGGTTTTGAGGCCGAAAGCCAGTTGACTTGGCAGTAAAAGAAGGGAGACGATTATGAGTGAGGTTACATCGGAGAAGAAGCGCCTTCCTTTGAGGCCGGGGGCCGGGTTTAGGATACCTGAGGAGCCGGGGGCAGAACCCTATCTTATCGCCTCTAAGTGCAGGAACTGCGGCAAGCACTTTGTCCCTACCAGGGTGGTTTGCCTCAACTGCGGCAAGCAAGAGATGGAGGAGGTTGCTCTTGGTGGCAGAGGCAAAGTCTATACTTACACTATTGTCTGTCAGCAGCTTCCCGGTGCCCTGGTACAGGTACCCTATGCCCTGGCTATAATCGCAATGGATGAAGGTTGCCAGGTGCATACGGTGGTGACCGAAGATTGTGAATCCGTCGATGTCGGCATGGAAGTGGAGGTGTACTTCGAGAAGATCATGGAGGATAACGAAGGTAACGACCTGATAGTGTACAAGTTCAGAGCGGTGAAAGAGGGGTAGGAGAATCCTTTTAAGGGGTGAAAGCTATGGGTACTTTAGAGGCTTGGAGAAACATGAGAGAGGTTTGCATAGTAGGTGTCGGGCTACACAAGTTCGGGAGATTTCCAGAAAAGAGTGCGGAAGCCACGGGCCGCGAGGCAATCTTGGCTGCCCTGGAAGACGCTGGCGCCGAGTTCCAGGATATTGAGGCCGGGTTCTGCGGGAGGGTGTTCAACATTACCGGCACCGGACAGAATGTATTCGGTGAGGTAGGCCAGACCGGCATCCTCATCGACAACGTGGAAAAGGCCTGTGCCAGTTCCTCTTCGGCGGTACGGATAGCAACCTGGGCGATAGGGGCTGGCCTCTATGATGTATGCCTCTGCGCCGGTGTGGAGAAGATGGAGCGGGGGCTTTTAGGAGCGATAACCCCGGGAATGGAATTGAGGGCCACGTATGCGCAATTGATGGGGATGTACGTCGTGCCCGCGCAGTATGCCATGGGGGCCATGCGTCACATGAAGGAGTACGGCACAACCCGGGAGATGTTAGCCCAGGTATCGGTGAAGAGCCACAAGAACGGCGCCTTGAACCCTTACGCCCATTACCAGACGCCATTAACGCTGGAGGAGGTTCTCAACGCGCGAATGATCTGCGACCCCCTCACCCTCTACCAGTGTTGCCCTAACAGCGATGGTGCCGCAGCGGCGGTGGTGTGCGCCAAGGAGGTAGCCCACCGCTTCCGGGGCAAGCCCATAACCATTGCTGGATGGGCTAGCGGGACCCCCGAATATCAGCCAGTGGGGATTGGTGGGGACGTTGCCGAGGGCATGGTCGCTAAACTGGCACGCGAGTGCTATGAAAGGGCAGGGCTTGGCCCTGAGGATATTGGCGTTTGTCAGGTACATGATGCCTTCAGCTTCGGCGAGATAGGCGCCATCGAAGAGTGTGGGTTCTGCCCCCGTGGCGAAGGCGGAAGGTTTATTTGGGAAGGGAAAGCAGACATTAATGGCGAATTGCCGGTTAATACCGATGGTGGCCTAGAGAGCAGGGGACACCCCCAGGGAGCCACCGGCATTGCACAATTGACCGAAATCGTTCGCCAGTTGAGGGGTGAGGCTGGGCCAAGACAGGTGCCCGGCAATCCCAAGGCGGGGTTGACTCACA
>Ga0315296_10003957_pt1 | contig 12263 bp, 9 predicted proteins | sample YL17G14_18_MG_FD_203921 | JGI IMG/M metagenome (GOLD analysis project Ga0315296, IMG submission 203921) | Sediment microbial communities from Yellowstone Lake, YNP, Wyoming, USA - YL17G14_18 | ecosystem: Environmental > Aquatic > Freshwater > Lake > Sediment | place: USA: Wyoming | collected... | reverse complement strand
AAGGAAATCTGGCCGTCCTGGGGGCGGCGGCGCTCGGCGATGTTCAGACCGGCCATAATCTTGATGCGGGAGAGGAGGGGCGGGTGAACGCTCAGGGGCAGGTTCATCACCTCGGTCAGAATGCCATCGATGCGGTAGCGCACGCGCAGTTTGTCATCCTGCGGCTCGATGTGAATATCGGAGGCGCGGTCGCGCACGGCCTGCTTGATAAGAAGGTCGATTGCCCTGACCACGGGGGCCTGGGCGATGGCTTCCGCGGAGACCCTAGCTTCCCGCGGACCGGAGGTGGTGCGGTAGCGCGTGGGAATCTGGCTCAACTGTTCCTCAATCTCGCCGCCGATGCGGTAGTTGAGGTCTATCATTTCCTGGATATCCTGCGCCGTGCTGATGACCGGTTCCACCCGCTTCATCGTGACGGCGGCCAGGTCTTCAACCGCCTCGATGTCACGCGGGTCTTCCATGGCGATGATGATGGTGCCGTCAGTGGTGTCAACCGGAATGACGCCGTACTTGCGGGCGATGGCTTCCGGGACGAGTTTGATTGCCTCGGGCTTGACCCCCTCTTTCTTCAGGTTGACAAAGGGAATGCCCATCTGCAGGCTGATGAAGAACGCCAGTTGCTGCGAGGTAATCAGACGCTGCTGGAGCAGGATGCGCTCAAACTTATCGCCACTCTTCTGCTGGAGGTCGCGGATGTGCTGGACCTGCTCTTTGCTGAGGATTCCCGCCTCAAGCAGTATCTCACCCAAATCCCGGGTGGAGCTCCTCTGGATTGTATCCATATTCACCTCCCCCAATGCCCGTCCGGCTATCCCTTCTGAACGAGCTTTATTCTTCTCGTCGGGGGCTTCTTGCCCTGCCCTAGCCAGATGGGCTTGCCGCCGTCCTTTTCCGGCGCCTCAGATACCAGCTCGATATTGGGCATTTTGGCCGATATGAGACTGATGAGCGGCAACGGCTTATTCAAAACCACGGTAATGACGGTGCCGCGAGTCGCCGAGCCGCGAGTATTGAGAATCCTCAGCTCCGGAATGGTCTGCAGACAGGTGTATAGCGCCGAGACCGTCTTCAGGTCGACGGGCACGTCAATCGCCAGCTCAACTTCGCCGGCAAAGGGTGTCTGCCCATCGATTTTCATCTGGCTATAATCAATCTCGCGCTCCGCTTTTTCTCCCCCCGTCCGGGTCAAAAGCTCTTCGGCGGTAGCCAGGGCGCTGGAACCTTCAGTGGCCACCGCGCCCGCCACCTGCGCCCCCTTGACTATCGCACCGGCCTTCTCGTTGGCTTCCGACAGAATCCTCGCCGCCTCTTCCTGCGCCTCCACGGCCGCTCTGGCCTTGACCGTAGTCGCGATTCTCTCGGCATCAGCGATGGCGCTCTTCAAAATGGAGCGGACCGATGCCGGCGTGGAAGCCTCGAACTGGCGCATCAACTCGCTGACAAAGCCGACGACCTGCGCCTCGTCCAGCCCGCTCGCAACGATATTGAAATCAACGCCCCAGAGCTTCTTCGTCGTGGGCTTCTCTTCTTCCTTCTTCTTTTCCTTTTGCCGCTGGTTAAGCCATTTGACCATCAGCACAACCTCCCGCCTCGGCAACCAGAGGTCTCAACTGTTTTACATAATAGGTTGCCCGATACTAGATGTCAAGCCTACCAAGTTTAATTTGCCAATCGGCAAATGTCAACTAACTTCACTATGATTGAACCTACTACTTTAATACTAGCCCTTTCGGACTAAGGCATCATTGAAGAAGGCATTAAAATTCCATAAAAAAACTGGAGACGGGTGCCGAATTCTGTCCTCTATTTGAAAAGATTGGGCATTTGGGCTATAAATATAGAGGTGTCTCACGGATTGACTAGAAAGGATTTTCATTTTGGCTAAGAAGAAAACGGGAAAACCGGCAAGGTTTGTCAGCAAGCAACAGCTTTCTACCTGGGAAAGACAGAAGAAAAGACAGCGCCTGATTGGCGTTACCGGCCTGGTTATTATCATCGCCGTCCTGGCGCTGGTGGGAGTGGGCTGGTTTGTCAGCGAATACCAGCCGGCGCATGAAGTGGTTATTCGCGTGAATGATACCGCTTTCAACATGCAATACTACATCGATATGCTGGCGCTCGCCGCCACGGGCCAGCCGGCCGAGTACGTGGAACTGATGACCGGCCTGGTGGCGCAGGACATCGTGCGGCAGGAGATTATCAAGCAGGGCGCCGCCGACCTGGGCATAGCCATCAGCAATGACAAAACGGTCGAGGAACTGAAAAAAACCAAAATGCCCACCGGCAGAGTCTATAAGGACGCTATACGCGCCCGCCTCCTCGCCAAGCGCCTGATAGACGAGCAATTCGACCCCAAGGTGCCAACGACCGCCGACCAGAGGCGAGTGTTTGCTATGTCCCTGGAGAGCGAAGCCGTAGCAAAGGCTGTCCGCAATCGTATCACGCAGGGCGAGAGCTTTGCAGACCTAGCGGCCCAGCTTTCCCGGCACGAGGAAGCTAAGTCTAACAAGGGCGACTTCGGCCTGCACCCCAAGGAGATTTTCACCGACTTTATCAATATCAAGATACCCGCCGAGTGGGCTTTCAGCAGCGAGGTGGGCACGCTGAGCCAGCCGCTGTACGATGCCAATGTCAACAAGCCGGTGGGCTACTGGCTCATCAAGGTGCTGGAGCGCGAGCCGGACAGCGCCAAAGCCCACGTCAACGCCATTCTCGTCGGCAGTCTTGAGGAGGCGAACGAAGTGAAAGCCAGGCTGGAGAAAGGCGAGGATTTCGCCACGGTGGCACGCGAGGTGTCCCAGCTCAAGGGAGTGGCGGAGAACGGCGGCGACCTGGGCCTGGTAGGCCCGGAGGAAATAACGCCCACTTTTGACACCTTCGCCTTTGACACCAACATCCCATTGAACACATTGAGCGCCCCTATCCGCGACGAAGAGGCGTCCACCCCCGTCGTTTATTGGCTGGTCAAGGCGGAGAGCAAATCGGACAACGCCAAGATAAGTGATGCCGACCGGGACCAGCTTAAGAGCAAAGAGCTTGAGAAGTGGGTGGCGGACCGGCTCCTTGACCCCGAAACCAGGGTTGATGACAGTAACCTCACCGAGGAGAAAAAGAAACTGGCCACTCTCGAGGTGATAAAGAGAATGAGAGCCGCCGCCCCGAGCAGATAAGGGCGCAGAGGTGCTGAAATGAAGCGGGAAATTGGTATTGGCTTGCTGGGATTCGGAGTGGTGGGGAGCCAGGTCGCCAGAGTCCTCGTCGATAAGGCGAAGACTCTCGCCGGACAGGTGGGCTGTCCCCTCGTCCTGCGCAAAATCAAGACAAAGCGCACTGACATCGCCCGCCCCAAAGCTAAGGGCATATCCGCTCAACTGTTCACCACCGATACCGAGGAGTTCTTCAACACCCCGGGCATCGATATCATCATCGAGGTGATTGGCGGCGAAACCCCGGCCCACGACTATATGACGCGCGCCCTCGCTGCCGGCAAGCACGTCGTCACCGCCAATAAAGAGGTCATCGCCAAGCACGGCGTGGAACTTCACGCCCTTGCCCGAAAGCAGAATGTGGGTCTGCGCTACGAGGGGAGCGTGGGGGGCGGCATACCGCTCATCGCCCCGTTCAAGTACGACCTCGTTGCCAACGAGCTTAAAGGCATCTACGCTATCATCAACGGCACCACCAACTATATCCTCACCCGCATGGACAAAGAGGGGCTGGACTTCGCCGTGGCGCTGAAGAGCGCCCAGGAACTGGGCTACGCCGAAGCTAATCCGGCCAACGACATCGAAGGCATTGATGCCAAGTACAAACTGGCAATCCTGGCCTCGCTTGGTTTTCAGACCCAGGTGCGCCCCGATGATATTCACGCCGAAGGCATTTCCCGCATCGGCAGCCGCGATTTCCGCTACGCCCACGAGCTTGGCTTCACCATCAAGCTCCTCGCCATCGCCAAGCAATCGAATAACTCGGTGGAAGTCAGGGTTCATCCCGTCCTGGTGCCGTTGGACTCCTTCCTGGCGAAGGTGGACGGCGTCTACAATGCCATCCTCGTGGAGGGCGACCTGGTGGGGAAGGTGCTCTTCTTCGGCGAAGGCGCCGGCGCCCTGCCGACCAGCAGCGCCGTGATTGCCGACGTCGTCTCGACGGCGCAGGACATCAACCTCGGCATCAGCGACAAAGCCAAGCCGAAGTTCGACTCGGGCAAGAAGGTCAAACCAATGGCGGACCTGGAGACGCGGTTCTACCTGAGAATCAACGTGACCGACCACCCCGGCGTCCTGGCCCAGATTTCCCGGGTCTTCGGCGATAACGGTATCAGCATCGCCTCGGTCATTCAGAAGGAGACGGACATCGTGGCGCAGGTCGCTGAGGTCGTGATTACCACCCACACTGTCAAAGAGAAGGCAATGCAACAAGCCCTCGCCGACCTGGCCAAACTGCCGGTGGTCAAAGAAGTGAATAACTTTATCCGCGTGGAAGATGTATAATAGGCAGGCGATATGCTGAAAATCGGCGTCCTGAACCGGTATAAGAAAAACCTTCCGGTCACGCGGAAGACCCCGCTTATCACGATGGGCGAGGGGGACACCCCTCTCATCAAGTGCGATAACCTGGCGCGGGAAATCGGCGTCGGCCAGCTTCACCTGAAGTTCGAAGGGTGCAATCCCACCGGCTCGTTCAAGGACCGCGGGATGGTGGTCGCCGTGGCCAAAGCCATGGAAGCGGGCAGCAAGGCAATCATGTGCGCCTCGACGGGGAACACGAGCGCCTCCGCCGCCGCCTATGCCGCCTACTGCGGTCTGACCTCAATCATCGTTGTGCCGGAGGGCAAAATCGCCCTCGGCAAGCTGGCGCAGGCCATCATCTACGGCGCCAAAATCCTGGCCATCGAAGGCAATTTTGACCAGGCGCTCAATATCGTCCGGACGGTGACTCAGAAGCACCCGGTGACCCTGGTGAACTCGGTCAACCCGTTCCGCATCGAAGGGCAGAAGACGGCCGCCTTCGAGGTGGCTGATATTCTCGGTGACGCGCCCGATTACCTTTTCATTCCGGTGGGCAACGCCGGGAACATCACCGCCTACTGGAAGGGCTTCGTCGAGTATTTCAACCTGGGCAAAACGACCCGGAAGCCGAAAATGATGGGGTTCCAGGCGGAAGGCGCGGCGCCCATCGTGCGCGGCTATCCCATCCCCAGGCCGGAGACCGTGGCCTCCGCCATCAGAATCGGCAATCCGGCAAGTTGGGAGAAAGCCGTGGCCGCCCGCAACGAGTCCGGCGGCCTCATCGATATGGTGAGCGATGATGAGATTTTATCCGCTCAGAAACTGATAGCAACCAAAGCTGGCATCTTCGGCGAACCGGCTTCGGCGGCGTCGGTCGCTGGCCTGATTAAGATGGCGCAGAAGCTCGACCTGTCCAGGAGCACGGTTGTCTGCGTTATCACCGGCCACGGTCTGAAGGACACCGAAATTGCTCTGAAGAACGCCCCGCCCTTCCTCAAACTTCCCCCTGAGCTTGCCGCGGTGGAAAAGGCCCTCGGCTGGAGCTAGCGCCGTTCCCGGGTCTTCCCGGATGGTCAGATGAATCAAGCCCGCAAAACTCAGCCCGATAAGGTTACCACGTCCGCTTCAGCCGGTATCCTGCTGACGAAGGGCGGTTTGCTCGTCCTGCTGGCAGTGATGGTGCTGGCGGCCTGGAACCGGCAGGTGGTCATTGTCATTTTGCTCGGGCTGGCGCTCTCGGCGGCGGGCTTGTCCCGGCTCTGGAGCCGGCTTTCCCTATCGGGAGTCACCTGCCAGCGCCTCCTCAGTGAGAACCGCGCCTTCCCCGGCGAGACCATCGAACTCAAACTCAAGCTGTCCAACCGCAAGCTCCTGCCCCTCCCCTGGATAGAGGTCGATAGCGAGATACCCCTCCAGCTTCTCGCCGACCCCGCCTCCCTGCCCGCCGGCGAAAGTCCCGGCACACGATTGCTCAGCCATATCACGTCGCTGCTATGGTACACCTCGGTGAGCTGGCGGCAGAAGCTCGACTGCCCGCGCCGCGGCTATTACAAATTGGGTCCGGTCACCGTCACCTCCGGCGATATCTTCGGCTGGTACCCGCGCTCCATCACCTGGAAGCGCACCGACGAGATTATCGTCTATCCGAAAATCTTCCCCATCACGCATCTCGCCATCCCCTCGCTCTACCCGATGGGCGAGACAGTGGCGGAGCGGCGCATCTTTGAAGACCCCACCCGCACCATCGGCGTGCGCGATTACACCCCGCAGGACGGCCTGCGTCATATCCACTGGAAGGCGAGCGCGCGACATCAGAATTTACAGGTCAAAGTCTTCGAGCCGACGACCACCCTCAAAGTGGCGCTCTTTCTGGCGGTAGACAGCTTTCAGAACTACGGCGTGGCCGTCGAGGACTTCGAGCTGGGCATCAGCGCAGCGGCGTCAATCGCTAACTACCTCGTCCAGCAGAGGAGCCAGATAGGACTTTTCGTCAACTCACGCCTGCCCGATACCAGCCAGGCGGTCAGAATTCTGCCCGGCGGCGGACTCTCCCAACTATTGAATATCCTGGAAGCCCTAGCGAAGGTGACCTACGTTACCAGCAATTCGTTTACCGATTTCTTCCAGGACGAGTGGGGCCGCCTGCCCTGGGGCACCACGGTGGTCCTGGTCATCTCCAAGCCGCCCGAAGCCCTGCCCGCCCTGCTCCTGCGACTCAAAGGGTCGGGGTGCAAGTCCATCGTCATCCAGGTGGGTGGGGAGGGTGACGCCGGCGCCCACCACGCCGGTAGCTGGTACAAAATACGGTCGGCGGGAGAGTTCCTTGAGTTCAAGTCGAGGGCAGCGGTATGAAGCACTGGCGCCAGGTGGTGCTGTACCTGACGACGGCGGGCATCGAAGCCTGCTGGCTGTACGCTCTCCTCGCCATCATCAACGACCGGGGGGCGGGGGGACAGCTTTCCGTCCCCGGACTGCTCCTCCTCTACCCGACCGCCTTCTTCCTGAATGTGCTGTCCCTCTGGCTGGGGTGGCATGCGCTACTCCGCAACATAATCCACGCCACTGTCGGGGCAGTCGCCCTGCTCTTGACCATCAAGTTCCAGCTTTTCAGCAGTCTGCCGATGTCTGACCCGGCGTGGCTGCGGGCTCTGCCGCAGGCTCTAGGCGGCATCTTCTATTCCTTCTCCCCGGAGCTCTGGATTCTGGCGGCGAGCGGGCTGGTCTGGTGGCTGGGCAGACGCCTGGCGCAGACCTGCGTTACGTTCACCATCGCCGTCGCCGAGTTCCAGTTCGGGCTCTTCTTTTTGCTCATCCTTTTCTTCTTCGTCGCCACTTTCGAAGTCAAACTATCTAACGCTGTGCCGCTGGCGCTGGTCTTCTTTCTCTTCTCCCTGGTCGGCATCTCCATCGCCCACGCTGAGGAAGGAGAAAACTGGCTGAGCCGGCTGAGCCAGGGCTACTGGCTGCCGCTTTTGTTCGTCACCATCGGGGTCATCCTGGTGCTGGGTCTGCTCATCGGCTCACTGCTGACGCCCGACTTTATCCAGACAATCGCCAACGCTATCGTCTGGGTCTGGAATTTCCTCTGGGACCTGTTTATCCGTCTGATGCTCTTCATCGCCCGCTTCTTCCCGGAGCCTGAGCCATTCGAAATGCCGGACACATCCCCACCCCAGCCGCAGGACGAGTTGGGCGGGTTCAAAATCGAGGAGCTTTTCCCCGAGTGGCTGCGCGGCGCCATACGGCTCGGCTGGAGCGTCCTGATGATTAGCATCCTGGTCTTTGCCCTGTGGCGCATGTTCTCGCAGATTTTCGCCTGGATGCGCCGCCGCTTTGGCGGCCGGGCGGAAGCCGAGTATGAATCGATGCCCGGCGCCTTCAAAGCCGACTTTCTCGGCTTCCTCAAGCGGCTCTTCTATCGCATCCTTGGACTGAAGCTGGTGCGGTGGCAAAAGAAAGTGGAAGCTCCGGAGATATCATCGATTCGGCAGATTTACCGGCAGTTGTTGAGCTGGGCGGCAACACAGGGCTATCCGCGACTTGCCTTTCAGACCCCATACGAGTATCTTTATAGACTGGAGGCGGCGCTGCCGGAATCGAGGGAGCCGCTGGAGTTTATTACGCAGAGCTACGTCAGCGCCCGCTACGGGCGGTATGCGCCATCGGAGGTTGAGCTTGACCAGCTGAAAGAAAGCTGGCACCAGGTCAAGCAGAACCGCCTCGCGCCGCCGCCCGGCGAGAGTGCGAAATAAACTCAGGAGGTATGCCATAATGGCTGAAGTTATCACCAACGTTGATGTGCGCCGTGTCGGTGAAGCAGCCGAAAAGATTTTGAACAACATCGGCAAGGTCATCGTTGGCAAGAGGGATGTTATCAGGCTGGTCCTCGTCGCCCTGCTCAGCGAAGGTCACCTGTTCATCGAGGACGTGCCCGGTATCGGCAAAACGATGCTCGCCAAGGCAACGGCAAGCTCGCTCGGCGCGGCTTTCAAGAGAGTCCAGTTCACGCCCGACCTGCTCCCTTCCGATGTCACCGGCATCTACTATTTCAACCAGAAGACGAGCGAGTTCGAATATCGCCCGGGACCGATTATGGCGAATATCGTGCTGGCGGATGAAATCAACCGCGCCACCCCGCGCACCCAGTCCTGCCTCCTCGAAGCGATGCAGGAGCGCCAGGTAACTGTGGACATCAAGACCATCCCCTTGCCTCGCCCTTTCCTGGTCATCGCCACGCAGAACCCCATCGAACTTGAGGGCACCTTCCCCCTGCCCGAAGCCCAGCTCGATAGATTCCTGCTCAAGCTGAAGCTGGGCTACCCCACCGAGGATGAAGAAGGAATGATTCTGCAGCGTTTCCAGGAAGAGAACCCGCTCGATAACCTGAAAGCAGTCGTGGAAGCCGCCGAGTTGCTGGAACTGCAAAAGCTGTGCCGCAAAGTCCATGTCAGCGAGTCGGTGCGGAGCTACATCGTCAACATCACGCAGGCGACGCGCAGTCACGCCGGCGTCAAGCTGGGCGCCAGCCCGCGGGCTTCCTTGAGCCTCTACCTGGCAACGCAGTCGCTGGCGGCAATCGAGGGCCGTCACTACGTCATCCCCGACGATGTGAAGGCATTAGCCACGCCCGTCCTGACACACCGCCTCATTGTGAAGGCGGAGACGGGGCTGAGGGGACAGACGACGGAGAGCATCGTGGCGGACGTGCTGTCCCACGTGCCGGTGCCAGTGGAGGAGAAGAGTTAAAAACGGGGCGTTTGGGAGGGGCGAAATAAGATTGTCATTCTGACCCTTCCAAAGAAAGGGAAGAATCCGTCTGAGGCGGATTGATTCGTCGCTGCGTTTACACTGAGCAAAGCGAATGTGCTCCTCACAATGACAACAGTGATTAGAAGCGGGGCGTTAAGAGGGGCGCTAGCCCCTCTTGAAAATTATCAAAAAATTCCTCTCCCTCGACGGGAGAGGCGAGGTGAGGGTGAGTATGTTCGACCGGGAAAAGATTAAGCAAGCCATTACTCAAATCATCGAGGCAATCGGGGAGGACCCCGGCAGGGAGGGCTTGAAAGCCACCCCGGAACGCGTCGCCGAGATGTACACCGAGCTTTTTGCGGGCCTGGACAAAGACCCCCGCGACGAACTCAGGGTCGGCTTTGAGCTGGGACACCGGGAAATGGTCATCCTCAAGGACATCCCCTTCCACTCGATGTGCGAGCACCACCTCCTCCCTTTCTACGGCGTCGCCCACATCGGCTATATCCCCAACGCCGAAGGCCGAATCATCGGCATCAGCAAACTGGCGCGAGTGGTAGAAATCGTCGCCAAGCGACCGCAGGTCCAGGAGCGGATGACTACCCAGATTGCGGAAGCGATTATGGACGGTATCAAACCCGCGGGGGTGGCGGTGGTGGTGCAGGCGGAGCACCTGTGCATGGTTATGCGCGGCATCAAGAAACCGGGGAGCAACGTGGTGACTTCTGCCATTCGCGGCATCTTCAGTCGGAAAGCGGCCTCCCGCGCCGAGTTCTTCTCCCTGATTCAGAGCCGGTAGCCCATGTAAGAATGAGCGTCATCTGGTGCTGAAGGTGAGGCCCTTCATCCCTCCGCGGAATGACTCAGGGTGACAGAGGGGAAAATGTCATTCTGAGCGAAGCGAAGAATCTGGGCGCTTGCGCAGAACACAACTAGGCACTATCCAATCGGCGGCCTCTTATCCGCCCAGGGTGATGCCATTTCGTAAGCCGCCGCCGCCCGCAATACCGATGCGTCAGCATGCCGCCGGCCGATAATCTGAAGCCCCACCGGCAGACCTTTCTTTGTCCAGCCGCAGGGCACCGAGACTGCCGGCAAGCCCACCATTGTTACCGAGAAGGTCAACGCCGCCCAGTCGACATAGCTTTCCATCGGCTTGCCTGCGATTTCCGTGGGGTACTTCATCTCGGCGGGGAAGGGCGGGATGGGGGTCGTGAGTGTGACCAGGTAGTCGTACTTATCGAAGAACTGGCGGGTGCGCTCCCAAAGCTCGGAGCGATGTCGCAGCGCCTTGCCCACATCACGAATCGTGTACTTCAGCCCCTGCTCGATGTTGCCGGTGACGAGCGGGTTGACCCACTTGCGAAACTCGGGGTCGTTCAACTGCTCCTGGTAGAGAGCAACAAACCGCAGTCCCCGCAGGACCAGTGCTGTATCCCTGACGCCGCTAAAGTCCGGGGCATCCGCCACCACCTCGGCGCCCAGCGTGCCAAATGCCTTCACCGCGGACTTGCCCAGCGCCAGCACCTCGGGGTCAACGGGGATGAGGTTGAGGTTGGGGCTCCAGGCGATTTTCAAGCCCTTGATGTCCGGATTCTTCACCGCCTTGAGAAAGCCGCCCTCTGCGGGCAGGGACACGGGACTGCGGTGGTCGGGTCCGGAGATGGCTTCCAGCATCAGGGCAACATCGCCCACGGTGCGGGCAATCGGACCCTGGACGCAAAAATCGTCCCAGTTCAGCTCGTTGGGATACCAGGGAATCCTCCCCGGGGAGGGGCGGAAGCCCACCACCCCGCAGAAGCTGGCGGGGATACGGAGAGAGCCATACAAATCATTGCCGTGCGCCAGCGGGCCCAGCCCGGCGGCCACGGAGGCCGCCGCCCCGCCGCTCGACCCACCCACGGTGCAGGACGTGTCCCAGGGATTGCGGGTAATGCCAAAGACCAGATTGATGGTCGCGGCGCCGGCGGTGAACTCGGGCGTGTTGGTCTTGCCCAGGATGACCGCTCCCGCCCGCTTCACCCGCTCGACGACCACCTCGTCGATGTCCGGGATGAAGTTTTCGTACATCTTGGAGCCGAAGGTGGTGCGCACGCCGGCCATCATCGTCGAGTCCTTGATGGAAGCGGGTATGCCGCAGAGCAACCCCACGTCTTTGCCTTTGGTGATGGCAGTCTCCGCCTTTTTTGCCGCTTCCAGGGCCTTCTCGGGAATGAGGGTGCAGTAGGCGTTGATTTTGGGATTGATTCGAGCGATGCGGTCGAGGAAGGCGCGCGTCAGCTCGACGGGGGAAATGGACTTGCGGCGGAGCATCTCCCTGAGTTTCAGGGCAGGAGTGAAACAGAACTCGTCAGTGGGCAGGCTGGCTTTTCCTCTGGCGCTCATGGCAAAGCCTCCTTCGAACTATACGATGTCATTGCGAGGAACGAAGTGACGTGGCAATCTCAAGGAATAGAATCTATTGAGACTGCTTCGCTGCGCTCGCAATGACAGTTTTAGATTGGATTGTCTATTCTCGTGGCAATGACGATTCTCGTTATATATCCAGGTTCTTGACGCTGCGGGCGTGCGCCTGGATGAAGGCTTTGCGCGGCGGCACATCCCCACCCATCAGCACCTGGAAAATCTGGTCGGCTTTGGCGGCATCGGCAATGGTCACGCCGAGCAGGGTGCGCGTCTCCGGGTTCATCGTGGTCTCCCAGAGCTGTTCCGGCGTCATTTCACCCAAGCCCTTGTAGCGCTGGACCTCGGTCTTCTTTGATTTTACCTGCTTGAGAATTGCCTCTTTTTCCAGCTCGGAGTAGACCCAGTGCTGTTCGTGCCCGGCTTTAATGCGAAAGAGCGGTGGCTGGGCAATATACAGGTGCCCGCGATTGATAAGCTCGGTCATGTGGCGGAAGAAGAAGGTGAGCAACAGCGTGCGGATATGCGAGCCGTCAACATCGGCATCCGTCATCAGGATGACGCGGTGGTAGCGGAGGCGAGCTAAATCCATATCGGTGTCGA
>Ga0315296_10003956_pt1 | contig 12271 bp, 13 predicted proteins | sample YL17G14_18_MG_FD_203921 | JGI IMG/M metagenome (GOLD analysis project Ga0315296, IMG submission 203921) | Sediment microbial communities from Yellowstone Lake, YNP, Wyoming, USA - YL17G14_18 | ecosystem: Environmental > Aquatic > Freshwater > Lake > Sediment | place: USA: Wyoming | collected... | reverse complement strand
AGGAATTGGACCTCCTGATCGTCGAAAACGTGGGCAATCTGGTCTGCCCGGCCAGTTTCAAACTGGGCGTACACCTGAGCGTCCTCATCGCCAGCGTGCCGGAGGGCGACGACAAGCCCTACAAATATCCCGTGATGTACCGGGGTGTGAACGGCCTGGTGCTGAACAAGATGGACGTGCTGGCCGCCTTTGACTTCGACGTGGATTACTTTCGCCGCGGGGTCGAGGTGCTCAACCCTGGCCTGGCGTTCTTTCCCCTCTCCTGCAAAACCGGGGAGGGGCTGGAGGCCTGGCTGAACTGGCTGCGGGAGCAGATGACAAGAGTTACTTGACCTTATTCCACATATCTGGTATATATAGTCCTCAGCACAAACCAGGATAGGAGGCCCGGCTTCAGCCGGGAAATCCCCGCTGAAGCGGGGCGTCCGCGTGGCGGCCTCGCACGCCGACTGCGCTGACGTGGGAAATCCCCGCTGAAGCGAGGCGTCCGCGTGGCGGCCTCGCACGCCGACTGCGCTGACGTGGGAAATCCCCGCTGAAGCGAGGCGTCCGCGTGGCGGCCTCGCACGCCGACTGCGCTGACGTGGGAAATCCCCGCTGAAGCGAGGCGTCCGCGTGGCGGCCTCGCACGCCGACTGCGCTGACGTGGGAAATCCCCGCTGAAGCGGGGCGTCCGCGCTCCACAACACACTCAGCGAAAGGAGGTCAACCGCCTACCCAACTGCCCATAATTGCCGATCCAGAAAAGAACTGAACCATCAAGTCCACATTCTAAAGATAAGGAGAGTACACAGCCATGTCTTTCAAGTCACCTAAAGATACGGTCAGTACTGTCGAGGGCATTGGTTGTACCAAGGCCAATATGTCTTGGGACAAGCTGCTCGTCCTGGGCTTTCTGGCCGGCGCGTTCATCGCCTTCGGAGGCTTTCTGGCCATCATCGTCGGCAAGGGCGTCAATACAGACACGCTCGGCGTTGGTATATCCAAGTTTCTCTTCGGCGGCGTCTTCCCCGTCGGCCTGATGTTGGTCGTGATTGCGGGCGCAGAACTCTTCACCGGCAACACCGCCTGTGTCATCCCCGCCGTCATGTCGGGTAAGGCTCGCTGGAGCGGGTTGGCCCGCAACTGGGTCCTGGCCTACATCGGCAACCTGGCCGGCTCGCTCTTCGTGGCGTTCTTCCTGGCCTACCTGACCGGCATATTCGCCAAGGAGCCCTATCTCAAGGCGGTACAAGATATTGCCACAGGCAAAGTGACCCAAGGGTTCCTGCCATTGTTCCTCAAGGGCATCGGCTGCAACTGGCTGGTCTGCCTGGCGGTCTGGATGGGCATTTCCTCCGACGACATCAACGGCAAGATCTGGGGCATCTGGTGGCCCATCATGGCCTTCGTCACGCTCGGCCTGGAGCACAGTATCGCCAATATGTTCTTCATCCCGCTGGGCATCTTCTACGGCGCGCAGGTAACCTGGGGGCAGTTCTTCATCACCAACCTGGTCCCGGTGACGCTGGGGAACATCATCGGCGGTGCGTTCTTCGTCGGCTTTATCTATTGGTGGGTCTACGGCAGCCGCAAGGGGCAGTCGTAACAGGTAGCACGATCGGAATGAACGGACGGAGCCAAAGTCACCCGACTTTGGCTCCGTTCTCTGTGAGTTGACAAAGCGCGTGGTTTCACGTGACATCTGGTTTTTGACTACTTGCGCCAAAGATGATACAATCCAAGTTTGAGTGTGTAGATCCTATTGGTGGACATCGAGCAGGCAGAAACCCCGCCCGGGAAGAGTGCCAGCGTTGCCTGCGCTGCGACCTGGAATGGCTGGAGGAAATGGGCCTGGCTTGTGAGCCGACGCCCGAGCGCGCAGTAGTGGATGTAGTGGAGGAAGCGTAACCGGGAATGGGGGCCTCCTGGAACAGGCTCCCTCCAGATCAAGCATAAAGGAGAGAAGACGATCGATGAACACGGTGAACGTCACCATCAACGGTCAGAAAATCCAGGCCCAGGCTGGACAGACGATTTTGGAGGCAGCCGCGTCGGCTGGCGTCAAAATTCCTACGCTGTGCCACCATCCAGCCCTGGAGCCCATCGGCGCGTGTCGCGTCTGCCTGGTGGAAGTAGCCAGGCAGAAGACGCTGCAGCCAGCCTGTACGTTCCAGGTGACAGAAGGCATGGAGGTCTGGACGCACTCGCCGAAAGCGGAGGATGCCCGGCGTTTCGTGCTGGAACTGCTGCTGTCCGACCATCCGCTGGATTGTATGACCTGCGAGCGGGCCGGCCACTGTGAACTGCAGGACCTGGCCTATCAATACGGCATCAAGCAGACGCGCTTCCCGGGCGTGCAGCACGACTACCCCGTTGACAGTTCCAACCCCTTCTACGAGCGCGACTATAACAAGTGCATCCTGTGCCAGCGCTGTGTGCGCGCCTGTGACGAGATCAACGGGGTCGAGGCGATCGGCGTCATCCAACGCGGCTTTGACTCCAAGATCGGCACCCCCTTCGACGGCCCGATGCAGGACAGCGTGTGCGAGTTCTGCGGGATGTGCGTCGAGGTCTGTCCGACCGCAGCGCTGGTGCCCATGCTGAATAAGGGGCAGGGACGCACCTGGGAGCTCCAGAAAGTGGCGACGACCTGCCCCTACTGCGGGATGGGCTGCCAGTTCTACCTCAACGTCAAGGACGGCCGGATCGTCCAGGTGTCGTCTAGGTGGGACGCCCCATCCAACCACGGCTGGCTGTGCGTCAAGGGGCGCTTCGGCTGGGACTTTGTCCATCATCCCGACCGGCTGACCAGGCCGTTGATCCGCCGGGAGAAAGGCGGCGAACTCCAGGAGGCCACGTGGGACGAGGCGCTCGACTTCATCGCCACTCGCCTCGGCGGGATCAGGCAGGAGCACGGCCCGGCGGCGTTTGGTGCCCTGGCCTCTGCCAAGTGCACGAACGAAGAGAACTATGCGATGCAAAAGTTCGCCCGGGCGGTAATCGGGACGAACAACGTAGACCACTGCGCCCGTCTCTGACACAGCGTCACCGTGACCGGTCTGGTCACAGCATTCGGCTCGGGCGCGATGACCAATTCTTTCGACGACGTGGCCGATAGTGCGCAGATTTACTTTATCATCGGTTCCAACACGACGGAGAACCATCCGGTGTTGGGCATGCGCATCCGGCAGGCGGTGAAGCAGCGCGGCGCTAAACTGATCCTGTGCGACCCGCGCAGCATCCCGATCGCCGACTTTGCGACGCTCCACATCCGCCAGAAACCGGGCACCGACATCGCCCTGCTCAACGGCATCATGCACGTCCTCATCGCCGAAAACCTCTACGACCAAAAGTTCGTCGAGGAGCGCACCGAGGGGTTTGAGGCGCTGGAGGCCAAGGTCATGGAGTACCCGCCTGAGCGGGCGGCAGAGATATGCGGCATCACCCCAGAAGAGATTGTCCAGGCCGCCCACTTGATGGCCGAGAATCATCCAGGGGCGCTGCTCTATGCCATGGGTATCACCCAGCACACCACCGGCCACCAGAACGTGCTCTCCTGCGCCAACTTGCAGATGCTCCTGGGCAACATCGGCGTTCCCGGCGGCGGCGTCAACCCGCTGCGCGGCCAGAACAACGTACAGGGTGCCTGCGACATGGGCGGCCTGCCCAACGTCTTCACGGCCTATCAGCCCGTTACGTCGAAGGATGCCGTGCAGAAGTTCGAGCAGGCCTGGGGCGTGACCGGCATGGACAGCAAGGTCGGGCTGACCATCGTCGAAATGCTGAACAACGCCGAAAAGGGCGCGCTCAAGGCGCTCTATTGTATGGGCGAGAATCCCATGCTCTCCGATCCCGACCTCAACCACGCCGAGCATTGCCTGCGCAGCCTGGACCTCCTGGTCGTACAGGACATCTTCCTCACCGAGACGGCCGCGCTGGCCGACGTCGTGCTCCCCGGGCTGAGTTTCGCCGAGAAACTGGGCACGTTCACCAATTCCGAGCGCCGGATTCAGTTCATACGCCCGGCCGTGCCCGCGCCCGGCGAGGCCCGGCCAGATTGGTGGATCATCGGCGAGGTGGCCCGCCGCATGGGCTATAACGGGCTGACCTACAACTCACCCCGCGAGATCATGGACGAGATCAACCGCCTGACGCCCAGTTACGCCGGCGTCACCTACGACCGCATCGGCGAGATGGGCCTGCAGTGGCCCTGCCCGAACACCGAACACCCCGGCACGCGCATCCTGCACGCGGCCAAGTTCAGCCGCGGGTTGGGATATTTGAGCGCCGTGGATTGGCAGCCGCCGGCCGAGGAACCGGACGCAGAGTATCCGTTCATCTTCACCACCGGCCGCGTGCTCTACCAGTACCACACCGGCAGCATGACGCGCCGCTCCGCCGGGCTGGAGGCCATCTGTCCAGAGCCGATGGTGGAGATCAACGGCGCGGACGCCTCCAGGCTGGGCATCGCCAGCGGAAGCCTGGTGAAAGTCGCGTCACGGCGTGGCGAGATTCAGGCCAAAGCCCTGGTCAGCGACAAGACTGAGCCTGGCGTCGTCTTCATGCCCTGGCACTTTGCCGAGGCCGCGGCGAACAAACTGACGATCGCCGCGCTGGATCCCATCGGCAAGATCCCCGAGTACAAGGTCTGCGCAGTCAGGGTGGAAGCGGTATAACCACCTTATTCGTCGCTATCTATCAGAAGGGAGGTAAGTGAATGGCAACAGGTACGCACGTTCCTGACCCCATCAGGCGGGCACGTTTGCTCACCGCGCTCTACATTGCCCAGGAGCAGGCAGGGTATCTCACTCCTGAAGTGATCGAGCGCCTTGCCGAGCGGTCGAACGTGCCAGAGGCGGCGGTGTTTAGCACCGCCAGTTTTTACACGCTGTTTCGTGCCAGGCCCGTCGGGCGGTACGTGCTTCAGGTCTGCACCGGGTTGTCCTGTTACCTGGTCGGCGGCGCAGAGCGACTGGCGGACTACCTGGAGCGCAAACTGGGGATCAAGGCTGGCGAAACGACCCCGGACAGATTGTTCACCCTGGAGACGGTGCAGTGCCTGGCTTCGTGTGGCACCGCGCCGGCCATGCGCGTGAACGATGAACTGTACGAGAATCTCACGACGGAAAAGGTGGACATGCTGATGGATCAACTGACAGAGAGGGCAGAACGATGGGCAGCTTTGAACCGGTCCTGACACGTAACGTCGGCATCCCCAACTCGGAACGCATCGCGGTCTACCTGGAGCGCGGGGGGTACACTGCCCTGCGCAAGGCGCTGCACATGCCCCCTGACGAATTGACCGCGCTGGTCAAAGATTCCGGCTTGCGCGGGCGTGGCGGTGCGGGCTTCCCGGCCGGCCTCAAGTGGGGTTTTATGCCCAAGGGGCCGGTGACCAAGTACGTCTGCATCAACGCCGACGAAGGAGAGCCGGGGACGTTTAAAGATCGCCTGCTGATAGAACATGATCCCCATTCGATCCTCGAGGGTGTGATTATCGCGGCGTATGCGGTCGGTGCCCACCGCGCCTTCGTCTACATCCGCGGCGAGTTTTTCCTGGGCGTCAAGCGTTGGATCAAGGCGATTGACGAGGCCTACGCCTCCGGCTTTCTGGGTAAGAACATCTTGGGCAGCGGCTTCGACATGGATCTGTCGGTCCACCGGGGCGCGGGCGCCTACATCTGCGGCGAAGAGACCGCACTGATCAACTCGCTCGAAGGTAAACGCGGCGATCCGCGCATGAAACCACCGTACCCGGCGCAAATTGGCCTGTGGAACGAGCCTACGCTGGTGCACAACGTCGAGACACTGGCCAACGTACCCCACATCGTCAACCGTGGGGCGGCGTGGTTCAAGTCCATCGGCACGGAGAAGAGCACCGGCTCTAAACTCTTCTGCATCAGCGGGCACGTGCGGCGGCCGGGCAACTATGAACTGCCGTTGGGCACGCCATTGCGCACGGTCATCGAAGAGTGCGCGGGTGGGATGCGTGGAGCCCGTCCGCTCAAGGCGGTCATCCCCGGCGGTGCCTCCACGCCGATGCTGACCCCGGAACACCTGGACACCCCGATGGACTTTGAGGCGCTGGTGCAGGTCGGCTCGATGCTGGGCACGGGAGCGATCATCGTGATGGAAGAGGGCACCTGCATGGTGGAAGTCACCCGCCGTTTGATGGACTTTTTCGCCCACGAGTCGTGCGGCCAGTGCACGCCGTGCCGGATGGGCACATGGCGACTGAAGGAGGTGCTGACGCGCATCGTGCGGGGCCAGGGCCAGCCCGGCGATTTGGACCTGTTGGAGGAACTCTGCGCTGGCATCGTCGGGCACACCCTGTGCCCGATGGGCGATGCCGCCGTCAACCCCGTGCTTTCGTCGCTCCAACACTTCCGCCAGGAATACGAAGACCACATTCAGTACCAACGATGTAAGGAGGAGAATTAGTATGGCCAAGATCCTCGTCGTAGACGATGATCCTGATTTTGTCGAAGCGACCCGCATCGTGCTCGAGCGGGAAAAACACACCATTGTCAGTGCTGCGGATGGAGGCGAGGCACTGCAAAAGATCGCGGAGGACACGCCCGACCTGATCATCCTGGACGTGATCATGTCCACCGTCCTGGACGGACTCTCGGTCTCGCAAGAGTTGGGCGCGCACCCCGAGTACAAAGACATTCCCATCGTGATGATCACCTCCATCGCCAACACCGACTACGCCGAGTTGTTCCCGACCGACGAATACGTTCACCTGGACACCTTCCTGGTCAAGCCCATCGCACCCGACCGGCTGATCAAGGAAGTAGACCGGCTGTTGAAGCGGTAAGACGACCATCTATGACCGCAGGGCGCAGCAATACTGCGCCCTGCGCTGCCCTGCTTCAGAAATCTGTATATCCCCCCACGCTTGACATTCATTGGCACACCATTTATAATCCAGACAGACTAGACAGGAGGAATGCCAATGATGCGCATGTGGCAACTGCAAGAAGCCAAGAACAAGTTCAGTGAAGTCGTTGATGAAGCAATCAGAAGCGGCCCACAACTTATCACCAAACGAGGCGTTGAAGCCGTCATCCTTCTCTCTTATGCAGAATATCGCAAGTTGATAGTCACCCAGCAAAAGCTGTCCACCTTCTTCCGTGAATCCCCCCTCGCTGAGGTATCACTAGACCTTCGCCGGGACACAAGCAACGCCCGACCGGAGCCTGCCTTATGAACTATCTTCTCGACACATGTGCGATTTCCGAGCTAGTGGCCAAACAGCCCAATCAAAAAGTCGTCGAATGGATTGACAGCATCGAAGAAGCGCGTCTCTACCTGAGTGTCATTACCATTGGCGAAATTCGGAAAGGGATTGAGAAACTGCCGGACTCGCGGCGGAGGACGGTTCTTGAGGAGTGGCTCAATGACCAGTTGCTTGTTCGGTTCACGGGGCGGATTGTGCCCATAGACATCGGGGTGATGTTGAGGTGGGGACAGCTAACCGGTGCACTCGAAGTAATGGGCAAGACGATGCCGGCAATAGATTCTCTGATTGCGGCTATTGCCTTGTATGGCAATTTCAGCCTGGTTACACGCAATGAAGATGATTTCAAGTATGCAGGTATACCGATTGTCAATCCGTGGAAATAGGCTCATATTCTCAAGAAGCACGTCAGGTGAGAGGTCTTCACATTCAGAGCAGCTCAAACACCTCTTGTGTTGCCGCCACTGCGTCATCCAGGTAAAGTTCATTGTCTCATTGTTCATTGTCTCATTGTTCATTCTTCATCCCCCTCCCCGTCAGCCATCTATCGGCAGCCTGACCGTGAAGGTGCTGCCCTGGCCCACCGTAGACTGTACGCCAACCTGGCCGTGGTAGGTCTCGACGATCCGCTTGACGAGCGCCAGCCCGAGGCCGGTGCCCATCTGCGAGTACGCTTGGGCAGCTTTGGTGCGATAGAATTCCTGGAAGAGGCGCGGGAGATCCTCGGCGGCGATGCCGATGCCAGTGTCGCGCACTGTGGTGACGGCCCGCCCGTCCTCCACGGCCATCGTGACGGTCACCGTACCGCCTGCGGGCGTGTACTTGATGGCGTTGCTCACCAGGTTGACCCACAACTGTCTGATGTGCCTGGGATCGGCCATGAGCGTGGGGGCCGCTTCTGGGAGTGAGACAGTAAGCTGAAGATGTTTCTCTTGCGCGTGGCTGCCCATCAGATCGCACGCCTCCCGCAGCGATTCCGCCAGGTTGACCGGCTCAGACTCGATCTGAACGTCAGGGTTCTGCATGCGAGCCAGGTCCAGCAAATCGCCGATGAGCTCCAACTGCGCGGAGGCGCGCTGTTCGGCGCGCATCAGGTACTCTCCTTGCCGTTCGGGGGGGATGTACCCATCCAGGATCAGCCGCAGGTAGCTCTGGATCGCGGCGACAGGCGCGCGCAGCTCGTGCGCCACGGTCAGCGTGAAGGAGGACTTGACGCGGTCCAACTGCTCCAATTCCACTTTGCGGTGCTCCAGTGCCGCCTTCTCCGCCTCCACCTGTGCCAGCCGCCTGGCTTCCCGGGCCAGCCGCCGCCGTTCGAGCCCCTGGCGGACGGCCAGCAGCAGCGTATCGGCGTCAAAGGGCTTGGCGATAAAGTCGTATGCCCCCTCTTTGATGGCCTGGACGGCCAGCTCAATCGTGGCGTAGCCGGTGCTGATGATGCAGACGAGTTCGGGATCGAACGCGACGATCCGCTCCAGCAGTTCCATGCCGCTGATGTCCGGCATCATGACGTCGAGTAACACCAGGTCAAACCGGCCGGACTGGACCTGCTGCCATCCCTCTTCGCCCGTGGCGGCCATGACCACCTGGTGTCCTTCGCGGCTCAACACCCGGCGGCACCCCTCACGGATACCCAATTCGTCGTCAACGACTAGAATGGTCGCGGGTTCTGATTCCATCTCTGCTCCCTTGCGGTTGTGTAGACCATAGCCCCTGATCTATACAGCGCCGCTTGAAGCCCTGGGACAGCCTTACTCACGCAGCGAATCGTCTTCGGCCAGCGGCGCCTGCATGCTGCTCTCGGGCAGGCGCACAGGCAATGTGATCGTAAAGGTGGTGCCTTCTCCAATCTGGCTCTTGAAATGGTTTGGAGCTCATCGGTCATCCGGCGCTCGAGGGTGCTTTGGGTAGCGCGGTCACCCGCCTGGATGGCACCAACCTGGTGAGCAAGCGCCGGATCGTCGGCCAACCGCGTGGCAGCGCCGTTGCGCTGGAGCAGGCTCTGCTCGTAGAAGGCCACGGCCAGCCCCATATGATTATACCATGCCTGGCCACCTTCAGAAAAAGGCTGTTTTGCTTTTGGCAAATTCCGCCGTGACGAGTATAATATGAAGCAAGTTCACTGCCGGAAGTTATTGCTAAATGGGAGAACCCGATCACATCCGGGCACACACGCACTCATCTTGCCATCGGGAAGAAGTGCTCAGCAGCCAGACCTGTGGTTGTTTTTACTGCCTGGCCATTTTCGAGCCCGATGAGATCAAGGACTGGATAGACGAGGAAAACGGCGTCGGACAAACGGCACTATGTCCGAAATGTGGAATTGACTCAGTGATTGGTTCTGAGAGTGGCTTCCCGATTACCCAGGAGTTCCTTGGCGAGATGTGTGGATACTGGTTTAGCAGTCCGTGACACACGCGGAAGGAGGTGGTGCAGCGAGATGATGGGATGGCAGACGTACTCGTTGTAGGATGGATGTAGATACAGTCGAACAAAGGAGGGTAAAAACATGTGGTGGATTTGGTTGATCATCATTCTCGTGCTGGTGGTGATAGCGCTTCTGATCTGGTGGTGGCTGTCTGGCCGCGCCGGGAAAAAAGTGGAACCGGCCGCCGCAGTCGAGGCGCCTGCTCCGCCCCCTGCCGCTGCGGCGCCAGCACCAAAGCCCGACGATCTGAAACGCATCGAGGGCATCGGCCCCAAGATTGCCGGCCTGCTCCAGGCCGCCGGCATCACGACGTTTGCACAACTGGCTGCCAGCGACGTGAACCGGCTGAAGCAGATCCTCAGCCAGGCCGGCCTGGCGATGACGGACCCCGGCTCCTGGCCCGAGCAGGCCAGCCTGGCCGCCGCCGGCAAGTGGGATGAACTCCAGGCACTGCAAGATCGTCTCAAAGGTGGCCGGCGGGTGTGATTCTCTCCCCCCGCATTCCCAGGCGCAGGAGCGAGGCGCATGATTCAAGTTGAGGAAAGGAGGTGTGAACAATGGACGAGTTGATCAAGCTGGTCTCGAAGAAGACCGGCCTTCCTGAAGCGACGGCCAAGACGGCTGTGGAGACCGTCGTGGGCTATCTCAAGAAGAAACTGCCGGCCCCTATCGCCGCTCAAATTGACGGCGTGTTGGGTGGTGCCGGAGCAGCGAAAGGCGTGGAAGACCTGGCCAAGGGCCTGGGGGGCATGTTGGGTAAGGGCAAGAAGTAGCCCCTGCACTGTGGTAGGGCAAGATGCCATCTTGCCCTACTTCACTGGAAACGAGCCAGGCGAACAGAGTAGTGTCACGGACGAGCAGGAACGCCGCCAGTACTGACCTGACCGGCATCGTGCTGGCGGGTGGAGCCAGCCGGCGCATGGGGCGCGACAAGGCCTTCCTGGAACTGGACGGGAAACCGTTGATCGCTCACGTCATCGAACGGCTGGCCCGCGTGTGCGCCGAGGTGCTGGTCGTGGCGGGCGACGTGCAACCCTATGCCGGGCTGGGTGCGCGGCTGGTAGAAGACCGTTTCCGCAACGTGGGAGTGCTGGGGGGACTGCACGCCGGGCTGGAGGCCGCAGCCCACGAACTGGCCCTGGCCGTGGGCTGCGATATGCCCTTCTTGAGACCCGAACTTCTGAAGGCATTCGCGAGTTGGGCGGAGGGGTTCGACGTGGTTGTGCTGCGCCAGGGGGAGCAAATCGAACCCCTCCACGGTGCCTACCGGCGCACGTGTCTACCGGCGATCGAGGGGGCCATCTGTGCCGGGGAGCGGCGTATCATCTCCTTTTTCCCCCACGTGCGGGTCCGCTACGTGACCCCGGAAGACGTGGCCCCGTTTGACCCCGGCCTGCGCTCCTTCCGCAACGTCAACACGCCTGAGGAGTGGGAGTCAGTACAGGTAGAGCGGCACCAGTACATAGATTCGCGTACAGATAGGAAATGAAAGTTGTGAACGACGACAAGGCGGTTCAAGTCCAGGAACTGCACAAGGACTACGGCGGCCGTTATACTGCTCAAAGCAATACCCAGTTGACTCTATTCCCGGTCCCTGTCGAACATCGGGAATTCAGCCACCTGTACGAGATCTACAACGTAGACGCTTTCGAATGGTTGTCAGAGGCTGCTGAAAACTCTGTCCATGCAGTTGTTACCGATCCGCCTTACGGGTTGATAGAGTACACGGACAAGGAGTTGACGAAGCTCAAGAACGGGCGTGGAGGGGTCTGGCGTATCCCGCCGTCGTTCGATGGTCATCAGCGACGACCTTTGCCACGCTTCACCGTTCTCACCGAAGGTGATCGGGCCCGCTTGCGGGATTTCTTTGCTTGTCTTGCTCGTGCTCTGTCGAGGGTGCTGGTGCCGGGGGCGCACGTATTTATTGCTACCAACCCGCTCGTTTCCTACCTTGTCTACGAGCCTTTCATTGCGGCCGGTTTCGAGAAGCGGGGTGAGATCATTCGGACGGTCTACACCCTGCGCGGCGGCGATCGCCCCAAGAATGCACACGCAGAGTTCCCTGACGTGTCGGTGATGCCCAAGTCCTGTTGGGAACCCTGGGGGCTCTTTCGCAAGCCGTGCGAAGGGCGTGTCCAGGATAATCTGCGCAGGTGGAAGACAGGGGGACTCAGGCGTATTTCCTGTGATGAACCTTTTAAAGACTTGATCGAGTCGTCGCCGGCCCGAGGACTCGAACGCGAGATCGCACCGCATCCCTCTCTCAAGCCTCAGCATTTTCTCAGGCAAATTGTCCGGGCGGCCCTGCCGCTAGGAGAGGGAACCATCCTTGACCCGTTTATGGGTTCAGGTTCAACAATTGCTGCCGCGGCCGCGTGTGGCCTGAAAAGCATAGGGCTCGAAATCAGGCCCGAGTATTTTGAGATGGCGGTGGCGGCCATCCCCCAACTGGCCGCGTTGAAAAAGGAGTCGCTATGATGGGAGTGTCTTCCCAACCGCGGGTCCCACTGCCTACTACAGGTGAACGCCCGGCAGTCTATGCCGACCGGGTAGGACAGTGGCATGCTGCCACAGCGTCAGGAAGCCACAGGCAGCGCCTGGGCCAATCCCTGACGCCT
>Ga0315296_10003955_pt1 | contig 12274 bp, 14 predicted proteins | sample YL17G14_18_MG_FD_203921 | JGI IMG/M metagenome (GOLD analysis project Ga0315296, IMG submission 203921) | Sediment microbial communities from Yellowstone Lake, YNP, Wyoming, USA - YL17G14_18 | ecosystem: Environmental > Aquatic > Freshwater > Lake > Sediment | place: USA: Wyoming | collected... | reverse complement strand
TGGTGCGGCCGCCGGGATGCATACCCATTCAGGTTCAAAACCACCCCTCTTATTAACTGACCGGCTTGGCCGAAAGCACGGTGTATCTCCACAGCTCAAATCCGGTGCCAACGCCGGCTTGAATGTTAGTAGCTCGGGGGGAAAAGGGACAAGTATTGTTTGTAGCCAAAGCAGGCGGATTGACTGCCTTCTCCTGGGGGAGGGGTCTCTTTTGGTGCTGCTGTGAGATCACTCATCGTCACCTTGCCTCCAGTCTTTCTCCGCCTCTCTCTCCAGCTCCTCTAGCTCCTCCCTAGTAACGTCAGCAGATATCGCTGACATTCTAGTGTGACCGCATCGCTCGCATGTCCATCTGACAAAACTTCCTGAAGGGTGCGAATCGACACCAACCTCCGTCTCATATACATCCACGTCCGGAGAGACAGAAGCACCGCAGTTCGCGCATTGGATCGTAGGGAACCGGGAGGGGTCGTCCGAAGGAGACTCCAAGTGGCGGATCAGCCTCTGCATTCAACATCTGTCGGCCTGAGCAATAAGATGAGATTGCCAACGGTTCTTTCCCCCCTTGCGTAGGCCTTGAGAAGCATAGACAGCCCCTGGGAGTTGCCAAGGAAACTCTTTTCATAACATAGGTCGCACTAGAGATGTGTGGGAAGCTTGCGGTTGATTCCCGGCCTTGCCGGTCGGCTAGAACGGGTTCTTCTTCTGATCTTTGCTTGTTCCACCGTTGTTCTGGGCTACAGGACTGTGCAGTTGCAAACGCAGAATCAAGAGTTGCAGAACATGATCTACAACTATCCTCCAAGAATCTTCGCATATCCAAAGGATGAGTTGCGCTGTGACCTAAACCAGCCTGGGCCGAACGGGATGATGCGCCTTTTTGTTGTGATCGTCACCCCTCACAATGGATACGCAGTCGTGAACCAGACCTTCTTCCAACTATCACATGATATCTATACTAAGGATACCTTGGATCCGAATCTCTTGAGGTATAACAATGCATCCATGTACCGCGAAACCGTGTTCGCCGTCCCTGCTGGGAGCTTCCAGACGACCTTGGAGATAGCTTTCTTGTGTAACGTTCGCCTTGCTTTCAAATACCTACAACCGGGGCACGGTGTCGAGTTCCCGATGGGGACCGTTGGCATCAGAGTGACGCTCTATGATGTCCAGGCAGGTAAGACGTATGTAAGTGACACAACGTCGACTGTGTGGGTGGCCTACAGCAATATTATATACAATCAAACCAAACCGAGCACCTAGTTCTCGCCGACAATGAAACAGAAGAAAGGCTAGAACTCGAACGTTCAATCATCGCTATCCGCTGTGCCGGCAGAGAGACACAGGCACGAAGATCCAGAACCGTATTACTTGGTGCGCGACGTGTCAGACTGGCGTTGCGATCGCTCGTAGAGAAGCATCGAACCACGAACGGCAAGCCTGGCACTTGTAGACGGTGACGTGTGACCCTAGGAGACAGACGGGGCTCAGGGATCCACCGCACCCAGGACAACCAGGCGCACTCATTCTAGGACTTGCCTTTCTTCGCCTTCTCCACGATGAGACGTCCGCTCTCTATGCGAATTTGGAGTTCATCATCTAGAGCGAATGGAAACGCTGAGTCTTTGACGAGACCGGCAGGGATGTAGATCGAATGTCGTCCGTCCGAGCGGTACATAGACTACGGCTTTACAGTTTCCAGCCTTTCTGTAGACGCGTCAGCACAGGCTTGTGGCTGGATTTGTAATGGCGTTTCACTGCTTGATAGACTTCGCCAAAAGTAGATGATTTAGGCGGTTGAAGAAACTTCGCACAACGCTTACATTTCCAACCGCCCTCCCGCTGGCTTGCCATTTGGCCGATCCGTTTCCTGTATTCACCGTAATTCAACCTGAACATCTTCTTGGTGAAACGCAACTTGAATTAGACCGCTATGACACAAAAGGCTTTTCGTAGAATACAGAGGCAGGTAGGTGATTGTCGAGACTTGGACGAGCCGTCCACGCCGGAGCAGAAACGTGTGATCGAGAAGAGCTTGTCAAACGCGCTCCTTCAGTTTCTTGTCGAATGCGAGAAGGCAGGCATCATCACGATCAATAGGGAATGGTTAGCGAACCAGAAAGTCAACGAGCGAAAGTAGATTTGGCAGCTCATCTGTTTCTTCTCTTCAATAGAAAGACTACTGGACAGTGATGGTGCATTGTTGCGTTATCGAGTGGGGTCGACTAGCGATCTATTCAAAGAAATGGGAGAGAGCAACGAGCCAGCGTTTGCGAGCAGGGGTTTTCTTGGATTCCTTCAGTTTATTGTAGCATTCTCCGCAATAGCCAGAGAACTCCGCAGGATTCTTCTGGCACATCTTGCACAAGCGCGGCCCCCGTCTACGCAGCTCGACCTGTGCTTGTCCTAGGTTAATCAACCATTGCGGGTTTTTTTCTGTGCCCCAGCCCAAGCCGCGGCACCTCCAAGCCTTCTTCGCACACTCGCAATCCCCGAAGCACCCAGAAATAAAGATCTCTAGCTGCGAGTCCTCCCTCATGGAAAGGCAACTGAAAGAACCACGCGATAATGCAAGAGTGCCCAATGATGGGAGCTATATACCCCATGGGTCATTTCTTTTCGACGGGAACTGGCACGTCCCCGGCGTTTCGTCGTCCTTTTCACCCATCTAGGTTGTTTTGAGCTGTTTGTTTCTCTGCGTCATTTGGCGTGGTTAGGTGCGTGGAAATAGAGGCCGCTGCCGACTGAGATGCTTCCGCTGATCTCCTCTCAAGCTGCTCACTTCTGTCTTCTCTTCAGAAAGCTGCGAGTCTTCGTCTGCAATTGTCTCAACCGTGAAAGGATGCGAGAGGGCTTGGAGTTGTTGTAGACGAATCTGAGATGCGATCGGATTTTGTTTTCTCGCCCTGATAAGGCTGGACAAGCGTATTCGATGAAACGTCGACGACGTGCAACAGTTCTTTGATATAATGCCAGTTCAATCATAACACACTCCTCAGTACCTGTTTCTGCTCAGAGGGAGATTGATGTCTCTGTCGGATGTGGCACGCGATATTCTAGGAGATCCGTTTGGCCAGTATGAGATCCTTGACTTCCGCGAGTTCGCCAAGTTCCTACAAGCGAGAGACATTCGGGTCGGTGAACATGATCTTGAAGCCATGGAGAGAGAGGGTCTTCTTCTTCCGTTGTTTCGCCTTAAACGGCCCGTAGGCGAGGATGGACAACTTGCAGGCCTATTTCTTTCACAGGATTCTTACCAGTCGTATTTGGACGCTGGTTTGATCGAGTTCCCCAAATCTGGGGATTTCAGACCTTGGAGCGAGTTCAAACGCGGACATGAACAGGCGGTCTACCCGTTCTATCATCCAGCACAGGCGTTCTTGATCGAAAGATTCCTTATCGCTACTGATGTTCAAATGAGAGGGTTCCTTTGGAAGGAAATAGACCCAGCTGAATTCGCGTCTGGAATGGCACAGAGATACGACTTGTGGAAGCGGTCGTACGTAAGATCGTTGCCCAATCAGGAGAGAAGAATCTCACTGCTGATTCTGCTGGAAACGCCCTACAGGCCGCTTTACCGGTTCCGCTTGGTGATGGGGGCCCTCCGGCAGTTCAATTGGGAAGAATGGAACAGGTGGAAAAGCGAGAAGTTTCAACCGACGACCATTCTGAAGCGATGCGGACTAAGCATCGAAGAAGTGGCGCGGTTCAGAGACAGCCTGTCGTTCGATGTCATGTACTCGGATCCTATGGCGAACTGGTACATGCTCCTTCGCTCGATTAGGTACACAAAGAAGGCCATGCTCACTGGAAGGGCGCTTCGCGCCCAAGATCACTACGAATACATTTCTCTTCTTGACTTCTTTCTCAAAGACCTCACGGGGGAGCGACAGCCGGAGCCAGATGATATTGTGGATGGTTCAGGAGGATCGTGGAAGAAGGAGATCTACGGAGACGATTTCGATCTTGATCGTGTGGAGACCCGGCACAAGATAATGGACGAGTTCTTTGTGCCCGGTGAGGGATTGATCACAAAGCTCTATCTTTTCGTGGAAGGGCGATCTGAGAGTGAGTGCATTCGCCCGTTCTGTCACGCGATGCTCTGGCCCTTGGAGACTGACACGGTGCTGAAACAGATTGGAGGGATCGGGGGCCTGAGACATCTGAAGCATGAATTGGAAATTGCGAAACAGGAGAAAGTCAAGGCGTACCTGATCGTTGACCCCCACGAAGGAGCAAAAACAAGAATAGAGGACCTAGTACGAGAGCGCCTGCTGGAGCCTCAGGCTTTCAAGATATGGTCAAGGAATTTCGAAGATGACAACTTCTCACAAAACGATATGCTTGCTATGGTGAACGAGATCCTCAGGGATTATGCGTTGTCCATTTCGCGAGAAGACGTCGCGTCTCTCACGGCGAGAAATATGACCTATTGGGACACGCTTCGAGATGCGTTTTGGAGGAAGTACGGATTTCCCTTGGAAGCTCGTGTAGGCAAGCCTGATCTTGCCAGACGACTATCGCATTTGAGAGTCAAGGAGATCCGTCAAGAAGTAGCGACTGATCAGTACAAGCCAAAACTCGAGATTGAAAAGGTTCTTCGTCAGGCTTGGGATATGATCTTTCACGCTCCCTTGTGATGTCTAGGATAATATGGGTGCTAGGGCTATAGCTCGTTGAAAGGTTGGAGCGCCAGAGAAATATCGCTACCCCAACACCCTCACCAAGGCCAGAACTGCCCAAATGCACCACGCACAAATGAGTCCGAATAGGACGCCCGTTCCTAGTATACTCGCTTCGCGCGAAACTCTACTTAGGGGTCTGAGGTAGCACGAGAGCCGCAACTGAGTCTTAGGCGAAACTGTTCCCGCTAAACTTTCCTTGGCTCGGTCTTAGTCACAACCGCAAGCTTAGTCGTAGACCCCACTAGTCAAGGTTTGTCGATGCTTGCGTTCAAGCCCTCTTATCTTGGTCTATCCCGTTAACGCATAAGATCTTCTGGATTCGTCAGAAGTGAAGTGGTGGAGCAAGCCGATGAGCACAGAACCAATTCCACAGCAAATCTGGTCTCTTCTACTGCAGGTTGGCTCGCTCAGCGGTTTGATTGCAGGTCTCTCTCTTGTCTACACAATTCTCTTCAATCGCGTCCGACTCAAGATTGACGTTGAGTACGAGCGTGTTAACAAAAATCAGGACTCGATAGAACTAAGCATCAAAGTGAGAAACCCAAGCCCCCGACGGGACACATCAATTGAATCTTCCTATCTCACACATACGAGTCGACATATCCACGAACGGTTGTGGTCACCCAGACTATTGACACTCTTCGAAACCACTTCAATAATGGAGGTAATAGTCGATAAGAAAGAAGCGGTAGAGAAACTCGAAGCGGTCGGTCGCAACATAAGGATACGAGCTGGCACAACGAGAAGCTTCAGAGTACTTTTTTCGCGTCCGCATTTTGGTCAATACAGTCAGATACGTTGGGAGGGTCGATGGCGGAGATATTGGCCAATCAAACTCGTGCTGGAAACCACTCATAAAGACTTGATTATTCCAGTGATGTCTCTTCTAACGCGCCAGCAGGCTGAGGATGTAGAAAGATGGTTCTTTGAACTGTGGCGTGGCTAAAGTGTCGAACGCGACTAATCAAGAACTTGGCACAAGAGAAAAAGCTCAAGTCTCAGACGCGACCGAGTTGTTGAGGCGTCACCCTAAGAAGTGGAGGAATCAGGAACATGAGGGGGGTAGTTTTGTGTGTGTGCGTCACTTGGGGATATGCCATTCAGAGAACTAGGAAACTTGATGTCGAGTAATATTGGGAATTTGGCCATAGGTAATCGAAATGGAAACGATAGTGCAAAGCCTGAAGTATTCTATTCTGTCCATATCTTCTGAGTTCCGATGAGCGTAACTCTGGGCCTCGCTCTTCTCTTCCTCCTCGCCGCATCGCATTCGGGAGTGACCTCTGTCTCCGCGAATACGAATATCGCTCTATCATTTCTTGTCAATTCAGTAGATGCAGACCGTGTGATAATCTCATTGAAATGGGACATCACAATGCCATCAGCAAATCTAACGAAACCGAAAGCAATGATTGTTGTTCCCACGGCTGTAGAAGCGGCCTGGGGATTCTTCTCCGCAAATTACTCAGAGTCAGACACTTTTGTTTTCATAACACCAACAACATGGCAGCTCGTTGAAACGGGTAACCGAACACCTTGGCAATGGCAGGTCATCAACAAGCTTGTCTTGCCTTGGAGCGAGAAACTACCTTGCAATAACAATCTTTCCCCCACGGTTTTCTATCCATTCGACGACAATGTGGTAGATTTGTACATAGGGTCCAATTACAAAGTCGACGTATCGAACTCTCAAGCGCAATATGGTTTGGTCGGCAATGAATTGCCGAATGCAGTGCAGAATCCATATATGACGGCTTGGAGCGAGGTCCACGACCTAAGTTCTAGCACTGAAGAAGTCCCGACTCTCGGGATACTTGTTTGGACCTTATTCATGGGACTAGTGGGTTACTACGTTTATCATGTCCGGATTCATGTTGCCCATCGGCTTGAGGTAAAGGCACTCGCCTTAGGTATTCTAGGAATTCTTTGTGCTCAACCCATAATACTGTTCCGCGCGTTCAAAGCCAGGAAAGACGTTGGCAATAGCAACTATATTCAACTGTGTCTAGGCTTCCTATTGTTTCTTCCTTTCTTGTTGTTTACTTTCCGTTCAAGCACGGCTCCTCCGTGGATAACGAACATCGACCTCTTGAGCCTGTCATTCGTCTTCCTGTGGGCAATCATGTTGATTCACAGATTATGGAGATATTCCGACTATACAGGGGCAGAAGACTCCTAGAAGGGGCAGGCCTTCAGCAGGGTTTGATGATTCTGTGCACATCATGCAACTTGCAATCACCTATTTTTCTGTCAGCCTGTAAGATGGTGGTTTTGGTGTGGTATAGCTGGTGCGAGAGACCTAATTTGAAACGTTAGGTTCAGGCGTTATTTTGTGTGTGCGGGTCAGCTGGTGCGACCGTCGTGATGCATACCCATTCAGGTTCGAAACCACAAACTACACGGTCTGAGCGCTGCAAATCGAGCCCGAATTGCGTCGCCCGCACGGATCAACCCGACGACAAGAATACCTCATCTTTGAGGGTTCAAATTCAGTCGCCCGCACCAAGAAAGGCACACACACAGAAGAAGGATGACCAAAGCGCAAAACGGAGTATGAACCCTCGAAGCTGAACGCGATATACGACAAAGTAGATTTGCGTGTGTTTGATCGAATCTACTGTCGCTGGTTCTCCATGCCGCCAATCCAACCAGTCTGTTCACACAACGCTTCTGAGGATTCCTGCTGACTGCCCAGCTCGCAGGAGCATTGACTTGACTCTTCTCCTACCAATAATCATGACGACCAGCAAGATGAACACAGCCGAAATCGCCGCATAGGAACTGACCAAAGCTCGTTGTTCGTATGTGCTGGAAGAAGCCAGCGCTAGGTCGATCAAGCCGTCATAAGGAAGAACTCCATAACTGCCGAACCTTCCCTGAGACTCGTACGCCCCAATCCTTAGGCCGACGGCTTGACCTACGTCGGTCATGATTCCGTCCTCACCACGTAGGTGGACCTTCATCTCCACGATACTTCTGACACCGTTGTATTGACCTTGGATGGACGGGGGAAGGTTCATTGGGTTCAGACAGCCCGACGACCTAAGATATTCCTCATGCTCCTTGTTGAAACCTTTCCATGTGAAGAATGCAAACTCACACTTGTTGGAGTATCGCACGAAACCGTCGAGGCCGGAAGGCCAAATGTAGACGTAAGCTACATCCCTGCCGTCCTTGAGCTGCGCGTCGTAGTCCACATCGAAATACAACCAGATAGCGAAAATCCTGCTTCCTTGGCCCGATAATAACGGGGCTGAATCTATCGCAACATATAGGAAGTCGTTGTCGTTCTTCACGTAGAGGTAGACATAATTTTCGCTAGAGCCCCACCGTAGAGATAAGACGGCAGCGTCGGACCACTCGCCGCGACCCATCGTCCCATCTATAGAGGGAAGGATCCTCGACTCAGTTGACGCTATGCGAATGTCCGAGTAGACGCTACGCCGGTCCACGGGAATACCCAATACGTTTCTCTGCCAGTCTACTGCCGCTGCACAGGGGAAGCCTCCGAGTGGTGTCGTAGTCGGGGGCCACCAGTTAAGGGCCCACCAGCTTGGTCGCATTGGTGGTGGATGCTTGCCGATGTCGTAGCCAAGAATGCAGAGATCCGTTAGGGTATCCGAGTGGCCCTTGACACCCTGGCCCTGGCTAGGCAGCCAAAAGGTGATCGTCACCATCAGCATATACGCGGCTGTCAGTAGCTCATCGCCTGGATCACCCGACAAGGCCAGATCAAGCACGAATGTGCCCTGACCGGTCCGCACGTAACTGCAGTTGAAGCTGTCCGTCGCGTCTACAGCACGAAGTTCGCCAATTGTCGGTTGAGATGAAGGGTACTTTAGCCATCCGATCGGCTCCTTGAATACTTGGCACGTGATTGTGAGGTTGACTTCTGGATGAGGCGCGGGTTCAATCGTAATTCCATACTTTGCGTGGAGATGCCTCTCATCTGGGCTGCATAGACCCATCTCTCTGGCCTTGTCGGGGCAGAGGATCATTATGCCCTTCATGCCTGCCTCGTCATCCAAGGCCACTACCTTAACCGACAGCTCGGTGTACGGGGGAGAGACGCCGTCGGCGTACGCGGGAGAGAAGGGATAGAACAGGAAAGCTCCAACCGCCGCGCTAATCAGGAGGGTAGCTAACAGGAGCCATGCAGCAGGTCTCCGACTAACCATGCACGTGCCAACTAGATTTAGTACCGTACTCTGATTTAACTCAATCCGACCGGTATCTGCCTTTCCTCAACCTCACTCGTCTATGAAAGGTTATAGAGCAAGCGAACCGTCGAGAGATTGAATTTGTGGAAGCAACAGGGGCTTCTCGAATGCGAAGCTGTGACACGAGAGGGTCATCATTTGGAAAGATCGAAAGCTTCGAGACTGAAACATCCACTGAAGCACCCATGGTGTTGGTGGGCCCGCAGGGTTCCAGACTCATTCGGGTTCGGAACCTGACCTTTGCGATGTTGGGATCCGATTTGCTAGTCCATCTAGTCGTTTTGGTATGTGGTTTCTAGGTTCCAGACTTGCAAAATCGGCGATGCTCCTGGAGGATCAACTTCGTCTAAAGAGGTTGCAGAGAAGGACGATACCCGAAGACGGGGATAAGGTTGACTACGTATACGCACATGATCCGACTCGTCTACAGAAAATCTCTGGCCACAAGTTTCTGATACGCGTGATGTTCCTGATCTCAGGCGCCTTGATCGCGCTAGGTTTCATCTCGCTTATTCTTACATAGGCTTCCCCCAGTCATTCGGGATTGGAGAACAGGGAATGGATCGAAGATGTGGAGGGGAACAGAGATAGCCTCGCCCATAAAGCGTCCGCGTTCCTAGGCACAAATCGTAGTGTTAAATCAGTCTCAATTCCTGAAGCTTGTCAACACCTACTATCGTAATCTGATACGTCATCTCGTTCCTTGTTGGATGCTTCAGGATGTACCTCTCTGGATGGCGAACAAGATCGTCAAGCGCCTCGGAAACATAACCTCGATAGTCCTTTCGGAATCTGGCAAGAATCGCCTGCTTTGGCACATGAGCATGAGGGCTGCCACCTGTAGCGTGATAGAGGGCCACCAACGCCGCGACCTCTCTCTCTGTCAAGAGGGGCTGGGGCATCACCCATCAGACAATGGTCCAGTGCAGCTTGCTAAAAAGTTAGCGGAATACTTAGTAAGTGGCCCATAACCTGGTAAACGGTCTTGGGGGCTTGCATATCGGCAATACTATTAAGCTTTATATATTATCAAGTAAGCTATCTTTCGCTTCAAGTCCGACCAGTCGCGAAAAAGAGATGCTGATCGATTCTCATCTGACCATTTGCTAGTTGGTGTTAGAGATGAAACCCCTGTTTGGAAGGATCAAGAAGTTCCAGAAATCTGGAGCATATCTGTATTTGCCGTCGAAGTTGATTGAACATGATGATTTCCCGTTCAGAGATGATGATGTGGTAAAGCTTGAGATAGACAAGAAAAACCAGGCAATGACAGTAAGCACACCTCAATGGTGGGAGTTGCTAGACTGGAGCAAGATGCCTGATGCTTTCGACAAGCTGCCCCCCGAGACAAAGGAGAATATCAAGAGAGCGGGAATCCTCACAGAACGAAGCTGACGTACTTGGCAGAATGTCTCGCGCTCGGCACTAGGCAAAATACTCAGTAAGCGCTAACCATAAATACGCTTCGAAGGGCAGACACACACTATTGTGTCTGCCTATGCCCATTGTTTTGTCTCATTTCCAGAAGGCCGTTCTAGTTGCCCTCTACAACGCGACGAAAGGGCTGGGCAAAGACTGCCTCAACCCGCAGCAAGTCTCTGACTTCTTTCGTGTCAGGGCTCGAATGGGAAACCTCGAGCCGTGGGACAAAGTAGTTGACACATTGGATAAGCTTGTTTCCAAACATTATTCGAAGAAGTGCGTTCCGAGAATCCCAATAATAGGATATGCGGGCTACAAGTTGACTAGGAAAGGAAGGAAACGCGCAAGAAAGGTTCAGGAAGAACGGCCGAGGCGCTGATAGAACCATAGGCAGTTCTTCTGAACAGCCTACCTGACCCGACATAAAGGGCGAAACAATTGTCCGAGTCAGCTGGTCAATGGCTAGAGGTTCTTGGTGGAGTCATTGTTGGAATTGTCGTCGGCCTTGTCACAGCCTTTGCGTCATCATTTATCGTAGAGCCACGAAGTGTCAAGAGAGATCGGCGTCTCAGGCATATTGACCATCTGCTCAAGGCAGTCTACGGCCCGATCGAATATTCCCTGGAAAGGGCCCAAAGTCGCGCAGCGGCGTTAAAAAAGCAAAACGTCAGCGTGGACTTTGCGCTCTATCTTTCTGAGGTTAAGGTACTGACCGAGACATTCCAGAAGGAATGGAGCCTCTTGTCGTTAGATGTTCAGAAAGCGTGGTTGGATTTTGTCGCACAAGACGCCTACCTCTACATAGAGCAACTGCTGCTAGGAAAGTTCAAAGGCCCTTACGTTGCGGCGACTGCCGAGCAACTTCAACCCTTGTTAGCGCAAGTCGAGGGAGAGATAACAAGACTGCGGCACGATTATGCGGAATGCTCGGGCGTGAGTTTTGAAGACAACAGAGGTGGTGGGGGGATTGGAAAAGAAAGAGGATTACTGAAGACGCTCTTTGGAATCAGCCTACTGGTCCTCTCTGGATGGTTTGGAGAATGGCCCTTCTTTGCTTCGTGGGTTCGGTCTATACTGGATTGGCTGCAGACAGGACAGCTGAGTGCCCACCCGAGGGTAGTTGTACCCCAAAACATAGCCGACCTGTTCTACGGACTTTCTTGGAGGGTAAGCTTCTATAGAGGGGCCATCGATTTCGGGGCCTTCATGGAGAACGGATTCGGCCTTGCTCTACTGGTCGGTGTAATCTGGATTCTCTATGAGATTTGGAAGGGCGCGAGACTCGTTAGGCAATCACAGAGAATAGTCTCGGTCTGAGCCGGGTCTCGAGTCGGAGACTCATAGAATAGTCCGCAGGGGTCTAAACCCGTTAGGGTTCAAAACCAGGCTAGCTCGTTCCGAGGAACTGCTCCCAAGTCAAGATCTTGTTGCCAAGAACTTGCTGGAGTACAAGGTAGTAGTCCTCTGGGCAATATGCGACAATCGTTTCGGAGTCAATAATCTTCTTCTGATCATGCCATCTTTCTTGCTGCAAGACCTGTCCCTTTAGCCAATCAACCGTATTCCTGTCATTTGCCAGTTTCACATCGTAGTCTTCTATCGGATGCCACGGCTCTATGAAACCGTACTTTCCGCTCAAGATGATCCATCTCCAGCGTAAGATTGAGAGCTTCTCGTTGTAACGATCCGTGGTCATCCATCTCCGAAATTCGTCGCCGACGTAGGCTATGCAAGCAGGTACAAATCGCGGAATCTCTCGGTACTCCAGATCATCCACAGATCTGCGATGTCCCCTTTCGTTGTAGTCCCATATCTTACTGTAAGTACAACCAACGACTACCAACACCTCTCTGGCGGACGATGTCCTTTGCATCAAAGTACGGACTTCTTCCGCCTTCAGGCGAGCTCGCTGTCTGAACTCCTCAAGTGGGTATCTTACAGCTGCTG
>Ga0315296_10003954_pt1 | contig 12274 bp, 11 predicted proteins | sample YL17G14_18_MG_FD_203921 | JGI IMG/M metagenome (GOLD analysis project Ga0315296, IMG submission 203921) | Sediment microbial communities from Yellowstone Lake, YNP, Wyoming, USA - YL17G14_18 | ecosystem: Environmental > Aquatic > Freshwater > Lake > Sediment | place: USA: Wyoming | collected... | reverse complement strand
TCAAGTCTCCCGTCAACATATACATTTCCCTTGTCGTCGATGCTGTATCTCCCACGAGCTATCATCTCTAGGGTTCCAGGGAAGACCACCCAGTCACCCCTTTCCTTTAGGTTCTTTTGATTTCGTGCCTCGACTTCGTCAAGAAGAGCCCTGTTCTCAGGGTTTCTCAGGTCCTCAAGCGCGAGTCCACTCGGTATCCACACCTCAACAGGCGGAGAGCGCATCAAGATCTCTCCTGCATCCACGTTTTGCCTCAAAGGCGCAGGCCTTACAATGAATGTCGTTGAGTAAATGTATGGCTCTCCAGCCAGAATCGCATCTCTAACGCCATGCAATCCGACATATTTTCTCCTTTCCTCCTCCATGACTGAAAGGTCTGCCGGGTGGACGTTGACGATGCGATCTGGAAACACGTCCAGCAGTGGTCTGGTTATGATGCTATTGTAACCTCCGAGCGCAAGGGCATCAACTTCATACTCCTTTATTCTTCCTAGGGTAATTTCATCAAACTCTTGCCGGAGAGATAGGTTCCGAATGGTCTTGTGCCCCTTGCTTCGGTAGAAGTCCCTGATATCATTGCATATGTAAGGAATCCTGAACCTCTGACTGATATCCTTGGCAAAGCAAGTTTTTCGACCCTCACTGTCGAGCCTTTCGTCTTTTACGTCTGTGAAGATGAGCACTACATCGTACGGACATGATTCATCTCTTTGGGCAGAGCTGAGTTCGTATTCTATTATCTTCGTAACATTGGTTCCGCTTCCAGACATGAAGCAAGCTATCTTCATGGGCAGCCCCCTAGCGTCTGGATTGTAGAGAAGCCGAGGCACCATCACGCAGAAATCGTTACTAGCCTTTTTATCCTTATTGCTAAGCAAATCTGATGGATGACGAGTGTGATTGGAGACCATCTCATCTGAATCCAGATTCGATAACGGGATGACAATGGTTTGCCTCAGAATCCCATCAGATGATCTCTGTTACCTTGCATACGAATAGACCGAAACCTCAGTAGGAATGTGAGATGCAAAGTCAAATATCAAATGAGGCGGAATCTTTGGTTGAATGGAATCAAGGAGGATCAGCGCTGAGCATAAAGGATGTATTTCTTCGACCAGTCCTGTTCACAGAGGACATGACCACCCTCATGTAGAACACTGAAGATCGAAGAGGCGAAGGCATCTTCGTAGTAATGTGTTGTTATCCTTACATCGTCATAGTAGCCGGTTGTGAAAGGATGTTCTGTTTCATCAACCCTCCCGTCGGCCTGACTTGACTCCACATCATACAGGATAATTTTGGCAAGAGAACCTGAGATTCTGCGCTGAATATCGATAGGAACCCTTCTGTGCAGCATCGAGGTATCTGGCTGCTTTCCTGCAGCTATACACTTTCTTATGAGAGGAACGATGCCTTCCTTGAGCTTATTGAATGTATTCGAGATCTTCTCGGTTGTCATCTTTGGTTCGAAGCTGTCTATGAGGGGGTCATAAGGCGTCGCGGTCTCTTTTACCTCCATCAGGATCTCGGCGGCCTTCCTTCTGAGTTCAAGGAGCTTTTCAAGCTCTGGTTTGAACAGCGAAAAGTCCTTAGCAGCCTTAGCCTTCTTCCAGACATTAACAGCAATAGTCTGCTGCTTGGCAGTCTCTGCTACAAGTTCTTCGGGCAACCTTGTCTCTTCGTCATATCTCTTCTTGAAGAGGTGCGCGTTTCTCTTCTGAGCCTCGTCAAGGGAATCATAATCCCTGTTTTCCCACACCTTTTTTATTAGGCTGCCGATTTCTGGATCGGTTGCCATCTCATGTCCTATGCCGCTTAGAAGAGCAAGCTAATCGCTCCTGAGGGGTACTCCTCTTGGCGGCATCTTCGTCTCCATGTCCCAATTCACAAGACTGCTAACCCAGTCGAAAATCACCAAGTCTCTGTATTTGTCCATCAATCAGACGTACTCTGATCGTAGGCTGTTACTTTGATCCATGTCTAGCAACCACTTCTGTAAAACACGAGCCGATATTTAAGGAGACAAGACAGAAGCAACGACACAAAAGGCGAGAACCGGGGTATTGTCTAAGCCTACAGAGCGATCGACCTTGTTTGACAGACTCAGACATGACCATGTCTTGATGTTCCAGAAACACCAGGAGATATCCAATGCACATCGTTTCTTCTTGTCCGATCGTCGCCTGCGATCTCTGTGAAGTAGACTATGAAGCCCTAGCTCGGGTTTTGAACATACATTGTCAGAGGTGCAAAGAACCCTGAGCTAGGCACGCCTCTTTGACTCTCGTTGTCCCGGATGGAGAGTTTCCCCGACAATCAGATTTGATAACAGATAGGCCGATAGCACATAAGGCCACATGTATCCCTTGGAAATATCCCAGCCAATCAAGATCTCCTGGACCGGACGCCCTATGGCAAAACTGCCTCCCCATTCAAATGCCAGTGTCAAGCCCAACCATAGGATACCGACATGAAACAGATCCTTAGTCTCGTACAATCTCACATGGCGAAGTAAGAAATATGCGAAAACAAAGATGTACACGATTCGTGTGGACATCCCGATCTGATGCGATACTAACACACCCCACATTGGTTCATAGACGAAGTTCATGAGCACAAAGAAGTTGAAACCCGAGACCAGTATCTCCATCAACCAGACTCGAACCGCCGTTTTCAGTAAACGAGTGTTCATGATCTCCTGACTTCCTTGACGATCCATCTATATCTTAGTTCTGCTCGCAAAATCCTCTCTAGATAGCTTTCGCGTTTGGGCATTTCTTTCTGCGGACTTGCATGTGCCTGCTAGGTTGCATTGGTACCATTCAGTTCGTGGCTCGATTATGCGCGCTGAAAGCTGAAGTATGGGAGCTGACTCCAGATTTTCTCGGACATAACTCTTATTAAGTTTGACCATTCCATTTTGTAGGAAATGAGCATAGCTGCGATCGGTCCCTCCCCCTTCGTGACATGCTTTGAACTCATAGGCATAGAGGGCTTTGAGGCCGAGAGTGGGGACGAAGTGGCAAAGATACTTCAAAACCTTGTAGAGAAGAAGAAGTTTAAAGTAATAGTCTTCCCTGAGAGGTTTGCAAAGGAGACCGATGAGATCCGGTCGGTCGCGATGAAGAAGGGGGACATTGTGCCGGTCTTCGCCCTTGTCCCAGACCTCACGATGGAAAGCGGGATGAGGCTCGAGGAACTTAAGGCCGTTGTATCACTTGCCATTGGCGCTAAGTTAGAGCTGTGATGGAACATGGAAGTAAAAAGGTATATTGAGGTAAGCGAGAAGCTGACGAAGCTTCTAGAGGAGGCGGAGAAAGAGGCCAGAGAGATCATTGCCCAGGCTGAGGAACGCGCCGAGAAGATGGTGGCTGAGGCCTTGGAGGAGGCTAAGACTATGAGGCTCAGGGCTGAGACAGGGGAGGTCCTCGGCGAACTCGAAGAAGAAGCCCAGAAGGCGGCAGAGGAGGAGGCGAAGGAGATTCGGAGGGAGTATGACAAGAGACTCTCTAGACTCAAGGAGATCCCCCAGGAGAGATTTCAGAAGGCCACTGATTTGATCCTTAGGAAGGTGCTACTACGATGAGCTCTGATATTTTGGAACTGGAAGTAAAGCTCATAGAGAGGGTTCTGGAGAAACGGGAGGAGATAATCTCAGAGGCGGAGAAGAAGGCTAGGGAGATCATCAATGAAGCACGGGAGAGAAGGATGAAGACCATTACAGAAGGAAGAGAGGACCAGAGGAGGATCACTGGAAGCGATCTGAAGGCGATCAGGGACAAGATCCTTGGGGAAGCTGAGCGAGAAGGGCGGAGAAAGATAATGGAGATGCGGCATGGGGAGATTTCACGGGTTTTCAGTGAGGTGGAGAATAGGTTAAGAGCCATAGCTGAAGGAAAAGACAAGAGCGTCGATTATCACGAGATACTGCTGAAGCTGATCTCAGAGGCAGCATCTGCCGTAGGAGAGAAGGAGCTTCTAATAGCTGTGAACAAGAAGGACAGGAGATATCTAAAGGACGAGTTAGGAGAGACTGAGAGGCACATTTGTAAGGCCCTAGGTTACAACATCAAGTTGACTATTGAAGATGAGCCAGTAGATTGTCTAGGGGGAGTCATCCTCTATGACCATTCAAAGAGAAAGATCTTCTACAATACCCTTGAGGCGAGACTCGAGAAGGCAAGGATTGAAATGGGGGCTGAGGTGGCCAGGGTTCTCGGGGTGATCTAGGTTATGGAGTTAGCTGGAACTATAGAGAGGATCAATGGTTCACTTGTATTGGCCAGTTTCACCGAGAAGCCAAAGATTGGGGATCTAGTCGAGGTCGGGGAACTCAAGCTGATGGGCGAGGTCGTCAGGCTAACTGAGAATATAGCAGCAATACAATGCTATGAGACTACGAGTGGATTGAAGCCAGGTGAACCGGTGAGAGATACAGGCAAGCCGCTCGTAGCTGAGCTTGGCCCAGGACTTATGGGAACGATCTTCGATGGTGTTCAGAGATCAGAGATGGAACTCTGGGATCTGACAGGCCCCTTTATCACCCGGGGAGTAAGCATCGCACCGCTGAACAGGAAGAAGAAGTGGGACTTCGCCCCAAAAGTCAAGGAGGGGGACGAGGTGGTCGAGGGCGACATCATCGGGACAGTACAGGAAACTGCGGCTATCGAGCACAGGATAATCATCCCACTAGGCTTAAGGGGGACCATCGTAAGGATCGGTGAAGGAAAGTTCACGGTCACCGAGCCCATAGCTACCCTCAGCACCCTTGAGGGTGAGAGAGAACTCATGATGATGCAGACCTGGCCAGTGAGGTTACCGAGGCCCTACAAGGAGAGGATCCCGCTCTCGATACCTTTGATAACAGGTCAAAGGGTCATAGATACCTTCTTCCCAGTTGCGAAGGGCGGGGCTGCCTGCATACCAGGAGGCTTTGGGACTGGGAAGACTGTGATGCTCCAGCAGGTGGCAAAATGGGCTGACTCTGACATCATCATCTACATAGGATGCGGGGAGCGGGGGAACGAGATGGCCGATGTCGTCACCCACTTCCCAGATATTATCGACCCCAAGACGGGAAGCAAACTGATCGAAAGGACGATTATCGTGGCCAATGTGAGCAACATGCCCGTCTCAGCGAGGGAGGCGAGTATGTACATGGGGATCACGGTAGCGGAGTACTTCAGAGATCAGGGGTACGATGTCGCCATTATGGCCGACTCGACATCGAGATGGGCGGAGGCCCTGAGGGACCTCTCAGGTAGGCTCGGGGAGATACCAGCCGAGAGCGGTTTTCCCGCCTACCTTGCCGATCGCATAGCCGAGATGTATGAGAGGGCGGGGAGGGTCTACACACTTGGAAGCGAAGAACGCGTAGGATCTGTCACAATCCTCGGGGCTGTCTCACCCCCGGGGGGCGACTTCAGCGAGCCCGTCACCATCCATACACTGAGGTTCGTCGGCACCTTCTGGGCCCTTGATCAAGAACTCGCATTCCGGAGGCACTTCCCGGCGATAAATTGGCTGAGGAGTTTCACAAGGTATATGTCGTTATCTGCGAGGTGGTGGAGCAAATTCGACCCATCTTGGGAGCAGTTGAGGGCCAGGGCGCTGGGCCTATTGGAAAACGCCTCGGAGATCGAGGAGACCGCCAGAATCATTGGGGAGAAGGCTCTGCCGGATGAGCAGCGATTAGTCCTGCTCCTATCTGAGATGATAAGAGAGGGGTTCCTTGTCCAGAGCGCTTTCCACGAGGTTGACACTTACTGCGATGCGGAGAAGCAGGCGAGGCTCCTCCGCGTCATGATTGACTTCTACGATTCGACCGCCCCACTTGTGAGCCGTGGGATTCCAATCGAGAAGATCAGAGAGTTGAGAGTCATATCCGAGATCATGAGGCTAAAGGAGAGGAGTAGCACAGATGATATTGATAGGGCCAGGGGGGAGATGATTGGGCAGACTGGTGAGCTTGCCAAGGAGTACGAGGTGAAGACGGGATGATCGTCAGAGAGGCTGGACTTATCTACAGGACCACTCGGGAGATAAAGGGTCCAATCCTCTTCGTTGAAGGAGTAAGGAATGTTTCGTACGATGAGTTGGTGAGAGTCACACGCCCTGATGGAACGGAGGTGATTGGATCAGTTCTAGATGTCTCGAAGGATTGGGCCCTCGTCCAAGTCTTCGGAGAGACAGAAGGAATGGATTTGAATGTGGAGGTCCGCTTCACGGGCGAAACGCTGAAGATCCCAGTCTCCGATGAGGTGATAGGTAGAGTCTTCAGCGGGAGCTTCCGACCCTTGGATCATCTGCCTGATCTCCTGAGCACAGATCTCCGGGATATATACGGTGGCACGCTCAACCCGTCTGCAAGGGCCGTCCCCAGTGAGTTTATCCAAACAGGTGTCTCGGCCATCGATGGGATGAATTCCCTTGTAAGAGGTCAGAAGTTGCCTATCTTTTCGGAGTCCGGGCTTCCTCATAATAACCTCGCGGCCCAGATAGCTAGGCAGGCCACCATCCCTGGAAGAGAGGAGGAGTTCGCCATCGTCTTCGGTGCCATGGGCATCAAGCATGAGGAGGCCGAGTTCTTCAGGGAGGAGTTTGAGAAGACCGGAGCCTTGAGCAAGTCAGTAATGATCATGAACTTGGCGGACGATCCGGCCATAGAGCGTATTGTTACTCCTCGGATAGCTCAGACCATCGCTGAGTACCTCGCATTCGATCTTGATATGCACGTACTTACCATACTGACTGACATGACCAACTACGCAGAGGCACTGAGGGCCATATCGATAGCGCGGGAGGAGATTCCGACGCGGAAGGGGTATCCCGGCTACCTGTACAGTGACTTGGCCACGATTTATGAAAGAGCTGGGAGAATCAAGGGGAAGAAGGGATCCATCACACTCATGCCTATCCTGTCAATGCCGGGCGGGGACATCACCCATCCTGTACCGGATCTCAGCGGATACATCACAGAGGGACAGTTGATACTTCAGCGTGACCTCTATCTTAGAGGGGTACATCCGCCAATGAACGTCTCAATCTCGCTCTCAAGGTTAATGAAGGATGGAATAGGGGAAGGGCAGACAAGGAAGGACCACGCGGATGTCTCCAACCAGCTCTACATGGCTTATGCGGAGGGGACGAGGGCGAGAGGACTAGTCAGGATCGTCGGAGTCGTCGGCCTAAGTGAGAGGGAGCGAACGTGGCTGGATTTCGCCGACAGGTTTGAGAGGGAGTTCGTCAACCAAGGGACCTACGAGAACAGGCCGATAGAAAGAACCCTGGAGATCGCTTGGAACCTCCTTTCCATCCTGCCTGAGGAGGAACTCATCCGCGTAAGGGAGGCCTATGTGAAGGAGTTCCACCCCAGACACAGGAAGAAGTAGGTTGGATAGATGTCTGTACTCAGCGGAGTTAGACCCACGAAGGGATACCTCCTCGAGATGCAGAAGCGCATATCCTTCATCGAGAGGGGCTGCGAGTTCCTGAAGCTGAAGAGGGACCACCTAGCGAAGGAGCTGAGCGTATCCCTCGAGGTCCTGAGGGGAAGAAGGGCTAAGATCAACGAGAGGCTCAAAGAGGTCTACGAAGACATAGTCACCGCATACCTCGTGCTCGGCCCCTCCGAGGTGAGGTCCCAAGCGAACTCCATCAGGAAGACCTTCGAGATAGACACCCTGCCTAAGAGCGTCATGGGCGTCCGCTACCCCTCCATAAGGGTCATCTCTAGGTCGAAGATCCAGGGGAAGCTAGACCCCACCCTCTCCAAAGCTGCTTCCCTGATGATGGAGATCTTCGACGACATCCTAAGGCTGGCGGAGTTCGAGGCCAGGGCTGAGAGGGTCGCAGATGAGCTTGGGAAGACGAACCGGAAGGTGAACGCCCTCGAGAACGTCGTCATACCGAGCTATAGGCAGGTCATAAAGTTCATACAGGACAAGCTGGACGAGGAGGGCCTCGAGGAGCTGGTTCGAACGAAGCTCATAGGGGGTGCCATAGCACGTCGAAGGGAGTAAGCCCTGGGCTTGCCTACGTCGTCGTCAGATGCCACGGGATGAGGGCCAGGCTCCTCGCCCCGGGGGCGATGAAGGCCCTGGCACTGACGAAGGATCTGGAGGAGTTCCTGGAGCACCTCTCCAAGACACCCTACCGAGAGGAGATGGGAGGCGAGAGGGGATTCGTCAGCGCTGCGAGGCTTGAGGCGATCTTCAATCAGACCTTCCTCAGGAGGTTGGAACGCATCATAAGGGTCTGCCCCGAGGGCCTCTCCGAGTTCCTCCAAACCTATTACTGCATGAGGCTGGAGATCAATAACCTGAAGCGATTTCTGAGAGGGAGGTTCTCAAAGCTGCCCCTAGAGAGGATTAGGGAGTCTCTAACCCCCCTAGAGCCCTATAAATCAGTCTCCTTCGAAGAACTCCTGATGGCTGAGGCGTTGGAGGACCTCATCGGCTCCCTCAGGGACACGCCCTATGCCCCCCTAAAGGAGAGCCTAGTTCTATCTGATAGGCACGATACGCTCTGGCCCGTCGAGGCGAGGCTCAACTACCTCTACGTGGAAGCAGTTCAAGGCGTCCTCTCGAAGATACCTCCCATAGATAGAGGCAGGGTCAGGCGTATGGTGGAGGTCGAGGCGGATGTCGAGAACCTGCTCCTGGCCATCAATTGGAGAGGCGTCAAGGAGGCTCTTCCTCCCCCGGAGAACGTCTTTCCACATGCGTATGGCTTCTCCCCTGAGGTAATCGGGGAGATAATTGAAGGTCGACGCCTCGACGAGGCCACAGCGAGTTTAGGACCTCCCTACACAGAGATTCTTAGACCTGTCCTAGAGGACGATTTTGCCTTGGTCAGGACGAATTTGCGTAGGCACATTTATGAGATGTCCGGCGCGGGGAGGGTGAGAGACGATTTTTCTTTCCCCTGTATAGTATCCTACCTTACCTCATGCGATGTAGAAAGGGGGGACCTAGTGGCGATAGCATGGGGGAAGGAGCGGGGAGTGGAGCCCGGCAGGATATTTACCTACAGTGTCCTTCCGGCCTACGCCCCCTAATCTACGTTTTTTCCCCTCAGCCCATAACCAGAAGGATGGCCACTATCAGCCCGTAGATTGCGAGCCCTTCACCGAGGGCTACGAAGAGCAGCGACCAGATGGAGAGCTCGGGCTTCTCCATCATCGCAGCCGAGCCTGCCTTCACGGCTGCCATGATGCACATGGCAGCGCATGCGGCGGCTCCGATCATGGTCACTGCGCCAAGTAGTGGCCCCCAAGCTTCTGCTGGTATCATAACTCCTCCACCACCTCCCGACATTAATACTATAGCAGTAGTAGTTCCTGCTATTCCTAAAAAGATTATCGCCAGATTACGCATTTTTCCAAGTAAGGTTACAACCAGCACGACAGCCGCGACGAGGGTCTCTGCTGCCAGGAATGCTAGGACCCCCAATTTCTCAGGTATAATGAGCATTAGAGCGAATACGAATCCGAAGATCATTATTATAGGTCCTGCTATACTTAGGACCAGGCCCCAGACCGATGTTTCCTGCTTCTCGGCCGTTGCTGAAGCGCCGATAGTGGAACCATGTACCACACACCAAGCGGCCAGCCCCATTCCAACCATCAAAACCGCTGCGGCAGGAAGGTAGGACCCCACTTCTATAGGTCTCTCAGAGGGGAATTTGCTGATCGTGAAGCTTACTTCTTTATCATAGTCCTTTGGCTTGACTTCGAAGACGACTGTGGTGGCATCCACAATGTTTCGGAAATAGACGCTAATCTCTGTGCCTTTGATCGTTATCGTATGATTCTCCCCAACTCCAAGCCTCCTAATATCGAGGATGTTCTCTATATCAGTCTCATTCGCGACGTAGAGCCAGAGTCTTCCGTCAGAGATGTTGAGACCCTCGTACCAGAGCTGGCAGAAGTCCTTTTCTTCGATTTCTATGACAGCATATTGTTTGTCCTGTAACCGGAGATATGCAGAATCAGCCATGACCGGAAGGATAAGAGAGAAAGCGACGAAGAACAGCATACCATAGGAGAGTTTCTTAGTCTTCAAAGTCGATCTCCCCAGTAGACTCTCGTATGATATTTAAATAACTTTCCAATGTGACTAAGGTAACCATCACAGCCTCAGCCTCTCTCAAGGTGGAATGGCCTAAACCGTATACCGGTTCCTCTGAAGAACTTGCCCATGAACTCGTAGTACAGCAGCCTGAGCGACTGGACGGAGCTCGATACGAACTCGAAGGTCATCGCTATGACATTCATCAACACGATTCCTCCGACTCCCATAAATTGAACCAGTGAATGGGCGGCTATGGCCAAGCAGGCGTGGGCCAAAGCGAAGGCCCCGATACGCAGAAAGGAGAAGAAGTTTGCGAGGCACTCTACGAAGGTCATCATGAAGGCTCCAACAGCCTCGCCCATGACCGCCGCCCCCAAGTGTTTACGGGATAAGGCGGTTATGACGGGCTCAATGGCCGCCATCACAAGTCCGGCTATCATCATTATGAAAGACCAGTGTCCCATGATGGCCATAAAGTCGCGGACTTGAAGGAAATATAGAGCGCCAAAGTAGAGGCCGACCAGGAAGAGTATGGCGCCGGCTCCATGTTCCCCTATGACTCCCCATATGTGGCCTTCCCTGATAGCGTTGATCGCGCCGATGACTAGGCCGATGGACATCTCAAGAACGGCGACTCCCAAGACGATCCTGAATAGCTTCCCTACCTGATTGATGGGACTGACGAAAAGCGGTTCCAACATATACTTTATGACTGGGTGTATGTGCAGTATCTGCTCTCGAATGGGGTGGAACAGTCCTTCTACGAGGAAGAACGAATCGTAGAAGAAGCCGAAGATGATGGCGACGATGCCCATTGGAACGAACATCACGGCAAGCTTCGATGCAAGGCCCGTCTTGAATTTTCTAGATAGGATCAAGCCCATCAGGAGAAAGACTAAGCCCTGACCCACATCGCCGAACATGATTCCGAACTGCAGGCTAAAAATGAGTATCGCTGCTATAGATGGGTTTACCTCATGTGCGGTGGGCCATCCACGCAGCGACGTGAGAGTGAAGGCTGGATCCAGGAAACTCGGTTTGAGAGTTGGCCTTTCTGTCGGCACTACGTCGTCATGAGAAGGTTCCTCAAATTCCACAAAGAGAGATTCACCTGTCTTTTTTTCGATTTCATCAATCACTTTTCTTAACTGAGGCACTTTATCGGTTGGGACCCAACCTTGTAAAACACTTAGCAACTTTGTTCTAAGTACTTGGGTTTCCTTATCTAGCAGAATACTTAGGAACCGATCTGTAAACCGGGCCTTGCATACGACATGTGTAAGTTCATCTTTTATCCTCTTAATATCTTCCTCACTCTCAATAAATCCCTGTAGAGTACCGACCTCACTCTTGTATTCTTTAAGGGCCTTATCGCGTTCTGCGATATCTAGCGCGAGCAGGATGTCCCTCACGCTGAGCACATCGAAGATATCTTTCACATTGGATATGAGAAAGAGAGCCTCAACCCAGGACCTTCTCTCCTCAGGTCCAAAAACAAACAAGAATGCTTCTTCAGGTGATATCTTGACTAACTTGTAGGTTACATCGTCAAATCTGCGAAGATGTTCCTCTATCCTTGACACTCCTGTAAGTCCTCGTTCCTCAGCGGGCGTTGATTTCAAGATGCCCACTGCTAGACATCTTTTGAGTTCCTCAGGTTTTAACTCTTCAAGCTTAAACAGCCTTGCTCTCATCTCGACTAGTTTTGGTTTTGCCTCTTCAAGCTTCGTACGGGCTGTCTCCAGCCTTCTCCTCCCATCTTCCAATCTCCCAATGATCTCATTCACAGCCTTCTCCGGATTCTCTCCTAGTTCCCTCAACTCGGCCATGGAGGGTGTGAACTCCAGCTGCTCAAAGGTCTCAGACTCCACAAGAGTCTTATGAGAAGCTTTGAGCCTGTCGCGGAGAACACCATAATCAACTTTTTCCTCCCCCGCCATCTTCAGCCTCTCAAAATCTGACCCCTTGACCTCAATCAGATGGGCCAACCTCTCCCTCCCGATAGCCTCTAGGAAGAGAGCCTCATACTCAGGAGGAGTCATGACTGTGAACTTCTTCATCACAACGAATCGGACTATATGAGTTCATACTTTATTAAAACTTTTCGTAATCAGTGCTGTGTTGCATAATTCCGTATAGTTACATTGGGAACCACCGAAAGATCTTTATGTAGTTATATAATAGCTCCATCCATGGAGAAG
>Ga0315296_10003952_pt1 | contig 12278 bp, 23 predicted proteins | sample YL17G14_18_MG_FD_203921 | JGI IMG/M metagenome (GOLD analysis project Ga0315296, IMG submission 203921) | Sediment microbial communities from Yellowstone Lake, YNP, Wyoming, USA - YL17G14_18 | ecosystem: Environmental > Aquatic > Freshwater > Lake > Sediment | place: USA: Wyoming | collected... | reverse complement strand
ACACCCTGCTATTCTTTACATGCAGCTGGTCTTTGTTAACTTATTATGTCTTCACAACTGTCCGTTTCCTTCTAGCGCGACCTGACCTGGGCGTTTGGTTCTGGGAAGAAACACACATAGTAGCCTCGGCCCAAACACTGGATTTCTGGCCGGCCCCGGTTACTTTTATCCCTTTTTTGATACAATTCACCTTTTTAATGTGGTTCTGGCGCCGTCAGACGCCCAGTCTAGTCAGCAGGGCCAGCCTGATTCTGTTGTTTACGGCGCTGTGGATTTTTCCCTCAGACCTGGAATGGATTGCTTTTACGGCTGCTAAATGGTGGACGGTTCACTGGTATATTGACGGCGCCCCCTGGGTGCATGTAATTTATGAATTGGTAGCCATTAATGCTGCCCTGGTCGGGCTGGTCCCGCTTATTAGAAAAGGCGTCCTATGCTGGGACCGCTGGACCGTGCTGGCGGAATTGTTGAACATCGTTTATTTGTTATGCGTGTTTTTGCCGGCTAGTAGTCCCTGGTCGACCGATTTGAATATCTGGCTGGATCTTAGGGCGCAGCTGCCCCCCGCGGCGATCCTGTGGACTTTGCGTGTCGGGTCCCGATTTGTTAATTATGTCCGGTGGTTTACGTGGATCAGACCCTGGCGAAAACTTGCAGATTAGATATCGGCTGTGGGTCTATCCCCACCGGGGACGTTAACCTGGACCTGCTGGTCCCTGGGGACGAAAGGCGCCAGTTTGATCCGCGAAACATTAAAAATTTTATTCTGGCTGACTGTCAACATTTACCTTTTCCAGACAACACCTTTCTAGAAGTCTATTCCAGCCATTTCCTAGAGCATGTCCGGGACCCGGACGCATGCCTAGCGGAAATGCTGCGGGTGGCCCAGGTTCGGGTCTGCGCGATCGTGCCCTGCCATGTTTTCACGATCTTTTATAATCTGGTCCACCCACCAAACTATTTCTGGGACAAAAAACACCATAGACAGCGATTCTGGCTTAATCCTTTTCACACTCGAAACGTCCGACTGCGTTATGTGCGTCTTAAGGACGCTGTCCTGCATGGACGCCCGGCTTTTGGTCCGGGTCTGAAAATTCCGATTCCCCGGGACACGGTCACGGTGATCGAAAAATGACCACTGAAATTCCCTGGTTTATGAAAAGTCCGTCGCCCTGGACACTGATACTCTGGCTGATCCTGGCGGTCTGGGGTAGCAGGATCCTGATTAAACGGGTCAATTACCGTCGGCCGCGGCTGGTTTGGCTGCTGGCTTTCGTCGATAGCGCGCTGATCCTGGGTTTTCTGGTTCTACTTACAGACCTGTTGTGGTGTGTAGCCTGCGGCCTGCGGTTTGGGTCTGACTTCCCATTTTATCCGGACGTTTATGGGTTGATTCTGTCAGCTGCCCGGGACGGTGTCGGCATGATCTTTCTGGCCCTCTTTGTTTGGGACAACTTTAGACAGCAGATCGTCCGTCTTTCCAGGTTAACTTATTTAGCTTTGGCGGCCTACGTCTTTTTCCTGGCTGCCTGGTTTTCTTTGGCGCCAGATCTTTCATTCGTCGACTGGAATTATGCCTTTAAATATGGATATCCAACAGCCAGGGTCCTGCAGGACTTTCTAGTCAGTCATGTCCTGGGCCGATTTTTTATCGTGGTTTTATTCTATTCCGTGTTTAGGCGTCCATCACGACCAGCCCTTTCTGCAGCGTTTACCCCAGGTCTGAGGGCTCAAAAACATGACTTCCCAGGGCATCTGTAAAAAAAAGAATGGCTTATTGGGCTATTTCCTTTTCGATTTCTTCACATACCTGATCCAATGTGACTGTGTTTATTTTGTTGAGTTTGCAGAGTTTCAGTAGAGCTTTTGGGCTTATGAGATCTCTGATCGTTTCAACCTGAGTTTTTGTTCTGGTTGTTTGGAGTTCCATAGCGTATTTTCTGCCGAAGGGGATGGTTTTTGACAGGGTTTTCTTGATCTGTGGCTGTCTGATTTCAGTTCGTTTGAAAGTGACTGTTTCAGGTATTTGTATTTCTGCTTTGCTGGGTTTCTGGGCTGTTGCTTGAATAGGTTGTTCTGGTTTCAGGATGGTGGCTGTGAATGCCTCTACTTTCACGAAAGGAAAGCTATATGGAGGTTCTGTAAGCACTTTATTGATCAAGGAAAGATCTAGCCCGTCTTCCTTGAAAGCAGATTTCCGCTTTATTCGTTCTTGCACTTCCGTGTATTCAAGCAAAGGAAGATTTCTAATCGTATGCACCGTGTTTGCCTCGATTTCCAGCGGTTCCTTGGGAAAATACTGTTCTAATTCAGGAATCGGTTTTTTTTCTTGGGTATGGGCCAGGGTTTTGTCGGCACTGATAACAATCTGGGTTACTCGCAGTGTTTTGAGATCTAGTTCTTTGATGATTTCCCCCAGTATTCTACTGTGCAGCATCAGGGTTGTGAATTCTGTTTTTGCTCTTATGGTTTCATTCATTTGTTTTTCCTTCTTTTTGAGTATTATACTCATTAGAAAGTATGTTACTGGTGCTTTTAAGGTGGTATGGATGAATCTTCTAGTATTATGTTCTACTTGAGAACGCGCACGCTATTCTGCGAAAAACATATTTCTCTAGTCTGGACAGAATGGAAATAAGGGTGATAGAACGGGAAAAAGGAAATGTGCGGTCCACACCGGCGAACGTGGGGGCCACTACGTCATGGTCCGGAAGAAAGGCGGCGGGACCCGCAGGGAATACACCAGTTAAGTCAGCAGCTGGCTTTTTCATAATGCCGGCCCTGGGTAAAAAACCAGTCGGCGGCTGCATACACTACTTGCAGGCTGAAATAGTCCAGGACGGCGGCCAGGATCCCGATGGGCAGGATCCAGGGCCAGGGACTGAAAAAGGTGACAGCTGACGCCAGGCCTGCGGCGAACACGACCAGCCAGAGACGGACCACGACTTTGTGGGCCGGGGTCATTAATTCCTGGATCCCGGCCACGACCATTTTAAAATAGGTCCAAAGTTGTGACAAAGGTTTTCACACCGTAATATTTCACTATTAGCCAGCCAGTTTTTAAGCTGATGTGATAATGCCGCGTGTAGGCCAGGACAAAGGGATAAAGCCAGATGTTCTTATTCGTTATTTCACCCCCGTCCTGCGTTTCCAGCGTTGTAGGCGATACGCTGCCGATCCAGGTCTACCCATGGGGGCCCGACTATTACCTGGCTTTTTCGGTGAATCAAAGGGGCCAGGCAGGGCAGTGGCGGGGGAAATTGAGGATCCGCCGCCGGGTCCATTTTTAGGCCCTGGATCTGGCAGTCGACGCCAGACTGGACTGTGACCCCGGAAACTGCAGGCCTGGGCGGCCAGGCAGATAACAACATATTCACCCTGGCGCCGGCCCTGGTCGATCAGTTTGTCCGGGCAACTGTCCGTCTTATGGCAATAACGCCGGGGGACCCCTGGATCTGTCGCCCGCTGCATTAAGGGCCCCCCGGCTTTCCCCTGCAGCTTTGAACATGACTTAAGAAAATTGCGACTGACGTGTCTTTCGGAAAACTTTGGCCGCAGCGGTGACATTTCCGGATCTTTCGCAGCAGCCAGGACGGCCTGGTCTTTCTTTTGCAGGACCACTGGCGAAAGTCGGGTCCGACGTCTGTGGTTCGCCATTGGTAGCCGCAGGCCTGGCAGACAAAAGCGACGCAATTAACCGGGGCCCGGTGACTGGCGCCGCACTTTGGGCAGGTGGCTTCTATCCAGGATCTGCGGGGTCTGTTAAGCCGATCAGGCATTATGGGCCCCCGTCTGGCATTTATCGCATTTCGCCAGCTGCCTTTCCTTTTCCAGCCAGTCCGGGTCGTCTAGCAGGATCCCAGTTACTTTTTCATGGCCACATTTCTGCAGACAGGTTAACGGCCTGGATTTTCGCATTTAGAGCCCCCAAAGGTCCAGGACGCCCATGTGAAGGACCCAGACGCTTATGTTATTGGCCACCACAAAGGCCAGCCAGATCAGGACCAGGATTATCAGGGCGTCGATCGTCCAGCATACGCCGGTGGATCCTTCTTTTTTAGCCCTGGCAGCCGTGTAGAATGTCAGGCCGGCCAGGAAGGGGACAGCTAACAGCTTAACCAGGGCTATGCCCGCCGTTCTCATAATCGGGTTTCCCTCTGTCCCCTGGCCGGTCCGGATCAGGTAAATGGTTATTCCAAAGTCTGCCAGGTTCAGAGCTGTTATGGCCAGCAGCAGGACCAGACGTTTCGTCTGGTTCATTTAGTAGTCGACCCCCTGGCAGGCCTGCAGCCTGTGGGCCCGGATCCAGGCGCGCTTTGGGACACAGCTGACAACTTCCGACGGTTTAAGATTTCTTTCGACGCACAATATGCTCCCGCAGTCCAGGCAGGGATCTGGCCAGTCCTGGCAGGCCCAGGCGTTCTTTCGACGTCGACCCATTTAGAGCCCCCAGTCTTTGGCATGTTTGGCCTGAATCTTCCTTACGCCCTTAAGCTGCTGCAGTGTGACGGCCAGTTTCTGCAGGTCCTTTCTGATCTGGGCCATTTCGTCGTCAGTTTCCTTAAGGGCTCTTTCAGCTGTCCCTTTCCTGGCCCTGACGAATTCCAGAAACCCGAAACTGGAATAGGTGGACCCGCAGAAGGGGCAGCGGAATTTTGTGGGGTCGTCGGTGGGCTCATAAAGGGCTAGGCCGCAGTCTTCCATTAAACATTCTTTTCCGACCGCCTGGTCTGCCCAGTCTGCCCTTTCTCGGATCCAAAGGCTGAACCAGTCAGGGTGGTTTTCAGCGACTGCCAGGGCATGTTCTAGATCCCCTTTTTCATACTTCTGGAAAGCCTGGTCAGGCTGTAGATCCAGAACCCGCTGGCTGGCTTTATTTCGTTTTTCAGAAAGGAACGCTGCCCTGGCCCCTTCATATTTGGCCGGGTCCTGATCCCGGGTCCTGGTGAAAAATGCCACTTTCGGAAAGTCCACGACGGTTAAAAGATCGTGGTGGGTTTCATAAACTTCCGTTTTCCCGTCTTCTGACCGGCAGATCATAACGCTGGTAACGGCCAGGTACTGGTAAGCGGCTGAAAAAGCGGTTATTTTCTGGACGTCTTGTTTTTCCATTTTTGTCGGCCCCTTTGTCTATGTAACCCCTGGGGCCCCGTTCTATTTAAAGACTGCCAGAATAGTGTTCTACACATCTGCAGATCCTTAATGGTGTCTGATCGGTGTTTATCGCACATATTACACATATCGCACATATCCGCGGGGCTTGGATCTGTTCAACAGAAAACCCTTTACGTTTGACAATAACTGTCCCAGGGACAGTTAATCGGGGCTAGAATTATCTTCTAGAGGACCCCCCCATAACTGTTAAAAGGGCAGGGCCCCCAGAAGACTATCTGAGGGAAAACCGAAATGAAAAAGGCGTCCGTCATTATAACTGTAGCGGCCGCCCTTCTCACAGCTGGCGCCTGGTGGTTCACCATTTACGGCGGAATTCCAGGCGTGATTTGTTAGCTGGGGGCTGGGAAATGCGGGCCGGTCGTCTTAAGTCCCTCTTTCTTTTTCTCGCTTTCAGCGACGGCTACGCAGCTAAAAACTATTGCCTGGAAAACCTGACCTTCCTGGTCATCCTGGGCGCCATTTTGCCCACTGCGATCCTGGCGCTGTCTGGGCTGCTGCTGTTTACTTTGTCAATTCACCCGGGTCTTTTCGTCCTGGCCTTCCTAAGTCTGCAGTATATTCTGCTGCAGCTGGGCCATTTATACGATTATCACCGGGGACGAGATCGACATGACTGACAACGTCCCGACGATCCTGGCCGTTCTTTCCTATCCTTTAACACTGCTGCCACTGGTCCTGGTCGTGCGGGTTTATGACCTGAAACACCCAGCCAGGCCTATGCGCGTCCTGGTCCATGAACAACGGGCCCGCGACGAATTCCTGAAATATGTGGGCCCCAGCTGATCCGAGCGTCTAAGCCTGTGGTTCATCTCACGGGTCAGGGGGGCCCGCCCCTTCATTTCCACTGCAAAACTTTTCGACAGAATAGTCGATTTTCTTTATGGGAAAGTCTTTTAAAACGATACAGCATAATCTGGAAACCCCAGGGGGCCGACTCTGATATCAGAAACGTCAGACCGATCCGGGCTCACACTTAAGGATCGGGTTTATGTCCTACTGCAGAAAAACGCCGTGCTTTTCCCAGTTGAATTATGTCAGAAACTGGGCGTAAGCTATCAAAAGCGTGGCAGTTATGTAGCTCACATTAAGACCCAGTGGCGCCATGATATCAAAAATGGGCGGGGTCCACAATGCCCAACTTTTCATAATTGGCGGGGAGCGGTCTATACGCCGAAAGATGTTAACCGGGCAGGGGCCCTGATCTGTGGGTGGGTTCAAAGTAGAAACCAGAATAAAGGGTTTATTTGGCGGGATCGGCTGGGTCGCCTGGAATGGTTTGGGACGGGCAGGGTTAGGATGTGGCTGCGAAAGCCGGCGTCAGAAGGGCGTCTGGCCCAGCTGTTAGCTGCCGCATTTTATAGGACGGGCCTGATTCCTTTGCTACAGGTTTTTGAACAGTTTAGGAAAGCTGCCTGGTATCAGGGCGCGCATGCTGTTTATGAAATGGGGGAAAAACTGCCTTATCGGCGGATCGTGGACTTCCGGGAATCTAACGGGGTCGTCGTGACCCTGGGTGATCTTAGCCACCGGACAGCTGTAGAAATAGAGTTTTACCGGCCGACCTGGGCGGAAGAAATGCGGGAAACGACCAGGGCGTTTATCGACAGTATTAAGGATCTAAAAGATCCCGGCAGGCTGAAAGCGTTTAAGCCTGGGCAGGACTACAGTGTTTAACATGGCTGACAGTTTCCGGTTCTATGTTCTGGGCCTGGTATCCTTTTCTATAGGTCTGACTGCCTGCGTCATGACTGTTATGCAGGGGCCACTGCTGATCCTGGGACCTGCAGGCTTTCTTTGTGTTGTCTGGGGGGCGGCCTTAATGGAAGGCGTGACCTGGCAGGATCTTAAGGAATATGTCCGGCCTGTGTTTCACCGGGTTTAAATGTTACAATGTGATATTGTTATTACATGCAGACTATACGAATTCATGAGGATGTAGAAGCTGATTTGATAACTTTGTGTGGAAAGGTTCAGATAGTACTGCGGCCAGATCCTGGCTGTTCAGAATTCGGTTACTGAACAGCGGAATAGACTGGTATGTAGGGGCTCTTAGGACGATCCAGCGGATCAGTCCCCGCGTCCGGAAATTGACGACGGCGGGCAGTGTTAGAGAAATAGAGCTAGGGGTGGAATAATGGATAAAGAATTGCAGGTCAAACGCAGGCAGAAAGTCGAAACTGGCGGGACCGAAACTTACACGGTCAGTCTGGTCAGTGAGGACAGCCTGGTCCGGTTGACTGTCAGATCCAAAGACGCCGATCTTTTCCAGGTCTTTAAGAAAGACGCCTGGATCCCGCTACGAATCGGGACCGACCCGCAGACGACCCTAGACGAAACACCGGGGGCTGAAAATTGAGTATTGAAAAGATTTATTCTGATGATCCGCTTCTGCGATACAAAGACACCGAGATAACAGCTTTCAGGACTAAAGCGCAAATCGACGGTATTCTGGCTGAATGGGGAATAACTGATGTCTGGTGGCACTGGGAAAAAGACCTGGTGGAAAGGAATGAACCCGCTGAAATATGGGTCAAATTTACGATTGAAGAAATAGTTGAGGGTCTTCCTCTAAAAGTCGGTGTCCGGGTCGACTGTCCGACTATCTGGGACAGGGCAAAACCGAAAGGGCGACCCGCCCGACTTGAACAGGTAAATTGGAACGTCAGTTTTAGGGCGATGCACTGGTTTATCTACACACATCTGAATACCGCTTATGCTATGCGGTCCAGCAAAATCGTGGCCTTTCTTCCCTTCATTCAGGGCAGTCATGGAAAAAGTCTTAAGGATCTGGTGCTTCCCCGATTAAGTGAATATCAGGCCCTGGAAAGTAGACCGATCAAAGAGGGGGCCCAATAATGGAAAAGAAGGACTACGACGTCCGGCTTTTCTGTCCCCAATGTAAGGGCGGGGATAATGCGATTTGGAAGGGCGGGTTAATTGACTGGGGAATCGAAATGTCTAGGGACGCTAAAAGGCCCGCGGATATTCCGGCCTGGGCCCAATATGCTTTTCGCCATGAACAGGCCCATGGTCATACTGTCATGGTTGAATATCCTAACCGAACGGTCCCGCTTTTCGATCCGTTAAAACAGGGGCGCCTGGGGGCTCATTAATGGCCAAAGCCATAACGCTGATCGTGGAAAAAGAAGGAAAGCGGGAAACCTTCCGTTTTAAAACCAGTCAGGGAAGTCTGCGGCATGCTGAAAGAAAGATCCGGGCCTATTTACGCGGAAACTGGCGGCTGGTCGACTGTTCTGGGTCTGATCCTGCCATGGTTGAACGTATAAAAGGTTTCATCGCGCAGGGGGCGAAATAATGGCGACCTGCCCGAAATGTGGGAAAGAGTTTAAGCTGGGGCTGCAGGACGCCGCCCTGCGTCGGTCGATCGGCCTGGCTGCCAAATATGTTCAGGCCATGCACGACACTTTTGAAAATGCGAAAGACTACTGCAACGAATGTTTTAGGGCGGAATTCAAAACTGTCGGTCAGGCGATCCTGGGGACGCTGGACCAGGTCGAAGGGGGTGAAAAGAATGGCAAAACAAAAATCTAGAAACGTCAGACCATCACCAAATAATGGGGCGACGGTTCTTTTCGGCCAGTGTTTCCAGGATCCGGGGTTTCAGTTTGACGGTCCCGCAGCGGTCGCAGAATTCGCCGATGGCCAGCCATTTCCGGTCTTTAAAAATGTAGAGAACCACAACTTTCCCATAACATTCCTTATGTAGACCCTGGTTGTATGTATCGGCCCTTTCGATCAGTGGTTCAGATCTTGACATGATGATCCCCGCGCGCGCGCCTCACAGCTATAGCTTTCTAGGATCCTAACGATATATAGCTTGCTTCTCGAGTGATAGGCTATAGCCTGATTCTCTCGAGTGAATTTTTCCCATTGTTTTCCCATGGTTTAAAAATGTCTCGAGAGATCTGAAAAGAAAAAGGGGGTTTAGTAGTCGGCTTTCAGGTCCCAGCTGACTGTCGACCCTGCGATTATCTGGCTAAAGGTTAAGGTTAGTCCCTGGAGGGCGTCACCGGGCAGCTGAAAGATCTGGGGATCTATGGTTATCAGGCATGTCGGGTTAAGTATGCTTATGGTCACGTTCAGCGTTATGGTTCCAGTGTTTTTGATCCAGACCCCGATCGTGGCCCCGTTCGTTAGGCCAGTAACGCCATGCTGGGCCCAGTTCCAGGGTGTCGATATCATCTGCGTAGCGCCGACGTCTGCATAGAACGACGCCTGGCCTAGGGCTGCCGGCGCTGTCATGTGAATTGTCGTGGAAACGGCCCAGGCTATTGCGATCGTCACGATCAAAATAACACTGGTTTCCAGGCTTATCCTTTTCCAGTTAAAGGGCTGTTTTCTTTCCATGTTTTCGCCCTGCCCAAATATGTCCGGGACCTAGCTTTATATGAATTGTGCAAAGACGGCCCTGGCGAATTTAAAGGGATATGTCGCAGTTTCCTGGTTTGATGTCTGCCAGGCCTGGGCTGCCAGGTATGCCCCCAGCATGACCAGGGCGATTATGAAGATCAGAAAAACGCCTTTCCTGGTTTCGTCGTCCATGCCCTTCTTTCTGGGGTTTTCTTCTATAAGAAAGTTTCATAAGTCTAATATATCCAGGACCCGGACCTAATCCGGGGGAAAACCATTGGAATTTAAACGATCGGTAGCCTATAGAATGGTGGTAAAAGGCCGCCGGGTCCCGGTCTGGCTTTTCCGGGTGGCCTTTCCCGGGTGGATCGTTATCTTAACTTTCGTGGTGGCTTTCTGGATCCTGGAGGAATATGGCCAGTGAACGATCGACAACGGGCCTTATGTGAACGGGCCCTGAAAGCCTGGGGCGTCCAGCGTCAGCTGGACATGGTGATCGAAGAAATGGCCGAATTGAGAAAGGCAATTATGAAGTATCGCCGGGGCCAGGGTGATAAGTTGGATCTGCTGCGGGAAGGCGTGGACGTCCAGATTATGGTCATGCACCTGGAAACCCTGTTTCCGCCTTCTGACTGGGAATTTGAATTGATCCAGAAATTGGCCAGGGTCCAGGACCGCCTGGATAAACGTGGGGGCTCTTAATGGCCAGCAGTCACGACGAATTAGCGCCAGGTAAACATTATAAATGCCCAGTCTGCGGGCGGTGGGCTCACTGCGCTTATTGTCACCGGGACAAATGCAGGGGTCCTAAAACTTGATCCCCTGCCCGATCCTGGGCTGCCGGGTCCAGGTCAGAACAAAAAACGGGTTATGGGTTCACCTTATGCACAACCACCGAAAGGACCGGCTGGCTGACAGTCTGATTAAAGTGTGGCTTGCCCTGCCCCCGGACCTGCGGGATCCGGACCGCTGGCACCTGGGCGCCGACCTGGTCCAGCTTTGTCTGCGGCCGGTTCACCATAGCGGCAGGCCACATAAACCCGGGTTATTCCGACGTAGCTGACGGGCCCGAAAAACTGACATGACCAGCAGCCGTCCTGGCTGTTTATTTCTATGTCCCGGCCAGTCCATGGGCACGTCACTATAACCTGAGCTTTCAGCAGCGTCATGATCTCTTTCTCCAATCTTTCATGTATGCTCGTTGCTTTTCTTTGATGTCTGGTCTTTGACGGTAGGCTCGTTTCTTTTCTTTGATGTCTGGTCTTTGACGGTAGGCTCGTTGCTTTTCTTTGATGTCTGGTCTTTGACGGTAGGCTCGTTGCTTTTCTTTGATGTCTGGTCTTTGACGGTAGGCTCGTTTCTTTTCTTTGATGTCTAGCTGTTTTGTTTCTTTCACGTCCATCCTGCTTTTTTTACGTCTGAAAGAACCACATATTTGGCAGCGGAACCCTTTTTTTTCTTCATAATGTTCTGTGATGGTGTTACAAATAGGACAGTGAAATGACCATTTGTCGGCAACTAGGATTTTCTGAATCAGGTTTCTCACAGGCCCACGTCCCTTATTTCGTCTATGTCTTTTTTCATTTTCATTCTGTAGTGGTCCAGGCTGGCCCTTTGTTGGTGGCCGGTCCAGGACATGATTTTTCTGTCGACGTCGGACGGTGTCCCCTCTAGCCGCTGCTGCATGGTCGTTATGAAGTTATGACGCAACCAGTGGGGGCAGACGCCCAGGGCTCTTTTCACGATCCTATAGGCCGTGTCTTCTGAAAGGGGCCATAACGGTTTTCCTTTCCGGGTCTTCTGCCAGTGCTGGACTATTAAGTCGACGTCTACGCGGTCCCTTTTCAATTCCAGGACGTCAGCCCGGACCCCATGTTTAAACGCGGGGATCTGAAAAACGATTTTATCCGGAAGGATAACCAGATCTTCTTTCCGGATCCCTGGGCTGACCAGCTGCCCGTTTCTATATACGGGGCAGGGCTCTAGCTTGCGGGCGCCAGTATGAAAAAGCATAACCAGAAAGGATTTGTCCCGCAGGCCTTTGGAAAACTTTGGTCGGTGGCCGCTGGACAGTTGCCTTCCTTCCAGGGCTGCCTGCAGATCTTCCACAGGGATCTGGCGGTCAGGCTTTATCTTATACTTTCCATAAAGCCGGCCGTCAGCATGCAGCATTTTTCTATTAGGGTTTCCGCCCCGCCCCTTCTTATGGACCCCCCCTGCCATACTTTGAACCATCAAAAATCACCTGCGTTATCTGTTAGAAGATAACGCAAAGTCCATATATATCTTCCCCCTCTAGTGCGCGCGATCATATTTTTGTTGGGTCTTTCTACTACACACTACATAATACTGGCTACATATAGAAAGGGACTGTCGGCCGCAGTCTATGGCCCCAGCGTTAAGGATCTACCTGGACCCGCCGGCGGCTGCTGCACGATCCTGGCAGGGCTGGCGGTCAACTACTACGCTGCAGGGTCTAGGTATGGAACACGTCGGGCCATTTGTATTTGAATAACTTAACCAGGGTGTACGCCCGGCTGTGGCCCAGGCTGCAGCCGATCTTATCTTTTGCTACGATCCGGATCAGGTCGGCGTCCAGGCGTCCCGTTTCCTGGTTGATTATCAGGTCTTTAAATTCTATCATTTTTTCCAGGATCTGTTCGTTAGTCAATTCGTGAGCTTCTGCCGTTTCTGCAGTTTCAAAAGCCTGCTGATATCGACTGTCCTGGATC
>Ga0315296_10003951_pt1 | contig 12278 bp, 6 predicted proteins | sample YL17G14_18_MG_FD_203921 | JGI IMG/M metagenome (GOLD analysis project Ga0315296, IMG submission 203921) | Sediment microbial communities from Yellowstone Lake, YNP, Wyoming, USA - YL17G14_18 | ecosystem: Environmental > Aquatic > Freshwater > Lake > Sediment | place: USA: Wyoming | collected... | reverse complement strand
CGCCGGCTATCGCGCCGATGAGGCCGGCTAAAAGTCTTTTGAAGCGCAGGCCGCCGAGCCAGACAAAAAGTCCTGCTACCACCGCCGCCAGTCCCGGCAGGATTACAACAACGGGCGCAAGTTTTGGTGCCGCCCGTTCAAAATCTTGCAGAATCTCAAGCATAACCGCTTCGCGTTTTTGCACCAGAGCACGCCGCTCAGGTCCGGTCCGGCAGGACGGGCGTGCCGGCCCTGACGGAGACCTGCCGTCCCTGACGGAGAGAACTCAGAGGAAGTATTATATTTTTTTATCTCTGTGGACTCTGTGTTCTCTGTGGCTCTTTCCGTGTCTCAGCGCAGAATCCCTGAGTTTATTAGCCGTTCATTAGTATTTATCGGCCTATCGGCACGATTTTCGTTAGATGATTGAGTAATTTGCAGATATGTGGGCAAAAAAGGCTGTTATGCCAGCAAGCTGGGCATGGAAAAGCTATTGTGGGTTACTGTTCCTGCGAAGGGTTCCAACCGCCTGGATGACTGCGCCCATCCGCGTCAACGAAACTGTATGGTGTGCCCATTTTATCGGTAAGGATTTCCGCTGCTAAGCTGCGAATAAGATAAAAATCAACCATTTTGTATGTTCCGTGAAAGCTCACTTTGGCGCGATTCTCGTGGACAACTCGCCGCAGCACCGGCACCAGTTCAGGGGCAAAAATATCCTTAACCGCTCTTATCGCTTCCGTTGGGATATCACACCTCCAGATTTCTTGCTCCCCTTTAGCCGCCAAATCCAGCCGCCGTGAAGCTTCTGCAATCCAGACCTTCCTCGCTAATGCGGCTTGTTGCTTGACCAGTTCATGAGTATCGCGTCTCTCTGGCGCTGGCTGGGCCATCGCGGTGATCAGGAACCACCCTCGCACGGCCCTCGAAACAGCAGCAATTTCCACGTAATAATCTTTTGAATCGTCTCCCAGTTTTTCGGCCATCCGAGAGACCGCAGCACTGAGCTCCTCTAACCTTCGGGGGTCTGTTATTCTTTCGACATCTATGAACCTTGTCAATGCATCGAACGCTTCTTTTGTGCCCATCGCTTCGAGCGTACTTATGGCACGCTGCCGGGTATATTCCTGCCGGTCTTCTACAAAAACAGCTACCGCCTTGGTAGTCTTCGTATCGTGCAGCCACTGTGCCAGCTCCAGAGAATTGGGCAAGGCCTTCCGCACAATCGCTGTGTTCCGGTCGTAATCTTTTCCCAGCCTTGCCAAGGCCGCTGCAATGCAGAGGCGATCCGTTTGCCTCAAGTCTTGTCGGCTTTGGAGGCTGGCAAGGCACGGAAGTGCTCGTTTGTCATTTGTCGCGCCCATCGCCGCTGCTATGGCTGCTATGGGTGCGTTGCTCAACGCGGTGGCCTTTATCAGTGCAGGTATCGCGTCATAGTCTTTTATGCCACCGAGGGCTCTGGTCGCCGCCTCTCTCACCCTGGCATCTTCGCACTTTAGCAGCACCTCGCTAAGCGATTGGCCTGCCTCTTCGCCGCCGATTTGCCCTAAGAGCTTCGCCGCAGCGCTTGGAGCGTACGAGCCGGAAGACTTTGCCTTTTCCTGACCGAGCAGGATTCTGCTGTAAAGAAATACCTTGATATGCGGCGGAATCCTTTCCGCCTCGGCGTTGAAAATATCCCGCATCAAATATTCCTGCTGAAAATCATCCAGTGCCGGCAACAATGACAGTATTTGCTCGACGGTTTGCTTTTGGGGTGCGGCTTTGAGTAGTGCCAGCATCGCCATTCTCAGAGGATAAGCCCGTCCTCTTGTCGACCGGGGCTCTGCCGCAGCCTGCTTCAATACACGTTCGATATATTGGCGCAAGACTTTGGCAGGTTCTGGCCCGCCTATCTGCCCAAGCGCTGTGATTGCAACGAGTATTCTTTCACTGTCCCAATCCCCCCTGTTTTCTTTGAATCGCAGAGTCCATTCCAAGTCTTCGATGACACTTGGGCCAATATCGACTAACTGCTGAACCCATTTTTGCCTAATCTCTTCGTAACTTGCCATGAATACTCTAACGGTTGTAAGGATATCAGCAGCGGGACGGTCAAATCTGCTCCCTTCCGGCTCAATGTCGGCCAAGGCTTTACGTACCGCATACCACATCTTGTAGTCCTGATAGCTCGTCTCAAGGGACCTTCTGGCTTCCTGCAACTGGTCATACGCACCCTTGTCGCCTATCTGGCCCAGGCATTTTGCCACGCCCTCGAGCAGACGCCACCAATCCTCGTCCTTTACAAAACTCTCATCTGATATTTTGCCAAGCAATTCCACGATCTGGGGCGGTGCTCGCGATGACAGCTTGCCGATTGCCTCCAGCGCAGGCGCGGAATGCCAACTCTCACTATCGCTTGTGTTCGGATCAGGCAAATGATTCATCACAGCCGCCACCAATGCCGGCACATGCCGCTCGCTACCAATCTTAGCTAATCCTTCGGCAGCGTAGCGCCGCACATTGCCACCTATATTACCAAGCGCTTTGGCCAATGCATCGGCACTTCGGGTATCAGCCAAGCGTGCTAATTGGTGGGCAGCGGAAACTCTAACCCTATCATCCTGATCTTCAAGCAAACCCATCAGCACTGGTACGACTCGCTGGTCATCTATGCTCGCAAAGGAAGATATCGCCTCGGCTCGCTGATAAGCATTGCCTGTGCGAATCAGATGCATGACCTCGTCAAAGTCACTCTGTGGAGGTTGTGACTGCTCTGGTTCGGTACTGCCAGCAAGAAAAGCAGAAAACAGGATTATCAATAATGTGGTTTTCAGAGCTGGCATTTCTGGCCCTTGCAAGGCACCTTTCACATACAATCATTATCAAACGCTTACATCCGAGAGCCAAGTCAAAAGTATGTAAAATCCGCGCTGAGTTGGATAAGTGCGGATGAGAGGAGTCGAACCTCCACGGGCTTAACGCCCACAAGCTCCTGAAGCTTGCGCGTCTGCCAGTTCCGCCACATCCGCGGCATAGACAATTATCCGCGATTTCACCGTCGGGGTCAACATTCTTCCCTCCAAATCCGTTTCTAAACAAGGGCAGCAGCACTTATTTCAGGGATGGCAAGGTAGATCGTACTCCCTTAGTGACAATTCATCGCGGGTTATGTAATCCGGTCCCAACCAGTCTAACATGAAAGGCGGTAACCTGGCAAGCTCAGGATTGATCTTAGACTTAACCTGCTTGATTATCCGCCAGGGAGTTTTGTCGCCTTTGTTCATATTGGCCCCGACCTGGTTTCCAATCACTACGGGACTATTATACTCCAACCTCCCCTGCCCGCACAATGATTTTACGGTAATAGTGCTGTCCCGCGAGGAACTACTGCTCAATCGCGCCTATTTCTTCATACATAGCGCTTGGTTGGGAGGGCGAATTCGATGCCTTCGGTTTCGAAGCGCTTCATCATCTCCAGGCTTAGCTGCTGGGTGAGGGTTTTCATTTAAGGAATCAATTCTGGCAAGTTTTCCTTTACGGAGGCCGAAAAGTATGCAGAAATTCTGTGCTGGCAATGATGTTCCCTTAGCCACGATTCGGTGAATCGTCCTTGCGAGGCAGCTATTCGACTGCGTTCAGGGCAGGTCCTGAGTGTAATCGAAGGGCCTCGCTCGCAATGACCAAAAATGGCCTAAATTCGCCGTCATTAGGCAGCAGTGCCGAATGCGCGGCTTACCCCGTGAACGGCTGCTCCAATAGGAAAAATGTTGCCAGAACAGGCATCGCGGGTTACAATCTTAACTTATGCCGTCAGTTATAAATCGACGAGAGTTTATGGCCGGGATAGTCGCCGCAGCGGCTGCTGGGACAGTGCGTGTACGCGCGGGTCTTGCAGGCGAATCCAATGAACGAGAAAAACCCACCAAACCCGCCATCCCAAGACGACCATTGGGCAAAACAGGCGTCCAGGTAAGCGCTTTAGTCCTCGGCGGCTTCGTAGCGATGAAAGAGCCGGCGACCGCAAAGTTTGATCCGGCGGAGATGGCAAACGCAGCACTCGATGCGGGAATAAATTATTTCGACACAGCGCCGGCGTACGGCAACGGGCAATCAGAGCGTAACTTCGGGCAGGTGCTCGCTGCCAGGCGTAAAGAAGTTTTTCTTGCCGGCAAGACCGGCAGCCGGTCATACGAGGGCGCGATGAGGGATATCGAGGCCAGCCTTAAGCGCCTCCGCACCGACCATTTGGACCTGCTGCAGGTCCACGGCACCAAAGCCGACGAGGACTTCGCCAAATGGGACAAGCCGGACGGCGTCCTGAAGGCGCTCTACAAACTACGCGATGAAAAGGTCACGCGGTTTATCGGCGTTACCGGCCACGAGAGCGCCGAGGCGATGCGCCGGGCAATCGAATTATTCGATTTCGATACGGTGCTCACGACATTCAATCCTACCGTCAGGCGTCGCCCGTACCAGCAGCTCGTGATTCCTGCGGCGCACAGCAAGAAGATGGGAATCCTGGCTATGAAGGTAATGGGCGGCGGCTATGGCTCGCTGGCCATCGGCAATCCCATCAAGAATGACGGCGTCTCATACCACGATGAAGCGCCGGGCCAGGCCGAGGCAGAGCTGCTGGTTCGCTATGTGCTTGGGCTGCCGATCTGTGCTGCGGTGGTCGGCATGGGCTCACTCGAACAGCTCCGGCTGAATGTGACGGCTGCCAGTACCAAGCCGCCGCTTACCGCCGAGCAGCGAAAGGCGTTAGAACAACGCATGGCGAAAGAGGCCTCTGCTATTTCTGACGTACAGTCGAGCCTATAATCCGGCAGCAGAACACTCCCCCCCCCAAAAAAAAATTTGCAAAATTCCCTTTTTTTGTTGACATTCGATTACATTTGTAATATCTTTGGAATTACATCTGTAATTGAAAGGAGAATTGCTCATGGAAAAACTGCCGAAAATATCCGAGTCTGAATGGCTGGTGATGCAGGTGCTGTGGTCGAAGGGGCCGTTAACGGCCAATGAAGTGGTCGAGCAATTGGCGAGAAAAACCAAGTGGAATCCGCGAACGGTCAAGACACTAATCAACAGGCTGTTGAAAAAAGGGGCACTTAATTTTGAAAGGCAAGGAAGACAGTACCGATACATTCCCGCCGTTAGCGAGTCCAGGTGCATACATAAAGAGACGCAGTCATTTGTCCGGCGGGTTTATGGCGGGGCAATTAGGCCAATGCTGGCGGCCTTTCTTGAAGATACGGACCTTTCGCCGGACGAAATCAAAGACCTCAAGAAAATTCTTGACCAAAAAGGCAGGGAGTAAAAATGGAATCGCTCAGCGTACAGGTGCAGCCGTTTGTTGCCTGGCTTTTGCGCTCAACGCTTCAAGCCAGCATGTTAATCGGTCTTATTCTTCTGGTTCAAATAACCCTGCGCAGCAAACTCGGCCCTCGCTGGTCTCACGCTCTGTGGCTTGTATTGCTCGTCCGTATGGTGCTGCCGTGGGCGCCGCAGAGCCGGGCCAGTATCTTTAACCTGATACCTCGGTCATTCCCGCAAATACAGACAGAATACGCGGCGGCGCAACCTGCAAATGAGAGCTTCAAGTCGCTGGTAGCAGACAAAAAAACCAGTGAGGTGACTTCCATTTCAACCAGCGATACTTCGCAAGGAAGCTCACAGCCAACAGCCGCAGTGCCCCAGCCTGGCCCCGCGGAACCAAGACAGGCCAAGCCCGCCTTTCTCCGAGCTGCTAAGGTGCTGCCCTTGATTTGGCTGGCAGGGGCACTGGTCTTGGGGATATACATTTGCGCCAACAACTTTTCTCTCTTGAGGATCATCCGGCGCGAACGCTCTTTGACCGACCAGAGAATTTTGGACCTGCTCGAGGACTGTAAGGCCGAAATGGGTATCCGAACCATCCTGGGCGTAGTGGCAACGGACAAGGTCAAAAGCGCCTGCCTTTTTGGTTTTGTCCGGCCGCGCCTGCTACTGCCAAAAGGAATGATCGAGGTGTTGAACAGGGAAGAGTTGCGATACGTTTTTCTGCACGAGCTGGGGCACCTAAAAAGGCACGATATTTGGCTGGGCTGGCTGATGAGCATCCTGCAGGCCTTACACTGGTTCAATCCGCTGGTCTGCCTGGCCTTCTACCACATGCGAGCGGACCGCGAATTAGCCTGCGATGCCCTGGTGCTTGCCCGCACGCAGGTCGATGAATCCAGAAATTACGGACGAACTATCGTCAATTTATTAGAGCGTTTTTCTCGCCCGCGGGTTTTGCCCGCGCTGGCGGGAATTTTAGAAACCAAGGCTCAATTGAAAAGGAGGATTAAAATGATTGCCAAATCCAAAAAGACTTCGCCCGTGCAACGGGCAGCAGCCGTACTGATTTTTGCAGTACTTGCCGGGGTAGGCTTGACCGATGCCTATCCGGCACCCCCGCCCTTCAATTTCGGCACTCCTACAAACCTTGGGCCAAATGTCAACACTTCCTCCAATGATGCCGCGATTATCTCGGCCGACGGTTGTGCCCTCTATGTCGGTTCCGATCGGCCAGGGGGTTACGGTGATTATGACAATTATGTGGCGACGAGGGAAAGCACGAATAGCGAGTGGGGACCGCTGGTCAATCTCGGCCCCACCGTGAATACCCCGTATTCTGACTGCGTCTGGTCTATTTCAGCCAATGGCCTATCGCTCTACTTAGCTTCAAATCGGCCCGGCGGATACGGTGATTATGACCTATGGGTAACAACACGGGCCACGGCCTCAGCCCCGTGGGGCACACCAGTGAATCTTGGACCAACCGTAAACACTTCATATAAAGATGCTGAGCCGAAAATCTCAGCCGATGGCCTGTCGCTCTACTTCGATTCCACACGACCCGACGGGTACGGGAGCTATGACCTATGGGTAACAACACGGACAAATCTCTCCGCGCCTTGGGGCCCACCGGTAAATCTCGGCCCGACTGTCAACACTTCGAGCGATGACCAGATGCCCAATATCTCCGCTGACGGCTTGTTGCTTTTCTTTACGTCCGGCCGCCCCAGCGGGCTCGGTGCGGACGATATATGGGTGACGACCCGGGCAACCGTCTCCAGCCTCTGGGCTACACCGGTGAATCTTGGCCCACAGGTCAACACCCCCGATGGGGATTTTTGCCCGAGCATCTCGGCCGATGGCTCTACTCTCTATTTTACTTCCACCCGGCCCGGTGGGTACGGCGGCTATGATATCTGGCAAGCGCCGATCCTTGCGGCTCCAACTTGTGGTGATGCTGAGCATCCTTATCCGGCAGTTGATTTGAACAAGGACTGCCGCGTTGATTTGGCTGACCTTGCTGTGCTGCTGGCCCACTGGCTGGAATGTACCGCACCGGAGTGCGAGTAAAAAGAAAACCCGGCGATAAATTGGCAAGGGAAGACCCCGCAATAAACCTGTCCTGAACTCGGCCGAAGGATTGCGGGGCTAAATATTTGGATTCCCGCTTTCGCGGGAATGATAGCGCCGGTGTTACATTCGCTTGTACCGAGGGCCGCCGGTGCCTTCAGGGCAAGTCCAGCGGATATTGTCGAAGGGACATTTGCGCTGGCAGGTCTTGCAGTGCAAACAATTTGACGGATTGGCCGGCTTTACTACATCGTGAATCGTCTCATACACGCCGGCAGGACAGAACGTAATGCAGGGACTATTAAATAGGGGCGTGCACCTTGTTTGGCAAATATTTTTGTCCAGAATCGTTAGATGCGAAGGCTGCTCTTCGCGGTGCTCGGTGGCGGCCATCGCGGTAAAGGTATCTTTATCAAACTGCGGGTTGGGCTTGAGGCGGTACGGCAGAGTGGTCATCGCCGCGTAGTCTTTTTCGACATTAAATCTCGGCAAAAGTCCGCCGAATACCGATAGCGGCATTCCCTGGAGCGGCCCAAGCTTTGCAACGGTCTGGCGAAAATTCCTCGCTGACCACATTTCTTTAGCGACATTGGACTGCTCAATTAGCTCTGTGTATCTTGCTGCGGCCTGCTCAGGCTTATCGAGACTGTCAACGATAGCTTTTGCCGCCTGCATCCCCGAGTCGATGGCGTTGTGCAGGCCCTTGATCTTAAGCATATTTACAAAGCCGGCACTATCGCCAAGAATCATCACGTTGCCTTTGCCGATGTTGCCGGTCTGCGGGTCTCTGGGGATGGCGTAGAAGCCGCCTTCGGGAATCATTTTTGCCCCGGCCTCAACGACCGTGCCGCCTTCAATAAACTGCTTTACGAACCGATGCTCTTTCAGATTCGTCAGGGCATCCTGCGGATTAAGGTCATAATACTTCCAGTCCGCGCCGACAATCATGCCCACGGATAGATGCTCCTGAACGCCGGCGTAAACGATGCCGCCGCCGAACATTCCCGGGCCGATAATCGGCGTCCAGATAGGATAGCCCATAGCGTGAATGACCCGGCCAGCGGTGAACTTTTCATACTGCTCGGCGTTTACCTTTATAAGCTCTTTTACGCCCACAGAATAAAGCTGCGGACTTTGTCTTTGCAGGCTTGCTTTTTCCACGAACTTTTCCGTCACCAGGCCGTCACAGCCTTCGGCAAGTGCGATAAAGTCGGCGTTTATAATTTCGCCCTCGACGTAGTTGGGCTGTTTGTGGCCTTCCTTATCCAGACCCTGGTCAACGAGTTTTACGCCGATTGCGCGGCCTTCCGCATCATCGAGGATAATGTCTGCCGCCGCAAAGCCGGTCAGAACTTCGGCGCCGAGACCTCTGGCGATTTGTCCCATCCACTTGGTCAGCTTACTTACGGAGACTGAATAATCGCCCTTATGTATCATCTGGCCGAAGCCCAGGCCGAACAGCCTGGCAAGCCTAATCATAAAGAAGATATTAAAGGCCAGCTTTTTGCCCAGCAGAAACATAATGTTATCTTTATCGATTTTGTTTGCCAGCACGTCTTTTGCGGCATCAGTATCCTGCCAGCCTGGCACAGCCGAATCCAGCAGGCTGTGCAGCGGCTGCGCCTCCAAGACCGCGCCGGAGAGATTGTGATTGCCCAGGTCGGCTGCTTTTTCGATGACGCAAACGTCCAGTTCGGGCTTTAGCACTTTCAGTTGTATGGCCGTTGCCAGGCCGGACGGCCCCGCCCCAACCACGACAACCGATACTCTGTTGTAGTCTTGGTTGTTTGACACCTGTAATTTCACCTCACGGCAAAAACCCCGCAATAAATTGCGGGGCTAAATATTTGGCCCCACGTTCAACGTGGGTCCTTTATTCTAACGCCTGCACTAGACTCGGTATTGTGTCTTCGATGGCTCCGACAAAATAGTAATCGCACTGCTTAAATATAGGAGCGCTGGGGTCGCTATTTATAGCCACGATAGTCTCAGTGTTGGCCACGCCTATCATGTGCTGAATGGCGCCGGAAATCCCTAAAGCCACGTAAAGTTTTGGCCCGATTGAGGTGCCGGTTTGGCCGACCTGATGCGCCCGCTCAATAAAACCCTGCTCGACCGCCGCCCGCGAAGCGCCTCTTTCAACTTGGGTCTGCAGCTTTCTGCTCAAGGCCTGGCAGAGGGCGCCAAGCAGCCGATCATAATTGTCCCGGCTTTGCATTCCTTTGCCGCCGCTAACGATTACGTCTGCGTTAAAGTTCACGCCGCCGCCGGCTGTCTCTGTTTTTATAATCTCAAGACTGACATCGTTCTGCGAAAGTTCGACCTTGTGCCTTATGACTTTGCCGGTTTTGGAGTAATCCGACGGCAGTCTTTTCATAACGCCCGGCCTGGCGGTAGCCATCTGCGACCTTGAGCTTTTGGTGCGGATAGTTGCCATAACGTTTCCGCCCAGAGCGGGTCGGGTCTGCAGAAGCAATCCTATATCGCCTTTGCGGGAATTATCTCTAATATCCAGGCCCGTGCAGTCGGCGGTCAGTCCGCAGCCGACCCGATATGAAACCATCGGCGCAAGCATCCTGCCTTGCGGGGTCGCGGCGTAAAGAACAATTTGCGGCCAGTAGGCGTTTATCGCGTCGGCGATAGCCTTGCGGTGCGCGGTGGGGTCAAATACCCGCAGCAGCTTGTCTTCGATGATATAGATATTGTCCGCGCCGGCGGCGATTAATTCTTTTGCCATTGGCTCGAGCTGATAGCCGGCTGCAACAACGCCCACTTTGGTCGCCAGAGAATCCGCCAGCTCGCGGGCCTTGCCGACAAGCTCGAAAGTGGCGGGGTGAACGGCCCCGTCTTTGTGCTCGGCAACCACCCAGACCTCGCCCTTTTTGAAGGTTGGCTCGGTAAATTTGAACCCCTCAATCATGTCCTCCAACGCCTTTTTGTGGAAACGCTGGCCAACCGCAGCGAGGATTCTCTCCTGCGCCGCATCATCAATCTGGGTGACGTCTTTTATGCCAAGCTGCTTGAGCGTATCGGCCAGAAGTCTGTAATCCTCGTTTTCCTTTTCTGTGCCCTCGAAGCTTCTGTCAAACTTGTTGGCCCTTTTAGCCGGCAGAACGTACTTCCTCTTTTGGCCATCGCCTTTTTGCGCAGTTTTGTCGTCGCCGCCTTTGGAGCTTTCGATAATCATCGCGGCTAAATCTTTTACATCGTGGAGCTGCCGGCATTTTCTGCTGGTTTTGCCGGGCGGAAAAACCCGTATTACGCTGGTCTTGGAGCCGGTAACGCCGATGTGAACGGCATTGATGTCGGCGGCGCCCCAGCGAATAACCTGGACTTTGCTTGCCCGCCGAGTCGCTGCAAAGGTGGCAAACAGCGGATACTCGTATTTGGCGACAGTTATTATGACGGGCAGCTTTTTAGGCGCAACAACCTGGCTGCCGCCGCTTATGATCCGGGTGAGCTCAAATCGTCCGTTCTTAAACTCAGCCTTTGTGGCGTAGGCTATGCACGGAAGCGATAGCTCCTCAGCAATCTGCGGCGGCACCTGGGCGGTGTCACCATCCACCGATTGCATGCCCGTAATTACGTAATAGTCGCTATCGTTTTTGAGGATTTCCTTGACAATCTTGCGCACTGCGAACGCCAGAGGATTGGCCGTTGCCCAGGTATCGGCACCACCAAGTGCTCTATCAGTAAGCAGGATTGCTATGTCGGCGGCTCTGCCGAGGCCGTATCGCAGTACCTCTTCAGCCATCGGCGGCCCCATACTCAGGCAAATAATTTTGCCGGTCCGGTCGTTGCTATCCTGTCTCATCCGGTTTGCGAAAGCCAGCGCCTGCGTGTCAAGCTCGTTGATTACGCTGGCTAACCGCGTCCGAACCAGTGTGCCGGTCTCCGGATCAAATGCGTTGTCGGTGATTTGGCTTACGTCGGGAACTTGCTTTACCAAAACTATGTAGTCGCTCATTTCAGATCTCGTATTTGGTTTTGAATAGGCATCTGCCCCTCGCTATCGCCTGGGGCTCTGTCTGCCGTCCTCTGTCGTCCGTCCCCTGGCAACGCAACAACCTGCATAGCACAGGCGCCGGTGCGACAATAAGACCGTAATTATACAACCATCCGGGACTTTTTCAAACAGTACAAATTTGCTTTTTTCGCCCTCATCTTATACAAGACGGTTCTGCCGCCCAAAAAAGTTTAACTTGGCGCTTGTTTTGAGCCGGCAAATGATGTCTAATCTTGGCTCTAATTGGGCCAAACTCAAATACGAATGTTCGCTTATTTTTGTTGAGGTGAGCTGAGATGGCGGATTTGAAGGCATTAGCTGAGGCAATTATTAAGGGCGACCAGAATACCGCGGTTGAGATTACTAAGTCGGCTCTTAAGGAGGGCGCCGCAGCCAAGAGTATTCTGGAGGATGGATTGATCGCAGGTATGGACGTAATCGGCAGCCGTTTCAAAAAGAACGAGGTTTACATACCCGAGGTGCTTATTGCCGCCCGGGCGATGAAAATGGCGATGGAGCTGCTTGCGCCGGCCCTTGCTAAGGCGGGCGTCAAACCTGTGGGCAAGTTCTTGATAGGAACCGTGCAGGGCGATTTGCACGATATCGGCAAAAACTTAGTGGCGATGATGCTGAAAGGCGCGGGCTTTGAAGTTACCGACCTGGGGGTCGATATTGGGCCCGAAAAGTTTATTGAGCGGGCAAAGGCTACCCGCAGCCAGCTGATCGGCTTGAGTGCGCTTTTGACCACGACGATGCCCAGTATGGAGAAGACGATAAAGGCTCTTAGGGCAGCCGGCGTTACCGCTAAAATTATGATTGGCGGAGCACCGTTGACTCAGGGCTACGCCGATAAGGTTGGCGCCGATGGTTACGCCCCCGACGCCGCTTCAGCGGTCGATGTCGCCAAACGCCTGGTGGC
>Ga0315296_10003950_pt1 | contig 12279 bp, 9 predicted proteins | sample YL17G14_18_MG_FD_203921 | JGI IMG/M metagenome (GOLD analysis project Ga0315296, IMG submission 203921) | Sediment microbial communities from Yellowstone Lake, YNP, Wyoming, USA - YL17G14_18 | ecosystem: Environmental > Aquatic > Freshwater > Lake > Sediment | place: USA: Wyoming | collected... | reverse complement strand
GCTCGACGCGGATGACGCCCGACGACGCCCTTGTGTTTTTCTCCCGCCTGTTGGCCGACTGGCGTGAATCAGGGGCGCTGCCTCAGCGAATCACCCTGCCGGGCCGCGCCTATCATAGCCGCCGCAGCCCCGCTGTCGCGTCGTATAAAGCGAGCGATGAGCCCGGCGCGCCCTTCGTGAAAACCGAGTCGCTGGCGCGGCAGTGCCGCGCGACAGTTGAACTGGTCGGGCGACTGCGCGACGTCCCCCAGGCGGTGTGGGTTGATAGCGAACGCATTTCGTCTGCCCAGTTCTTCGGCACCGTGCTGGCCTGCCTTGCAGCCGGGGCGCAAGACAAGCGCTTGCCTGAGAAAGTGGCCGTGCCATCGTGGCGCGGCCCTGACAAGTGGCCCGTCCTTGAGCCGCTTCCGTCGGCGGAGGCCCCGGTGCGCGACTGGTCCCTGCCCGCGCGCGGCGGCAGGCCCGCAATAGCCCTGCAGCCTGACTCCAAGCAACCGGTCGCCGGCGTGGTTACGCTGACGGTATCCTATCCTGTGCGCGGCGCGACTATCGAAGTCTTGCTCGACGGCGCGCGCAAGTGGATGTCGAATCGCTCGCCCTTTTCATTCACCTGGGATACGCGCACGGTGCCCAATGGGCCGCACACTATGACGATGCGCGCGGGCCTCGAGGATGGCTCCGCGCAGGCGACCCTCGAGCGCACTCTCACAGTCGCAAACCCCCCGCCCTCCCCCTGAGGCGCGATCGAATTCCTGGAGAGGCGATTGTCGGCTGGCACGCTCTTTCTGAACTGGCTGCTGATATTTCCGTTCGCGACAGCCGTGGCCTGCGCGCTCTATCCCCGGCTGCGCGAATCCCGCCATTTGCCGACAGGCTCCCTCGCCTTCGCAGCGTCGGCCCCGGTGGCGATGGCCCTGCTCGTCGGCATCCTGGCAGCATTGGTGTCGGTCGGCGGCCGGCCAGTAATCGGCGATTATCGGTGGACCCTCGACCGCTTTCAGTTCCGCCTGCGCCTTGGGGGCCCCGAAGCGATTTTCCTGGCGCTGTTGTGCTGGCAGTTCATCGTGCTGATCCTCGGACGCCGAGCCGCCGCGAACAGGGCCAGCCAGCCATCGGCCCAGCATGTAGCCCGCGAGGCGACGGCCCTGTGCGTTCTGCTCGGGGCGCTCGCGGCAATGATCGTGTCTCGAGATTTCATTACCACGCTGTTCTTCTGGCAGGCGGCAGCAATTGCTGCTGCGTGGCTGGCCGCGTTCGCGGACACCGACGGCGGCCAGCCGCGCGTGTCCCTTGGTATGGGGTTCCTGATCGGGCAGATTGCTGCAAGCCTATTCGTGCTCGCATCGTTCGCGGTGGTATGGGCCCAGACCGATACGAGCGACCCTTTCGCAGCAGGCATGAGCATGCTCTTTCGAGGTGACGCGCCGCAAGGCGCAGCCTCGGTATTGCTGTTTGCCGGGATGGCGGCAGGTGTGCTCGCTGCTGCTGCCCTTGCGCTTCGGCCCGGCCTCGTCTCTCTGGCTGCGCCGGTAATCACGGTCGGCGGGTTCTTGCTGATGAGGACGTGGCTGCTGCTCTTCTCGCACTACGTTCTGAAGCCGGTGAGCGGCCCGATGCTGTGGGCCTGCTCCCTGGCGTCATGCGCGATTCTCGGGGCTTCGGTCGCAATCGGCAGCCCCCGGCTGAGCGTTGGCCTGGTTGCTGCGGGACAGGCTGTTCTTTGTCTTTTTGCAGTGGCGGCAAGCGGCGCGTCCCGATCCCTGGCAGGGCCTGCGACTGCATACCTCGTCGCAGTCGGGGCTGCCATGCCGGTGATCGGGGTCCTGGCTTACTCATTGTCGGACGAGCCGCTAGTGCGGCGAACAGCGCAGCGCAAGGCAGAGCAAGCGCCGTCCGCCAGCGGGCGGATTACCTGGCTCATTTCGGCAGCCATAGCGCTGACGCTGCTGCCGCTGCCGGTGATTGCCGGCGGACAAACCCTGCTGATGCTGGCGCAGGGGCTTTGGCGCGACCATCTGGGGCCGGTGCTGGTGCTTGCATGTGCGCTTGCAGCGACGGCAGCCAGCCTCCTGCTCATCGCGCACCGAGGCGAGTGGCTGCCCGCCTCACAGGCGAGTTGGCGGCGGCCTGCTGTGATCGCTTTGGCCCTCATCCTGGCTGCGTTTGCCATCTCCGCCCCGGCCTGGGGACCCACAGTCAGCCAGCACGTGGCTCGTGCGCTCAAGGAGGGTGGCTGAGGTGTCAACGATTGCGCAATGGTCTCTGGCTGCAGGCCTGCTGGGCGCGCTCTATTCGAGCGCTGCGCTGCTGCTCGGGGTCCCGGCGCGTTTCCTCGTATGGGGGAGCCTGGGGCATTTGAGCCTTGTGATAGTGTCTCTGGCCTTGGGGATTCATACGAGGGCAGGCCTGGAGGCGGCAGTTCTTCTTCTGGTCGGCCTGCTGCTGGGCAACACGCTCGCCTGGGTGGGATGGAAAACCTTGCGGGGGGCTGCGAAATCGTCCGACCTCGCCCCTGCGCGCGGACAGGGCAGGAGAATACCCGCCGCAGGAGCGGCGTTCGTTTTCGGCGCGCTTGCATCCGCAGGAGCGCCGGGCTCACCTGGCTTCTTTGGGCGCGTGATGCTTTTCCTGGCGGCGGCAAAGGTTGGCGGGGCGGCGGCCTGGCTGGCAGCCACTGTGTGTGCAGTTCACTCATTGGTCTGGGTCTTCGCGTGCGTGACAGCGGCGCGCGTGGCTTTCCTGGAACCTCGCGGCGCTAGGTCGGTGCGCCAGCCGGGGGCAGGATATCGCGTCATGGCATTGGCGCTGGCGGCTCTCATCTTGTTTGCCGGACTGGTGCCCGCGCCGGTGATGGCGATCGCGAGAAGAATAGCGAAAGTAGCGAACATTGCGGCATGAATGCGGATTATTGACCGGGAGCACCCCAAATATGTGGAAAAAGGGGTTTACATATCCCACCTCTTGTGCTAGAATGCGGGACCTCTGGCGGGGGTCGCGGCAGCAAGGAGGCCAATCAAGTTGACTAGAGGGTTGCTCGCAGCAATCGTCGCAGTAGCGGTCGTGGTAGGGCCTGTTGCACCGGACAGGGAAAGCCGCGCTGGCAGTCGCCCGCGTGATCCGGAGGCTCTGACAGGGCCTGCAAGGCTTGATGTCGGCCCATCCATGCCGAAGGTAGATGCTGCCGAGGCACGGCCGCAGGTCTCTCAGCAGAAGGCCAAGACAGAAGGAGGGGCCGCAGTAGCGACTGCCCTGTCCTACCGCGGGGTGCGCTACAGATACGCGGGCATGACCAGCCGCGGCATGGACTGCTCGGGGCTGATCAGCCGCGTGCTGATGGCGCACGGGATTCGCGCTCCGCATTCCTCCCGCGCCCTGTTCAACCTAGGGCGGGCGGTGCGCTATAACGAACTGCGCCAGGGAGATCTGCTGTTTTTCACGACGCGGCGCCGCGGAATCTCGCACGTGGGCATGTATGTCGGCGACGGGAAGTTCGTGCACTCGTCCACAGGCCGTGGGGTGGTCATCAGCAGCCTCTCCGAAGGCTATTACGCCAAGCGTCTGGTGGGCGCTCGCCGCGTATTCTGAGTGGGGTTCCAATCCCCTCTTGAGTCTCGCAGAATAGGATTGGGCCGTATAACCCACCCAAGTGCCTTCGAATCTGGCACTCTTCATCTGTGGCCTGTCAACTGTATTCTGCGAACTTCAACAACCCCGGGAGCCCCATTCGCGCTCGACGGTCTCCCGTGTTCCCGATCGGGTGGGGCGGTCACGCTTCGGGTGGAATCCCTTCGCGCCGGACCTTGCGCTGTGAAAGCGCCCGGGCGGCAGAATTGCCCGCCCGAACTTGACCACGCGCCTGGCTGGCTTGCCTTTCTTGCGCATCGCGCTCCTGGCCGGGGGTCGAGCCATGCAGCAAAGTAGCAGCAGCGCCTTGCCGATGTCAACCCTCAGCGCAGGCCGCGATTGCAACGGGGCGAAAGGCACGGTATACTAGACACCGCACGACGTATGACAAGAGCCTTGGCTTCATTCGATCGAGCGTTGCTGGCCCGGGTGGCCACTGGCGCGGTGCTTGGTCCCGCGATGGTTGTGGCGGCGCTGCTGGACGGGTGGCGCGCTTTGCTGGGTCTGCCGCTATTGGTGGTGGTCATCGCCATCGCTTCCCTTGGAACCGAGGAGTTGGCGGTGATGCTGCGAAAGCGGCGGCCCCAATCGAGCGGTAAGGCGCAGAAACACACGGAACAGCCCCCGCGCGTTGGGGCCGCGGTCGGAAGCCTGCCGCCGCTGTTCATCTACTTTCTGGGCAGGGATTACGAGAACTGGGTGCTGGCCGCGCTCAGCCTGGTGATCGTGTTCAACGTGCTGGCCGTTGCGCTGGCCTACATTGCGGACATCACGAAACGGAAACTGGCAGGCGCGCTGGACGCAGTGCTATTGACAGCAGGAGGCATATACATCGGGGGTGGGCTGACGTTCATTCTCCTGCTGCGCAACCTTGGAGGCGCAGCGAAGGAGCCGATGGGGTGCTGGCCGGTGCTGCTGCTGTTCGCCCTGACCTGGGCTGTGGACATTTCCGCCTATTTTGCGGGCAAGCGTCTGGGGCGGGTGAGGCTTGCGTCGCGCGTTAGCCCCGGCAAGACGGTCGAGGGCTCGCTGATCGGCTTGGCGGCGGCTGTGGTGATCATGCTGGTCGCCTTCGCGCTCGGCCTTCGCCAGTTCACGACGCTGCCTGCGGCCGTGGTTATCGGCCTGGTGGTGGGCGGGTGCGCACAGGGTGGCGACCTGTTCGAGTCCGCTGTAAAGCGCTGGGCAGGAGTGAAGGATTCCGGGGAAATGCTTCCGGGCCACGGAGGAATCCTGGACAGGTTCGACAGCATGATATTGAGCGCCCCTGCGCTTTACGTGTGTCTTGTGTTGATGCTGCAGTGACGTGTTTCCATAAAGGAGTGGGCGGCCGCCCTTTGGCCCGCCGGCTGGCGGGCTCAGGGCAAGCAGGGGGCCGCCCCTACAATGGTGATTTGGTGGCAAGAGGGATAAGCATACTGGGCTGCACGGGCTTCATCGGCAGACAGGCCCTTGACGTGATAAGGGCCTCGCCGGAGCGGTTCAAACCGGTGGCGCTCGCCGCTTGCAGCAATGTCGAGGTTCTGGCGGAGCAGGCGGCAGCAGTCAAGCCTTCCTTGGCAGTGATATTCGATACGGCGAGAGAGAACGAACTGGAGCGGCGGCTGGCAGGGACAGGGGTGCGCGTGATGTCGGGCATGGAGGGCCTGGTGTCGGCAGCCACGTGCGACGAGGCGGAGGTGGTGCTGCTCGCAATGTCGGGCACGGAGGGACTGACGCCGCTGCTTGCCGCTGTTCGCGCGCGCAAGACGGTCGCGCTTGCGAACAAGGAGTCATTGGTGGCAGCGGGGCACATTGTGATGTCCGAAGCGCGGCAGGCGGGCGCAACCATCGTGCCCGTTGACAGCGAGCACAGCGCGGTGTTTCAGGCGCTCTGGCAGCGAAACGGCGCGAGCGTGGCGCGCATCATATTGACTGCATCGGGCGGCGCGCTGCGCGACCTGCCGCCGGAGGCGCTGGACGATGTTACGGTCGAGCAGGCGCTCGCCCATCCGACCTGGCGCATGAGCCCGAAGGTTACGGTTGACTCGGCCACATTGATGAACAAGGGGCTGGAGGTTATCGAGGCGCACTGGCTCTTTGGGGTGGAAGTGGACAGGATTGAGGTGGTGCTGCAGCGCGAGAGCATGGTGCACAGCCTGGTAGAGTTCGTGGACGGGTCATGCCTCGGTCAGATGTGCCCGCCCGACATGCGGGTTCCGATCCAGTATGCGCTTGGTTTTCCCGAACATGTGAGCCAGCCCTGGGCACCAGTTGACTGGAAGAAGCCGTTCGCGCTGCACTTCGAGCCGGTGGATCGCAGGCGCTATCCCTGCCTGGACATCGCCTGCCAGGCGGGAAAACTCGGGGGCACGTTTCCTGCTGCCATGGTGGGCGCGGACGAGGAGGCGGTGTCGCTGTTCCTGGCGGGCAAGATCAGGTTCGGCGACATCCCGAAATTGATAAGCATCGCTCTGGAGCAACACCGATCTGTGCCGGATGCGTCGGTGGCGCAGGTTGCTGCTGCATTGCAGGACGGGCGAGACTGCGTCAAGCGGCAGGTGGAAAGGCGAGTGGGTTGATAGCGATACCAATAATCCTGATCTTCGCGCTGATCATCGTGTTTCACGAACTGGGGCACTTCGTGGTTGCGAAGGCGTGCGGCATACCGGTGTGGGAGTTCTCACTGGGGTTCATGCGCCCGATCCTTTTTCAGCGCAAGCGGGGCGATACGGTATATTCGCTGCGCGCGGTTCCGCTGGGCGGGTTCGTGCGGATCGCGGGGATGGAGCCGGGCGAGGATGATCCCAACGGCTTCGACAAGAAGAGCCGGTCGGCCCGGTTCGCGGTGCTTTCTGCGGGGCCATTCATGAACTTCGTGCTGGCTGCCTTGCTGTTCGCGGTTCTCGGGGTTACATACGGCAAGACGGTTCGCGCGACGCAGACCATCGAGCGTGTGATATCCGGGACGCCGGCAGCGCGCGCGGGCTTGCGAAGTGGAGACCGACTGCTGAGCGTGCAGGGAGTCCGGGGTCCGGTGGACGCGCTGAGAAAAGTGATACAGAAGAACCCGGGAAGGAGAATCTCGATCAAGGTCAGGCGAGGCGGGGGGCTGATGAAGTTTAGCCTGGTGCCGGCGGTGGCCGAGGACCTGGAACGCACGGACCATGGACACCGGATTGTGAAGTTCGGCCAGATCGGGATCGTCTTCCATGCAGATACCAGGCCGATGGGGTTGGTTGAGTCGCTGGTTGCGGGGGTGCGAGAAACCTACTACGTGACGCGAGCGATGGTTGTCCTGCTGGTCGAGACAGTTGCTGGCAAGTTGCCGCTGAGGCTGGGCGGCCCGGTGCGCATCGTGCGCGAGATGGCGGAGGCTGCCAATGTCGGGTGGGTGAATTTCATCAAGTTCTCCGCTTTTCTGAGCCTCAATGTGGCGGTCATCAATCTCTTGCCATTTCCGGCTCTCGACGGATCGAGGTTGGTTTTCATCGGGCTGGAGGCCTTGCGCCGAAAGCCGATGGACAAGCGGCGCGAGGCCCTGGTTCACCTGGTTGGCTTCGCCCTGTTGATGCTCCTGATAGCCCTGCTTATGTATCAGGACATCGCGAGCCTGGTGAAGAAACAGTGAAGTTGGGTTGCTATCCGCCGCGCCGCCAGGTGATGGTGGGCAGCGTGAAGGTCGGGGGCGGCGCTCCCATCACCATTCAGACGATGACCAAGACGGACACGCGGGATGTTGCCGCGACCACGGCGCAGATCCACGCGCTCGAGGAGGTTGGCTGCGACATCGTGCGCGTCGCTGCGCCCGACATGAAAGCAGCCTCTGTTCTCGGCGCTATAAAGTCGCAGATAGGCATCCCGCTGGTCGCCGACATTCACTACGATTACCGCCTGGCGCTCGAGGCCATCGCGCAGGGCGTGGACAAACTGCGCCTGAATCCGGGCAACATTCGCGAGCGCGACAAGGTTGAGCACATCGTCAAGGCGGCCGCGGAAAAGGGAATCCCAATCCGCGTCGGCTCGAATTCGGGCTCGCTGCCGCCGGAGATCGAGGATAGATACCGCGACGAACTGATGACAGCCGAAGGGCAGGCAAAGGCGCTGTTCGAAGCGGCTCTTGGGCAGGTGCGGATACTCGAGGACATGCGATTCCAGCAGATCGTTGTCTCGATGAAGTCGTTCGATGTGCCTGCCACGGTGCGCGCTTACCAGATGATGGCCGAGGAACGAGACTACCCGCTGCACGTGGGAATAACCGAGGCAGGGCTTCCCCCTGTGGGCACCGTTCGCTCTGCAGTCGGGATCGGGGTGCTGCTGGCGCAGGGGCTGGGGGACACGATCCGCGTTTCGCTCACCGCGGACTCTGTCGAGGAAGTGCGCGCGGGGCGCGAAATACTGTCGGCCCTGCAACTGCGCCGCGCGGGGATCACGGTGGTCGCTTGCCCGACGTGCGGCAGGTGCGAGATTGACATCATCGCGCTCGCGCGGCAGGCAGAGGAGCGGCTCGCGGAACTGGATCGAGAACTGAGCCGCGCGGGCCGCAGCGTTCGCGTTGCGCTGATGGGCTGCGTGGTCAATGGCCCCGGCGAGGCGAGGGGCGCGGACGTGGGAATTGCGGGCGGGAAGGAGAAGGCTGTGGTTTATCGCCACGGCCAGCAGATGCGGGTCGTGCCTGCAGCGGACATTCTGCGGGTGGTGGTGGAAGAAGTGGAACTGGTCGCACAAGTGAAATGATGACATCGTGGGAACGAGTGATGCGGGCGATCGAACTCGCGGGGCCGGACAGGGTTCCGATACGCCACGGGATTCTGCCGGGGGCGGTTGATAACCTGGGGGAGGCGCTGGCGAAGGTGTTCGAAGAGTTTCCGAGTGATTTTGAAGGGCAGACTGGCAGATACCGGGGAACTCCTGACAATCCTCACTACCAGAAGGGCAGCAGAACCGATGAGTGGGGATGCGTGTGGGTCAATCCGGGCCTCGGAACGGAAGGGCAGGTCAAGGGCCATCCGCTCGAGGACTGGTCGGCGCTTGAGACCTACAAGCCGCCCGATCCCTATGCAGGCGAATGGCCCGAGCCGAAGAGGCGCGAGCGTTACGATAAGTTCGTGCTGATGGGCGGAGGCGGCGGAAGGCTTTTCGAGCGCATGCATTTCCTGCGCGGCTACGACAACCTGCTGATGGACATCGGCGAACGCAGGCCCGAGGTCGAGGTGCTGCGCGACCTGATTCTCGATCACACCCTCAAGCGCCTGGAGCGCCAGGTGGAATATGATATTGACTGCATAACCTACATGGACGACTGGGGTACGCAGGAGCGATTGATGATCAGGCCAGAGGACTGGCGGCGTCTTTTCAAGCCTGCTTACAAGAAGATCGCCGACCTGGTGCACCAGGCGGGGAAGAAATTCCACTTTCACACCGACGGCTGCACGATGGATGTGATTGATGATTTCATCGAGATCGGAGTGGATGTTCTCAACCCGCAGTTCTCCTGTATGCCGCTCGCTAAACTGGCCGAGAAGACGCGCGGGCGCATGTGCATCGCGTCCGACATTGACAGGCAGTATCTGCTTCCGTTCGGCAGGCCGGAGGAAATACGCGAGAATGTGCGCGAGGTATGCGCGCTTTTTCAGTCACCCGCTGGCGGCCTGATAGGCGGCGGGGAGATCGGGCCCGACGTCCCGCTCGCGAACGCGCGCGCGATGCTCGCCTCCTTCGCCGAATTCGGCGGCTGGTGAAGGCCTCGGGCGGCGTTCATCGCTTGACGGCACCTGTAGGGCGGGCGTGCCCACGCCCGCCAGAGGCGGCCCTGGGCAGGGCCGCCCTACAGAGTGTCGCGCAGCCGCCTGGACAAGGCATTGAGCAACAACCAGACCGCCGTTCTGAATGTCATTCTGAGCCCTTCGCGTCCTGTCATTCTGAGCCGAAGGCGAAGAATCTCATTCTGCTCAGTGTCGCCTGCGTGAAGAATCCGACAGCGATCATTGTAATGAGATGGGATGCTTCGCTTCGCTCAGAATGACAAACCGGGTTGCTAGGGCAAGAGCGCGACCTCGTCTATCTGGATGGTGTCCCCGATGTCGCTGGGAGGGTCAATGCGCAGTTCGGTGAGCGTGCCCTTCCAGCCCGGATGGGTTTTCAGTTCGATGACGTAGTCGCGGAAATCGGGGCCGCCCTGCACGTCGAACCACTTGCTGTTCTCCTCGCCCATAGGCGTTGCCGCCGAGAAAAACAACTGGCCCCGCCCTGAATGCGGTGCCTTCATGCGAATCTTCACGCGCGAGACATCCGCCGTGGCAGTCCATAGGCCGCTGATTCCGAGATACGGATCGGTGCCTGTGATGGTGGCGATGAGCGCGCCGCCGCGCGCCTTCAGCGGCTGCAGGTCGTGCAACGCGACCCAGCCCTGGGTGCTGTTGTCGAACGTCCAGCGCGTGAGCGAGTTCGCTGGCTTCGCTGCCCGCAGGTCGGTGATGGTAAGACGGACGGGCTTCTGCCCATGCAGCACGCTCACTTTGAGAAGGGCAAGCGCGGGGGTGTATCGGACTCCTTCCAGGTCGCCGCGCGGCACAATTTCGCCGTCGGCCTTCACAACAGCCGTCTCGGCGACGCCTACCAGGCCCAGGCGACTGGAATACCCTGGCGCATACCGCAGCGACAGTTCGAGTGTCGAGCCGCCGGACTTGAGAACTGTGAGATCGCCCCCGTAGATGAGTGAGGCCGTGCCGCCTGCAATGCGAACGGCCTTCACATTTGCGATGGGGCGCTGGCCGATCATCACGAGGACGTTCTCGCAGATGCGCACGGGCGCGATCATCGCGCCCCAGGAAATCATCTTATCAATCATCCCGACGGAGTCGGGGAACATCCCGTAGTATTGCTTTTCGAGGCGCTGCTGTGTCATCCCACTGCGAGTGATTGCCTCGGAGATGCGGCGCCAGTCGTAGGTGTGGTCGTAAGGAACCAGGCGGAGCAGGCTTGCCGCATATTCGAGGCTGCACCACTGCACGATGCGGCCGAACCAGGGCCACGTGAAGAAGGTCGCGCCCAGGACGGGGATGCCGCCGCCGTTCATCGCTTCGACGCCCTTCTCATCAGCCTGCCAGAAATAGTTGAACGGGATGGCGGTCTCGGCCCAATAGACCGCTTTCTTCAGGTACTCTTTCCTGCCGGTCGCCAGGTATCCGGCAAGGTATGCGTCAATAGCGTGCGCCGATGCCAGAACGTCGGGCGTGTGGACAGGCACCTCCCACACCTGCGCCGCGCGCGGGATGCGAAACTGATCCATGAACTTGAGGCCGCGCAGACCTGCCTCGATCAGCCGCCGGTCTTGCAGCATCCTCCCCGCGTTCAGCATCACCGCGACGCGATTGCCAGCAAACCCGATCTCCTTTTCCCCGCGCCTGCCGAGGATCTCTGTCTGCTTGCTCGGCTCGAAGCCCCAGCCGCCATCGGCTCCCTGTGAGCCCATCATCTGGTAAGCCTGCGAACGCAGGGCGAGAAGCGCGTCTTCCAGCCTGCCTGCGTGAACAGCCAGGTTCACATCGCCCGCGCCCTGCATCTCGTCAACCGCAATCTCGCGCATTCGCGGGAAGGGGGCGTCCTTGCCAAAAACCTGCTCGCCCAGAATGTAGTGGGCGGCGATTCCGGCGTGGCGGCCGGGCTGATTCGTCCAGCCCAGCCCCGATAGCCATCCCTTGCCAGGACGGCGACAGGTTTGCTCGTAAGAGCGCAGGCAGAAGGCGAGTTCCTGCTTGTAGGAGCGAGCCAGGTGGGGCAGGGGAGGAGGGCCGAAGCGCTTGAACCATGCGCGCACTGCGTCGAGGACTTCGCCTGACGATCCGATGTAGATGGAACCGCGGACGCGCAATGTCTGCCCGGCTTTCAGTGGCATGCCGCGCGAGGCAATCAGGGAATTCTCCGGCGTCCATGCGGGGATCGCGGGAAGAGAAAGGCTCATCAGGTGGTTGTCCTGGTTTTGCAGCCAGTTGGGGCTCGCGAATGTGGCAGCGGGCCCGGATTCCCTCGCGTCCGGCGGCATCTGCCACATGAGCGAGACGACGTCGCCGTGCTTCGAGGAGACCGCCATGAGTGGAATCGTGATGCGGTGCGGGTGGGGAGCAAACCTGAGGTCGTGGGGCGGCGATGCGTCGAGGGTGCTGGATGACCTTTCCCCGCTCGTCATGTATTCCAGGCCCGGGAAAATGGCCTCGCGAAAGTTCGCGCCGAAGGAGCCCTCGCCCGCGAGGAGCCTGATGGGCCTGAAGAGGATCAGCCCCGCGTCCTCACCGGTCGTAAGTGAGGAATCCACGTCCAGGGTATCACCCGAACCAAGGCTGAGTGTGGTGCGAAGACCCGCGGCGAACCCGCGCGGGTGCCTGTCCATGAGTCCTAACAACACCGCGACCGCCGCACCTCCCTTATGCCCAATGCCGACGCCCTGGGGAAACATCGTGGCAGGCAGCCCGCCTACCCCGTGGACTGTCGCGGGGCCCAGCACCCCCACCTGGCACCACTTGCCTGCAGCCCTTCGGAACAGGAATACCGGGCCGTAGCCGTAGGGATTGTGCACGATGCAGGCGGCGACCTTGCGGTTGGCCAGCCAGATGTTCTCCCCTACCTTGAGAGCCCTTGGACGCGCCTGCGGCGCAGGCTGCGGCCTGGGCGCGCGGC
>Ga0315296_10003947_pt1 | contig 12281 bp, 11 predicted proteins | sample YL17G14_18_MG_FD_203921 | JGI IMG/M metagenome (GOLD analysis project Ga0315296, IMG submission 203921) | Sediment microbial communities from Yellowstone Lake, YNP, Wyoming, USA - YL17G14_18 | ecosystem: Environmental > Aquatic > Freshwater > Lake > Sediment | place: USA: Wyoming | collected... | reverse complement strand
CCTTCATTGCTAAATACTTCGTTATTGCGGATGTCAACGTGGTCTTGCCATGGTCTATGTGACCAATCGTCCCTACGTTTGCATGGGGCTTTACTCTCTCAAATTTAGCCTTTGCCATAATTCCTCCCGTTTTTAGTTGTTAGCTGTTAGAGTTCAGTTTTTAAAACCAACAACTAATCACTGTTAACTATTCACTTATGATTAGCCCTTTATTTTTGCAATAATTTCTTCAGAGATCCCTTTTGGAACCTCATCGTAATGTGAGAACTGCATTGTATACGTAGCTCTGCCCTGAGTCTTTGATCTTAAATCAGTCGCATAACCAAACATTTCCGAAAGGGGTGCCTGTAACTTTATTACCTGGGCATTCCCCCTTCTCTCTATATTTTGAATCTTTCCACGGCGGGAATTAAGATCCCCAATGACATCACCCAGATATCCTTCAGGTGTCACAACCTCAACACTCATGACTGGTTCAAGAAGGATAGGATGAGCCTTTTTTGCAGCTTCCCTGAACGCTATAGAACCTGCTATCTTAAATGCCATCTCAGAAGAGTCAACATCATGGTACGAACCATCATAAAGTGTTGCTTTTATATCAACAACAGGGTAACCTGCAAGAATTCCTCTGTATGTTGCCTCTCTTACCCCTTTTTCGACTGCAGGTATATATTCCCTTGGAATGACACCGCCAACGATCGCATTCACAAATTCAAATCCTTCGCCGTCTTCTAACGGCTTGACCTCTAAGAAAACATGGCCATATTGTCCACGTCCTCCGCTCTGCCTGACATATTTCCCCTCTGCCTTTGTTACTGACCTGATTGTCTCTTTATAAGCAACCTGCGGTTTCCCAACACTTGCACTCACTTTAAATTCTCTCAGCAGCCTGTCTACAATAATCTCCAGATGAAGTTCTCCCATACCGGATATAATCGTCTGCCCTGTATCCTCATTAAATGAGACCTTAAATGAGGGGTCTTCCTGAACAAGTTTATTGAGTGACTGAGAAAGTTTCTCATGGTCAGCCTTTGTCTTTGGCTCAATCGCAACAGACATGACTGGCTCTGGGAATTCCATCAAACCAAGGAAAATAGGGTTCTTTTCGTCGCATAAGGTATCACCTGTAAGGGTGTTTCTCAGTCCTACCACTGCTGCGATATCACCTGCAGATACCTCTTTTATCTCTTCGCGCTTGTTCGCATGCATCTTCAGAAGCCTTCCAACTCTTTCCTTTATATCTTTTGTTGAATTATACACATAGGAACCTGCACTGAGTACCCCTGAATAAACCCTTATGAAGGTGAGTTGTCCTACAAAGGGGTCAGTCATTACCTTAAAAGCAAGAGCAGAAAACGGTTCAGTTTCATCAGCATGCCTGGTCACTTTAGAACCATTATCTGGCACTACTCCTTCAACGGGGAGTATATCAAGTGGAGAGGGAAGATAATCAATTATGGCATCGAGTAAAAGCTGGACACACTTATTTCTGAATGCAGAGCCACAAAAAACAGGGGTGAGCTTCATCTCTATAGTGCCTTTCCTTATTGCTGACTTTATCTCATCCGCCCCTATCTCTTCTTTGCTCAGAAATTTCTCCAGGAGAGTATCATCAACATCGGCTAAGGCCTCCAGCATTTTCTCCCTGTATTCACGTGCATAAGGCATAAGCTGGTCAGGAATATCACCTTCAGTATACTTTGCACCTAATGTTTCATCATCAAAATATATCGCCTTCATTCTTACAAGATCTATAGGTCCCCTGAATTTATCCTCAGACCCTATTGGTATATGAATAGGAACGGGGTTCGCACCAAGGCGTTCCATCATGCTATTTACACTCATATGAAAATCAGCACCCACTCTATCCATTTTATTCATAAATGCAATCCTTGGAACACCATACTTATCTGCCTGCCTCCAGACAGTCTCTGACTGCGGTTCAACACCTGCCACAGAATCGAAGAGAGCAACAGCACCATCAAGCACCCTTAAAGACCTTTCGACCTCGATGGTGAAATCGACATGACCTGGCGTATCTATGATATTAATTCTATGGTCTTTCCAGAAACATGTCGTTGCAGCAGAGGTAATGGTTATGCCTCTCTCCTGTTCCTGAACCATCCAGTCCATAACAGCAGTGCCCTCGTCAACCTCACCCATCTTGTAGGTAACACCAGTATAATAGAGGATTCGCTCGGTCGTAGTAGTCTTCCCCGCATCTATATGTGCCATAATGCCAATATTTCGTGTCCTCTCTAATGGGAATTTTGACAACTACTTTCTCCTCTATCTTTCTTACCATCTATAATGGGCAAATGCTTTATTAGCCTCTGCCATTTTATGGGTATCTTCTTTCTTCTTTATCGAAGACCCTGTGTTGTTAAATGCATCGAGTAATTCTCCTGCAAGCTTCTCCTGCATCGTCTTCTCACTTCTATCCCGTGAATATTTGATAATCCATCTGATGGCCAGAGCTGTACGTCTCTGTGGTTTTATTTCGACCGGAACCTGATACGTTGCACCACCGACCCTCCTTGGTTTCACTTCTACAATAGGTTTTACATTTTCCATCGCTGTTTTAAACACTTTAATAGGATCGCTTTCTGTCTTTTTCTTCATAATATCAAGTGCATTATAGAACACTTTCTCTACGGTAGCCTTCTTCCCATCCTTCATTATTACACTTATAAACTTGCTCACAAGTTTGCTGTTGTATTTCGGGTCAGGTAAAATATCTTTTTTTTCTACAAGTCTTCTTCTCGGCATTATATAATCCTTCTATTTAGGCCTTTTTGCTCCATACTTTGACCTTCCCTGTCTCCTGTCAGCAACTCCCATAGAATCGAGGGTCCCCCTGATAATGTGGTACCTCACTCCAGGGAGGTCTTTTACTCTCCCACCTCTTATCATTACAATAGAATGCTCCTGAAGATTGTGCCCTACTCCTGGTATATACGCAGTGACTTCCATTGCATTCATAAGCCTTACCCTTGCAACTTTTCTCAGTGCCGAGTTTGGCTTCTTGGGCGTTGTGGTATAAACTCTCACACATACTCCTCTCTTCTGAGGACAACATCTTAACGCAGGACTTTTTGTTTTCCTCTTTACTTTCTCACGCCCATGCTTTATTAACTGAGCTATAGTAGGCACTTCACCTCCGAATGATTATTTTACCAAAAATAAGATTATAAAGAAAGTGTAATACTACCAGAGAAGATTTTTTTTGTCAAGTATATGAACATGCGAAGAAACCAAAAGGACTACTTCTTTTTATCCTTTGCTTCATCCCATAATACATCCATTTCTTTCAGTGTCATGTCAGTGAGGTTTTTCCCCTGATTTGCTGCAGTATGTTCTATATAACGGAACCGCGAAATAAACTTGCTTATTGTTTTCCTCAATGCATCTTCTGGATTGACACCTATAAATCTCGATATATTTACAATCATAAATAATATGTCACCAAGCTCGCCTTCTATCTCATTACGTTTTTTTGTATCAACTGCATTCTTAAATTCCTTTATTTCTTCATCGAGCTTCCTTAATACTTCTTCGACTTTATCCCAATCAAAACCAACTTGTGCTGCCCTATCCTGAAGTCGATAGGCACGCAGCAGTGATGGTAATGTCTCTGGAACCCCTTCAAGGATAGATGTGCGAATTTTACCCTCACGCTTTTTTTGTTCTTCCCAGTGCAGAAGAACCTCATCTGTAGTTTTATAGTTTGCCTTTCCAAACACATGGGGATGCCTCGTAATCATCTTTTCACTAATCTTCCCGATTACATCTGGCATCTCAAATTCATTTTTCTCCTTTGCTATCTGACATTGAAAGACGATCTGAAACAAAAGGTCTCCAAGCTCTTCTTTTATCTTTTCCGGGTCACCTTCCTCTATTGCCTCAATAAGTTCATATGACTCTTCAATAATAAATGGTTTGAGCGATTCCCTCGTCTGCTCCTTATCCCAGGGGCACCCCTTTTCGCTCCGAAGTTTCTCCATTATGTTTAATAACTCTTGAAAATTCATTGTGTTTTAATTACCTTCTTAATTAAGGCTGTTCAAGCGACTATCATTGTAAGTTTAACAAAGCAATCCCTTCTATAGCAAAACTCTAAATCCTAAGCACCAATCCGCCTCAGGCGGACTAAACAAATTCAAAATTCAAATGTTCAAAATGTTTTGAATTTTGGTCATTTGATATTATTGCAGTAAATATTTGCACTTATCACCTTTATCTCTTTGAAACATGTTTGCTCCCTGCATAATAAATATATGCTGATAGTGCAACAAGAATTAACGTCAACACAAAGATTATCCATGGCGACAATTCGATATACACAAACTTTTCTATATAATAAATTATAAATGAGCCACTATAAGTAAGGAGCGGATCATGTCTCTGCCTGAGCCATACTTCAAGATAAGTCAGCGGACAATACCAACCAAAAATTTGGATTATCACAGCAAAGCCGAGACCCACAATATGAAATATCTTCACTGAGTAATAGTTCTTTCCCATGAATGCACCTACGATTAAGAAAACGATCCACATAAAATGGATAAGGACGACAAAATCTGCTGCTAATTTGAAAAACATTCTTGCTCTCTACAAATCGTTACGACTACTGGGGTAGAAGAAATGCGTTAAACCCTTCCCTGTTTACAAACAAACCTGTCTAAATCAACTCCGATAAAGTTTGCTGCAGCCTTCCATCGCTCACCTATTGGTGTATCAAAGATAATTTTTTCGTTCATAGGAGCTATCAGCCAACTATCTATCATGAGTTCATACTCAAGTTGTCCCGGCGCCCATCCTGCAAATCCAAGGGTAAAAAGAAATTTTTTGGGCCCCTTTCCCGTAGCGATGTCAATCAAAATTTCCTTTGTAGTAGTCAGTATAATGGTATCATTAATCTTTATCGAGGGGTGGTAATTACCTCCAGGTGTATACAAGATATAGCCCTGTTCAGGTTTCACAGGTCCTCCATAGAATACCGGCAGATCTATTACACTCTCCTTTATATCCAGCCAACCGAGCAGAGGTACAAAACTATTGAGCAGGATGCGGTTTAACACAAGTCCAAAGGCACCATCTTTTGTATGGTCACATATGAGTACAACAGTACGTTCAAAATTTGGATCTTTTAAGCCTGGAACAGCTATCAGAAACATACCTGTGAGATTCTTGATATCAATGTTCTTCATTCTCAACCTGCTCCCTTGGAATTAAGTTGCAGCGACTTTTCCTTATATCTTTTGATTGCAAGCCTTGCGAGCTTATCACACCTCTCATTCTCGGGAGAACCATCATGTCCTTTAACCCATTCCCACTCAATATCATGAATATGTGTGAGATGATAGAGTCTCTCCCAGAGGTCACGATTAATGACCTCTCTTTTCTGTGTATTCTTCCAGTTGTTTTTTAGCCATCTCGATATCCATGATGTCATACCCTGAACAACATAATTTGAATCAGTAACTATTTTAATCCTGCAAGGCCTTTTAAGCATTTCTATCGCTTTAATAACCGCTGTCAGTTCCATGCGGTTGTTTGTCGTCATAGGGTAACAGCCGGAGAGTTCTTTTTCACGGCTCCCTGATCTCAAAATAATGCCATAGCCTCCTACTCCCGGGTTGCCACTGCAGGCCCCGTCTGTATAAATTTCCACAAATGGTTTTTCACCCTTCTTCATATGAAAACCTTACTTTCTCTATTCGGCCCTATTTGTCCTTAATGTCCCTGTGTTGGTATTTATATTACACCTTTTGATGCCAATTTGTAATCTGTCCAAGGCTCGTAGAGAAGTTCCTCATCCTGTGATAAAATAAAATCCTATGAGGATTTCTATCATAATACCTACACTGAACGCCAGTGAATATATAAAAAAGCTTCTTTCCATGCTCCAGGCACAGGATATAAAATTCGCAGAGATAATAATAATTGATTCTTCGTCGGTTGACAATACTGTTGATATTGCAAAAAGATTTGGTGCAAAGACGATAGTAATTCCGGGAAATACCTTCAACCATGGAAAGACAAGAAATAGAGCAGCTATGGAAGCACACGGTGACATACTCGTTTTCATGACGCAGGATGCCTTGCCCTTCAATGATATGCTCCTGCGCAACTTAACTACCCCATTGCAGATGTCTGATGTTGCAGCAACATTTGGAAGACACATCCCAAGGTCTGAGGCATCACCATTAGAGGTATTTGCACGACAGTTTAATTACCCTGATACAGGGTCAATCAAAGGAATTGATGACATAAAACAGTATGGTATAAAGACATTTTTCTTTAGTAATGTTTGCTCAGCTATTAAAAAAGACCTTTTTTTAAAGGCAGGGATGTTTCCTGAGGGTATCAGGGCAAATGAAGACATGCTCACTGCTGCAAAATTAATCTTAAGTGGGTATAAGGTAGCATATGTTCCTGAGGCAATGGTTATCCATTCCCATAATTATTCGCTTTTAAAGCAATTCAGGCGCTATTATAATATTGGCTCGTCTTTTAAAAATAATAGATGGATTCTAAAATATACTCAGGCAGAAGGAGAGGGGATAAGGTTTGTTAAAGAACAGGCACGTTTTGTTCTTAAACAACGTCACTATTTCTGGATACCATACATTTTTCTGGAGTCTTTGACAAAATTTATGGGATACAGGATTGGATTAATTGCAGGATGACAGAGATAATTAAATTAATAAAAAAGGTGCTCCAGGTTTTTTGCCTTATCATCATCGACCTTTTTGCCTTTTACGCTTCTCTCTTCATCGCATGGACACTGAGGTCAGAGGTCATGCCATATCTCATCCCTCACGTGCCTGTTTTCAATTTCTCATACATCCATTTTGTATCCTTATGGTGGATACTCGCCGTCTTTATATTTTTCATATTTTATGAGGGCCTTTATGAGAGCAATCTGCCCTTCTGGGATGAAGTAAAAAATATAGTAAAATCTATTTCACTTGCGAGTATCGTAGTGATGGCTATTGTCACTCTGGGAAAAATGGGTGACATAGTATCAAGGCTTGTGTTGTTAGGAATGTGGGTTTTATCCATATTTATATTTCCTATCTTCCGTCTCTGGGGTAAAAAATTACTTTATGACATAGGAATATGGAGAGAAAGGGTACTGATACTCGGAGCAGGAAATGCAGGAAGGCTCGTCGCAGAAGGCCTTCAAAGAGAAAAACACATGGGGTATGATGTCGTTGGATTCCTCGATGATAATGAACAAAAAAAGGGAACTGCCTTTAATGGGAAAAAAGTGTTTGGTGAGATCAAACACTTTCCTGAATTTATAAAAGAGATGGGAATTAAGACAGTCATCATTGCAATGCCCTCTCTTCCTGCTGAAAGACTGTCCCTTCTCACATCTGCCGTTCAGAAGCATACACCCAATACGGTGGTGATACCTGATCTTAAAGGTATCGCACTGTTAAATACCAAACTCTTCCATCTTTTTTATGAAGAGATCTTTCTCATGAACATAAGAAACAACCTGAAATCCTTAACAAACAGATTCATAAAGAGGTTCTTTGATGCTACAGTCAGCATAATCTCAATGCCTCTGCTCCTTCCCATTATCGCTCTCATTGGTACCATAATAAGACTGGAGACATCCGGTCCCGCCATCTATGCTCATGACCGGATTGGTAAGAACGGTAAAACCTTCAGGTGCTACAAATTCAGAACAATGTATAAAGATGCTGAAGAGAAACTGAAAAGGATGCTGGAAAGCAGTGAAATATTCCGTAACGAATGGGAAAATACCTGGAAACTAAAAGACGATCCGAGGGTCACAAAAATTGGACGCTTTTTACGTAAGAGTTCCCTGGATGAACTGCCACAGATATTCAATGTCATCAAAGGAGAAATGAGCCTCGTGGGTCCCAGACCTGTCACAAAAGAAGAAATAGAGTACCACTACAAAGACGCTGCTGAGCTCTGTTTCAGTGTACCACCTGGAATTACAGGATTATGGCAGGTCTCTGGCAGAACGAATACAAGTTATGAGTACCGGGTGAAGCTTGATGGATGGTACATCATGAACTGGTCTTTGTGGCTTGATATCGCGATATTGTTCAAGACAACAAAGGTAGTCATGAAAATGGAAGGGGCGTACTAATATACTATTTGTGGTATAATTTTGAGGGGTGAAAACGTGAGTAAAGACGAACACTATTTAAAACCCGATGACCTGCCAAAGGTACCATTTGTTCTCAATGGCATCTCATCCCGCTTTATTCATGAGAACAGGATTATCCCGATAGAGCTTAAAAACAACATTTTGAAGGTTGCAGTGGCAAACCCGTTGGACAATACAACCATTGATGCACTCAGGGTGGCAACATCTGCAGATGTCATGGTATATGTTGGTGACAGCAAGGTAGTCGAAGAATATATATCCAGATTCTACGGGCAGGAACCACAGAATATAGACAGGATAATCGAAGACATAGGCGAAAAAGACCTTGAATTCATCAGAGAAGATGAGGAAGACATAGGACACCTCAAAGATTTAGCCTCAGAGGCTCCTATAATAAAGCTTGTTAATTTCCTCATCACAAGGGCTGTTGAGAGCAGGGCAAGTGATATTCATATAGAGCCATTTGAAGATGAACTTAAAGTCAGATACCGCATAGATGGCGTATTACATGACATAGAATCCACACCGAAAAGACTTCAAGCTGCAATTGTCTCAAGGATAAAGATCATGGCAAAACTTAATATAGCCGAAAGAAGACTGCCTCAGGATGGCCGAATAAGGCTGCAGGTCGGCGAAAAGGAGATAGACCTGAGGGTATCCACAATTCCTGTACTCTATGGTGAAAGTGTTGTGATGAGAATTCTCCATAAGGAAAGCATAACAATAGATCTTAACCTGCTGGGATTTCCTCCCCAAACCCTCTCTGCTTTTAATCACCTGATCAAAAAACCAAACGGCATTATACTTGTCACAGGTCCTACAGGAAGCGGAAAGACTACAACCCTCTATGGTGCTCTGGACAAGATAAATTCTCCTGACAAAAAGATAATTACTGTCGAGGACCCTGTAGAATATCAGCTTAAAGGGGTAAATCAGATACAGGTAAAGCCGCAGATTGGTTTGAATTTTGCCAATACCCTGAGGCATATCGTCAGGCAAGACCCTGATATCATTATGATAGGCGAGATCAGAGACCTGGAAACAGCAGAGATAGCCATACAATCAGCCCTTACAGGACATCTCGTATTTTCAACACTCCATACAAATGATGCACCCAGTGCAATCACAAGACTCCTTGATATGGGGGTTGAGAATTTTCTTCTTCCCTCTACCATAAGGGGAATTCTTGCCCAAAGACTTGTCAGAGTCATCTGTCCTGCATGCAAAGAAACAGACCCGCCAATTGCGAATAAAGAAGAACTCACCACCCTTGGCATCAGCAGTGATATATCCGTTTACAGCGGAAAAGGTTGTGAACAATGTTCATTTACAGGCTACTATGGCAGGTCAGGGATATTCGAATTGCTCATTGTTGATGATGATGTGCGTAAACTTATCCTGAAGCGCTCTGATTCAAACCAGATAAGAGAGCTGGCCAGGCATCATGGTATGAGAACATTGCTTGAGGACGGTGCTGAGAAGATAAAAGCAGGTATCACAACATTAAGTGAGGTCCTCAGGGTAACACAGGAAGAATAGTTTTCAGCTGTTACACTCTTCAGACAATCCGCTCTGACCGTCATACCGGAGGTTGAAGAAAACCACGGCAGATCTCCCTTAAGATACCTATCAATATAACCTTTTTTACAATCAGCTTTCTTTCGACAAGAGGTAATTTATTCAGCATTTGATATTATAATTTGGTTTAAATGCTTATATCTTTCCAGAACCTTATAGAGAAACTCCTGGTAGTTCAACGCTATTCTGTCCCAGGTATAATCCTTTACCCAATCCCTTCCTCTCTGAGCCATTTCTTTCCGTTCATTGCTTGTGATAAGGTCTTTCATGGCCTGAGCCAGAGAAAGGGCATCTCCTGTCTTAAAAGATATCCCTGCTCTAATCGTGGTTATATAACTAAAATTAGGAATTTCACTCACAACTACTGCCTTACCGCATGCCATTGCCTCAAGAATTGCAATGCCCTGAGTCTCATGTCTGGATGGAAAAACAGCATATAATGCCCTTCTTATAATCTCTCTTTTTTTATTGCCGGAAACCCAGCCCAGGAGTTCTATATTTCTTCTTATATTATCAGGTAACTTCATAAGCTCGGCTTTAAATAATTCTCTATCTCTCCCATCTCCAGCGATAACTAACCTGATATCTGGAAATGATTTATAGAACTCTTCATATGCCTTTATAAGAATATCGAGCCCCTTTCCATAAATATCTATCCTTCCAATATACAGGATATAATCACCCTCTTCAGGTGAAGTCTCCAGCAATTCTGGCGATATACCATTTGGAATAATCTCAATATTTTTTTTCCTCTTTAATGAAGGCAAGTCAGGCGAGACGCCTGACCTACTGATGCAGGGATACATATTCCCGGTAGGACAGGCGGCGTCCCGCCTGTCCAAAGAGATATCTTCAGATAAAAGTCTTTTTACGGTCTCTGCGTTTATAAAAATAAAATTGTCATAGAACCTTGGCCTCAGGGATTCCAGACTATAGAGAATCGAGGCATAAGCAAGATTATATTTTTTAAAATAGAGCGTGCCAGTATATCCCTGTACCTGCAGGATAAGAGGTTTTTTAATAAAGGCATGTAAAAATGTGGGGATAGCAGGAGAGAATTCCTCAATTATAATATCAAAATCTTCACCATGTTGTTTAACAAATACCGCAGAGTGATAAGCATATGACAGCAGGGTTTTCGCCAGGCTTTTACTCTCCGTGCCAACAAACAGGTGCCTCAGTCCCTCTATCTCTCCATCCTTAGCCCCCGGATATTTCTTACAGAGAAGGGTGATGTCATGCCTGTCCTTCAAATACTTATATATCTCATATGCCCTTATCCCAACACCACCAATCCCAAAATGATCATCCCTACTTTCATATAAAAGATGCAGAATCTTCATACCTTTTCCTTCAGCCTTTTTCTATCAGCTCCTTACGCAGCCTTTCGTCATTAATAACCATTAGAATCAACCCACTCAAAGATAACTGCCTGTTTTATTCGAAGAGATAAAAGGCTGAGTATTTAAAAGAATGTGCAATGATTAAGACTAAGTTTCAGTCCTTCCATACAGATCATCAAATCTCTTTATATCGTCCTCCCCTACATACTCGCCGTTTTGAACCTCTATTATCTCAAGCGGTACCTTACCGGGATTCTCAAGTCTATGAGGCGTAGATTTAGGTACATAGGCGCTCTCATTTTCGTGTATAAAGGTTTCTCTGTTTCCGATGGTGACCTTTGCGGTTCCCTTGACCACAACCCAGTGCTCACTCCTGTGATGATGCAACTGGAGACTCAATTTTCCCCCTGGCTTAACTACAACCCTTTTTATCTTATATCTCACACCCTCTTCGAGAACAGTATATTCTCCCCAGGGCCTGTAGATGGTTTTATGTTCTGATGCCTCTATTCTCTGTTTAGATATCAATATATCAACCACATCTTTCACCTTCTGGGAATCTCCCCTTTTTGCAACGAGTATGGCATCATCTGTTTCGACAATCAGGAGGTTTTCAAGTCCTACAGTGACTACCAAACGTTTATCTCCTATTATCAGTGTATCCCTTGTGTCTATATCAATCACATCGCCTATCTTTACGTTCCTCTTGTTATCCTTTTCAAAAACCTCAAGCAAAGAATCCCATGAGCCAATATCATTCCAGTAGATGTCGAGAGGTATGGTAACGACCCTGTCTGACTTTTCCATTATCGCATAGTCGAGGGATATATCTGGCATGTCGCTAAAATTTGAGATAACTTCCTCGTAGGTGGACTCAAATGCCTTATATATATCAGGCGTATACTTCTTGAATTCTTCCATGATAGTACTTATGTTGAAGGCAAATATCCCTGAGTTCCAGAGGTAATTGCCGCTATCAAGGTAGCCTCTGGCGGTCTCCAAATCAGGTTTCTCTGTAATTTCCTCTACCCTGAAGTAACTCTGACTTCTGACTCCGCCTGCAGCGGATGACTCCGCCTCAGGCGGATGCGCCCTGATTTTTATATATCCATAACCCGTCTCAGGACTTAGGGGCTTGATCCCGAAGGTAACAATATAGCCTTCCCGAGCAATTCCTTCCGCTTCTTTGACATACTCGATGA
>Ga0315296_10003946_pt1 | contig 12284 bp, 10 predicted proteins | sample YL17G14_18_MG_FD_203921 | JGI IMG/M metagenome (GOLD analysis project Ga0315296, IMG submission 203921) | Sediment microbial communities from Yellowstone Lake, YNP, Wyoming, USA - YL17G14_18 | ecosystem: Environmental > Aquatic > Freshwater > Lake > Sediment | place: USA: Wyoming | collected... | reverse complement strand
CAAAAATATCTAAAAATTTTTTAATTTTTTCTTTCATGTTAAATATTCCCAGCCCTAATTTCTTTTCTTATAAAAGCATTAAAGGTCGAGAAATCCTTTAAATCCTGTTTGATTTTTTCTGGGTCTTCGTTGGCTCTTTTTTCAATATAACGATTGACTCTATCTTTTAATTCTATAGGAAGCCGATAATCTTCTCTCTTGGGCTCAAATGAAATTTTTTCCGGTTTAATATTGGGGTCGCCCTCTGTGTACATTGGATGTGCCTCCCACATCATTTTTCCCGCCTCTTGTTCTGATTTACCGTTTTTACACGCTTCCATAAATAATGTTAATTTATAAAATTCGTCTATTTTTAACATCATTTTTCTTTCGACATCATTTAAGTTCCACCACCATCTAATATCTTCATCTTTTACTCCTTCGGCTCTTTTTACTGGTAATACTTTTCTAAAAATTTCCGCTACTTTTTCTATATTAAGATTTCTTGCTTCTTTAGATTCTTCAATTGCCTTATTTAACATATCTTTCGCTGTTTTCTTAGCATCTGGCAAGCTCATCGTAGTAAAGAACTGAGTATAATGCTCTAAAAGTTGTTTTTCTATTTCATTGTAATTATTAAATAGCCCCATATTTCTTAATTTTTTCTTTCATAGATTTATTTTTTTTGTTCTTTCTTGGCCGAATTAAAAATATTGGTTTCTATCTCTTTCACTATTTTTCTACTGACAAATATATAAACAATAAAAGATAAAATAATTGTTGTAACTCCGGCTATCCAAGAAAAAATATAAAATGTAATAATAAATAATATGATCCCCAAAATAATAAGAGAATTATTCCAAATTAAAGCATTGGGCTGTTTTGATAAAATCTCTTTAGACCAAGCATTTCTAACGGTAATATAGGTGATAACCAATATCAAACCCAATAATAATAAATAAAAAATATTTCCGAAAAATTCAAACATTGTATTTATTCTTCTTTTTTAGTTTAATCCTTTTCCAAAAAAAATTCAAGATAGGTAGATGGGATAGATTTCAAAAAATTTTTCGGCGAGCAGGCAAAAAATGGAGGGGTTTTAGGGGAGGAAATTTTTTGCCCCCGAGCCGATTCGTTTTCGGTCTTGTTCTTGCCCGCCGCCTGCGGCGGCGGGCAGTTAAAAGTCAGCGTCGGGATTTTCTTGAAAATAGGTTCGGATTTTGGCTAAAACACACCGCCAATTTATCTTGTCCCCATAGCTCAATGGATAGAGTAGTGGTTTGCGGAACCACTGATGGAAGTTCGACTCTTCCTGGGGACACAATAAAAACAAAAACCGCCCTATACTTTTCGGCTGGGCGGTTTTTGTTTCTGCATTTAAACTATAGATCTTCCTCTGAAATTACTTTTATTCCGTTCTTTTTTAATAATTCGGTTGTCACGCCGTCGCCTTTGATAATTTTTCCCGAAAAAGTTCCATCGTAAATTTGGCCGCAACCGCAAGATGGACTTCTTTGTTTAAAAATCGCCTCTTTAGCGTCGAATAATTTCGCTAATTTTAAAACTTCTTCTGCTCCTTTTTTAAGATTATCCGTCGCATCTTTTCCGGATTTAAAAAATACTTTACCGCCTTTTCTTTCTGACGACTCCCGCGGAGTTGGCAAACCGCCAAGCTGTTCCGGGCAAACCGGAATCAAAACTTCTTTTTTCGCCAATCCTAAAACTTTCTCATTTATCTTGCTTTTACCATCGTATCTGCACTTTATTCCCAATAAACAGGCGCTACAAAGTTTCATAAATTTTATTATTTTATTTTATTTAAATCGCCGTTAACGACAATTGGCTTCATTGACTTAATCTCGTCAGAATAGCTCATCTGTGGAACAGGATTTAATAAAAATATCTTTTTATCTAAAACATAAGCAAAAGCCATTTCTGCTAAAACGCTTCCGCCAATATAATTTTTTATATTATTTTTTTCTTCATTAACGACTAAAATCGCATCAGAATTTTTAATTAAATTAAAATATCTTTTTATTAAATCTTCTTCTGCTATTTTTCTGAAATGAAAATCACCATTTTTTTGTTTAATTTTTAAATAGTCATCTAAAATGACTTCGCCATTTAAAACCTTTTTAACATAATAAGGCAACTCGATTTTATGCCCATCTTCTATTAGTTTATCAGCTATTTCTTTGATTTTTAAAGTAAAATCTACGCTTGAACAAATTACAACTTTCATATATTTGGTGTATTATATAATTAAGCAAATTTATTTACTAATTATAACAAAGAGTTATTTAGTTTGCCATGAATCTTTCAACTCCAATTGAAAAAATTACGGGCGTCGGGCCTGTTTTTCAGAAAAGATTGAAAAAGCTTGGAATAAAAACCGTCCAAGACCTGCTTTTTCATTTTCCCTATCGCTACGACGATTTTTCAAATCTGATTCCGATAGCCAAAGCAAAAATAAACGAAATATGCACGGTGCGCGGAAAAATCCTTGGAATAAAGACAATCAGAACTTGGAAAAGGAGAATGTTTTTAACTGAAGCGATTTTGGAAGACGAAACAGGAGCGATTAAAATTACCTGGTTTAACCAGCCCTATCTTACAAAAATTTTAAAAAAAGAAGATTACGTTTTTTTATCGGGCAAGGTGACAATAGGAGACAAAGGAGCATATCTGGCAAATCCGGCGTATGAGAAAGATTATCAGAAAACAGAAAATAAGAAAAAAAGGGCGGCTTTAACCCATACCGGACGCTTGGTGCCGGTTTATCCCGAAACAGAAAGATTATCTTCAAGGTGGCTGCGTTCTATTTTAAAATTCCTTCTTTTAAATCTAAAATATGAAATTCGGGAAACATTGCCCGAAAAAATATTGAAAGAGCAGAAATTTATGCCCTTGGAAAAAGCCCTTTGGCAAATTCATTTTCCCGATTCGATTAAAGAGGCGGAAAAAGCCAAAGAAAGATTTTCGTTTGAAGAACTATTTTTTATTGAACTTTTTGTTTTAAGAGAAAGGGCGAGATTGAATAGAGAGAAAGCCGTTTCTATTCCGTTTAATATAGATTTGACTAAAAGATTTGTTGATTCCCTGCCCTTTAAATTGACTGACGCTCAAAGAAAATCCGCCTACCAGATTTTAAAAGACATTGAAAAATCAAGACCAATGAACCGCCTACTCGAGGGAGATGTTGGTTCTGGGAAAACAGTGGTAGCTGCCATTGCCGCGCTAAACACGGTGAAAAATAAATATCAGGCTGCCTTTATGGCGCCAACTGAAATTCTGGCAAAACAGCATTTCCAGGAAGTGGCAAAACTGCTCAAAGATTTTAATTTAAATATCGGGCTTTTAACCGGAAAACAAGACCAGTTCCGCTCAAAAAAACTGAAAAACGAAGTGGTGGAAATTTCCCGCAAAAAACTTCTGGAAAAATCCCTTAGCGGAGAAATTGACATCTTAATCGGCACCCATGCTTTAATCCAGGACAAAGTGAAATTCGGAAAACTTGGGCTGGTTATTTTAGACGAACAGCACAGGTTCGGCGTAGAACAAAGAGCTAAACTAATTAAAAATTCCCGCCTTCGCCAAGGCTTCGGCGGGCAAACAAGAATAATTCCTCACCTGCTATCAATGACTGCCACTCCTATCCCCCGCACTTTAGCTTTAACTATTTATGGCGACCTTGACCTTTCTTTAATTGACGAATTGCCAAAAGGCAGAAAAAAAATAATTACAAAAGTAATTAGTCCTGAAGAAAGGGAAAAAACTTACAATTTTATCAGAAAAGAGGTGAAAAAGGGAAGGCAGATTTTTGTGATATGCCCTAGAATAGAAAAATCCGAAATCCGAAATTCGAAATCCGAAACTCAAGGAAAAGATTTATTGGGCTGGGCGGAAGCGAAGGCGGTAAAGGAGGAGTATGAGAAACTTTCAAAGAAGATTTTCCCTGATTTGAAAGTTGGGATGCTCCATGGGAAAATGAAAACCAAAGAAAAAGAAAAGATAATGAAGGATTTCAAAAATAAAAAAATTGACGTTTTGGTTTCAACTTCAGTTGTTGAAGTAGGAATTGATGTGCCGAATGCCACCGTAATGATGATTGAGGGAGTAGAAAGATTTGGCTTAGCCCAGCTCCATCAATTCAGAGGGAGAGTTGGCAGGGCTGGATATCAATCCTATTGTCTTTTATTTACTGAATCGCCGGCCAGAAAAACAAAACAGCGCCTTAACGCGCTGATAACCTCTGAAGATGGATTCAAACTTGCTGAAAAAGATTTGGAAATCAGAGGTCCTGGCGATTTTTCAGGCGCTCGCCAATGGGGAATCCCGGATTTAATGATGAATTCTTTAACTGATATTAAACTGGTTGAAAAAACCAGAGAAGCGGCAAAAGAGATTTTAATTGAAGACCCCCAATTAAAAAAATATCCCCAGCTTCTGTCAAAGCTGGGAAGATTTAGAGAAAGAATACACTTAGAATAACAAAATACTTATAAATAGAGAATAAAGATTTAAGATTTAAGAATTTGAACCAAAATTACAACGAGGACGGGTCTCGTTGTGGTTTTTTATTATTTTCTCACTTTTTCAGTAGGCCAAAAGCCCATATATTTGCCAAGCATCCAGCAGGTTTGAGCCTCAAGAGCCGGAAAAGCAGTAAAAAATATCATCATTATTGGAAACAAAAGCCAACCGAAAGCAAAAACCAAATATTTCCACCGGCCGTATTCCAGGGGTTTTGGAGGAAGCAGGATAAAACTTAAATAAGCCGAACTTACTAACCCAATCGTAGCTAAGGTTAGAGTTCGGCTAATTATTTTTGGCAGGTTATAAGACATTAAGGTTTGGGAAAATTGAGAGCCTCCTAAAATTAAAGGAAGCCAACCTAATAAAAATATCAGAATGCTAAAAGTTGCCCAGGAAAAATGCCCTTCTATTAATTCAAACCCCAAAGAAAATTTCTTTGAAAGAGGAATTTTCTTGTTTTTAAAAAACCCGAAAAGAAAATAAGGTATATCTCCTACTCCGTAAGCCCATCGTCTCTGCTGTTTATAAATATTAATTAAAGTTTTAAAAAAGTTTCTTGCCACATTGGCATCCATAGAAATCGGATAGTATAGGGGTTGAACCCGATAATCTCCATTATATTTCAGAAAACACTGCCAAAAAATTCTTGAGTCATCTGAGACAACATTTGTTTGCTTAAATCCCACATCTACTAATGCTTTAAAGCTCATTGAATGGGAAGAAAAAGTGACTAATTTTTCTGGCCTTTCCTGGTTCATTGTGTGCCAGAAAGTTGAAGAAAAAGAAAAAACACGCGAAATTACCGGAGCTTGCCAAATGTTATTAATAAAAAGGGGGACTGGTTGAAAGCTGGTTTTGGTTGGCTTTTCTGAAGTCAAATAATGATAAGTTAAGCAACTGAAATATTTTGGTGAAACACAGGTATCAGCATCGAATGAAGAGAAAATTATATTTTCATAAGGGATTTTTAAAGGGTCAATAATTTCCTCTTTAGCTTTTTTAGCTGCCCAAGTCTCATTAGACCCCTTTCCTGAAATTTCACCCGTCAGATTAATAGGATGCCAGGTTATCATAAATTTAAAAAATTTAGAACCAAATTCCTTTTCAACTTTTTTCGCAGTCTCTTGGGTAAAATCTCTAACTTTTTCCTCACAAGCTAAAACTACGAGCATTTGATTTTTTGGATAATCCGTGTTAACCAAACTTTTAAAATTATCTCGGACAATCTCCAGGGATTCCTTATACATTGGGATAACAATCAAATGATAAATGTTTCTCCAGTTTTTAACCGGTAACTGGTAACTGGTAACTGGTAACTGGACGAGTCTATCTATCCAATTCGCTTCTTCGTGTTTTTCCATCTTTTTATAACCCGCCCAAAGACAAAACGAGAAATAAATTGTCCGGAAAAACCAAAATATTACAAAAACAATAATAAAAATAGCGACCCAAAAAGGCCGCCACCAAGAAAGAAAAACTGTCAGGAATAAAATGCCCCAGGATAAAACCCCGGGTAAAATTTCAAACAATCTAAAAAGAGTTCGTTCTTTTTTATTTTTTAAATCAGCGGCTCTGCCAATCTTTAAATAGTAATCTTCTTGATTCAGTCCAAAATTCATTTTTTTATTCTATCATTTCTAAAGAATTAAAAAAGGCGATTCTTAGAAAATTTAAGAATCGCCTTTAAGTTTGCCCTTTTCTAATGGGCTTAAGTGTGGTCAGCTGCTAAGGTTCGAATTGCCTGAGCAGCAGCTTCGGCCTCGGCGTTATAGCGCGACCTCTCTGTTCTTAATCGTCCGTAGCGACCGGAAATTTGGAACCAATAATATCCGCTTTCCCCTTTACCTTGAGCAACCACCAGGCCATCTCTTTCGCATAAAATAGTAGTACAAACAATCTTGGTACCAATCCTATGCATCCTCGCCTTCAAACGAAGAGTAGTTTTACTGCTCCTTTCGGTAACAACATAACCGAGAATTCTCATTTCCCTGATTACTGCCCACTTAGCTTCGCCAGAAACCCCAGAAATATAGACTTCTCTGCTGGGAAAAGTCACTCCTGAAGGATAAAAAGGAGTTGCTGCTAAAGAAGGCGCTTGGGAGACTGCCGGCGGTAAAGAGGGAGAAGTGACAGGTAAAGATTGGACATAAACTGACGTTCCAGGAGAAGCTACGTTTGATGTCGGACTCCCGACAATCCTTACTAATTGAGGATACGGGGGATAATGTGGTCTTATTGTTACAGAACTGGCCACACCCGAAGACTCGCAACCTGCTGACAACCCAGTAATTACTAACCCAACAATCATTGTTCTTATTACCCTATACATTGTCTTACCCTTTCAAAAAAGTTAAACTTTCCTGATGTAATTTTTAATTCTTTGTACTACCTCTATTATACACCCTCTCCTTAAATTTGTCAAGCCCCCTATAGTGGATTTTACTCCGAAGTGCAATTTTTGAGGCAAGAATTATTAAAGAGCACTTCGCAGGCTTGCCAGCATGGTCCCCGCCCTCGAGGACGGGGTGGCAAGCCGAGAAATGAACAGCAATTTCTCGCTCCTAGGTTCGCTTCTGGCGAACCGGGACCCCGGCCGAAGACCTAGGAGCAGGGAAATTGACTGTGCATCTTTAATAATTCTTGCCGAAAATAACCATGCATTGCTAATTATACATTGCACTTTGGATTACAACCTACTTATGGCTTTTTTGCGAAAAATAGAAGATAGTGCCGCCACGGAGAGTCGAACTCCGATTTATGCATCTTGTTTTATTAATCCATCAATGCATCCTTAATTTTATAGCTTTTGTATGGTCTAACCGTTTCATTTTGTGACCCTATCGGGATTTGAACCCGAGTTTTGGCCGTGAAAGGGCCACGTCCTAAACCAGACTAGACGATAGGGTCAATTAGTCGTATCTCATTTTAATTCTACCTTAAAATTTGAAAAAAATCAAGAAAGTTATAGAATAAATATTACGATTTAAGATTTATGATTTAAGAATTAAGATTATATTTTATGCTTATTTTGGGCATTGAAACAAGCTGCGATGATACTTGTATTTCAATAATAAGAGCTTCGGGCAGAAAGAAGCTATTTTTTGATATTCTGTCAAACATTGTTTCTTCTCAAGTAAGGATTCATCAGAAATGGGGAGGAGTATATCCAATGATGGCAAAACGGGAACACCAAAAAAATTTAGTTCCTGTACTACAAAAAGCACTAAAAAAAGCAGGAATGCTTAAAAATCCCAAATCCCGAATCCCAAATCCTTCACCCGCCCAAATTTTGCCAAAGGCAAAACTTGTGGCGGGCAGGCAAATTCCAAATTCTAAATTCCAAATTTTAAAAGAAATTTTATCAAGAGAAGAATATCTTTGTAAAAAATTAGAACTTTTTTTAAAAAAATATCAGGAGCCAAAAATTGATCTAATTTCTGTAACTGTTGGCCCGGGGTTAGAACCTTGTTTGTGGACGGGAGTAAACCTTGCCAAAGCTTTATCATATTACTGGGATATACCAATAATACCAGTAAATCACGTTGAGGCACATATTTTCGCCAACTTTATCAAAAAACAAAGAACAGAGAACAGAGAACAAATATTTCCAGCTATTTGTTTGGTGGTCAGCGGGGGGCATACTCAACTTATCCTAATGAAGGATTTTGGGAAATATAAAATTCTTGGAGAAACGAGAGATGATGCGGCTGGAGAATGTTTTGATAAAATAGCAAAAATTTTAGGGCTAGAATATCCCGGAGGACCAGCTATCGCTGCTGAAGCAGCAAAAATTCCAAATTCCAAACCCAGCACCAGAGCGGAGCTCGGTGCTGGACTAGTCCCGCACCGTCCCGCCGAAAGCGGGACTGGTGCGGGGTTCCAAATTCCAAATAAACTGCCAAGGCCGATGATAAACCAGAAAAATTATGACTTCAGTTTCTCTGGCCTAAAAACAGCTGTTCTGTATAATTTTAAAAACCAGCCTTCTAAATTAAGAAAAAATAAACAATATATAAAAGAAATGTGCTACGAAACCCAGCAGGCGATAATTGATGTATTAATTAAAAAAACTATAAAAGCGGCTAAAGGTTTTAAAGCAAAAACCATAATCTTGGGTGGTGGAGTTGCCTCAAACGATGAATTAAGAAAACAATTCAGAGAAAAAATTAAAAAAGAATTAACTAATATCCAATATCTAATACCTAATATCCAACTTTGTACTGACAATGCTGTAATGATAGTAATCGAAGGATATTATAGATGGTTAAGAGAAAAAACCAAGGACTGGAGAAAAGTTGAAGCGGATGCGAATTTGAGGATAAAATAATAATTCCCAATTACCAATGAAATGCTAAATGTCCAATGACCAATTTTAAAATTTGACATTTAGTCATTGGAAATTTTATTGGAAATTTGGTATTGGAAATTTGGACTTTTATTGCTAAAATAATCATATGAAGCTACCAAAAGCTTACAACCCAAAAAAAACTGAGGATAAAATTTACCAGCTTTGGTTAAAGTCTGGTTTTTTTAATTCAGGTAAACTTCCAAAGCGCCACAAAAAACCATATACAATTGTCATACCGCCCCCAAATGTGACGGGTGAACTTCATATGGGCCATGCCTTAAATGCAGTTATTCAAGATATTCTAATCCGCTGGAAAAGAATGCAGGGTTTTAAAACTCTCTGGCTTCCCGGAACAGACCACGCTGGCATAGCCACTCAAAATGTAGTGGAAAAAAAATTAAAAAAGGAAGGTTTAACCAGGTTTGCTTTGGGTCGAGAGAAATTTATTGAAGAAGTATGGAAATGGAAAGAAAAATACGGAGATATTATTTTAAATCAGTTCAAAAAATTAGGTTGTTCTTGCGACTGGTCGCGAACCAGATTCACTATGGATAAAAATTATTCTCTGGCAGTTAAAGAAGCGTTTTTACACTATTATAAAAAAGGCTGGATTTACCGAGGAAAAAGAGTGATAAACTGGTGCCCAAGATGTTCCACCAGCCTATCAGACCTTGAATTAGAATATAAAGAAGAAAAAGGCAGTTTATGGTTTATAAAGTATCCTTTCAAGATTCAAGATTCGAGATTCAAGAGCAACCCTCCGGGGAGTCTCTCGCTACGCTCGAGCCAGCAAGATTCTATCGTTGTGGCGACGACGAGGCCGGAGACGATGTTAGGCGATACTGCAGTGGCGGTAAATCCAAAAGACAAAAGATATAAAGATTTGGTTGGTAAAGAAGTTATTCTGCCTTTGGTTAGCCGAAAAATTCCAATTATCGCAGACAGATTAGTTGAAGCGCGATTTGGGACAGGGGTTGTAAAAGTTACTCCAGCCCATGATTTAATAGATTACCAGATAGGTATTAATCACAAATTAGGAATTGTTCAGGTTATTGACGAAAAAAGTAGAATTACAAAGAATGCTCCCTTACCTTACCAAGGATTAAAAGTTCTTGAGGCACGGGAAAAAGTTGTCGCAGATTTGAAAAACCAAGGACTTTTAGAAAAAGTTGAAGATTATGTCCATCAAATTCCAAAATGCTACCGTTGTAATACCACGGTCGAATTAATTCCTTCTTTACAATGGTTTTTGAAAATGGAAAAGTTAGTAAAAATGGCAGAAACACCGGTTAGAAAAGGAGAAATAAAATTTCATCCAAAAAGTTTTGAAAAGCCTTATTTTGATTGGTTAAAAAATATGAAAGATTGGTGTATTTCACGTCAAATCTGGTGGGGCCATAAAATTCCCATCGAAGGGGAAACCGATGTTTTGGATACTTGGTTTAGTTCCGCTCTTTGGCCCTTTGCTATTCTGGGCTACCCTAAAAAAACTAAAGATCTTAAAATTTTCTATCCAACAGATGTTTTATCAACAGCTAGAGATATAATAAATCTTTGGGTTGCAAGAATGATCTTTTCAGGAATGGAATTTATGAAAAAAATTCCTTTTAAAGATGTTTATATCCACGCCACTATTTTAACCAAAGAAGGAAAAAGAATGTCAAAATCTCTTGGTACTGGGATAGATCCCATAAACCTTATTGAGGAATACGGAGCTGATGCTACCCGTTTTGGAATTGCTTATCAAATTATGGGAAACCAAGATATGAGGTTTGTAAAAGATAATATAGCAATGGGGAAAAAGTTCTGTAATAAGATATGGAACGCAGCGAGATTTGTTTTAGGACAAATCTCGAAATCAAAAATCAAAAATCAAAAATCAAAAATAAATATCAAAAATAAAAAATTAACTACTGCTGATAAAAACATCTTGAAACAGTTAGATAAAACAATAAAGTCAGTTAATAACGACTTAGAAAACTTTCGGTTTGGGAAAGCAGCCCATAGTTTATATAATTTCTTCTGGCACGATTTTTGCGATTGTTATATTGAATCGTCTAAAAAACAACTTGCCCTCCCAAATTTTAAGAAACAAAATTTAGGAGGAGAACATGAAAAGACTAAAAAAATTTTAGTTTATGTTTTATTAAATTCATTAAAACTTCTCCACCCTTTTATTCCTTTTATTACTGAAGAAATCTATCAAAAGTTACCTGTTTACCCTCCAAAATTTTCCAAAGGAAAACTTAGGAGGGTGAAAAACAAATATTTAATCGTTGAAAACTGGCCCTTCACCTTTGGCCAAAGGTGAAGGGCTGGCCCCTGCTATGACTTATCCTTTTTATATTATTTTAGGTCTCGCGCCTAGTATAATATGGCTTTTATTTTTTTTACGAAAAGACGTCCATCCGGAATCAAATAGAATGATTTTAAAAATTTTCTTTGGCGGAATGTTAGCTGCTGTAATAGCAGCTGTGATACAAATAGGAATCTTCTCAGGATTATCCTGGTTGGGTAAAAATTTAGTCGGAACTTTCCCTATTTTATTTTTTGTTTTCTATCACTTTATTGTTATAGCTTTAGTGGAAGAATTTGCAAAATATTTAATTGTTAAAGAAAAAGTGATAAATGACCCTGAATTTGACGAACCCGTTGATGCTATGCTTTATATGATTATCGCTGCTTTAGGATTTGCCGCTCTAGAAAACCTTTTAGTTTTATTCCCCGGCAAAGAGCCATTCCTTTTCAAACAGACTGCAGCTATCAGCTCTTTTCGTTTTATCGGAGCCACTTTTTTGCACGCTTTATGTTCCGGCACGCTGGGATATTTTTTAGCCCTTTCTATTTTTGAACCAAAAAGAAAAATAAAATTAATTCTAACAGGAATAATAATTGCTACCATCTTGCACGGTCTCTTTAATATTTCTATAATAAAATTGGGGGAAAGCGTAGCGGTTATTAATAATAAATTAGTCATTATTGATTTCCCAATATTTATTTTTTCTTTTGTTTTTTTAATTGCGCTTTTAACCGGCCTTGCCCTTTTCGTTTCCTTTGGCTTTAAGAAACTTAAAAAAATAGCAAGTATCTGTAAAGTAACGCGATACTAATATACAAATAACATACCAATTATACTAATATTCGACCAATTATACTAATATTCGTATCATTGGTATCTTGATTAGTATCATTGGTATCGGGCTTTATGTCTAATTTTTTCGACAAACTTAAAAAAGGGATGGAAATCAAAAATCCGCCTCCAGAAGAATTGCCGGAGGAAAAAACATTAAAACCAGAGTTCTCTACGGAAAAACCAGTTCACCCCGTTAGAGATAAATCTCTAATCGGGGTAGAGAAGCCTCCGGTTGTTTTAGCATCTGCTCCTTTCTCTTCAAAAACTGAAGTACCTAAAACAAAAAAA
>Ga0315296_10003945_pt1 | contig 12284 bp, 11 predicted proteins | sample YL17G14_18_MG_FD_203921 | JGI IMG/M metagenome (GOLD analysis project Ga0315296, IMG submission 203921) | Sediment microbial communities from Yellowstone Lake, YNP, Wyoming, USA - YL17G14_18 | ecosystem: Environmental > Aquatic > Freshwater > Lake > Sediment | place: USA: Wyoming | collected... | reverse complement strand
AAAGAAACCGTGGACGAGTATCTGCTCCAGCGTGGCGCGCGCGAGCGTCTGCGCGAGCAGCCGCCGGTCATGCCCCGCCTGCTCGATCTCCTGCACTTTGTCAATGCGGATTCCATCCAGCCGTTCCAGCGTGAGCACCCTGTCGGTGGTGAACTCCCAGATCGGCCGCGGCACCCTCATGTCCCGGTCTTCGCCCAGCAAGCGGGCCATCTGCTCCAGGTTGTGAGCCTCGACGGGATAGGCCAGTTCATCGTGCATCGTCGCGCTGAATTCGCGTATGAAACCGGGCAAATCGTAGCGGCGCAGCGAGGGCGCGGTGGAGTCGAGCATGGCAGCAATGTCCGCCAGGATTGCCATGTCGGCGTCCACCAGCTCGCGCACCCCGGGCCGCAGCACCTTGACGACCACCCGGCAGCCGTCTTTCAGGGTGGCATAGTGCACCTGGCCGAGCGACGCGCTGGCGACTGGTTCGGGGTCGAATGCGCTGAACAGGGCATCGAGCGGGGCCTTGAGTTCCTGCTCTATGATAGGCTTGATCTGCTCGAACGGGGCGGCAGGTGCCGCATCCTGCAGTTGGCGCAGTTCGAGGACATAATCATCGGGGATCGCATCGCTGCGCGCGCTGACCACCTGGCCGAGTTTGATGGCAGTAGGCCCCAGTTCCTGTAAGGCCATGCGCAGGCGCTGCGGCGTCGTCAGACGCCCTTGCCGACCGATGAACCCCCAGCGGGGCACGAGGAAGAAACGGCCCAGGCGCAGGCGCGATGCCACCTGGCCGAGGCCGTGCTTGAACAGCACCGCGCCGATGTGTCTCGCCCGCCTGAGATGCCTCAGGCTGCCATAGGGGAGCATCCCAAGTCCCACTCAGGACTGCTGCTTTGCCCTGATCTGCGCCAGTTCCTGCTCAAGACGACTGACCTGCTGGCGCAGCGCCTCCAGTTCCGCCGTGCGCGCGAGTCCGCTCTTCCCCGCCAGGGTGGACCCCAGCCCCCCGACGAAATCGCGGATCTGCGCCCGCACTTCGTGGCCGCTGCGCTGCAGGTCCTCGAGCAATCCGCGGCTCCTGCACGCTCCCGGTTTCCACTTGCCGTAGGCTTCCCTTGCCGCGTGCCCGGCGGTCCGCAGCGTAACAGCAGCCGCACCCAGCGCCACCTCCACCGCCGCCTCGAAAGCCTCGCTCGCCTTGGGCCTCTCGCTGTGACTCATGTCCCGCCTCCTATCTGCTCCCAATCAACGCCAATCCAAAACCGCAGGCAGCGCACTTGCCATCGCGCACTGCCGCGCGCGTGATGCTGAATCCGCTGCGGCCGATGACCACCGCCCCGCAGGACGGGCAAACCGTGTCCTCCCCTCCTCGCGAAAACACGTTGCCGACATAAACGTACCGCAACTTGCGCCGCGCAATCTCGGCGGCCCGTTCCAGCGTCGCCAGCGGCGTCGGCGGGTCTGTCATCTTATAGTCGGGGTGATAGCGGGAGAAGTGCAAGGGAATGTCAGGATCAATCGAGTCCAACCAGTCGGTCAACTTCTCGAAGTCATCCGGCGTGTCATTGTGATTCGTAACCACAAGGTTCGTAACCTCGACCCAACAGCCCGCTTCCTTCGCCAGGCGCACGTTCTCCAGCACCGGCTCCATCTTCCCCCGGCAGATGCGCCGGTAGAATTCCGGCCGCATTGATTTCACGTCCACGTTCACGGCGTCAACATACCTCAGCAACTCGACCCACGGCTCGCGGTTCGCGAACCCGTTCGTAACCATGACGTTCTTCAGCCCGCGTTCCCTTGCCAGCGCAGCCGTCTCCATCACATACTCGAACCATATGACCGGCTCGTTGTAGGTGAAGGCGATGCCGATGTTGCCCTGCTCGCCGGCAGCCATTTCGACAGCCTGAGCAGCAGAAAGCGCCCGGGTGGGGCTCATCTCCTGCGAGATCGTCCAGTTCTGGCAGAACTGACACGAAAGGTTGCATCCCAGCGTGCCCAACGAGAGGATCACCGAGCCAGGGTAAAAGTGAAACAGCGGCTTCTTTTCTATCGGGTCCAGATGCGCTGACGAAACGCGCCCATAGGTGGTTGCGATCAACCTGCCAGCATGATTGACCCTCACCTTGCACGCGCCCGCGCGCCCTTCGGCAATGCGGCAGTTCAGCGGGCAGAGCGTGCACAGCACGCGGTCATCTGCCGCCTGCCAGTATGCGCACTCCTTCTCGGCGGAAGCGACCTTCATCACATGCAAGATACCCTTGCAAGGCTATTGTAGCACATGCGGGGCAGCCCTGCGCGCCGGCGTCAGCGCCTCAAGCAGCACGCACGCAGCCGCAAAGAACAGGCAGAGCGCGGCTGGAATCACGCCCGAGTCATTGAATGCCAGCGCGCCCGCTGCGCCCGCAGCGCAGCCCGCTACCACCGCCGACAGAAAGGGCTTCTCGTCGAGGATCTGCTGCGTTCGGCCAGGCCGCAGCAGGTGCGTGAAGAACAGCGCAATCCCAGACAGGGCCAGCGTCCACGTCCACGGCGAATGTTCAATCAGAACCCAGTTGCGCACCATCTTGCGCCCTGCTATTGAGAGGATGTTGCCAATACCCCCCTGGAACGCGCGCCCGATGTGCGATCCCCCCGCTCCGCCGCGCAGCAAATCCACAGCGACGGCTGCAACCAGGCCAACCACGACCACCGAGACAGCGCCCACGAGCACGCGCCTGCGCGACTCCGCAGGCCATATATGCCGGATGAGAACCGCGAATCCCACTGCTGCGGCCAGCCCCATGCCGAGGTTGGCTCCCAGACCCGGCCACACCATTGCCCCGCACACCGCCAGCAGGCCGAGCGAGACAATAACGCGCACCGCCAGGGAGCGCCTTATTTCCGCCATCCTCCCCGCCCACGCCACGGCCCCTGCCAGCAGGACTCCTCCCGCCTCGTTGCCCAGGCCATAATAGCGCGCTCCCAGAGTTACAGAATAGCCCAACACAGAATCGCGCACCAGCCCGCTTCCCGGCCAGGCCAGTCCCATCGCGCACATGAACCCTGCAAACATCCACAGGAACGCCGCCCAGGGCCACGCTCCCACCCAGGCAGCACTCACGGACGCGGCTATCGTCCACAGCGCGGTGTACAAAACCAGCGCATGGAAATAGCGAGAGAAGTTCCCATAGTGCGGGCGGCCCGCGAGCAACAAAGCCAGCACGAATGCCAGGGCGAGGAAAAGCATCAATCGCGCAAGGAACGCGAGCAGGCGCGGACAACGCTCGCCAAGCAGCACCAGGCAGAACGCAAACCCCACCGCGGCCGCCATGAGACCGGCCAATCCATGCATGATCAGCACGCGAATCTGCTCCAGCGCTCCTTGATCCTCCGCGAATTCCTTCACATCCAATACCTTGAGGAACGTGTCCCGGGCCGTCGTCTGCACAGCGCGGCCCGTGATGTCGGATGGAATGCTCACCCCGAGAAATTGCAGCACTGTCGGCGCAACATCGCTGTTCGCAATCAGCCCAGCAGTCCGCGTCGTCGCGCTCGTCAGCAGACCGGGCCGCACTCCCCTGCCCCACATTATCACCGGCGTCAGCGCCTCGCGCAGGCCCGCTCGCCGCGGCAGCCCCGACGGAACGACGAGCATGAGCATTCCTTCTCGCCCGCGCAAGGCATCCATCAGTTCGCCGATGAATGCGTCCGCGCGCTCAAGCGCAGTTTTCCTCTCCCGCCAATAAACGTCGTCACCCAGGAAGTCAGCCGCAGCCAGCAGCCGCCCCGTGTCTCCAAGGTCAATGGCGAGAAAATCCGCCTCTTCCAGCAATCCGGAAACGGCCCGCCACAGGCCCGGCAAATTCGTGCGAATGCCGGCCGGCGACCTTGGATCCGGGCGGGTCATGTCCTCGCCCACGGACCCCAGCGGCACGATGCCGCGCGAATCCATCGCGATCACAGCAACGAGCCGCCGCGGCTGTCCCCTGATGTCGGCGTTCCCCGCACATGCCGCCACTTTTCCGGCAGCCCGCAGCGCATCGCCCAGAGCGCCCGGCCTGGCCGGATAGGATTGCGCCGCATTCTCGCGTAGCATCGCCGCAATCGCCCAGCAGCCGATGTCCTGCGGGCCGAGTTCTTTGCCAGTGCGCGAATGGAACGTACCTGCCAGTTGTTCGATTACCGTGTCATTGGCGCGCCCGCACCACCCGACTTGCTCATCACTCTGCTCGGCAACCGCTCGGCTGCCTGCTCCGAGCGACAGATATGCTGCCTCCGAAATCTGGCGGCCTGTAACCCTGCAATTCATCAGCCCCACTGCGCCCTCGACGATCAGGCGCTTGAGGTTCGGCGTCCGCGCACCGTCTAGGTCTTCCCAGGATGTGCCCTCCGCGACCAGCAGCACGAACTGCTTGCGCGGCGCGCACAGCGCGACACTCATTCCCCCCACCAGCAGAACGAGACACAACGCCGCGCGCATCGCCGCCATCGCTCGCGCAAATTGGACACGCCCGTGGCTCATCGTTCACCCTTCTGCGGCTGCAACCACAGCGCCGATATCTTCCGGCCCGTCAAGCGCCGCCGCGCCGAGTCCTTCCAGGACGCGGCATCCAGCATCAAATGGCTCGCTCTGACCGCCCAGGTAGTAGGCCCGCCTTCCCAGCGCGAGCGCTCGCTTGGCAGCCACGGGAGCGCCACCCGTGCCGCGCGACTGAATAACCACAACTGCTCTGGCCAACCCGGCAAGCAAGCGGTTGCGCGCCATCAAATTGGCTCTGCTCGGCGGCGCGCGCAGCGGAACTTCCGATACCAGTGCGCCCTGGCGCACGATCGCGCCCGCCAGCGCCGCGTGCCGCCCAGGATAGGGGCGCAGCACCCCGCTGCCAAGCACCGCGATAGTTCGCCCGCCTGCCTCAAGGGCGCCCCTGTGCGCCGCGCCGTCAACGCCGATAGCAAGGCCGCTGACGACTGTCATCCCGGCGCGCGCAAGGCCAGCCGCCGCGCACCTTGCAGCCTCCAACCCGTAAGAGTCAGGGCTGCGCGTGCCCACCACTGCAACGCTCTTGTTATCCGACCGGTCAATGCTTCCGCGCACATGCAGAAGAGGCGGCGCGTCATGGGTTCCGGCCAGGTTCTCTGGATAGTCCGGCTCACCCAGCAGCACGACGCGCACACCTTCGCTCTCTGCCGCGGCCAGTTCCGCCTGCAGCGCATCCAGGCGAGCCCCAGCCTGCGCGATGGCCGACGCCTGGGAGGCGCTCAGGCTCCCGCGAGCCACCAGGTCTGCCCGCGCCGCTTGCAGGACCTCTTCCGGCGACCCGAAAACGCTCACCAGGCGGCGCATGCCAATTGCGCCAAGCCCCGGCACGCTGTTCAGCGCATACCAGAGAACCACCGCGCTCACGGCGGCCACTCGCCACCGAGAGATTGGCAGCGGCAGGGGCCAGGCCTATCGGCTCCGCGCGCGATGGCCCCAGCGAACAGGTCGCGCAGCCTGTCCATGTTCGCACGCATCACCTCAGCGACCTCATCCGAGTCGAGCGGCTCCGAGGCTATCCCTGCCGCCCAGTTCGTAACCACCGCCGCGCTGGCGTAGCACAACCCCGCCTCCCGAGCCAGAACCACCTCCGGCACGCCGGTCATGCCAACCACATCCGCGCCGAACGAACGGAACACCTGTATCTCCGCCGGCGTCTCGAAGCGCGGCCCCTCGGCGCACAGGTAAGTGCCTGCCGGATGCAGCCGCTCCCCCAGCGGCAGCCCGGCCTGCGTCAGGTCGCCCCTGAGATTCGGGCAGTAGGCTTCGGACACATCAACGTGGACTGGCGGCCTGTCTCCCTGATCGAAGAAGGTCAGCGGACGCGCCTTCGTGAAGTCCAGGAATTCATCCAGCAGCACGAAATGACCCGGTATCAGGTGCTCGCTGATTGCGCCCACGGCGGCCGTGGCAAGCACGCGCTGCACTCCCAGGTCGCGAAGGGCGAATATGTTGCCCCTGTAGTTCACCCGATGCGGCAACAAGAACCCGCGCGGCCCGTGGCGATTGATAAAGGCCGCCTCCTGCCCGCCCAGCGTTCCCACCGCGAAGGCAACCTCCCCGTAAGGAGTTTGCACAAGCCGCTGCTCACCCGGGGATTCCAGCAAGTCAGCGACGCCGGTTCCGGCTATCACGCCGTAGAGCACACCGCGCCTCCCCAGGCGAGATTCCCCGCTCACCCGCTGCATACCTGCTTGCTTGACACTCGCTCACCGCCAAAGCGAATGAATGGGCGCGGCTTCTCCGGAAGCCGCGAACCCGCGGGGTCGGGAGACCCCGCGCCCACCACGCCCTGCTTGCTTGACACCTGCTGCGCGCCAAAGTAGAATGCCGCAGGCGGAGGCGAGCATGGCTGCGCCAGACGAGCGCGGTGACCAGCAGTCAACCGACGACGAACTCGAGGCGGAGATGGTGTTCGACCCGCGTGCGCGCCAGCAAGCGGAAGCCATCTATGCTGAGATACAGCGCCTGTGCGAGCAACTGGCGGTCTTCGAGTCCAAGCACCGCATGACATTCGAGGAATTCCAGGCATCCTACGCCCCCGGCCAGGACAGCGCTGCGGACAGCGAATATCTCGAATGGTCGTGCCTGGCCGAGGCCTACCGGCTGCGCCTGCAGCAGTGGGAACAGGCTTTGCGCAGGGCATCTTCGCCCCTGTGCCTCCCGTCCTCGTCGGGCCGCAAGGAGCCGAAACCACCCGACGCCCCCTCAATGGCCCAGGCTGCTGCATCGCTCTCCGCCGGGCGTCAGAAACAGCGCAAGCGGAGGGATGTGGCTTGAAGAGAGGTGGAGAATGAGCCGCAGACTGCCGTTGTTGCTTGCAACGTTGCTGCTGTGCGGCTGCGCGCAGCCCGGAGGGCAGAGACAGGGTGCCATCTTGATCGGCTCATTTCTGTCCCTGACAGGCACCACCGCAACTTTCGGCCAATCCTCGAAGAACGGCATTGATCTGGCGATCGAACAGGCCAACGCGCAGGGCGGCGCCCTGGGCAAGAAACTGGCAGTGATCTACGAGGACGATCAAAGCAAGCCTGAAGAGGCAGCAAATGCGGTTCAGAAACTCATCAATCGCGACCGCGTGGTGGCGGTCCTCGGGGAGGTGGCATCCTCTCGCAGCCTTGCCGGTGCCCCCTACTGCCAGAATGCCCATGTGCCCATGATTACCCCGTCTTCGACGAACCCGCAGGTAACCCAGAAGGGGGATTACATCTTCCGCGCCTGCTTCACCGACGATTTTCAGGGCGAAGCGGGCGCGCGTTTCGCAACGCAGAACCTGGGCCTCAAGCGCCTGGCGATACTGATGGACGCCAAGAACGATTACAGCAAGGGGCTGGCAACTTTCTTCCGCGCCTACGCCGAGAAGTCCGGCAGCAAGATCGTGGCCGAGGCAGCCTACAGCGAAGGGGACAGGGATTTCCGAGCGCAGTTGACCGAGATCCGCCGCGCCGAGCCCGATGCGCTCTACATTCCCGGCTACTACACCGAGATCGGCTTGGCAGCCAGACAAGCAAGGGAACTCGGGTTGAACGTGCCGCTCCTGGGCGGGGACGGTTGGGACTCGGAAAAACTACTGGAGATCGGCGGAAAGGCGGTCGAGGGGGCGTGCATCACAAACCACTATTCCGTGGACTCCCCGGACCCCCGCGTGCGAAAGTTCGTTGCAGCATATCGCAAGCGCTTCGGCCAAGTGCCTGATGCGCTCGCAGCGCAGGCATATGACGCAGCAGGCATGTTGGTAGCGTCCATCAAGCGCGCAGGAACGGTTCACGGCCCTTCGCTGCGCAGCGCCATCGCGGCGACCAGGAACTACCCCGGGGCGACCGGCAATATCACCCTCGATGCGAACCGCAATGCCCGCAAGCCGGCGGTGATCTTGCGCCTCGTGAACGGGCACTGGCGCAAGGTGGCCGAGATCAAGCCCCGGTAATCGCAAGAACAGTCGTCTAAGAACCTATCCCAAAAACGGTTTCCTGTCATTCTGAGCGCAGCGAAGAATCTCATAGTGCCCATCACGATGGGATTCTTCATCTGTCCGCCAGCTGGCGGACGGGCGGATTCAGAATGACATTCTTTGTTGCCTTGATTTCTGGGCTGGGCACTAGATGACAAGCCTGCAGAACTTCGCCCAACTCCTCGTCCTGGGCGTTGCCCGAGGCTCCGTTTACAGCCTGATTGCCCTGGGCTACACCATGGTCTATGGCGTGCTGCGGCTTATCAACTTCGCCCACGGAGACGTTTACATGGTGGGCGCGTTCATCGCCTATTTCGCAATCTCTTCCTGGCACCTTCCGTTTCTGCCGGCCTTGCTGATCTCGATGGCAGGATGCGGCGTGCTGGGCGTGGTCATCGAGCGCCTGGCCTACCGCCCCCTGCGGCGGCAGCCTCGCCTGGCCGCGCTGATCACGGCCATCGGCGTGTCCCTTTTGCTGGAATACGGCGGGCAACTCGTCTTCGGCGCCTCTCCGCGCAAGTTCCCCAGCGAAGTGCTGACCGCCACTAGCCTCGGCGCTCTGCGTTTCCTATCCGGCGCACTTGAGCGCAGCATGGGGCTGATGATCGCCCCCGAGCAGTTGGTCGTGATATTCTCGGCAGTTGTCCTGATGGTTGCCTTGCGGCTGTTCGTGTCCCGGACCAAGGTGGGCAAGGCGATGCAGGCCGTGGCGCAGGACCGCGACACGGCAAGCCTGATGGGCATCCCCGTGGACAACATCATCACGCTGACCTTTTTCATTGGCAGCGCCCTGGCCGCCGCCGCAGGGGTCCTGGTTGCCCTGCAGGAGCCGCAGATTGACCCCATCATGGGCCTTTGGCCGGGCGTGCGCGCGTTCGTGGCAGCGGTTGTCGGCGGCATCGGCAACATACAGGGCGCGATGCTGGGCGGATTGATCATGGGTGTAGCAGAGTATCTGGTTGTCGGGTATATCTCGTCAGCCTACCGCGAGGCAATCGCTTTCGGCATTCTGATCCTGGTGCTCCTCGTGCGGCCCACCGGGTTGACCGGGAAGGGCCTGATCGAAAAGGTTTGAGGTGCGCAGGCTACTGCCATACTTGCTCGTGGGCCTCGCCGCGTGTGCGATAGGGATCGGCAGCCATTATTCGGACCTGGCCAGCCCCTACCTGATTCAGTTAGTGGTTGACATGGGCATTGCCGTGATCCTGGCCTCCAGCCTGAACCTGATAAACGGCTTCACCGGCCAGTTCTCGCTGGGGCACGCCGGGTTCATGGCTGTCGGGGCCTACGTCTCCGCGGCTTGCACATACTACCTGGGCGGCTTCCCCGGCACTCCCGCTGAAGGCGGCGGCGTGCTCGGAGCGTTGGCAGGGATCGGTATTCCGGCTGCTGTCGCCAGCCCGCTTATCTTGCTCGTGGCCCTCCTGATGGCCGGAGTCGGCGCTGCCACAGCGGGGCTTCTGGTCGGCCTCCCAACGCTGCGCCTGCGCGGCGACTACCTTGCCATCGCAACGCTGGGCTTCGGCGAGATCGTCCGGGTGGTCATCTCCCAGGTCGAAGCGGTTGGTGGGCCGAGAGGATTCACTGGAATCCCAAGGCTGACCTCGGTGGCATGGGTGGCAGCCTGGGCCGCCATCACCCTTGTCTTCCTGCGCAATCTGCTGGGCTCATCGCACGGCCGCGCCTTCGTCTCGGTGCGCGAGGACGAGGTGGCGGCCGCAGCGGTGGGAGTCAACACCACGCGCTACAAGGTGCTCGCCTTCACCATCGGAGCGTTCTTCGCCGGAGTTGCAGGATGCCTTTTCGCACACTACCGGATGACACTGCATCCAGGCTCGTTCACATTCATAGACTCCGTCAAGATCGTGGTGATGGTTGTGCTTGGCGGCATGGGCAGCCTGGCAGGTTCGGCTGCGGCGGCAATAATCCTGACCCTGCTCTTGGAGGTGCTCAGAACGTTCCTGGGAGCAGTTACTGTGGCCTACTGCTTCGCGATGACCATCGCTGTGCTGCCGGCGCTGACCGGAACGCGCGCTGCCCGCGTCCTGGGCGTGTCGGCGGTCGGCGCGGCTGGCCTGGCGGCGCTAATGACCCTGGTGGTGGGCGAAGGTGATGTCGGAGTTCCGTGGATCGTTGCTGCCGGGGTGCTGTCCGCGTGCTGCGCTCTCGCCTCATGCTGGATCGCTGGCGGACGCCTGCGGGTGCGCGGCGCAATCATTGCGCTGACCGCGATCTCCGCATTCCTGCTCGTGCTGGTCGGTTCGTCTTTGCTTCCGGGGCCTCTGCTCGCGGCGAAGGAATGGGTCCAGGGGAACGTCAGTCAACTGCGCCTCGTCATTTACGCCGCGCTGTTAGTCGGCCTGATGCTCACCAGGCCGACAGGGCTTCTGGGGGGACAGGAACTTTCGTGGCGGCTTCTTCGCTCACTGTGCAGGCCGCGCAGGAAGCCGCTGCTGGAGACGAAGGGTCGTGGCCTTGCTGCAAGTTAGGGACTGCACGCTCAGATTCGAGGGGCTGACAGCGGTCTCGGGCTTCAGCCTGTCTGTCGAGCCAGGTGAACTCGTGGGCATGATCGGCCCGAACGGCGCTGGCAAGACCACTGTTTTCAACATGATCGCCGGGGTTTACCGGCCGCAGGTCGGAAGCATTCTCTTCGGCGGCGTCTCTATCGTTGGCCTCAGGCCGCACCAGATCGCCTCCCTGGGCATCGCGCGCACCTTCCAGAACGTGCGCCTTTTCGGCGCGCTCTCGGTCCTGGACAACGTGCGCATCGCGGCGCATCACACGGCGCGCTATGGCCTGCTGGACGCCGCGCTGCGCAACGCGCGCTTTCGCCGGCAGGAATCGCTCATCAGGCGCCAGGCCCTCTCCTTGCTGCGCCTCCTGGGCCTCAGCGGCGCAAAGAACCAGCCCGCTCATTCCCTGCCCTACGGTCTGCAGCGCCGCCTCGAGATCGCACGCGCCCTCGCAGCCCGCCCGCGGCTCTTGCTCCTGGACGAACCCACCGCCGGGATGACGCCAGTCGAAACGCAATCCCTGATGCACCTCATCAAGAGCCTGCGCGATGACCTGCACGTTACGATCGTGCTGATAGAGCACGACATGCGCGTCGTGATGGGCATCTGCGAGCGCGTCATCGTCCTGGATCACGCGGTGCAGATTGCGGAAGGGACGCCCGCTGTGATCCGCAATGATCCCGCGGTGATCGAGGCATATCTGGGCGAAGTAACGGACGAGCAGCAATGAGGTACGACATGGCGAGCCCGGCCCCGATGCTTGCGCTCGAAAACGTTGAGGTGCGCTACGGCGGAATCCGCGCGCTGCAAGGCATCTCCCTCACGGTTGGGGCGGGCGAGATCGTAACCCTCATCGGAGCGAACGGGGCGGGGAAAACAAGCGCCCTGCTGGCTGTCTCCGGCCTGCTCAGGCCTGCGAGGGGGAAGATATTGTTCGAGGGCAGGGACATCACGGCCACGCCTCCGCACGTGATTGTGCGCATGGGCATTTCCCACGTGCGCGAGGGCAGAAGAGTATTCCCCGGCCTCTCAGTGCTCGACAACCTCGAACTCGGGGCCTACTCGCGCGGCGACGCCAAGGCTGTGCGCGAGGACTTCGAGCACGTCTTCACCCTCTTCCCCCAGTTGGCCCAGCGCAAGAGGCAGATTGCAGCCACCCTGAGCGGCGGCGAGCAGCAGATGCTGGCCATCGGCAGGGCCCTGATGGCGCGGCCCAGGCTGCTCTTGCTCGACGAGCCTTCCATGGGCCTGGCTCCCGTGCTGGTGCGCGACATCTTTCGCACCATTCGCCGCATCAATGAGGAGGGAACGACGATCCTGCTCGTCGAGCAGGATGCGCACATGGCCCTGCGCCTGGCCCGCCGCGGCTACGTGCTGGAAAGCGGGCGCATTGCCCTGCACGACATGGCCAGCGCCCTGGAGCACAACGAGGCGGTCCGCAGAGCCTACCTCGGCGGGTAGTAGGGGTCTCAAGAGTCCCCATAAGCCCTTGTGAGGAGTTTCGAAATGACTCCTAGTCTTCGCGCTGCCTGGCCGGGGCCTTCTTGCGCGACATTTCGCGTTTCAGTGCCCTGATGCCAGCCATCGCCCCAGGGTTGCCGGGATAATCTGCCAGTATGCTGCTGAACTCCGCTGCCGCCTTCTCGATTTGGCCGCCGCGCCAGTAGCACCGCGCCAGCAAGTTGCGCGCCGTCACATGATCCCGGCCCACGGAACGGGCCTGCTCCAGCACGCCAATGGCGTCGCGGTAGCGCTTGTCTATCCAGTAAGCCATGCCCAGGCAGTAATGCGCTTCCGCATCGCGCGGATTATACTT